>QGNH01001219.1_pt1 | contig 35075 bp, 44 predicted proteins | sample 1735481 | NCBI WGS metagenome assembly QGNH01 (sample SAMN09239004, study PRJNA386568) | Viral metagenome, whole genome shotgun sequencing project. | reverse complement strand
TAATCCCATCACTATAACTTCCGGAACTGGAACTATAGCAATAGCAAATGATGCTACTGCAAATACTATAGACATAGGAACTGGAGCAGGAGCTAAGACCGTTATGATTGGTAGTACTAATACTACTTCTGCATTGACTCTCAATTCAGGTTCTGGTGGTATTACTGCAACTGGTGTATATGGCATTACTTCAAGTAGCAGTGTTCCTGTATTCATCAACTCAAGTGGACTTTTGGGAACTGTTGGCGGTGGGGGTGGTACTGAATTTGTTCAGACACTTACAGGATCAACAAGTGGTGGCGCTATTAGCCCATCAGCCGGCAATATAAATATAACTGCAGGCACTGGAATAACTGTCATAGGAACTACTAATACATTAACTATTGCAACAACTGGTATAGTTGCTACATCATTTCCAACAGATTCTGGAACTGCAACGCCTTCATCTGGTGTGCTTAATATAATAGCGGGACTATCAACTCTCAATTCAGGTTCATCAGTGGAATTCACTGGGGCTGGAGACACAGTTCAATTGAATGTAACTGATGCCAATAATAATACTATTATAGGTTTTGTAGCAGGTAAATCAGGTATAACAGGAACTTTTAATACTGCATTAGGTGTACAAAGTGCAAGGTCTCTCACTTCAGGGTCAAATAATACTCTTATTGGTAAAAACGCAGGTAATGGACTAACTACTGGGTCTTTTAATACTGCTATTGGACAAGCATCGGCGAATTCTATTAAATCAGGATCATACAATACACTAATAGGATCTGATGCTGGTCTTCAATATACCAGCAGTGAAAGTTCTAATATATGTATTGGATATTCGACTGAAGGAACTGCGCTCGAATCAAATACTCTTAGAATTGGTACAGCAACTGGAACAAGTACAGGTGAAATTAACCAGACATTCATATGTGGTATCGATGGTGTTAATGTTGGTTCTGTAGCTACTATAGTAACTGAGTATAGTGATCAACTTGGAACGGCAGTTATTACTGCAGGCACTGGCATTACTATTACTCCTGGTGCAAATACTATTACTATTGCGGCAAGTGGTAGTAGTGGCATAACTTCAATCACGGGCGATACCGGCGGCGCTCAAACAGGTCCAGCCATTACATTTGCTGGTGGCACAACTGGCTTATCATTTGGTGGCGCAACTAATACTATAACGACGACATTTGCTGGCATAACAGCTAACGGTGGCACAGTTTCTCTGGCTACTGATGCTACGACAAGTACTATTAATATTGGTACGGGAGCAGGGGCTAAAACATCTACTTTTGGTAGTACAAACACAACAAGTACCACAACACTCAATTCTGGTAGCGGTGGTATTAATATTACTAATACTAACAATCCAATAACCATTACCTCCGGTACTGGAACTATAGCAATAGCAAACGATTCTACTGCTAATACAGTAAATATTGGAACAGGTGCGGGCGTTAAAGCAGTAACTCTAGGAAGTACTAATACGACATCTGTTACTACTATTCAATCAGGAACAATTGGCATATCGATTACTGCGACTAATGGATCACTATCGATAAATTCTGGCACAGGAACATTGTCTATATCAAATGATAGTAGTGCAAATACTGTGAATATAGGTAATGGTGCTGCTGCAAAAACAGTTAATTTAGGAACTGGTGCAACAGGAGCTAAGACGGTAACGGTTGGAAGTACAATAACTACTTCAAGTTTGGCTCTTAAGTGTGGTACAGGTAATTTCAGTATTGCAAGTGCTACAGGAACAATACTCAGTGCGGTTTCTACTGGAGCTTTCACAGTACCGCTTGGTTCTGTTTCAATGCCTAAGCAGCCAGCGTTTTTAGTATATCTTGCTACTTCAGTAGCTAATGTAACGGGCGATAATACATTATATACGATCATTTATGATACGAAAATATATGATCAGGCTTCAAATTTCACACTTGCAACTGGGACATTTACTGCTCCTGTTACAGGTATATATAATTTTTCTTTCAGTAACTATATCTATCCTTTAACATCAAGCGATAGTAGTGGAAGAATTTTTTTTGTTACAACTTCTCAGACCTATATGTTATGTCAAGGGAATTATGGCGTTTGGCAAGCCGGTGGTACGTTTGCGTTAGGAACCAATATATATACTAATATGTCTGCTGGTGATACGGCATTTCTTGATATACAAGTTGCTGGAAGTACCAAAACTGTTGGTATGGTTGGAACTGATGTGTCTGGCCAAATAGCTACATTCTTTAGTGGAGTATTAGTATGTTAACAGGAGAAGAAAATGAGTAATAGACTAGGCGGAAAACAAGGGACGGCATATCTGGGAACTAATGCGATTCAGCCACCAGATTATACTTTTAGCCATAGAGATCCCAATCAATATGATATAAACAATGTCTCCTTGGGAGACTTTTGGCTCAATCAAACTAATGAAAATCTATGGGTGCTAGTTTCTCTTGCGAGAGATGTATCAGGACCAGGTTCAGTAGCTACATGGACAAAGCTAGAAGCTGGTGGAGTTAGTGATTTAGATAAACTCACGGGCAATAGCGGTGGTCCAGTAACCCCTGATAATAACGCCAACATAAATATTGTTGGGGATGGAACCACAATAAGCATAGTTGGCAACCCTGGAACTAATACACTCACAGCTTCAGTCATTGCTGGGGGTATGGTTACTGAAACTTTGACTGGTAATACTGGTGGTCCTATTGAACCTACATTAGGTAATATTAATTTAGTGTCAGGTATATTTGGATTCTCATTTGATGGTAATCCTGGCGATTCTACTATAACTCTTAACTCAACAATTACCCCTGATAACGTAGTAGAAACCATCACGGGCAATACTGGTGGAGCAGTTGGTGCTATATTAGGGAATATTAACGTCGTTGGTGATAATGTTGGTATAACTGCGGTAGGTAATCCTGGAACAAACACTGTTACATTGTCATTGATTGGCGGTGGAAATCCAGCTGAAACATTCCCGACTGACTCAGGCACTGCGATCCCTAGTGGTGGTGTGCTTAATGTAAAAGCTGGTACATCAACACAACATTCAGGATCATCAGTGTCATTTAGTGGCGCTGGCGATACTATTACATTGAATCTAACGGATGGAAATCAAAATATAATCATTGGTGAATCGGCAGGTAATGCTGCAATAACTGGTAACAATAATACTGTAATGGGTGTTGCTGCAGGATCAGAACTTACTTCAGGTGCAAATAATACGCTCATAGGTACGAATGCAGGAGAATTGCTATTAGCAGGCGGTCATAATACTTGTATTGGTTACCAATCAGGAGAAAGCTATATCTCTACTGAAAGTAGTAATATTACTATAAACAACTCAGGCGTAATTGGTGAATCACATACCCTAAGAATAGGTATAGCAACCGGAACTTCTACTGGAGCGCTTAATCAATCTTTCATACAAGGCATACGTGGCATAACGCCAACAACCGCTGATGGTATTCCGGTATTTATTGGATCTACTGGTCAACTCGGAACTGTTGGCAGTGGTGGAACAACTTTCGTTTCCACCGCAACTGGAAATTCAGGGGGTGCAGTTTCTCCTCTTGCGGGCAATATCAATATAGTTGGTGATGGTACTACAGCAGTCGTCGTAGGAAATCCAGGAACTAACACGCTTACAATATCAACTATTGGTGGTGGTGGAGGAGACCTTACAGTACTCGCTGGTGATTCAGGATCAGCTACTCCTAATTCTGGGACAATTAGTATTATAGCAGGGCTATCAACGCAAAATTCAGGATCATCTGTAAGCTTTGTTGGAGCGAGTCATACGATTGAGCTAAATACTACTGATTCAAACGGCAATACTATTATTGGTAAATCTTCGGGAAATGCTTCAATAACCGGCACAAATAATACTGTATTTGGTAAATCATCTGGAGTAGCTCTTACTTCTGGAGCTTCAAACGTTATCGTTGGTGAAGGATCAGGAGCTGGAATACTGACAGGCGCGCATAATGTTATTGTAGGTACTGCTTCTGGAAGCGCATATACAACGAGTGAAAGTAGCAATATTCTCATAAACACAGGCGGCACTGTCGCAGAATCAAACGCTTTGCACATAGGGGCAGGCACAGGAACAGGCTCTGGCCAACTTAACAAGTCTTTTATATCGGGCATTGTTGGAATAACTCCTGCAAGTGCCGATGGTATTCCTGTTTTCATTGGTTCTGCTGGTCAATTAGGAACTGTGGGAACTGGTGGTTCTATATTAGCTTCCACTCTCACTGGTAACAGTGGTGGCGCAGTAGGTCCAGCCTTAGGAAACATTAATATAGTTGGTGATGGCACTACAGCAGTAGTAGTTGGAAATCCTGGCACTAATACTTTAACAATATCAACTATTGGTGGTGGTGGAGGAGATCTAACTATATTGACTGGCGATTCAGGATCGGCGACTCCTCTTGCTGGAACTATCAATATTATTGCGGGTCTATCAACATTACACTCAGGATCATCAGTATCATTTACTGGAGCTAGTCATACCATTGAATTGAATGTTACTGATGCTAATAACAATACTATTATAGGTCTATCTTCTGGTAAAGCTGGCATAACAGGAACAAATAATACTGTATTAGGTTCTGGTGCTGGAGCAGCACTCACTACCGGTGCAAGTAATATATTCTTGGGATATCAAGCTGGATCTTTGGTTACAACAGGTAATGGAAATTTCCTTATGGGAGATGCATCTCTTAATACCATTCTACAAGGTAGTACTACAGCAACTGGATTTTATGGATTAGGAGCATCGACTGGATCTGGTTCTGTTTTCTTACATAACTGGGGTGGAAGAGCAGCGGGAAATACATTTGTTGGTTATGGCGCAGGAAGTAGTTTCGATGCTGGTCAATCATCTAATAACTTCAATACAGGTGCTGGGGTTCGCTCTTTAGCATCATTAACGACTGGTATAGCTAATAGTGGGTTTGGAAATTCTACAGGTGTTGCTATTACAACAGGATCTTATAATACATTAGTAGGACTGAACGCTGGAAACGCTTATACCACTAGCGAAAGCTCTAATATATGTATTGGTTATAATGTAACGGGAACAATAGCGACCTCAAATACATTAACAATTGGTGCGGGAACTGGTACTGGAACAGGTCAGATTAACAAAACTATCATATCTGGTATTCGTGGCATAACAACTACTAACAATAATGCTTTACCTGTTGTTATTGATTCCGCTGGACAACTTGGAACAGCTGGTGGTAGTCCATTAGTGCAAACCTTGACGGGCAATACAGGAGGTGCAGTCTCTGCATCGGCTGGAAATATAAACATAGTTGGTGATGGAACAACTGCAACAGTTGTAGGTAATCCAGGAACAAATACACTGACTATATCGGCAATTGGCGGTGGTGGTGGCGGAGGTAATCCATCATTCATGGCGTACGTAACCAATACATATAATGCTACATTCGTAATGACTACGCCTGTCACAATTATTTATGATACTATTGCGTACAATTTAGGATCAGCTTTCAACCTTGGAACATCAATATTTACTGCTCCAACAACGGGCCTCTATAATTTCTCCTGTGGTGTATACTTACAATTTGTTAGTGGTGGAGGATTAGCTACATCAATTCCTTATGTAATGCAATTGACTACAACACTGGGAAATTTTTCACTAGTATCATCAAATTTGCTTGTACCAACTGTCCAAACTGGATTCACCATGGGAAATAGTTTTTATGCTCCTATGCGTGCAGGCGATACAGCTTTCATAACACTCGTTTCAACAAATACATCAATACCATCAGGTGGGACAGGAGCTATTCAAGGATCAACGGGCGCCGGTCGAGGATTCCCAAATGGAGTATTTACTTTCTTTGGTGGTTCGTTTATATCATAGATATTAAATTCCACTCTCCCTCTGCACGCCCCTATAGTTACCCTTACTAACTATGGGGGTTTTTATTGACTAAACCCTGTATTTAAGGCACATTTGTGCTATTAATGGCCCTACTTTTAATAAAAAATCTCCCATGGGACTAACCGGCACCATGGGAGACATTTACCGACAGGTATACCTGCCAATAAATACAGTGTTCTATCTTTGCCTCATATACTCTTCTTGAGTCTTTTTGATCTTTAATATCTTAGCGCGAGCTCTATGATATTCAGAAGCGGGAAGATCTGCCAATGTCTTAATGTCATATACTTCCATTATATCTTTAGCAATCTTATCGAACCCACTCAGTTCAATCAGGAGCTCTGAGTATTGATGGCCATTAATTACATCGTTATGGTCAATTTCTTCCTTCTTAGGGGCATCTGGTTTGCGTAAGCTAGATACTAGATGTAGTTCTGCCATCATCTCACCATTGTCATCGAATGCTATCGGATCATTATCAGAAGGAGCAATTCCTAAAAGCATCAAAGCATGTAATCGCTTATGCACCTCATAGATATTACCTGTTTGTCGATCAGTCTTGCCAGCAACAACTCGAGCACAGGAAGATATATACTGTCCTGATTCATGACCAATAGTTGTTTTAAGGAGTGCTGCACCTGAACCTTCATCCAATAATTCTATGAATTGAAAGAATCCCAGACCATTCTGTGATAATGCATCCCTTACAGCATCGAGGATGGCCTGTAAGTTAGCAAACTTGCGTCCAGCGACAGATTGATTGGCAACAAGAGGTTTGTAGTTACCTTGGGCTTTTGAGAGCGCACCCATTATTTCATTTATTTGTTCTGATCGGTATATGTTTTCCATACTACCCTTCAACTATTGTTGGAGCTTCAGATTGATCTTGCTTAGCGCCAGACTGCTTAAGTCTATCTATGAAATCATTATAGAAGTTTACTGCGTTGGTCACCGATTGGTGACGAGTAGCAATAAAGTGATACGCTGGCCATAATAACGCAAACTTCTCTTGAATCTCTTTAAGGAGTCTATTTATTTCATCGACATTATCAGTGATTGGCTTATCACAATGGGGTGCAAGTTCAGTATGAAGATCTACATACTCTTGCCATACGCGAGTGATTTCAGTATCGAGTTCATTAGTTAATTTCTCTATCAATTCCATCTTCATCCTCTTTATAAATACGTTTGAGTGATTCAAATATTTTTTCTAACTGTGGGTTCTGATTATAGATCAAAGATTCAACGGGTTCCAGTTCTAAAATTATTTCGAACATTTTCTTTTCTATGGCTTCAACTTGTTCATTGATAGCTTTCAACTTATCATAGTTCTCACTGAAAGATTGTATCCGAACATCTATCAGCTTTTGAAGAGTAGCCGCCATTTCTTTAACTGTTGGATGCTTCATATTCACCTTCATATTTGCTTTCAGTTGTCTACGAACTGTCGACAACTGAATTATTTATTACTCTTTTTACGCAATTTCTCTATCTCTTCTTTTAATTCTTCTACCAATTTACTTTTTTCAACTAATGCTTTACCTACGATCTCATATTGTGAAGTGCGGCATATTAAAGATTGGGTTAGATTTTCAATAGTTTCATTTAAAACAGTTATTTTATTTTCTGATGATTGTCTTCCTATTCTTTCAAACCGATCTGCTATATCAATAGTTTTTTCTCGTAATTCTTCTTCACAATTTCTATGTATCCATTTAAACATATTATCTCACTAAAAATATCATTATATTATCATTATTATATATATTAAAACTATATTGTAAATAGTATAAAATAATATGTAAATAGTGTTGACTTTTCATATATAGTAGTGTATCATAATAAATATAAGGGAAATATAGGGATAAACAAATCATAGGGGATGAAATGGAAAATAAAGAAATGATGAAATATATCAATGCACAAGTAGAAAGATATAATAATTTGCCAGGTGAAGTAGTTGTAGGATTGTATAAATTCATGGGCGATCTATTAAGAACGGTAGAAAATAAAAAAACTTCAGATGAACAAATTGGATACTTATTAGAATTTATTACTTTGGACATGATAAGTAAATATCTAGCGAGTTATAAAGAGAATGAAAAATTATCTAAAATTGAAACTATTGGTGACAATAAAGAATTAAATGAACTAGTGATGAATAAAATATTAAAAGGAAAATAATGACAGCAAATGAATACGCTAAAAAGTTCGATGAAATATGTAAGAATGAGTTTATATCTGCTAGAGATATTAGCCGCGAGTTGGATATAACTCATCCCACTCTTATGAGACTGAGACGCGACCCAGCACTATGCGCAACTAAGACCATGAGAAAGATAAAAAGATTTGTTGATGAATGGCAAGCGAAGAATATGAGTGTAGGAGACTAAAATATATTATGGAAAAACTAACAACTAAAAACTACAATCCTTCAATGTCAGATGATATCACCGCTCTAGCTTCAGCGTTCCTGCTCGCTAAAAAGGCTTTTAAAGCAACGGGATTAGAAGGAACCAATGCACATCAGAAGTATAACTACGCGAAGATAGGTGACATCTATCATGCTGTTGAAGATGCATTATCTGATAACAAGATTATCATATGGCACTTTGCTAGACCTATTGATGGGTTAGAGTATCTCTATACTCGCCTGATACATACCGAGACAGGACAATTTATAGAAGACTGCCGTTTGCTTGAGAGTGAAAAGCCCGGCAACCAAGGCAAAGGAGCTGCTAATACTTACATGAAGAAGTATGCGCTTCTATCACTCTGTGCGATTGCTACCGAAGATGATGATGGTCAGGGAGAAGAGAAATATATCGCTAAGAAAGCACACGAATCAGAGTTGGTTAATCAAGATGAAATTGAGCATTTACAGCGTTTGATTAAAGCCTGTACTAATGCAGCAATGATACACAGCAATATATTGAAACTTTATAAAATACAAAACTTATCTCAACTCAAGTTCTCATCTTATGAGTTAGTTAAATCTTATATAGCGAATAATAAAGAATAATTAGACGGATTCTGAAGATTTGATAGAATATTGTCAATATCAAACGTAAAAGTAGATATTGCAAGTAAATATATAGGACGAGGTTTCCCCCGTCCTTATACATTAACTTTTAACAACACCCAACCACACTAAATGTACCAACAAAAAATATAGAAAAGGATGAAGTCAGTGATGGATACCATACAGTACCGAATTGCAAAACCGTACCATAAAGATATTAACCATCAAGAAATATACTTTCACAACCAAATAAAAATATATAGATATAATGTACCATACTAATAAAAAAAAACAAGCATTAATAACAAGCTTTTCTCACAAAAATATCCACACCGATAATTATATTTCTGGTTATACGCAGTTTGAACAAGACATCTTTAAAGAACTGTCACTGTTTATGAATTCCCCTTATATATCTTTTAAGAATAATACCCTTGCTACGCGTGTTGGATGTTCTGTTAAAACAGTAACCCGTGCAACTAATAAGTTTCTTAGAGATGGTCTCATAATTAAGCACCAAAAGAATAAGTATGCACCTAATCACTATACGTTTAATAACGCGATAAAAAAGGGTTCATTCTCTCGATGGATAAATTCACTATCCCCTACTAATCAAGATCTATACATTTCACATGGAATAAGAATAGATCATAAAAATAAAATAATTTATTCCATAGAAAATGTCCCACAGAATAAGAATCTTCTCTTAGATATAAATTTATTTATAAATCTTAGTCCTAACGCGCATGCGCGCGAGAGAGAAAAAAGAGTTTTTAAAAAAACTTACAACTCAGAAAGGAAAATAGTAATGAAGCAAAAGCCTGAACCAAAAAAGCAGGGCATTTACGCACCATGGAAAGCACCCGAAAAGAGATCAGACGAAGACCAAAAGATATATTTGAGGGAACAAATTAAACTATACGAGATGAGACTTGCTAATCCCAAGAAGTATTTTGCATATTCTTTGGAGGCTCTAGTGAAAATAAATGAAAAAGCGTTAGTAGAGAGTTTAGAAGAACTAATAGAACTAGAACGGAGGAGTAATGAGAAGCAAAGCATACTGCGTCAAAGTAAATCCGACATCATGGCAACGTGTAGTGCGTAATGGGAATCGTTCGTATGATAACCAAGCGAGAGATAAAGTAGCATTTGGTTTATATCTCAGCCAACAGCATAATGATGAACCCTTTTATGAGAAGCCTATTCATCTTGAAGTAACATTCTATATGCCCATACCCAAACCAATCAACGAAAGAAAACCTGCTCACCACCATTCAGCCAAGCCATATCTCGATAATCTGTACAAGTCTTTTTTGGAAGCTATTAAGAATATATTGATCGTAGATGACCGTGTTATCTGTTCCCTGTCGATGAAAAAAGTGTATGATAAGGAACCAAGAACAGAAGTGGTAATTACCGAGGTAACATAGAATGGCAAAAGAAAAGTCAGCAATAAAAAAAGAACCGGTCAAAGCTCTCCAATATAGCGGTGACGCTAATGAACTGTCGAATTCACGTACTTGGCAAGACTTTCTCGACCAGGACACACTTTCAGCGTTTCCTGGACGTAATGATTGGCGTAAGAGATTGATATATACCATGCTGAGTTGGAGTGAGAAAAAAGACTCACTAGAGATCATGCAATTCTGTATAGCATATAAATTACCATATACCACTTTGAGGGAATGGGTCTTAAAATATCCTGATATTAAACATGCCTATGAAAACGTTAAGCTTGCGGTTGCATGTCATCGTAGAGTAGGGAGCATGAATAAAAAACTAGATGGCGCATATGCGTATAAAGATATGCACATGTATGATCCTGAATGGCATGCGATTAATAAGTACCACTCTGATATGAGAACTGAAGAAGCAAAGCAATCACATACCTTTGTTATTGATACTACTAAACCGAGAATTGTAAGTAAGGAAGAGATGATTGCCAACAATGAGGATGTTGAATGATAAAGGAGCTGTGTAGTTATATGTTTGGTGGTCATGGTAAGTGTGATGATAAAATACACTCGCTTGAAACCCAAGCGCTTTGGTATCTCAATCAGATACAAGAACTTAAGGCTATTAACGATTATCAAACGTTTAGTCTTGAACAGAAGATCAAAGAGCTCGAATTAGAGCTTACGACACATGTTGGCTGTATAAAAGTAGAACAACCTATAAAGGAGTAGTAATGGTAGCTATAACAGTTGGTGAACTCATTCAGAAAGTACAAGAACTGGATATGTGTTTTTTTGAAGCGGGCTTTGAGCGGACAGATGATATAAGATTTGATTACAAGATTAATAAAGACTATAAAGCCACTTTAATTATCCATGAGCCTTCTTCTAATGATGAGGATTATGACAATGACTGATCTATTAGAGCAACAGTTGGTTAATGAGCTTCGTTCACTATTGCATCCAATTAATGATAAGTACAAAGACTTCTTCCATATTGAACTACTCACTTTATGTGACATGAATGATATGAAGTGTAATACGTGCCAGCAATCAATAACTGGTCAGCAGTGCAAACGTTGTGTCATTGGGTATGAAGAGATTAGTAGGCAACCATAATCGGAAGTTGATGAATAATGGGTAGATCTGCAATAGATTTAACAGGCATTGTTTTTGGTAGATGGACAGTTATTAAAAGAGACTCAAGTAAGAATGCAGATCCCCATGTTTATTGGGTATGTGAATGTTCTTGTGGTAATAGTAACTCTGTTCCAAGTACTGCGTTGCGCAATGGAAAGTCAAAAGGTTGTATTAACTGTAGGTTACCGAGATGTGAACTTTGTATTAAAATTCATCGTGAAAAACATAGAAAGATATCTGAATGAGTGTAGAAGTACAAGTAGCTCTAGATAAATTCTCGCTCCGCTGGTATCAGTCAGAGATCTGGGATGCCATCGAAGAAAGGAAGTCTAAGCGTATTCTTTACATTGCATCTCGACGAGCGGGTAAAGATATCCTTTTTTGGAATCTTGCCATTCGTCAGTGCATCAAGAGAGTGTGCTTAGTGTTTTATGTGCTGCCTACCTATGGCCAAGGCCGTAAGGCTATATTCGATGCTATTGCGATTGATGGTACCAAGTTCCTCGACTATCTCCCCGAGATGCTTATTGAAAGTGTTAATCAGTCTGATATGAAGATTCGTTTTAAGAACGGATCAATATTGCAGATTATAGGTGGCGATACCTATGACAGTTCTCTGGTAGGAACTAACCCATTTGCGGTTATTCTCAGTGAGTATGCATTAATGCCCCCTGACATTTTCTCGTTCATACGACCGATCCTCGCTGCAAATGGAGGGTGGTGTGCGATTCTTGGAACACCTCGTGGCAAGAACCATTTTTTTTCGCTCTATAAGATTGCTCAAGAGTTACCTGAATGGACAACATTCATCCACAAGGCATCCGAGATTGGGCATATACCTCATGAGGTTTTGGTTCAAGAACGTGCGCAGATGGATGAGGGAACATTCTTACAGGAGTATGAATGTTCGTTTGATCGTGGTATATCAGGATCATTTTATGGTGCTCATCTTGATGCTCTTAAACTACGAGGACAAATTGGGCATGTACCATGGGAACCAGGACTACTTACCTACACTGTTTGGGATATAGGAGTAAATGATGCAACTACAATTATATTCTTTAATGTGGTTGGCGATGGTAGTGTTATTCGCATTATTGATTGTTACTCAAATAACAACCTCGGATTAGATCACTATGCAAAGATCATCCAAGACAAACCTTATACATATGCCAAGCATTATGCTCCGCACGATATAAAGGTTCGGGAATGGGGTGGTGGTGCAATAACGCGGTATGAGAAAGCACGGCAATTGGGAATCAATTTCTCACTTGTTGACCAGATTGGTATCATTGATGGTATAGAGAATGTGTGGACACACTTTAATAAGTTCTGGATTGATGCTGAGAAATGCCGATCGCTTATAAACGCACTCGAGAACTATAGAAAGGAATGGGATGAGATGAAGCAGATGTATTTGCCTAAGCCGGTTAAGTCGTGGGCAAATCATTATGCTGATGCTTTAAGGTATCTTTGTGTTGCTCTCCACAAAACTAAACGGGGCATGTCTGCAGAAGACTTCGACCGTAAGAGAGCACAAGCGTTGTATGGCAATCAAGGGGATTTGCCACGCATGTTTCAGTATGATCCCCGTTATGATCAGAAAAGGTAGTTATGAAAAGGTTGATTCTTCTCGCATTAGTAGCAACAAGTAGTTTCTGTGGGGTTCAAGAATCTACAGTATTTATATATAGGAACAAATTAACATGGGAACATATAGACCAGGTTTTTCTTGAGTCTATGATCACTTGTTCTAACTGGACTGATGGGTATAGACTCATTAGTTTAGAGCAGTTTGATGAGCATGATATTGCGATCTTTAGGTCATATGATTATAAGTATGCCTTCTTAATAGAGTTCAATAGAGAAACTCATGAGTGTAGGATAGAGTTTAATGGCTATGATGATAATTTTGATTTAGAAAACTTTAAAAGTGTTATGCAAACGGTGTTCTTATACGATTAATAAATAATGAGGTGTAGAGATGAAGCAATTGATCCTTTTCACTCTTTTACTGATAACAGGGAGTTTATTAGGTTCTCAGCACAAGATCATCAACTACGCTTCAGTTCCCCGTTGGTCAATCAATGCAAATAACTCTATTAGAAGAGCTGCCGCTCTGTCAGCGGCAGCAGCTAAGTTTACTATCTATGAGTTTGAAGAGTTTGTCTTTTACCCTATGGTAGTATACAAGACATCTAATTATGAATGTTCATTCTATATACGATTCAATAGGGACATTAATCAATGTATGGTAGAGTTTAATGCCGATAATGCTACCTTCAACTATGAAGCATTTAAAAAAGTAATGGATTCTTTTTTCCTATATGATTAAGTGATGGTTATTGATTACAAAACATAATAGACTTCTTTCTAGACTCTATGGAAGGAGTCCTAGTTTGAGGAAAAAAATATGTTAATGCGCGAGACCGATTCACTTGTTGACGGATACGGTGCTATTAAAAAGAAAATAGATTCTGATTATACTGCCAATCAAGCTATATGGCAGATATATTGGACTGAAGCATCTATCGATACTCGCCTTGAGTCAGGCGATACTTCCTTAATGGCAGAACTTAACACTGCTTTGCCTAATAATAATAGGGGATCATGGTACTTTAACCGTGTTCGCCCTTTATGTAATATGGTCTCTGGTCACCAACGCCGCAATAGAAAGTCTACTGTAGTTGTGCCATTGGAAAATGGAGACCAACAAACAGCAGATCAACTCACTAAAGTACTTCTTAATATATACAAGCGCGAAGGCGTTTACGAAACCATATCTGAAGCATTCCACCAAGGTGCATGTATTACTGGTATGAACTTACTTCATGTGTATATGGACTATAGTAAAGATCCTGTATCTGGTGATTTGAAGGTAGATAACTGTGCGTACAATAGTTTCTTCATAGACCCTTACTTTAGAAAGCCAGACCTTTCTGATTGTTCTTTTGTTTGGAGAAGATCTTATATGTCCCATAGTGCAGCTGCAGCTCTCATGCCAGATCGCTATGATGAAATCATGTCTTTGCCTGGCAATCCTACAGGGACTGGAAGAGACGGAAGATTCCAATATATGCCAGAAAGTTTCGGCCTTACTCAACAAAACAGATTATCATATGATGAGTACTATTACAGAGACTACCGTAAGCAAAAGTTATTAGTTGATAAAGAGACTGGTGAAACGTTTGAGATAACGAACCAGGACAATGTTGATGTTGATACTTTTTTGGATCATTATCCTCAAGTAATGATGATTGAGCAAGATGTACCAACTGTTCGTTTAGCTATCATGATTCAGGACAAAGTATTTTATGATGGCCCAAATCCATTGAGCATTGATACTTTTCCCTTTGTGCCAGTACTTGGTTATTATAACCCGATGATGCCTTACTTTTATAGCCGTATACAAGGCATATGTCGGTCGCTTCGTGATCCACAAATCCTATTCAATCGTCGCGTAATACTCTCTGCAGATGCAGCTGAGTCAGTAGTTAACTCCGGTTGGATATTCAAAGAGAATGCAGTAGTAGATGTTAAACATTTATTCCAAACTGGACAGGGTCGGATTATTCCTTTGAAAGAAGAAGCGCAGATGTCTGATGTACAACAGATATCTCCTCCTGAAATTCCTCAGTATTTCTTTCAGTTACAGGATACATTCTCTAAAGAAATGAACCTAGTGTCTGGTATCAATGAAGAGCTTATGGGATCAGCTATTGATGATAAGGCTGGTATATTATCTGTTTTACGCCAAGGCGCTGGTCTTACCACTTTACAACCAATTTTTGATAGGCTTGATTTCTCTCAGAATTTGCTTGGTGAGTTATGTATGAAGATTATTCAAATGAACTACACGCCTGGTAAAGTGAGAAGCCTTCTTGAAGGACAAGAACCTGCGCCATTATTCTATAATAAAGCATTTGGTAAGTATCACTCAATGGTAGAACTTGGCTTTAACACTGAATCTCAAAAGCAGATGCAATTTGCTCAACTCATACAGCTTAAAGAGATGGGTGTTCCTATTCCTGATTCAAGTCTTATTGAAGCTGCTACTATCCAAGACAAAGATAAGATCATTCAACAGATGCAACAACAGCAACAACAAGCACAACAGTTGCAAGAGATGCAACTCCAATCTCAGATGCAAGAATCACAAGCTCGTACTCAACTTGCTCAAGCACGTACAATGGCTGATCAGGGACTTGGAGCTGAACGATTTAGTCGTATTGATGAGAATAGAGCGCTTGGTGTTGAACGTCGTTCTAAGGCGGTTGCTGATGACAACATGGCACTTTTGAATTTTGTAAGAGCTTTAAAAGAGATAGAAAATATAGACATTTCACACCTACAACAGATAGTATCTATACAGCACATGATTAAACAACAAGAAGCTGTTAAAAAAGAATCATTAAATTCTCCTCAACTTGATCCAAATGGTTTGGAACAGGCATAGATAGAGGGAAACCTTGCGAGTCACATCGCATTTTCTAATGAAGGAGCCGATATGGCAAAGAAGAAAAGATACCACGAGTCACGCAACGCTGATGGCCGTCAAATGGCAGCACGTCGTGAGTATGATGAAATGGGTCATGGAAGCAGCCTTGCTGATGACAAACGCGGTTACAATTACAATGGTGGACGAGATATGCGTGGTTATGATGGTGGTCGTGAAATGGCACGCCGTATGGATAATAGCGATCCAGTTCCTAATACTGTAAGAGCATTACAAGATCGTGAAGCATATGCTGGCCGTAAAGAAAGCCGCTATATGATGGCACGTGACGGAGCGATGCTTAGAGAAGATATGTCAGCTCCTGCTTTAATGCCACGTCAGGTAATAGATGAGTACTGGCCTAAAGCGCCTAATGGACATATGGGCTACGTAGATGATCTCTTCTACGGTGTTCAACGTCAAATGGGTAAAGATAATGAAGACTTCGGCAGGATCATGGACCCTAAAAAATACTAGGATATCACATGGCACAAGCTCCTCGGCCTAATAAGAAATGTATGAAACTAGCGTACCAGATCTTACAGACTCCTAAGGACAAACAACAACAGAATCAACGTGAAGTGCCTGCGAAGAAAATTAAAGAATGGTTCCGTGATTCTTCAATAGCTCAGTAGTTTGAAGGGGGATGTATGTAATGGTCATCCCCCTTTTTAGGAATAAAATGGCTAAAGATAAAGTTACTGTCGCCAAGGGTGTTAAAGTAGCCCGAGGCAAAGAAGAAAAGATGAAAGAGAAGAAGGGTTCATCAAACACCGGTAAGTACAAAACAGTTAAGCCTAAAGACTTTGCTGGTGCTGCTGGAGGCTCATCTAAATACTCTTTCCCTATAAACACTATGGCAAGAGCAAGAAATGCATTAGCACGAGCTCATTTTGCTGCAGACCCAGCAGGAATAAAAGCGAAGGTATATAAAAAATATCCTTCACTAAAAAAACATAAAGAAGAACGCGAACACGTCATTACGAGGTAGATATGAAAAAGATTGAAAAGAAAAAAGACGAAGCTAAGAAGATGAAGAAGATGGAAAAGAAAGTGAAAAAAGACAAAGCTAAAATGAAGAAATGTGTTCATGGGTGTGATTGCCCATAACTAAAAAATAGTTGTTGTTTTAAACTCCTTTTTACAACTACTACACAGACAATATCCCCCTTGTACATTAGGGGGATATTGTTTTATAGATAGCTTACTATTATTCTTCTGGCCAGATATAAACGAGAGGACCAAAGAAAATAAATGTTAATGAAAGAGAAAGAAACAATACTACGTAGTCTGTAGTTAAAATAATTGGCTCTCTCAATCCAAAGTGACACATAACACCGTATGTCATCATTGATGATATACAAAATAGCATAAAGAATAATGATTGTTGTTTGATGCTCTTAATATAATTCATTATGGTGTTGGCAGGAGGCCACAAAAGGTTCCAACAGCCATTGACATTGTTTCAACTGCCATTACTGCTCCTGCAATACTACCGACACTAGTGACTATACCAACTGTCATTGTAGCCGCATTTGCTGTGCCAACTGTTACGGTTATTATAGGAGTAAGGAGAACAGCTCCGCTGGCAACAGCTGCTCCTGTTGCAGCACCCCCTGATATAACTCCAACAGTAGTACTTATTGCTGTTGGTACAGCGATAGTTGATCCCAGTGCCAGTCCTCCTGCGGCTGCTAATGTACCAGTAGCAGCAAGGATAGCAGTTCCTGCAGTTGCAGTAACAATACTTCCAATAGCAGTAGTAGCAATTGCATAGCAGGTTGCTTTAGTTACTGAGTACATGATAGCTCCAAAAATAGGACCACCACCAATAATGTGTCCATTAGCTTTAAGAGTGTATTCTCCATTGTCTGTGAGATTAAGTGCAAGAGAACCATTTTCAAGAAAACTAATAAGATGTTTCTTTTTTATATTTCGAAGCTCAACATCCATTAAATATTTTTTAACTTCATGTTTTTTATTGTCTTTTAAAACAGAAAACACTTTTTTGCTATAAAAAAGATCTACTGGTTTCAATTGATGTGGTATAAAAACTGAACATTCATCGATCTTTTTTTCTTTTATATATTTTATCTTAGTAGATGAAGAAGGTTCATATGCAGTCATATCCCACATAGGTTCCATAGCAGAAATAAACGATGAAACTAATAATAAACTTAGAATCTTTTTCATATAATTCCTATTGTTTAGAGACCAGGTATCATTGCGAATAGTGCACCAATAGCAGTCGAAGCTGTTTCTACTCCTGCTACAACTGTTGGAACGCCACCAACTGTAGCTCCAATTGCAACCTCTGCTGGTGCTTCTTTAGCTATCAGAGCTATTGCACCGTAACAGGTTGCTTTGGTCGCCCAGTAAGCTATCGAAGCTAAGATTGGCCCACCGCCATTTATACGGCCTTTAGCTTGAATAGAATACTCACCATCATTCATTTGATTAACTGATAGATAGCCATTCTCTAGAAAAGCATTGAGTTGTTCTTTTGTTATGCCATGAAGCTTTTTATCGGTAAAATACTTCTTAACTTCATGCTTTTTTCCATCTTTGATCAAAGAGAAGCCTTTTTTATTGTAACAAACATCAACCGAACCTAACTTTTGAGGGACAAAAACTGAAGTTTGCTTAATGACAATCTCTTGCATTGAGAAAATAGAAGATGATACGAGTAGTAAACTTAAAATCTTTTTCATGAAATTCCTATTAAATTGAAATGATACTGCTTAATCGAAAAAACGTTGTGGTTAAAAAACGTTGTAGTTAAAACATAGTAAAATCCTCCTATAAAATCCTGTTGTGTAATTACTTGAAAAAAGAATAACACAAATTATGCAAAGAGTAAACTAAAAATATTTAAATTAAAGTCTTTTTTGATGTTATATGTTTTTTTTACTATGATTTCCTTATAAAGCAACACTTTATTTTTGAGGTAATTTTTAAATTTCTCATTTTTTGGCCTATTTTTGTTGCTTTATCATTTTGTGCAACACGCACCTTTTCAGGAGTATTATGAAAAAAAGGAAATTAGCTGGCCAAATTGTCCTAGAACATGATGGTTTAGCCCTAGATTTTGATGATGATATTATAGAATATCGACGATCTATGGAACCCGGTATTATAAGTCGCCTTAGAGATTGCGCAAACAAATCAAAAAACCAAGACGGTTATCGCGGTAAAGACTTTTACATAGTCCTTATTACTATGGTCGACCGTGTTTTACGGCAACCGAGAATAATAACACTCGCACGAAAATCATGCCCAACTCCGGTTTATAAGCAATCGGTATGGAAATACAAAGCATTTTCGGGGGAACTTGAATTTCTCTGGTCAATACCAGACGCTATCTTGTATTATCATGTACTACGCAATCAATCAAAGTATATGGATGATATAGAAACAACTGATCTGGCTAAGTTTGTTATTTTGATGGAAAATGGCGAGCTTCTTGAATGGGTTAAAAAAGAAAATGGTGAGAAAATAGACGCAGTTATTAAGATTACTAAAGAGGAGAACGCATGTTTGATGAACTAAATCCAGCTGCACAGCATTTGTATCCAGCAGAAGAGACAACCAACACACAAAATACTACTGAGTCAGCTCCACAATCTCAACCTAATAATGAGTGGCAAGCTGCAAAAGAGGAAAGTTTACGTGTTTTAAGGGAAAGAGCTGATGCTGCCGAACGAAAAAACCGTGAATTAGAGCAAATGATCAAGATGAATATGTCCCAACAGCAAACAAATAAGATTCAGATTGATGATAGCGATGACTTTGATATGAATGATGATACTTATGTTGAAGGTAAGCATCTCAAAAAGTATGTTAAGAATCTTAAGCAAGAACTTAAAAATCAAAAGCAGCAGTTCGAAGAATTTAATCAACGTAACTCTGTAGCTCAGGCAGAGATGCGTCTCAAAAATCAATTCAATGATTTTGATAGTGTTGTAAGTAGAGAGAACTTAGAAAAGTTATCAATTAAAAAACCTGAGCTTTACAGAAGTATCATTTCAAACCCTGATCTTTATGATAAGGGACATGCGGCATACGAAATGATCAAGAATAGTGGTATACTTAATAACCAATATGAAGATATTGATAGGCGTGTTGAAGAGAATAAGCTCAAACCGCGTTCTGCTTCTAACGCTGCACCACAATCGGGTGATACACCATTAGCTCGTGCTGGTGATTATGATAGACGTATATTAACTGAAGAACGTAAAGCATTTCTACGTAAGCAATCTGAGGAAGCTGCGCGTAACTATCAATAAAATGCATATAGGTTAATGGCTTTCTCCTATTATCCATTAACAAACTCTATGGGGTTTAGGTTCCTTTTTTCCCTAGACCTCATACTTCTGCTGTCCTTGTAAGTTGGGAATGATACGCCCAATTTGCAAGGACGTTTTTATTCTTGTATTTTTACTGCAACTCTTACTATACTATCAACTAGCGAAACGTAATCTCGCTAATTACATATCATCGGGGCGAATCGGAGCTCGCCACTCCATGACGAAACGAGTCCTCGTCAAACTCATAGTGTTAAAAAAACTATGTACGTTTATCTTTCAGGAGTGTGTGTATGATAACTACAACCACAACTCTGCCAGCCCCTGTTCAGCAAACTTTTGATGACGTCCTTTTATCGGTCAGAACTCCAAATCTGATCCATAAAATTGGTGCTCTTGCAAAACGTTTGCCAGCTAAAGGTGGTAGAACATTACGTATGGCGCGCTACGATAGATTGCCAACTGCTCCAGTTCCTCTCGGGCCAAGCGGTGCAACTCCTCCAGCGACTCCATTAAATCGTGTCGACATTGATGCTACTATGTCATTTTATGGATTATACGTAGCAATCAATCAGCAAGTTACCTTGCAAAATCAGGATCCAGTTTTAAACGAGACAGCACAGTTGTTAGGTCTATCGCTCCGTATGACGGAAGATCAATTAACACGTGACATGCTCGCTTCAACAGCCAGTATTTACAATTCTACTGGTGGAACTAATGGTGATTTGCCTACAAATTTATCACTCTCTGATATTGATGAAGTAACATCTACATTGTTAACAAACGATGCCTGGATGATTCTCAACACTATTGGTGGTGAAGATAAGTTTGGAACAGGACCGGTTCGTGATGCTTATTTAGCTCTAGGACACACTGCGTTGTCTAAAGATCTTAATAACGTCAATGGCTTTATAGCTAAATGGAACTATCCAAACGACAACAAAATTTTGCAAAGTGAGTGGGGTTCTGTAAATAACGTTCGTTTCATGCTTTCATCTGTGGGATCTGTATCTCCAAATGCTTCAGCATTAGGCAACAATGTTTATAATGTGTTTGTACAGGGAATGGAAGCATTAGCTTGCGTAGAGCAAGATAACTATTCTGCTCGTTTCCTATATAGACCGCCAATGTTCTCTGATCCACTATTCCAAAATGCAACCGTTGGTTACACCTTTGCTGAAGTTCCACGTATCCTCAATGATCTCTGGATAATCAACATGCGTTGTACGCTAAGTAATTAAGGAGAATACGATATGTCAGTTGTTTTTTCAGGAACTAATCAAGGTCGCTTCACCTCTACTGGTGCGGCGGTAACACTTCAACTACCATCAGGTGTTGATTATTGTTGGATTAAAAATATAACCCAATCCTATGCTGCTGGCGCAGGCCAAGGCGTAGAGTACTATTGGCAACTAGGTATGACCCAAGGTCTTGGTACTATTTATACCAAAACCGCGACTACCAATGCTCTTGCGGTAGCTCAAATTGCTGCAAATTCTGGTTTCTACTTAGTAAATAGCACAGCAAATATCCCTGGGCCTTCATTGTCCCTTACCGGTATTACTGGTGCTAACCCTCCAGTAGTGCTGACTGCTAATACTGCATCATTAAGTAATGGCGATACTGTTCGTATCTTCAATACTGTAGGTGCATTGCAATTGGCTGGTTTAGATTTTACTATTGGTGCTATTAGTGCAGGGACTAGTTTTACCCTCGCGTATATGGCAGCAATAGCAGCAGCTAGCCCTGGTGCTGGGACATTCCGTAGGATTCCTTATAATCCTTACTTTTACCCGCCTATTCGTTACATAACCAAGATATCACAAGCTACAAAAGCTATTGTTACCTTGTCTGTAACTCATATGTTTACTGTGGGTCAATCGGTAAGGCTTATAGTTCCTACTGTTACAGCTTCAACATATGGAATGACGCAATTAAATGGTGTACAAGCTACCATAGTTGCGATCAACCAAGCTGATGCTGACGGTGAGACGAACACTATTACTATTGATCAAGACACCACTGGATTCACAGCATTTGCTTTCCCATTAACAACTTCTCCTGGATTCACTCCAGCTCAGGTTGTTCCAATAGGGGAAAATACTGCTGAAGCGCTTACTTTAGGTGCTAATATTCTGGGTGATTCTACTGTCAACACTGGATATTTTGGTCTTCAACTTGTAGCTGGAGCAGCGTCTCCTGCTGGAAGTAATGCCGATGTTATTTATTGGGTTGCTGGTAAATCATTCAGCGTCAATAATTTGTAAATAGATGACTGGGAAGGGCGCTTTAAAATGCTCTTCCCGCTTGGTAAATAGTAAAAAGGAAAATTATGAACAAACCAGAAGTTAAAACAGGTCTTTTAAATCAAAAACCTACTCCGAGTAAGATAAGTCGGGAAGAGTTAGCGAAACAAATTAAAAGACAACGTGATCGTGATGATGAATTGGTATTAGGGATATTCAAAAACCTTGAAAATCCTGCTACTAATGGTGGTCGCGGATCAGTTCTTTTTAGTTATAAGTACTATCCCGGACAAGCGAATGAAGTATACGAATTAATGGATGGCGAACGTTATACATTGCCAAGAGGGGTTGCGCGTCACTTGAATAATAATTGTTATTATAAAGAGTACACACAACAAAGTAATGATGGTGTTCGTGGTGCTATTAATCCTGATGGGCGATTAGCATCAAAGAATTCGCTGCAAGTTGCTAAAAAAGTACACCGTTATGCCTTTCATTCATTAGAATACATGGATGATGATGTAGATATGTATCCCTCTAATTTAGTAGAAGTGACTAATTCTCCATAGGAATAATGCATGCCTATACCAAATACGCCGAATTACTATGCACAACAGTTTCCGATGTTTCAACGAGCAATGAGAAATATACTTTCAATTACTCAGGCTGAAAATGCGTTGGTAACTACTACATTTGATGGCGTTAATCCTGGTAACCATCAGTATTCAACAGGATTAACTGCTCGTCTTTATGTACCTAATGGATTTGGTATGGTACAGGCTAATGAGTTAGAAGGTATTGTAACGGTAGTGAATGATACACAGTTTACGATAACCATTGATACAACTACATTTGATGCATTTGTTGTTCCTGCATACCAACCAGGAGCTTTTGGAACACCAGCACAAGTTGTGCCTGTTGGTGAAATAAATAGTATATTGACGGAAGCGACACAGAATGTACTGCCCTATCCTTGAGAAGAGATTTTAAATATAAGGAACTGAGTAATGGCACTATCTACCATTTCTAACCTGCAAGCTATTCAGACGAAAGTGCGTAGGCTAACCCGAAGTCCGTCTGAATCACAGATCAGTAATGATCAAATAAATGATTATATTAATACATTTATTCTGTATGATTTCCCTGAGCATTTAAGGTTGTTCTCCCTACGAACATTGCTTACTTTCTATACGCAACCAGGGGTGGATGTTTATAGTACCAATACTACTGTTGAGACAGATCCTTTATATAATTTTCAAAACAAGTATATAGCAATACACCAGCCAATATTTATGGCTGGCATTCAATGCTTCTATACTCAATGGCGTGATGTGTTTTATGGTATGTGGCCACAGACTAATACTATTGAGCAAACGCTTTTATTTGGTGATAATTCATCAGGACCTTTTACTGGGTATGTTCCTACTGCTGTTCAACCCATTGTACCAGGTCCTACCTTTACTGTTCCCTATCCATTTATACTTCAGGGTAGTGTGAACTTTAACTGCTTAAATACTAGTGGAACGTCTATGGTAATGGTTGATGTACCTATCACTAATCTGATAGGAAACCTTACTCAAGCAGATGTTCCTCTAGTACCACCGTATGATACAATACAAAATCCGGCTAACTATATTAATTATCAAACTGGTCAATACGTAGTAACATTTCCGAGTGTAACTCAGATAATGGCACCAATTTACTTTGAAGGTATTTTGTATCAACCTGGCAAACCAATTGGTATGCTCTATTACAATAATGAATTCACCCTGAGACCTGTACCTGATAAGACATATGCTATTCAAATAGAGGTTGATGTTCGTCCTACTGAATTAATAAATTCAACTGATGTTCCACAATTAGAACAATGGTGGCAGTATATAGCATATGGTGCAGCAAAGAAGATATTTGAAGACAGAATGGATATGGATTCAGTTCAACTCATTATGCCTGAGTTTAAGCAACAAGAGCGATTGGTATTAAGAACAACGCTCACACAACAGGCAAATGAGAGAACAGTAACTATATATACACAAGGCAAACAGTTTGGAATTGGGGGCGGCTTCTTCGGAGGCGGTTGGCCTTATTAAGGAGATATAACATGCCGATGACTTTAAATAACGTACCATTGCCGGGGCAGACGCTAGGCCAAACCCAAGCACCAATTAATAATAACTTTGTTTCTATTGATGCTGCTTTTCAAGTTAATCATGTTCCATATAATACCACTAATGCAGGTATGCATAATGTGATTTCATTTCCTACGCAAAATCCAGTCCCTACTCTATTGGCTGGAATTCCGCAATTATATTCACAGGTATCAGCTTTCACTGGTCAACCAGAATTAGTATTTGCGCATCAATTAGGATCAAGTGCGCCAACCGCAGCTCAAATAGTAGAATTTACTTCAGCAGGATGGGCTAATCCAGGATGGACACGATTGCCATCTGGAATACTACTCAAATGGCATTCTGGTATTAATTTTGCAAGCCTTTCAACAGTTACTATAGATCTCAATGCGGATGTTGCTGGCTCCCCAAACTTTACTAATGTGTTTGCTGTGTATAACTCAACAACTGAATCTAGTGCTAATTATAATACAGTTATTGGCATTCAAAGCATTACAGGTACTGTTGTTATCTTTAGTATATATGGAGCCGTGCGTCCACCATCAGGCACAAGCATTGCTTATTTAGCTATAGGGATATGATATGACAGACCGTTTTTTTATCGCACCTCTTGCTGAAAATAGTGGTCTTCAGACAAATTTAAAACCTTGGTTGATTCCAGATGAGGCATTTTCACAACTTAATAATGCTTATGTATTTAGAGGACGTGTAAGAAAACGTTTCGGCTCGCGATGGCTTGGTAACAATCAGTTCGCTTCCCGTTTAAGGATTAATATAGGTGTTATAACGGGTGGAACATTGAATGGCAATGTCGCATCTATTTTGGGTGATGCTGGAATGCCTACAAGCATAGGGCAAGCTTTTAGTATTGGTACATTCGTATTTACTGTATATAATCCTGCACCAGGTCTTCAGACAATGTTAAGAACAGACAATATAGTTGCAACAGCTCTATATAACCTCACAACTTCAGCGTTTAACATATCTGGTGTTGCATTACCTGATGGAACTGCCGTTTACTTCTACCCAAACCTGCCGGTAATGGGATTACTTACCTATGAACAAATTAGTATTAACGATGAATATGTAATAGCTTTTGATACCCGATACGCATATGTATATAATGCAGGTGGTTGGGATAGAATTGCTGGAGCTGCTTCACCAGGAGCATCAGTATGGACAGGAGATAATTCCCAGTTCTTTTGGGGTGATACTTGGCTTGGTGCGGATGCTTCAGCTAAAATTTTCTTTGTAACAAATTTTAATCAAAATGAGCCAAACTTTATGCGTTACTATGATGGAACGCAATGGCATAATTTTGATCCACAAATAGATTCTGTACCTAATTACCTTTTTTCTGCACGTATTATCGTTCCTTTCAAGAATAGATTATTAGCGTTTAATACGTGGGAAGGTACTGCTGGCCCTGGAACAAATTACAGCAATAGATGTCGCTATTCACAAGTAGGTTCGCCATTAGATTCTAATGCTTGGCGACAAGATATTCCTGGCCGTGGTAACGCAATTGACGCTTCAACTACCGAAGCAATTATTACTGTAGAGTTTATTAAAGATCGTCTTATAGTATTTTTTGAGCGTTCAACATGGGAATTAGTTTATCAAGGTAATCAGGCATATCCATTTACTTGGCAACAAATTAATACTGAACTTGGTGCAGAATCTACCTTCTCTATTGTACCATTTGATAAAGTTGCTATCGGTGTAGGGAATGTTGGTATCCATGCCTGTAATGGGTCAAACGTAGAACGTATTGATGAGAAAATACCTGATACCGTATTTGAAATTCATAATGATGGTGAAGGTGTAGAGAGAGTTTATGGCATTAGAGATTATTATGTTGAGATGGTTTATTGGACTTTCCCCGACACTGAAGCTAACTCAAATATTGTTTACCCTAACCGTATACTTGTTTTTAACTATGTAACCGGAACATGGGCATTGAATAATGATACCATTACTGCTTTTGGCTACTTTCAACCAATTAATGGAATATTGTGGGATTCAACTACTGTAACATGGGATGATACTGCAACCTGGGATAGTGGAGCCGTTCAAGCACGATTTAGGCAAGTCATTGCTGGTAATCAGCAAGGATATACATTTATCTGTGATGCTGATGAACCTACAAATGCATTAGTTCTACAGATTACTAATGCTGTTGCAACAGCCAGTAATACAACACTAACTGTGTTTTCTCACAACCTAAATGTTGGAGAATATATCTATATTCAAGATGCTATATGGTCAGATACATCAAATGGATTAAACAACATGATATTTCAAGTGATCACTGTAATAGATATCAATACATTTGAAATAATTGTACCGGCAGTTACTCCAGTTACTGGAACATATATCGGCGGTGGTTTAATTGCTCGTGTTAGTCAGATAGCTATTACAACTAAGGAATATAATTTCTATGCCAAAGAAGGCAGAAATGCTTATATTTCTAAAGTAGATTTCATGGTTGATAAGACATCAGCTGGAGCAATGCAAGTAGATTTTTATGTGTCTACATCAGTAATACCTTTATTAGAGCAAAGCCAGGTTAATGGCACATTGCTTGGCACAGGAACGCTAGATACTTTTGCATATCCAACTATCCCTTTTGAGGCAAATGCAACACGCTTATGGCATCCTGTATACTTCCAGGCTGATGGAGAAGTTGTTCAACTTCAGTTGATACTTAATGACGCACAAATGAGAAATGTAGATATTATGCAGTCTGATTTTGCATTGCATGCGATGTGTATTTATGCTACAAAAACAAGTTACAGATTCCAATAAAGGGTAGATATGGCATATATACCAAATCAACAGATCAATACCGGTTCGTATGTTCCAACTACCAATGTTTGGGAAGTTGCTCGTCTTTATGAAGTTGATGTTAACAGTCCAGATTTTAAAGAACTACTTGTTCGCCTTTATCAGAATGTTAATAATATCGCCATCGCACTAAATACCAAAGCTACTGGTTATTATCTTAATGAAGAGTTTGTAAGTGGTAAATTATTTTATAATCCTGCTTCAAATGATCCACTTGAATTACGACCTGGTTATATAATGGTAGTCAATACTGGTGCTTTAGGAGCTGGTGTTACTGCTATTAATCATAATATAACTGTTACTAATACATTTCACTGGATGTTCATTTATGGTGCAGCAACCAATACTGGTACACTTATTGGTTATCCATTGCCATTTGCTGGAGCTACGGGGAATAATATTGAAGTGAGTGTTACTGCAACGCAGGTGCTCATAAATAATAACTCAGGGGTTACTTTCACTGACTCGCAAGTAACCCTTGAGTATTGTAAACAATAATTATTGGTTATTTAGTAGGTAAGTTATAATAGCAATTGTTACACTTACAGATGCTGATGCTAAAGTGCCAAGGCCAGCAGAACAATCTCCTTGCTCACGCAATTCTTTTTCTTCCGCTTCTTTTCTTATAGCGTCTTTTGCAGCCTTGTTCATCAGGTTATAGAGTTCTTTCTTTTCAGTGTCTTTCTGGGGTTGTTGATTGCAGTGGCGATATGGTCCGTATTCCTTTGAATCACGTTCCATGGTATAAAGGTTTAAATTAAGTATAAGAACAAGAGCAAATAAGTTTTTCATTTGCATCTCCTTAATTTAATTACTACCGTGAGTCATTAGTAATATACTAAGTTATGTAATGTTAAAGCAACTATTATAGGAGATGATATGGCATTTAATTTCTTGAGCGCTTTAAAAGGTTTAGCTGGCGGCGGATTGAGCGGTGCAGCACTAGGAAGCTCTGGAGGACCACTAGGAGCGGCTATTGGTGGCGGCCTAGGAGCCTTAGGTGGAGGCCTTGCAGGTGGTTTTGATAAGAGCGGTAAAGAAGGGGGTATTCAACAAGCCCAAACGTACACTCCTCAGCAACAAAACATTTTACAGTTTTTGCAACAACAAGGTCATCAAGGATTGCAAAATCCTTATCAGGGATTTCAACCTATTGCTCAACAAGCACGAAATCAATTTAATCAGCAGACAATCCCGAGTCTTGCTGAAAGATTTGCTAGTATGGGTCAAAATTCTCTTAGTTCCCCTACTTTTGCTTCTCAATTAGGTCAAGCAGGTGCAGGATTAGAAGAAGCGTTAGCGGCATTACAGAGTCAATATGGTATGCAAGGGCAACAAAATGCGCTACAACAACTTGCGCTAGGACTTAGTCCTCAATTTGAGAACTACTATCAACAGAGCCAACCTGGCTTTACAGAGAACTTATTCAACGGTGCAGGACAAGCTGCGCCATCATTTTATCAGTCTTATCTGTTAAATAAAAAATTAGCACAAGGTTAGGAGATATGATGCAAGTAATACAAGATACAAATGCGGGTGGAAGACTAGGTCAAGCATTGGGAACTGGTTTACAGGAATTAGCACATCATAAATTAGCAGGATTAACACAAAGATATGAGCAACAACAAGAACGTTCCCAGTTTGCTCAAGGGATAGCTCCTATATTAGGACAAGAAACAGCTAATTTTCTGAGTCATCTAGGGCCTAATGAACGTAAATCTGCATTGCAGAATATCGGTGCTTTAATGCAGCTAAACCAACAACCAGGACAGCAGCAAGGTGGCCTAAATGCATTATCACAACAACCTGAACAGCAACAAGCACAACAGCAAGATCAGGGTCAGCAGATTCCTCCCGAAAGAGCTAAGTTGATTCAAGATGTATTCACTTCACCACAAGAAAAGAGAGAAAGAGAGAAGCTTGACCTACAAAAGAGACAGTTGAATCTGAAAGAGACTAAGCCATACATAGATGTCCTTAAATCTCAGGAAAAAGCTGCTAAAGAAAGTGATTTAAGGCTAAAAAGAATGGAGACGCTGATAGAAAATGGAAATCTTCCTAATGCAGGATTATGGTCATTTCTCAATAAGATAGAAGACTTAGGTCCTTTAGCAACAGGGGGAGCAGGTGCTGCGATTGGAGCAGCCTTTCCAGTAGTCGGTCCAATAGTTGGAGGAATAATAGGTGGCCTCAGTAGCCCATTTGCAGGAGCTGCTAAATCTTATATAAAATCAGGCAATCCAGACATTGAAGAATTTGAGAAACTATCAAATGATTTTGTTAAAAACGCAAAAGCAGTGTTTGGATCTCGAATTACTGATGCTGATCTTCGTGTATTTATGCAAACTATTCCTACCTTGATGCAAACAGATGCAGGTAAAAAAAAGGTAATAGAAAATTTACGCTCACTTAATGAATTAGCAGCAATTGAAGCGAAAGCCGCTCGCTCTATTATCAGAGAAAATGGGGGAATAGCACCAATCGACATAGAACAGCGAGTTCAAGATAAGATTGGTAGCAAATTAGATACGGTAGCAAGTAAATTCATCACCAGAAAATAAATAATTATTAAAGCAGGGGTAGCGACAAAGACTGACCAGTAAAATAGTATGGTAGTCATGCCTACTCCTCTCATTATTCTTTCGTATAGTATTATATCTTTCATATTATTCCTTATATATGTGATTACAATTCGTTGTCTTTATCATACTGAGTTTCTTTTTTTATTCGTTCGGTTATTGCTTTCTGCATCCATCTATTCATGGTTATGTTTCTCATTGCTGCAAAAATCTTTATTTGCCTATGAATATCTTCATTGATATCGAATATTATTTGTTTTCTTTTTTTATTTTCATCCATATTAATTGCTCCTTACTATAAAGTATATAAATATAGTTGATAAAAGTCAATATCATTGTTAATTGGTGGAAAATGTAATTTACTATAAGAGGTATGTTTATAGAATAAATTTCAAGGAGATAATTAATGTCAACAAAAGTTACTCGTAGGGATTCCGTTTATGGGTATCCTTCGCCTCAGAAAGGACTTCAACAGGAGCCTATTATAAGGCCTGTTAATCCAACCGGGTACGATTCTGCAGAATTAGGGACGCTATGGATAAATACCGTCAGTCAATCTTATTTTATCTTGTGCTCAATTGGTATTCCTGGAGCGAATGTCTGGCAAACTGCAACGGGAGGAGCGGAAACTCTTACGGCGCTTACTGTTAATCCAGGCAATATAGTTGTAACAGCAGGCGATGTAGATATTACTGCTGGTAATCTTAACATGGCTGCTGGTAGTACAGCCACAGTTGGTACATTCGCCGCAGGTAATTCAAGCATTACGGGAACGCTTCATGCTTCAGGCAATACTACAATAGGGGGAACGCTCGGCGTCACCGGGGCAGCGACTTTCTCCTCTTCTATGGTTGTCGATGGGAATGTAACAGTAAATGGTGATTTTGTTTTAGACTCTACTGAAGCTATAAGTTTCACCTCAACATCAAACACTGCTCCATCTATTAGCTTAATTGCAAATGGTGGAACAACTGAAACTATACTCATAGAATCTCTCCAAGGAACTTCTGATCTTTCTGTAGATATATCTTCTACTGCTGGTGGAATTACTATGTCTGGCGGTCTTGCTACTATTAATGCGGTTAATTTAGAAGCTCCTAATGGCGGAATATCTTTTGTCGCAGGTGTTGATGGGTATTCAATTTCAAGCGCTAGTGGTCCTCTTACTATTGCAACCGGAACAGGTCAAATTAATATCAGTGCGGATGCTGCTGCTACGACCATAGATATTGGTACTGGGGCTGCAGTTGTAAAAACAATTGCTATTGGTGGAACCGGTGCAAACGTCATAACTATTGGTAATACCCAAACAGCTGGTTCAATTGCTATTGGTTCTGCTATGACAACCGGTACGGTAAGTATTGGTGGTACTGGAGCACAAACAGGTAACGTGCTTATTGCTCCTGGAACCGGTGCTCAGTTGGTTGATATTGCTACTGGCGGAACGGGAATTAAAACAGTTAATATCGCTACTGGCGCAATAGACAATGTTGTTACTATTGGTTCAGCTACAGGCGCTGCTTCTCTCAGTCTTCTTTCTGGTACTGGAAATATATCTGCAGTTTCAACAGGAACATTAACACTTGGTTCTGCGGGACTATTATCCATTAATGCTTCTGAGGGTGCTATTGATATAGGTAATAACGCAGTAGCGCAGGCAATTAATATTGGTACTGGTGCAGCTGCGAGAGCGATTGCTATCGGTAATGCTTCTGGTGCAACATCTCTATCTCTTACTGTTGGAACCGGGGCACTAAATTTAGGTGTTAGTGGAACTGCATATGCTACCAATGTTGGTTCATCTACAGCTGCTTCTACTTTAGCACTTAATACTCCGGTTGGAACACCAGTTGTTGCAAATGCTGGTATAAGCATAACCGATACAACAAACGCCAATTCTGGGGTGACTTTGCCTCATGGAATACAAATTCTATCTGGTGCTGGTAGCCCTAGTGGCGTAGTCACTGCACCTATAGGATCTTTATATCTCAATACAACAGCAGCAAGCGCAACTACACGTGCTTACATTAATACAAATGCTGGCACAGTATGGACTAACATAACTTGCGCAGCATAATTTAGGCTTCATTTTCACTCACCTTTCATAGCTTTCTGGTCTTTAATAGACTGGGAAGCTATGATTATACAGACAAAAATTCAATACAATTCTTAAGGAGATTTCATGGAAACCAAACAATATATTACTCTCGAAGTTGCAAAAGGCGATTTTAACTTCGTGTTTCAAATGCCAAGTGGCGCAACATGGGGAAGCGCTATAGATGCTGCATTTGATGTTTTGCAGAAGTTAAATGAATTATCACAACAGTCAGTTCAGAATCTAAAACCGGCAGACCAATCAGAATCAGGAGCAGAAGAGTCTCCAGTAGTTGAGCCAGAATTGGTTACAAAAGGGGAGTAGAATGGCACAAAATTCTGTCAAACCATTTATACTTAGCAGTATTTTATCGTCGGCAGTAACGGCATTCTATGCGCCTCTAAACGGGACGGGGTTTACACAAGCCCCGTTTTTTATTCGTATTAATAATGCAAGTACTGCGGCGATAACTGTTAGTTACGATGGTATTAACAATCATGAATTTATAGCAGCGGGTGATGTTTTTGAATTACCTTCACAAACAAACTCTCAGCCAAATGCCCAAGTAGCTTTATTTCCTAAATATACAGTAGTGTATGTTAAAGGAACTGCTGGAACGGGCAATATTTATCTATCTGGTTACTACGTTTAGGAGATAGCATGGCAAGTTTAACGAGTTCGATTCGGGTTAGATACGAACCTTTACGAAGTGTTGCTTTTGGCACTATAACTACAGTATATGAACCTATTGGTTTACCATTTGCTAATCCAGTAAGAATACTTAAAGTTACTAATCTCACTGATCAACCAGTACTTATGTCCCTTAATGGTATTGATGATCATGACATAGTTGCTGCTAATGGATTCTTTTTATATGACTATTCTTCTAATAGATCAGATGCTGCTGGACTTCTTGAGCAACCTCAAGGTGATCGAATATATGTTAGAGCAGAAGATGTACTGCCGAGTGACGGTAACGTCTATGTGACAGTAGTATACGCTTCACAAGTTTAAAAGGAGATCTCATGAGTCAAGCAGGGGTCTTTCCAACGGCCATATTGCCGCCAGGAACGGTGGTAGAAAAACTAACAGGGAATACCGGAGGGGCGGTTGGTCCCGATGGTTCTGATAATATAAATATAATCGGTGATGGTACTACAATTGAAGTAGCAGGTAATGCAGCAACGCATACTCTAACTATCTCAGCAATAGGTACCGTTCCATCATCCTTTCCTACAGATTCTGGTACAGCAGTTCCTGTAGCTGGCGTTCTTAATATCCATGGTGGTATGGGAATAGAAGTGAGTGGCGCTGGAAATACAGTTACAGTTAGAAGTACTGGCGTGTTTTATACATACATAAATGTTAATACAAGTCCCTATTTTGTACTTGATACTGATGTGTATTTGAGTGTAGATACGAGCGCTATTCCTATTACAATTCTGTTACCTGATGATGCACTTCTTGGTGAGCCATATATTATAAAAGATAGAACAGGTAATGCTGCTACTCATAATATCAGCGTTACAACAGTCAGTGACATAACGACAATAGATGGAGTTACCTCTTTCATAATGGATACTGCATTTCAATCTGTTTCTATTGTTGGAAATGGAACAACTTATGAAATATATTAGGAGATAGAATGTCATATAAAATAGAATCTCCATTGCCTGTGATTGAAGGCGGGACTGGTGTCAAATTAAATACCGCATATGCCGTTCTATGTGGCGGCACTACAAACATAGGCCCCATACAATCTATCGCTAGTGTAGGAACTTCTGGCCAAGTATTAACATCAAATGGTCCCGGTGCGTTACCAACATTCCAGACCGGTGTTGTTGGTGAAGTAGACACACTTACTGGTAATAGTGGTGGTGCAATTGCACCGTTAACGGGAAATATTAATGTCGTAGGTGATGGCACTGGCATAACTATAGTGGGTTCTGGTCATACACTTACCGCATCATTAGTTAGTGGCTCTGCTTTTGTTGAAACACTCACAGGTAGTACAAGTGGTGGCGCCATCTCACCTTCATTGGGAAACATAAACATCACAGCTGGAACTGGCATAACAGTAGTCGGTACAGCTAATACATTAACTATATCGGCAACAAGTCTTGGCGACGTAACTGAACTGACCGGTAATACAGGTGGCGCAATTATGCCCGTTGCAGGAAATATTAACGTTGTTGGTGATGGAACTACTGTAGCAATAGCTGGTAGTGGTCACACATTAACTGCATCCGTAGTAAGTGGAATAGTAGCTACATCATTTACTGGTAATACTGGAGGCCCAGAATCTCCTTTATTGGGTAACTTTAATATAGTTGGTGATGGTACTACAATTACTATAGCTGGGACTGCTAATACACTTACTGCATCATTAGTTGGAACTGGAGCAATTCAAACCCTTACGGGATCAACAAGTGGGGGTGCCATTAGTCCGCTAGCAGGTAATATAAATATAACTGCTGGAACCGGAATAACTGTTGCCGGGACTGCACATACACTTACAATATCATCTACAGGCCTTTCTTCGGCAATAACTTCAATTACTGGCAATACTGGCGGCGCTCAAACAGGTCCCGCTATTACTTTCACTGGTGGAACGACTGGCTTATCATTTGGTGGAGCAACTAATACAATCACTACTACATTTGCTGGTATTACTGCAAATGGAGGAACTGTATCCCTTGCAACAGATGCTACAACAAGTGCTATTAATATCGGTACGGGAGCAGGTGTAAAAACAGTTACTTTGGGTAGTACAAACACAACAAGTACCACAACACTCAATTCTGGTAGCGGTGGTATTAATATTACTAATACTAA
>QGNH01001231.1_pt1 | contig 35205 bp, 53 predicted proteins | sample 1735481 | NCBI WGS metagenome assembly QGNH01 (sample SAMN09239004, study PRJNA386568) | Viral metagenome, whole genome shotgun sequencing project. | reverse complement strand
ACATGTATTGTTGCAACCAATTGCACTGTCATAGCGTCAGTAACTTTTAAAAGATCATCATAAAACGGAGACTTAATTAATGTCTCTAATTGTTCCTCAAAATCTCTTTGCATATCCATTAGGCCTTGGTTTAATTCTTCGTGGTTTTCCATATAGTTAATTCCTTATTGCTATTAATAATATTTAGAGATATACACTATAAATATATACGACAATTGTCAAAGTAATTATATAACAAAAAGGTTAATAATGGAAAATAAAAAAGAATATTGCACAGTAAGTATTGATAAAGAAACTAAAGAGGCCATCAAAAATCTAGCATCTTTTACTAAAACCCCAATATCTAGCGTTGTGAAGGATCTCCTTATAAAACAAGGCTTTCTTGAAGCTAATGGCAGTTATAATACCTTTACTAATTGGAATGAGGAAACAATAATAAGATTTAGAAGATTCCTTGAATTACGTAATAATAATTAATTTATAGTAATTTATAATTATTTTTAATTAAATAGTGAAATAGTTGTTGACAGTATAATTCTGATTATGTATACTTTGTGTATATTAATTTAATCAGGAAAACTTAAATGCAATATTATATTTTACATACAAGCAACAGGGAGTTAGTTAGGATATCTATGGTTCAATATTTAAACGCTGTTTTGAATAAAGACGAAGATGATATCTTGCTTGTTTACAATCCTGTTACCGGAGAAGTTAAATCAAAAGATGCTGATATTTCTGAATATTGGTTCCATGATTTTAACGGAATGTTAGAAGAAATCGCTCATAGTAGCCCAGATGAAGCTCGGTTCTATTTAGAACTTCATTCGGACTTTGGTAAAGATACAAGTGTTCTGAGCGCTTACAACCACACAATCAATAATCAAACAAGATATTCACTGGTTGAATGTTGAAAAAAGGAGAGAACTAAATGACTGAAATAATATCTTATATTCCACAAGGAATGACAGAAATTAAAGAATTTTGCGGCATGGTAGCTAAATCTAATATCGTACCTAAAGATTATATAGGCAAACCTGAGAATGTGTTTGTAGCTTGTCTTAAAGGTATGGATTTGGGTTTGAAGCCATTGCAAGCACTAGAATGTATTGCTGTTATCAATGGCAAAACAAGTCTCTACGGGGATGCATATTTAGCTATTGCTCGTGGTTCCGGTAAATTAGAATCATACAAAGAAGAAATAGTTGGCGAAGGCGATAAGATGAAAGCTATTGCTCATGTTAAACGTAAGGGTGAAGACATTACAACAAGCGAATATACAGCAGCTGATGCTAAAACTGCAGGTCTCTGGAATAAATCTGGACCTTGGTCATTACATCCAAAAAGAATGCTTACCATGAAAGCAAGAAACTTTGCTCTTCGTGCCGCATTTGCTGATCTATTTTTGGGACTTGAATATAGCGCAGAGGAATTAATGGAAGTTGCTGAAAGCAAATCTATTAAGCCATCGCCAGTAAATACTCCAAAAGATATTACTCCAGAGATTCAAGAGATTCTTGATACTCCAAGAGGTGAAGGTGCTATCTATGCTGTAGATAATAAATGGATTACTGGAATGGAATTAAACACAATCATTAACGAAAAGATTGATTCTATTATGACTCGTGAAGATATGGAGAATTACGAACTCTGGAGATCTGAAAACTTTGCAACTATTAAAGACTTCTGCAAACATAATAAAGCTGTTTGCTTAGAATTTAAAGATGCAATCGATTATAAACGCAACATTTTATCAGGAAATTAAAATGAAAATAAAACTTACAACACTTTTAGTATTACTATCAACTAATGCACTTGCTTACGATAACTATGGATATGGTAACAATTCTTATACGACTTCAATAGAAGAAAGATTATCTGATCAATATCAGAATCAAAGTCTACAAAATGAAGTTAATAGAGAGATTCTAAGAAGTTTGCAAAATCAGAATAATAATTATTATGGGTATTAATAATGATTACACTTGGAAATATAATATTTATCGCATTATTCTGTGCATTTTATGATTGTTGGATGATTGTCGAAAAGGAGAATAGATTATGAGTAAATGGAAAGATTTCTTATTATGTCGAAGATCTAATAAGATTAAACAAGAACCTAAAAAAGAACCTGTTGACCCTGAATTAGTATTTATAGATCAGCAAATTATTAAACTTGAAACTATTATGCAGAAGGATCGTACTGGAAGGTTTTCTTTTATAATTAATAAAGAAAATGTTCAGGAGCTAAGTAGATGATGAGAAAAAGAGAAGAGATTTTAGAACAATTAAGAGAAGTTGAAAAAAGTCTTGAAACATTAGATCAAGTCTCTAGGACGCTGATAATCTGCATTTTTATTACACTTATACCAATTGTATTAATTTATATTATATTATGCATATGAAAGTTTTAACTAAACTATCAATTAGAGAATTATTAAGTTTGATAAAAATCGAACTTAGTAAGACACATTACTTAAATGAGTTATTAGCTGAATTTAATAGTAGAGATCTTAGATCTGATGAGTTCGATGAGAACGGAAACTATAAAGGCAATTAATATGAAAAAAGATTCTGCAAATATAACTCAATGGAAGTTAGTCAATGAAACTATTTACTATAAAGAACTGGAAGATAAACTGGAAGACACTCACGCCATGAAGGAATCAATGGAGAATCTTATAATGGTTAAATCTAACATTCCAGATCTTACCAATACTTTGTTATATCATATCTCTGAGAATGAGAATCTCGAAGAATCCATTTCCAAAGAGATAGCAATCTTACAAGAACGTAAAGCAAGATTTAAGAAACGTAATGAAAACTTACGTGAATCAATCAAGATGGTATTCGATAGATTTGACCTAAAGAAATTAGAGGCCCCATACGGTACAGTGACGATGTCTATTAGAAGGGATTCAAAATTAGAAATAATTGATGAGGGAGATATATTATTTAACAACCCCGAACTATATATAAAACAGGAACCAAAGTTAGATAAAACTTCTCTAAAGAATAGATTACTTTCTGGTGAAAATATTGAAGGCGCGAAATTGGTTGATAACAAGGTTTTAATAATTAGAAAATGAATATTTACTATGTTTATAGTCATACAAATTTAAAAAATGATGAAATCTTCTATATTGGTGAAGGTAAGATAACTAGAATGAAATCTTATAGTAAAGGTAGTTCTGGCCGTCATAAAGAATATAGAAAGCTTCATAATTTGAAGCCGAAAGACATAAAGATAACAATACTATTTGAATGTAATGATAAAAAAGAAGCCCTAATAAAAGAAGAATTTTATATAAGAAAATATTCTTCATCGATTGTAAATTGCGGTACTCGGAAAGATATCGCAAGTCGAGCCGGAAAAATCTCTGGAGATTTAGCTGTAAAAAATAAATTAGGGATTCATTCCTGGACAAAAGAACAGTTTTCTTTTCATAATTTAAGGAAAGCTCATAGCTCAGCAAATATAGAGCATTGTAGAAAAATAGCTATGGCCACAATAGAAACCAGACGAAAGAAGATACGATGCATTACTGATGATATACTTTTTAATTCTATAACTGAAGCTGCTAAATATTATAAATGCACTATTGGTTCTATAATAAATGTTTGCAAGAAAAGAACATCATCATTTAGAAATAAAGAGTTTGAATATTATGAACAAGCTTGAGAGATTACAGAACAAACAAAAAGAAATAATATTGAGGATTAAACTTGCTCATGAATTGAAAACATTGAGAAAACAGTATAATATCACTCAGGAAGAATTTGCTAAATATCTCGGATATTCTGTAATTCGTATTAAGACTTATGAGCAGGCAAAAGGAATAGTAACATCAAAAAGATTAGCTTCAATAATTAGTAAACTGGAAAGAATGCATAATGAAATCAAGTTATAAATCAATAATATTCCCAATCATTGTTGCTTATAGCTTGATGTATTTTTCAAACAATAGTTTACTCACCACTATGTTATTATGGATAAATGGTATATGGGTCGGTGGATGGTTAACATTATATTATATGATGAAATCAGAAGACTGATTAACCGATACTTGTCACTAAACTAGCTGCGTATGCTTGGCAATCCGTAGAATTATCAAAAGTCATATAAAGATTAAATCCAGATTGGCTAACTAAAATAAGATTCACACCTTCGCAAAGAATATATGCAATCTGACTAAAGTTAACATAAGAAACATCTGTCGGTGGAAGTTCGCCATTTTGTAAAGAATTTACGCTAATAAATGTAGACATTATCTTTTTCCTGATCTATGAGGCATAGCTTTTAAAGTCTTAGCTAAATCTGCACGTTTACGTTCGGTTGGGTTTTTAGAATGTTCGGCTTTTTCTAATTTCTTAGCAGGAATCTTTTTACCTTCAGGGACCTTTAATTCACGATGCAATGCACCTTTCTTTAAATCCTTTGGAATCCACTTTGCTTTTTCTGCCATGACTATTTCTTTTTCTTAGGTTTGGATTTACGAGCTTCACTTTCGGCAATAGCTATTATCTGCTTCCTAGGACGCGGATTAGCTTTACCTTCATTAGCATGATAAAGCTCCCGAATATTGGAGCTTATCGTTTTCTTGCTTGAACCTTTTTTAAGAGGCATGACTAGTCTGTGTCGTTCATCTTTTCGATGTCATTAGAAGTACCACGACCCCTAACCATTTTATAAGCCTCGTCTTGGCTGCATTCCATCCAAGAGAATTTATTCTTTAAAGGAACTAAACCAGCTTTTTCAGGTTCACCATCATAAGAAGGAATACCCATGCCGAGTTCACGACCATAAGCACCAACCATTTTTTTACCACATGGTTGAGCACCTTTTAGATTCTCTTTACGGCCTTCGTAGCCATATTCTTTACGATCTTTACGCATATTAATAATCTCCTAAATTATTATTATTTATTCTAACATATTTAATATTTCGTTGCTACATAAATATTATGTTTAAACTCTATATAATGAAACTATATATGCAGTGCTATCTGCTATGCTTCCAACCATTCCGACAACTTTAGTGTTGGTGCAAGGAACTAGATTTATAAAATCGGCATTAGATGAAGCTATTGAAGATGAAATTGTGTAATTAGTTCCTGGGGTTATATTGCCTTCTCCGGTAGAGTTGAGTTGTGTTGCAATAAGCGCGGTTCCAGTTGTATCATAGAATAAACAAACAGCATCGGTAGAATCTACAGCAACTAATGAACCACTAGGATTGTTTGCTGCTTGTATCGTTCCGCTAGTTGTAAATGCTGTTGCACCACTTATTGTTAATGTAGTACCTGAGAATGAATATGTAACTGCCACCATATTATTAGAGCTATTAACATAAGTCATAATACCATTAGAACCGGTTAGTAAGCATGATGATACTGGACTAATTGGATTAGTTGGCATATTTGCAACTGTCCCGTGAGTTATTGTGCTTCCTGAAACTGAAACTATCATAACATGAGCAGTGCCAGTAGAATTAGGTTGAAAATTAACTAATACAGTAGTTGAATTGATAACTGTAATATTTATAGGACATGAAGTCATAGACGCAGAACTAAATATTAATGTCGGCGTTCCTGTACTTGAGAATCCTGTAGTACCATTAGTGGTAATGATTGTTGACATTAATCCGAATGCATTAACATAGAATGCAATTATAGTATTATTTGATAATATACCAAATATTGGTTTAATATTAGAAACTGATGTATCAATTGTAGTTGGTGTATGAACGGTATACGCTGTTATATATGATGCAATATTTGCATCAAAAGTAGTTCCGGTTATATACCCATACAATATCCTAAACCCACTTGCAGAAGTGTCTACTGGTGGAAGTGAGATATTCGTAGTTTGTGTAACTGAAGAAGCAGTGTCAGCATGATTCGCGTCTGTAAATGCAGTAGCATAATCTAGAGCAATTGATTGTAATTGATTTGCACCACTTCCATTTGAAGATGCTGTAAATAATTCATCCCCTGCTGAAAATATACTTACATTCGTAGAAGGCGTTAATACTGTTAGTGATGAAACTTTTCCATTACCAGTCCATGTTGACCAAGATGGAGAAGTTCCGGTATTAATCGGAATAATTCTTATAATTCTATTTCCAGCTGGGAAACTACCTGACCCGCTTACAACCTCTGTATATCCAAATAATGATAATGACGAAGTTAAATTACATGCAACTCCAAGTCCATTATAATTAAAGTTTGTAAAGTTCTGAGGATTATAAAAAGGAGCGGGATAGTTTGTTGCCGTACCTGCGGTAATAGTTGTTCCTGTAACCAATAATCCTAAAGCACCATAGCCTCCTTGAGCTGTATTACCAGAAGTGAAATCATTATTGATATAATTAACCATAAACTGACCACTTCCTAGCGCTATTGGTTGAGTAGTGCCTTGGAAAGAAAGTAAGGTCCCTGAAAATATACTCGTGTTATTATATTCTGTATTATACGTAACTGAACCACCAGGAGCCAAAGTTGCAACAACCGCTCCGAAACTATTATCTGATTTGACATAAGTAAGAAGTAATTGTGTAGTGCTAATTTTGCAAACACCCACAAAAGAAGTTATAGCTATCAATATACTACTAGTAAATGCTACTCCTGCATTTATAGTTATTGAACTTCCTGCAATATCTATCGTTGATATAACTATTTCAGTACTTGAATTAATAAATAGATGCCCTGCCAGAGTGCTAGATAAGGCAAATCCCCAAATACTTTTTGTAGAAGAAGTCCACTGTGCTGTTCCTGAAGTATACATCGTTCCAGCCACCGGGTTAATCATTTCAATTACTTGCGCAGATTGCCCAATGCTTGCTATTATACCGTGGGTACTATCAAGAGTTACATAACTCATAAATGTTTGGCCAGCTGCTCCACCAGTATTATTTGTCGAAGTATATGTAGTAGTGGTAGTAAATGTATTGCCAGAAGAATTAGTAATATATTGGGCAACCATAAAATCGCTGGTATTCATATAAGCATTTACAAAATGCGTATTATCTATAGCGTCACCAATAGTATCTTGTTTGACATTACTTAGTGAACTATTTGCTACTAATTGCGTTCCTGTAGAAGTTGTTACAGTAGGGCCAGCGGATTGGTAAGTTATATTATCTACCCAAATATTACTTGATGAATCTGCATATAGGGCCCAGCATTTAGTAGATGAAGAAGCAGATATTAAATATAAACTCTTAGCTGCATATGTAGTATGCGGGGAATCAAATAAAACTGTAGAAGCATCATAATAATATGTATTAGGAGAAGCAGGTGGAGGAGCTCCAGCAGTCTCAAAAAAAAACCTAAATGTACTAAATGCCATATTTTATCTTCTATGAACTATAATTTAAAACTGATGAAGCACGCCAAGTGGTTCCAGCATTAGTTGTCATCAAAACGACTAGATCAACATGATTTGCAGTAGTTGTAAAAGTCGGAGCCGTCCCACCTGGCCAAATAACTGATGCTGGAAAAGTAGGAATTCTGCTACCTGTCCCGTCCTGAATTAGAAATAATGTCATTGATACGCAACCAGATGCCGGTACATTAGTAATAGTGAAAGTAACATTTCCAGTCATTGTAATTGAAAACACATTACCAAGAGCTAAACTAAGAGCGAAACTAGAACTTTGAGAAGAGGTTGTGCTTTTTTCTGTATAGTCTTGCATTACCGCAGAATAAGTACCTGTAGTAACAGTTCCTAGTTCAGTTATATTTGTCTGTACGGCAGTCGGTAAAGCAGAACTAATTGAAGGAGCACCACCAGAACTTGTAATTAAAACGCCATTCCCAGCAGTAGCTAATCCAGCTATTGTATTTGCAGCAGAAGAATATAAAATCTGATTAGCGGTAGTCGATGCAAGACCAGTACCACCCTGAACAACTCTAAGCGGTGTAGTGGCATTTGCATTTATACTATTTTGTAATTCTGTCATCTTCTTTACCTATATATTACACTACTGTTGCTTGACCCTGTCTTAAGGTCGCAATGAAGTTTGTATTCGCAGTAGTGCAAACGATCATAATCCAATCACCTTGAGTACTTGCGCTTGCAATTGACCCACTACTAATAGTTGTTGTTTCATTACCAAGTATTATTGATTGTCCGGTTGATAAGTTTATAATCCATCCACCTGTTCCAACGTTGGTCGCAGCTACTTGAAATGTTCCTCCAACTGGACATGTTGCAGGTAGAACAAAAGATATTTGAGTCGCGCTTGCTGCAAAATAATTATTACCTGCTCCCAATGTTACTGGTCCTGATGTTTCTGTAATCCAAGTTTGAGATGTGCTATTTATTGTAACTGCACCAGATGCACTTGTAATGCTTATATCAGAACCTGCCGTTAAAGTTGCACCTACAGGATCACCTGATGTTGTTCCAATTAATAATTGACCAGCTGTAAGAACTATCGGAGTTACTGGACTTGCACCCTCACCTATTAAAATACCATGAGCTGTAGGTGATGATACACCTGTTCCACCTTGTATTGGTAGAAGTGGTGTTATTGAGTTAGCATTTGCACTATTCGTTAAGCCGGCCATATTAATTCTCCAATTTTATTTTATGTATTCTGTTACTACTATTACGCCCGGTGCGCCATTACCACCGTTTCTATTGGTTGAGCCATCAGTTGATGCTCCACTTCCTCCGCTTCCAAAACCACTACCAGCATTACCATTGACTGAACCTGTCACAGCATTTCCACCAGAACCATAAGGTGTATTTCCACCAATTCCGGAACAGTTACCACTTGCTGTAGATGCAATTCCAAAATTCCCATCCTCTCCTGATACATTAAGAGTTCCATTACTAGCCGCGCCACCTACGCCACCCCTTCCAACCGTTATAGTTCCAGAAATTCCAGAATTTAATCCCCCAACACCTCCATCAGCAACAAGCAAGCTAGACCCGAATGTTGTATTTCCACCAGTTCCACCAGTACCGGTTCCCCCCGTACCACCTGACCCAATTGTAAAACTCTGGGAAGCTCCAATTGTAGCAGCGCTGTAATATGACATTGCATATCCACCAGCTCCTCCACCACCACCAACTGACTCAGTAAGTAATCCTGCTGTAGCACCACCTCCAGCACCACCTCCGCCTATTGCTTCAACCATACAGTAGACCATATTTGCAGAAGGTGTATAAGTTCCAGTTGTAGTTAGAACTTGAACATTAATAGAAATAAATGCATTGCTATTAATTGTAATAGAACCTGCAGCATCTATAATTGTAACGCTGCCAGTCCCAGTTAAAGTTGCTGCCACTGGATTTGCTCCAGTTGAACCAATCAATAACTGACCATTTGTCAATACAATTGGGTCCAAAGCTGAAGATCCTTGAGCAACTAAAATTCCATGTGTCGTAGGACTAGATAGGCCGGTTCCCCCTTGAATAGTTTCAAGGGGAGTAATGCTATTTGAATTAATACCATTTGTTAAACCGGCCATCTGTAATCATCATCCTAATTAGGTAACGTTGATTTCGCCTTGTGAGCTTAAAACTTGGAAAGTTGTATTAGCAACAATGCAAAGTACTCTTATTGAATCACCTTGTCCTGTTGAAGCTAAAGCACCTGTAACACCAACGGTAGTTGTTAAATTACCATAATTAATGCTTTGTCCAGCTAACTGAGCAATTGACCATCCACCGGTAGTTGTTCCTGTACTGATTTCAAAGATTGTTCCATAAGCTGCAGTTGCTGGTAATGTGAACGTAACAGAACCTGCATTTGAAGCGGTGTATGCATGATTAGGTACTATAGTGGTAGAAGCACCAGTAACATTACTCCATGTTTCACCAACTGATTCAAGATTAATTGTACCAGCACCAGTAGTAATTGAAATAGTACCACCAGTAGAAGTTAATGCAGCAGCAACTGGGTCAGCGCCTGTTGAACCGATTAATAATTGACCGTTAGTTAATGTAATTGGATTAAATGCACTTGCACCTTCAGCAACAAGAATACCATGTGCTGTAGGAGCGGAAACACCAGAACCACCCTGTGTGGATGATAAAGGCGTGACTGCGTTAGCATTAATTGAGTTTTGTAAAGTAGCCATATTGTTTCTCCTAGACTATTGATAAAGTACCCGTAGCCGAACCGACCACAAAGGTAGTATTAGCAACAACGCAGATTACTTCTATAGCATCGCCCTGATTGGTTGATGTAATAGAACCGCCTGTGCCTGTTGTTGTGTTTATATTTCCGTATCTGATTGTTTGCCCTGCGTTCTGCGCTATCTTCCAAAGACCTGTTCCAAAACCAACTATTCTTATGGTATCACCAGGAACGGCTGTAGTAGGCATTGTAAATGTTATTTGTGAGGCACTATTTGGTATGTAACCCATTTGTACAGCCATTGCTGTATTGACTGTTACTACATCCCATGAAATTACACCGCTTACCGTTACATTTGTACGGTTATTCGTTGGGTCATCAGTAAGTGTAAATGAATCGCTTGCAAAATTAAGAATAGCTTCTTGTGGTAATGCACTACCTTGGGCCTGCATTGTCTGATAATTAGCACCAGCTGAACCACCGGGGATATTTACTGTAGTGCTTCCACCACCAGGATTGTCTGTAACTGTTACACCAGAACCAGTAAAGTTTATAATTGTTTCTGGAGGTAATGGCGTCCCATCTTCTTGAATGATTGAGTAGCCGCCACCACCGCCGGATACTTGAATTCGTCTTAGATTAGCCATGTTAAACCTTTATATAGCTTGAGCGGTTACATTGATGCTTGTTGTTCCAGTAGCCCCTGATAAAACACAACGAATCATATCGCCATAAACTACGTTTTCTAAAGTAACCTGACCATCTGCACTAAACATATCTTGTCCAGTGATAAACATAATAGGCACATAATAACCAACTGAACCGCCATTAATAGGAGGAACCAAGGTTTGAAACTCAATAGAAGCTCCTCCCCATGTTCCCCAATATTTTAAACAAGCTCTTTTCATTGGAAATATAAATGAAGTAGAAGGCGAATTTCCATTTGACGTTTGAGCGTTAAAAAACGTTATATTCGTTGTTGAAGGAATCTGATTTGTCATCTTCTATCCTAGCTTAATACTAAATAACTTACATTTGATGTATCTGCGCCGCTTGAACTATGAATTGCAAAACCAGTTCCAGGAGTTATTACATAACCAAGAGCATTAGGAGTTGCATCAGCTGGAGTTAAAAGTACAACACTTCCTGCTGTGATTGCTGGAACTGCTACAGCAATTGTACCACCAACTAAGGTTGCTGTACCAACTGCTTGAACTGCCACACCACCAAGAGCAAAAGCTGCAATCTCGTCAACAGTTGATTCCAAAGGAACCCAAACGTTATTTTGTGCAGTGAAATTAGTGAATCTTTGAATTAAAACTCTGTCGCCAGTTTGAACAGCTGCAGTTGTCTGTGCTTCCGCACGGGAGACTCCCATTTTCATAATAAATTAACTCCTTAGAATTGTTATTAGAGTAAATGTTCGTTAACACCTCCTCTGCCTTTCTTAAATCCATGCGTCTCATCATTGTAATGAATTTTCATATGACAACTTCTGCATACTACTATCCCATTTGACACATCCAACATTAACTCTTTGTACATTTCGCTTTCATATTTCTTGTAATTAATAATATGATGCGCTTCTAAATGGTTCTTTGAGTTACAATGTTGGCAAATATTACCATCTCTTTCAAAAACTGCCTTTTTCCAATTTTGGTAAAGTCTGCATTTTCTGTATAGACTTCCTTTAAATCTTTTTTCGGCACCTTTTGCGATCACTTCTGGACTTTGAATGCGTCCTTTTTGAGATTCGCTAATTTTTTTCTTCTGTTCTTCAGACATTGGTTTGCCCTTATTATTAGCAGGCTTACCAATTTGTCGTGCTCTACATTTGGCACGATATTCATCTGACATCTTTTTGCCTTTATTCCAAGGTATTCTTCCCTTGCGGCTATTATTTTCCATGAGATTCTCCTAAAAGAAAATCATTTTAGCCTCGGCACTCTTTAAGTCAAATTATTTTATGTTACATATAACTTAATCTTTCAATTAAATTGTAACAAATTTTACTATATAAAGAAATAGAAATCTCTGTTATTGGTTTAAAAGTTGGTCAAGTTCTTCATCGCTCAAATTCTGAACAGATGTTTCTGTTTGATTTCGTTCTTTTATTTCTTCTTTTTCAGCGTTTATAGCAGCAACAGAAGGTAAAACTTTCTTATATTTTGATAATACTTTATCTAATTGTGATGGAGTTCTTGCTTTGCTTGTTGCATATAAACCATCAATTATTTTAGGATTGGTAAAAGCTTTGCTCAATCCAAATGCGCCGGCCAAAGATCCGATTGTTTTTATAGGAGAATGTAATAGTCCCGCTCCAGTCCCAAGTAATAAACCTGTATAGGCAGTACCTGAATGATTTGCCTGAGCAGCATTTAATTTGCCATGTTCTAAAGCTTTAGCAATAGAATCTAATTTCTTAGAAGATTCTTTAGGAAGACCTGAGGTTAAAATCTTTTTAGAATCTGAACCAAGTTTAGTATATTCACGCGCCCATTTGTCTGGATTGAATTGTCCATTATTTCCTCTTCCTAATTCATTCATATATGTCGAAGAAAGAATTCCTTGATCTTCTTTAGATAATCTTTGTTGAATAACTCTTGCTTTGGCAGCATCACCTTTTTTTAGAGCAGAAAAACTTTCATTGAATGCTAGTACTGGACTTTCTTTAGCGCTTAAACGATTAGCCACTTTTCTATTTCTTTCACTAAAATCAGACCAAAATTTGTCAGCTTTCTTAAAATCACTCGCAGCTTTGGGATTATTAGCTATAACAAATTCCTTAGTTTCTTGATCTAAAGCATTGCGAATATTTTTCAATACTCCTTGTTCCTTTGTCCCGACTTGTCCCCACGAATCTATTAAATCATCTATTTCTCTACGATATACTTTCTTAAGATCAGCAAGTGGTAATGATCCGTTATTACTTTTGATGGCATTTTCTAATTGAATCAATGCTTTACCACTCGTGGAACTCTGTAATATTTCTCTTGCTTGTGGTGTAATAGCAGTAAGTGATTCATCGATAACTTCTAATGTTTTATTTAAAGGAACTCTAGCCTTAGAATCAATATTTGACCACGCTCTGTCATATAATTTATTAGCTATATCTTTAGCTTTATTATTATAAGCTTTTGCACCTTTCTTAATCAATTCACCACCTTCGGCAATTGGAATAGCTTTTTCAATTTGTCCATGTTCGCTGAAAAGATTTTCTAATTCTTGTGTCCTTCTATTAGCAGCTTTTTCGTAAACATTAGCACTTCCTGGAGTTCTTTTTAATCCTTGTTCTGCTATTTGTAATGGTCTAGAATTAGAGATTTCTCCTATTGTTGGAGTAATTCCTGCTTCTTTAAATGTTGCAAGTTTTTCAGCAGGAGCAACTGATGAAGAAGCTCTTTGACCAACCTTACTAACCAGAGAACTTGGGTTTATAAAAGCACCGCCAATATTACCTACAGTTCTTGCGATTTCTTCCTGATTATTTTTAGGTGCACCAACCAATGCATTAGTAATTCCTGTAGCAATATCATGTCCATAATATGGAATACGTGCAGTTTTTGTTTCCTTAGGGGCGCCTAAAGCATGACCGACTTTTTCTGCTCCCCAAGAACCTAAATTAAATAATGCAGCAGGTAAATCAGCAATGCTTGCAACGCCAGCTGGAATCCCTGCAATACCTTGACCAATTGTGCGTCCGATTGAAGATTTTGGCTGTTCCTCGCTAAGTAATGCATCTAATTCAGCATCAGATAATTTAGAGATATCTTTCATTATAGACCTCTATCAGGAGCCAGATTCATTGTTCTACGTCTTTCTCTTTCTTTCATCAATTGTTCTTTGGTAAAACTATTCCCAGAGAATTCATTTGTATCGGTGGTCTTTGGAGTCACATCTGCTTCTTCTAAATCTTCTGGCTCATTGAGAATAATATTACCTGGATTTAAACCATATCTATCAGCTAATTTTTTCGTTTCAGAAGCTTTGCTTTTAACTGCTTTGCTTTTAGTATCATATAAAGTTTTAGAACTCCTAATTAGATCTTTCCGTTGTTTTTCTGATAACGAACCCTGACCTAATAACTCATTAACTTTACCTCTAATATTTTCATTAAGTCCACCCGCTCTTTCTGCAGTGGCTTTCTCACCAGGACCAACAGTTGAAGTAGGGTCTAATAATTTAATATAGGCATATACCATTCCCATATCTGAAGCACCTGTTTGCTGCTTAGATAATTCTTTGATATTATTAAAAGCAGATTTAATAGTTTCGTAACCTTCCGTTGATTTCTCATATTCATTACGAAGTTCTTTCTCTTCTTTGAAATACTCAGTGGGAGAGATATCACCACCAGCAAGTTTGCGTGCTAATTCCTCCTTAGCAAGAGCTAAGTGCTGTCCTTCTAAACCTAATTTTTGTTGTTCTATTCCGAGACGACCTCTACTTACTTCTAGATTTCCTCTTCCAAGTTCCTTTTCTAATTCTAGACCTTCTTTTTTTGTTTCAACATCTGTCAGTCCACCAATTATCGATAGAGCTTGTTTAGGATCAACTCCCTTAGAAGTTAACTCTTTAAAAGCACTATTAAAATCACTGAAATCTATATCTTTCAGAATTTGTGGTAACATCTGAGCCATTTGTTGTTGTCTTAATTGCTCTTGTTTATTATATTCATATTCTTGCTGTTGCTGCTGATGCATTTGTTGCTGTCTTCTTAAAGACTCAGCTTGAATCAATCCTTGACCTCCGATAGGCGCAAGAGTTTGCAAACCTCCAAGTAGATTTGGATTACTAAGCAAACTATTAATATCAAAACCTTTCATTATCTTTTCTCCAAATTAATACGGTCTTATATAACTGCCGCCAAGATTATAACCACCGGTAGCCGGAGGAGCGCCAAAGCTCCAATTACTTCCCCCACCGCCTGCAAATTGATTGCCGAATGATGGTGCGCCACCACCTCCTCCCCCAAATATTCCAAGACCTTGACCAAGCCCAAGAGCGGTTTGACCTATACCTAATATATTGGATAATAATCCTGGTTGTCCTGGTGTTGCACCCATACTTGTTCCTGTAGTAGTTGAGCTGCCTGGGAAACCAGAAAGACCTTGGCCAAGCTGAGCTAATCTATTTTGTGGCAAAGTCTGTTGTATCTGAGGATAAATAGCACCAAGAGTGTTTTGATTCTGATTTTGAATAGTTCCGCCTGCTCTAAGCATATCCTGAAGAGTTTGATTTCTAAGTCCTAATCCACCTTGAAACGCATGTTTTCTTGCATTTAATTTTAACCTGTTAGCGCTATCTTGTAATTCAGATAATTGAGTTCCTATAGCAGAACTGCCAAGAACTCCTAGATTCCCACTCCCTGCCTTTCTTCCAAGTAATCTATTATTACCCATTCCTAATTGACGATCTATTTCTGCGAGTTGTGGATTCAATATATTTTCATTATAAAGATTTTGGTATCCAGGTAGTTCATTTTGTAATCCAGAGAGTCCTCCTCCAAGTGATGATAATGCATTCTGCTGGAATTGATTGAAAGGCTCAACAGCACCAAGTGGATTAACGCCAGTACCTTGATTACCAAATAAACCACCAACTTGATTAGAGTGAGCTTGTAATTCCTGCAATCCTTGTGAAGCAAAAGGACCAGTTGGAGCTTGTCCAAGTGGTGTTGTCATTGGCTTATTCTGGAATTGTTGCAAAACTTGCGGAAGATATTGTTGTAACCAAGCGTTCTGTACTTCTTTCGGAAGGGCAGCAAAACCCTGAACTGTTTGAGATTGTGAAGTCGCTGGGCTGCCTTGATCATCTCCTCCGAATATTGACTCTATTATTCCACCCATTTAGCTTCTCCTATATATTAAATTTCCGCCTGCATATTTAAAACCCAATGATTTAAAATATCGATCCTTGATTGTTGCATCTTTGCCAGTCATATGACTTAAAATTAACATCATGTCTTGATCGTCTGCAAATTTCTTTGTTACGTCTATTAACAATTTTCCTATACCCGTATCTCGATAATTAATATCAGTCATAAAAGCATCGTTAATTAAAACTTTTTCTTTATTATTCCATGGCATAAAACCAGTTCTTAGCACCATGGCTCCTATAATCTTCCCTTCTAATTCGCCTATAAACACAATGTGATTTGCTATTAAATCTGCTAACCAAATTCCACTATATTCACATACAGAAGGAAAACCATTTATAGTTAATTCATTAAACCATTCTACACATAATTTTAATATTTCGCTATGGTCAAATACAGTTGCTTGTCTTAATTTAATCAAAATGTACTCATCGATATTCTCACCCAGTTAAAAGCTCCTGCATTATTTATAAGAACGTATTCGTAAGGATAAACTCTTATAATATCATACAACCTATCAGTTGTATTTACGTCTGTGCTTGCAGCAGGTGCAGTAGTTCTATCAGTTCTTAATCTACCAATGGTAAAAGTATTAAAGAATCTATTGCCCCAAGCTGCTTGTTGTTCTTCAAGTCGTTTTACTCTTTCTTCTAGAGAATCGTTCCCAGTGATAGGATTTTGATCATTAAATCTACTCATTTACTACCTAGGAGTTGAAGATTTAATTTCTTCATATAATTTGCCCATTAAGAAGTTTCCTTCTAAAACATTACTTGTAAATATGTATTGTCTTTCTCTTCCAATCATCATCGGATCTATTTTGGTAGTAGTAGGAGTAGTTGTAAATAATTGAGTATGCACATAAGGACTCTGAGCGAATTCTTTCATGTTTATAACTACCGTCATATTTCCTGTCTGATTAATATCAGGGTATAAACTATATAGAAGCATCGTAGTATCTCCGTCGCCTAATTGTAAATAATTTGTCTGAGCGTAGGAAAACATAGGGGCAAACTGTTCGTTAAATGGGTCGGTGTAAACATTGAAGTTATTATTATAATCGTCAAAGCCAGTATCATGCTTGAATACTCTACAATCATCTAAATATGTTAATCTTATTGCTGGTCCACCAGCAAATATCTGAGAACTTGTAGGATAAGTATTAGCTCCAGCTGTATAGTATTGTATAATATTACCATCGATATATCTGATTACAGCAGTTGTATTTATAACATTGGCTGCAAGACCACCAACAGCAGTTGAGTCTGTCACTGTTATGATATCTCCAGCACTCAATGTATTTGCACCAGAATATAATAATCCTACCATTGAGGATGCTACAACCACATTATTTCCACCACCCGTAGCAGTTGAAGTCGCATTAGCTCCAGCTGTAAACGTAAGTCCTACAATGTCTGCTCCGAATTGTCCTGCTCCGAATTGACCAGAGCCAAATCCTGCGCTTGCACCTGCAACTGAAGTTATAGTTCTTACTCCATTAAGATTTGGTGCAGTTATTCCACCTGTTGCAGTAGCTCCAGATATTTGTATTTGATCACCAATTTCTAAATAGAAAGTTGGATTTCCATCAATTGTCACCTGATTAGAACCAGAAGCGGTTGTAAGAGGATTATTAGGAAGTTCAAGATAAATTGTACCTATACTATTTGGTACGGAAACAGATATTGTATTCCCGCTTTGAGTAAGAATTGGATTACCCAAAGCATTGGTTCTTTCTTCTGCTGCACTTCTAGACATTGTGCCAGTGGTCCAGTGATATTCTTTATAATTATATGTTACATAATTATTACATTCTGTATCTTGTTGATTTGGATAGAAGAAACTTATTTCATTATATTCGACATTAGCATAAGCAAAACATTTACTACTTTGGCCAAAATTAATATTGTCATACACATAACGCTTAAGGGTATTATTCGGTAATACAGTAACTGTGTAACCATCGAATACATAAAAGTCTCCATTACCCATCCAGAAAACTGCATCTTCGACAACCGCTCTTGCTTTCGGGCCGATTAATCCGTCAGTTCCAAATAATTTTCTGAAAAACCATATATCAGGTTTATCTACGAATTCAATAAGATAAACTTCACTTTGAGTGAATATCAGATCGAAATTTCTAGCTTTTGATTGACTTATCAGTGCTGATGCTTGTTGTAGTACTGTGGAAAAAGCAAAAGTTGCAGCACCAGGGGTCCAGTTATTAAAACTTGCAACATCTGAGGATTGATATTGGTTTAAAACTCCTGCTGTGCCTAAAGCTACAACAGTGTTATTTGAAACATAAACCCATCTAACGGCTAATGGTACATTGGAAGCACCGGCGGATGAACTAACTAATACCGGTGCTACTGATATATCATTACTCCAGTAGTATAGATTATCTGTGCTTGAAGTTGCTGGGTCTCCAGGAGTTAGTATTAGGTAATTTCCGAAATTATCCATTGACCAGATACGAGGATACGAAACAACATTACTAGTATTTGGTTGACCTACTCCGAATACTCCAAGACCAAATTGATTTCCACCATATCCAAAGCCTTCGTTCTGATCTACATTTCCCGGTGCAATTTGTGTCTGTATTGTAATTGCTGCCCCCCCGCCCGCTGTTACACTACTTGTAGCAGTTGTCCCTGTGATTATAGCGAAGTTATTGGCATCAACTATATTACTGATTATGAATTCTTTATTAATTGCCGCCGCAAGAACCCCGTCAACATCAGTTGAACCTTGTATTTTAATTCTATCACCAAGTGGTAATCCATGAGCCGGATAATTTACATAAAGATAATCAGAAGCCCATGTTAATGTTACTTCAAAAACACCTGTTGTAGTAGCAGTAGCAGGAACAGTAAATTGAACTTGAGAATTATTCAAAACAAGTACTTGAAAAGAACCTTGCAATGCTGCAGCAGGAATTCCTCCAAAAGGTCCTCCTACTACATTACTTATTGTAATAGGTTCATTATCTTCAAATGCATTATCAATACTTAAAGTAACAACAGGACTTCCAGCAGTTGTTTGTAGTTGGACAGGAACTGCTGCATTATATTCAGTTGAGAGTGAATTAGGGATAGGATTGGTATCTGTTTGTAATGGAGTGATATTAAAAAAGAAATCACCATTCTCTGGAGTGTAAGCATAAAGTCTTGTGTTAGTCCCAAATATCTCTATTGGGTTGCCAAATTGATCTCTATATGAGAATATATTTCTACAATATCCTGATACATTTATATTATTAACAGGGAAAATTCTCTGCCAACCTTTTAATTTCCGTAATTTACCACCTTGGAAACGTACTTTATCGGCCGCTGTAAAGAATATAGTGTCCAATTCCGTAGAATCTGTTAAAGGATTCACGCCTGGTACTATATTAATTTGCTGACGCTTTCCAAGTAACATTTAATGCCTAGAAATATTCTGTTATAAGTACGAATCCTGGAGTTCCTGCTCCACCTGCTGCAGTTGAAGTAGTAGTTGCGCCAGAAGCTCCACTACCGCCCGCACCAAATCCAAGCCCTGCTACTCCATTATTTGCACTACCTGGTCCAGATCTAATTGCTTGACCACCAGCACCAACAATAGAATTTGCTCCAAAACCACTTAAGCCGATTTCGCCACTATTAGTACCTCCATCAGCAGTGCCACCCGCAGAACCATAAGAAGATATCATATTTCCGGTTGATGCAGCGCCACCGAGTCCACCAGGAGCGCTCCCCCCAGGACTTCCAATACCACCTAGACCACCATTTGCAACACATAAAGCTCCTACTGAACTGAAACCACCTGCGCCACCATTGTTAGCGCCTGCAGGTCCAGCTGCTCCAGGTCCACCAACTAATACGGCTTGCGAACCTCCGATTGCTGTAAGTGAAGCATAAGTCTTAGAATATCCACCTGCCCCGCCTCCACCAGCTCCACCATTTTGTGTTATATTTCCAGCATATCCGCCACCACCGCCTCCACCACCCCAGCATTCAATTATTGCGTAACTTATACCAGCACTTGGTGTATATGTTCCACTACCAAAGAATTTAATTGGGTTAGCTCCTCCGCCGGTAGAAGCAGAGAATACATGAGAAACAGGATTAATTGTTCCTATTTGAACCCAAGTTGAACCATCAAAAACGCTTAACAGCCATAAAGAAGCATTGGTGTTGTTTATCCAAAATTGACCATTAGCAGGCGCAGAAGTAGCAGGAATTGTTGGCTGTGATGTTCCGAAGAAATTATTAGCTAGCGACAGAAAATATCCATCAATAAATGTGGTATTACTATTTAAATAACCACCCCACACATTCGCATCAATTGGACTAAGTGGAACGGGTAGTAATAGATCATAATTGGTAGTTTCTGTAGCCATAGATAAGCTCCTTAATAGCTCATGTTATTTAAATTTTCACGTTGTGAATTTCTTATTTTAAGTCGTGCCAAAGCTTCTTGTGCTTTTCTCATATCACTTTCTGCGAGCTCTGGACTTTGTAATGAATCTCTGTAGAATATACCTCTAGCGGTATATCTCGTCACATCCTGTGTGAAATCTCCAAGCCAAATAGAAGTCTGATTGTAGCTTCCTTGACCTGGCTCTGTATAATTCTCAAAGTAAAAACCATCGCGGAAATAATACCATAAGTGCAAGAAATGCCCGTCTGAGCTAGCAACTGGGTATAAATGAACTGAATTTTCATATAACGCCCAAAATCCTGGGATTCCAATTTGCGCATATTGCAAATTAAACTGATTTCGATAAGTTTCTAATTCCCAGAAGGTTGTTTCTTTAAATCCAGAAGCAGCTGTGTAGATAGTGTTTCTATTATTATCTAATAGATTCATCAGTAATACTGAGACGAAATCTTCAGGCAACGCTACTCTGAAAGAAGAAGGATCTACAACTAATTCAGCAAATTTCTGATTTAGAAATAGCTCCTCTGTCTCAAGTTCTTTTATGGCACTCACAACCGCGTTTTGTACTTCAGTCGAAAATATTGGGTTACCAGTTCTGTTGGTTTCCATTAGTATTTGATCGACCATCTGTCCGAATGTAAGTGCCATAATAAATACCTAAATCCTATGGATTACCAACACAATAATATGTGAAGTACATCCAAACTGTACCAGTTGCAGCAGCAGTAGCTGGACCAGCTGTAACAGTAAGAATTAAGTCCTCAAAGCCATTAGCTTCATTGGTAGCAGAATTTTCATCATTAAAGTAATTGTAACCAACACCCGCAGATTGAACACCTGCAGTAAATGCTGGAGCAACGTTACTAAAAGTGATTAGTTGTTGTCCTGCAACATTTGAACCCATTTTTGCACCAGAAATATATCTAGCGAGTGCTGAAGCATCACCATTACTATCACCAAATTCAAAAGTACCTGTTGGTGCTGCATTTGAATCGAGTTGAGTAGTAATAGTTTTAACTTCTATTGCAGTTATTCCAGAAGGAGTAATTGCATTTTGCCAAGTAATGGTATCACCATTTGCAAGGCCAGCAGTAAGTTCAAAATAAGCTCCGATTACAAAAGTAGCACCTGGAATCCAAGGTGTGTTAGATTGTAAAGGAGTAGCTATATAATTAGTCATTGTTTATATCTCCTTAATAAGCAGCAGTTTGAGCTACGTAACCTGGAATTACAATTACGCCATGGTCAACGTTATTAAAGGTTACTTTTTTAGCACCCCATAATGCGTTTATTGCCACACGTCTTGTATTACCAATGTCTATTACATCTTCTCTGATCATGAATCCTGGAACGATTTCCTTCCCGTCGTCATAACCACGACCTAAAGCAAATGCCACCGCATCACGACCGCAGAATACTGCACGACGTACGTTAGGTAGAACTAGACCAGTACCATCATTAGCGGTTAAGCCATTAGGTATTTTGTCAGTTTTTAAAATTAATGTTTGTGAATAGAGCATAGAGCGTCCAAATCCACCATCGCCATCACCAGAAGCGATTGCATTTCCGAAAATATCACGGAACTGAATTGGTGCAGATGTATCTTGGATTAATTGCTGCCATTGGAAAGTATGAACATAAAGATGATATTTAATTTCACCATTTTCAGACAATGGACGGATATAATATGGATTAGCGATTTCAGCCATTGCTTCTAATTGGTCAACTAATGACAATTTGAAAGTAGCTGTGGTATCTGAATTGGTTGTTGTATCACTTGTATTATTACCAATATAGAGAACTCTGTTTGCACTTGGAGCAATTGGAGTATTCATACCGGTTAATGTCAATCTTTTAGGACCGGTAAATGTTGTACCTTGATAAGAGAAAGTAGCTGCGTTAAAACCAGCTAATTGATAAAGAACAGACACGATACCGCGTTGTGCTAACCAATCCATAGATACTTTGTATGTATCTTCAGGTAAGTCATAAACAACTCTTTGTTGAGAGATTGTCATAACATTAGGAATTTCGATAGGATAACGTAATTGGTTGATTAATAAATCATCGGTAAAATACACTAATGCATTTTCATTACCGTTAGCTGACTCGTTACCAATAAGACCAGCACCAGTTTGTTTTTGTAGGAAAGATATTCTAACTCTGTCACCAGCATTTTCGCTTGTGTCTTCGTGCTTCCTAATGATACCTGCTTCCATCATTGCTGCGAGCATTCCGGTATCAGTTACGAAGTCTCTGTAGATTCGCATTGACCACAGTTTTACTGTTTGTGGTGAATCTACGCTAAAAATTGTATTTGCCATTCAAGCAACTCCACGTAAATTAATTAATTAAGCGGTGACAAATCGTCACCAGTTGATTAATTTCCTCTACGTGTTGTTTAACGTGGCAAACTCACGAACCTTATTAACATGTTGGTTTAAACATGAGCCGTTTAAAGAGTTTCCATTTTGCTTATCTCTCCCCGTTTTTACCGTGTACAGGGCACGTTCTGCTATTAACCGTTGCTAGTTTGGAAATATATATTACAATTGTATGTGAAAATAAACTTTTTTGCAATTAGTATTAATAAGGTAAGAAATCTTTAACTGAAGAAAAGATCTGCTTCTGCTTTTCTTCTGGCTACAAGTCCGGGAATCTTCGTACCGTTTCCATACACCCAACGATTAAATTGTGCAGGGACATCAGCCAAATCGCCTCGGTTAATAACCATACGTAAAGTTGAAGCTTGATAACTGCCAACTCCAAGGTTGAATACGAAGTCTATTAGCGCAGCAAATTGATTGTCGTTCAGGGGACATGAAGTTAATCTTATTACTGCGCTAGCAGCAATCTGTAGATCTTGCATGAGAAGATCATCAGCTTGTTCTTGTGTGATCTCGGTTAAGCCATCATTTGGTTTACAAAGATGACCTACGCCAATGGTAGGGAAACCGTCTACATCAATGTATCTTTGTAATCTACATCCCTCAAAATGTTTTACTATCTCTGAAGCTTGCTGAGGGACATTAATCACTTTATTCTGATAAATTCATTATTTGGAGATAGTTCATAAAATTCTCCACTGCGTTTAAATCCGACATCTTGTTCATCGTGAGAAATAACTTTCTCATAGTTAATCAGATTTTCTTCTTCATCTCTATTTGTAATGTAGAGACTTTCATCAGAATCTTTAACAAATAATTTAAATTTCTCTTCTCCTTGTATATTGCCATACATAAGAGTTAGTTCTTTTTTCTCTGGTTCGTTCATCTTTTTATCCTTTTATTATTTAAATCTTACCAATCCACCGAAGTAGAATGATATTATACAACTATATATTCCATAATCATGATCTAATAGATTTACAAGTTCCGGATGAGTAATAGACATAATCATGCGTATTGTATAGATAATGGCAATCAATGGTCTGATTAATGCATTTATTCCGTCAATTATTGGAATATTAACCTTCATATTAGAATACATTGAAGCGGTTTGAGCTACCTGCGCATTAATAGCTACTTCCTGTAATTGTGTATTCAGACCAGCTTGCATCATGCCAACTTGAAGCTTCATTATTTCTAATTCTTGCTTCTTATCTTGATAGTCCTGAAAATATTTGAATAGGTTTGGTAATAAACCAACTAATGCACCAAGTATAGTAATCATTTTCTAAATATGTATTTTTGTGGGAATGGGAAATGTCTAGTAAGTAGTAATAATAAATCATTCCTAGTTATTACGGTTATTTTCATTCTCGTGCTCCTTGTCGATTGTGTAAACCAAATAAGTAAATAAAAAAAAACCACCGAGTATCCAATAATCCTCCAAATCTAATGGAGAATATATAAAGGATATAAAAACAACTGATATACTAAGAATGAAATATATCAGGTTAATCATACGTCCTTTTTAACATCGGACTGAAGATTGTTCAGTTTACTTTTTACTTCTTCTAGATCGTTTTTTAATATTAGGAATAGCTTTGATGCTACAGCTCCTAAAATTAATAATAACCCAACATCAATTAACAAATGTTTAATGAATTCGTCGAACATATTGCTTCTCCTTTTTTAAAAGCCATAATCATTATATGCAAATAGATTAATTTTTTATTAACAGCTTAATAAATATTTAGGGATCATGTTTTTGTATTTGTTAGTCTAGTGCATTAACCTTGGTATTTTTTTGGTAGGTTAATGCACTAAATATATTTAACGGTTGGGTAATACAGTTACACTCATAGAAAATAATTGGGTATTACCCACCTAGAGCTCACCTATCGCCCAACTGAGAATTGTGTAAGTACTAATAGAGCTATTTGTGTCAATATTTAATTACGAAACAATGAATCAACAATGAATATAAAGGTCAAGTTGGGAAAATGGGAAACTTTTGGGAAAATAAACCGTGAAATACAAGTAATCCATAACGCACGACTGGTATGTATGGCTATTTGAGAAAAATAGAGTTGCAATTTTACTTTCGTCTGATATCGTACGTAGGGCCTTAGATGTTATCTTTCATCTAGGTTAAGCTTTTTACCGTTGTGCAGAACGATTTTTGTTAATGATTATAAAGGTTTTTTAATATGAATAAATATGTTAACAATCAGGTTGTCGGCTATATTCGTGTCAGTACTGTTGAACAAAAAACAGAACGACAGCTACATGAAATGGCATTAGATAAAATATTTACTGATCATGTCAGCGGAAAGACAATTGAACGACCAGCTTTGAAGGAGATGTTAGCTTATGTTCGTGAAGGGGATGTTGTTGTTGTGCATTCTATGGATAGGTTAGCCAGAAATGTTGAGGATCTATTGCATCTTGTTAATTATCTTAATCGTAACAAAGTTACTATACGATTTATCAAAGAAGGATTGACATTTGATGGCGGAGATAACCCAATGGGTCAGTTAATGCTTACTATCATGGGAGCTGTTGCACAATTCGAGTTGTCATTACTACATGAGAGACAAAGAGAAGGCATTGCCAGAGCTAAAGCAGATGGTAAATATAAAGGTCGTCCAAAGAAGGCAATTAAGCTAAGCGAGATGCAACTTCATTACATGGATGATTGTCTAAAAAAAGGAGTTTCTAAAGCGAGAATTGCAAGAGAGCTTGGCATTACCACAAGAACGGTGTATAATTGTCTTCATCTATTACCGTGATTTAATAGAATTGATAAGAGCGTGGAATCTTTAGCCTTCTTTATTTTCCACGCTCTTTTTATTTATAGACCAGCCTTTCTAATCTTTTCAATAGCTTCGTAAAACTTAGATTGATCAATTCCACGTTTGTTTAAACTACCTAAATTCCTCGTGAAACCATCAAGATTATTATATGCAGCACTTTCAGGAGCCACAGACGTACTAACACCTGGAACCTCTTTAAGAGCGGAATAGGATTTTTGCATGTTTCTATCGATGCTATCCAGGTTAGGTTTGCTAATATTTGACGGAGTAGCCACTTTGTAACCATAGTTTTTAGCCATATTATAAGCAATCTCTGCGACATTTTTACCACTTTGATAAGCTTGCCAAGCAATTGGCTGAAGTTGTTGTAATGCATATTGATTAGCTTCTTGTTCACCATAACCTAATAATTTTACTTTTTGAGCTTCAATGTTGAGCAAATAATTATAAGCATCTGTAAAGTCAGGATGTTTTTGCGAATATTCAGCAGCCTGCTTATCAACAGTTTGTGCGAATTCTTGTCTGGTTCTATATTCAGACATCGAATTATTCTGCTGCTCATATTTGTTTTCAAGTTCTTTAATCTTTCTCATATAAAGATTGTGAGCGTCAGTGTCAATCGGATCTAATTCAGGAGAATGATCTGCTTGTTTCTGTTCACTCATTTGAGAAATGGCTTTATTATATAATGAAAGTTCTGTCTCGTATTTAATACGAGATTCCCTTTCACGCTTTAATTCCTCTTCGAGCAATTTACGCTTTTCTAATTCTTTGTCGAATCTTTTTTTCGGGATTGGTTTATTATCTAATTCGTTTTCTTCCTCAAAAGATTCATCATGATCGTTTGGTTCTTTGATCTCTTCAGATTCTGGATGAACTTCTCTAGGTTCTTCTATCCTTGGAGCTTCTTCTTGAATACCATGAGCTTTGTTTAATTCTTTAAAGAATTCTTCTTTACGTAATTCGGCTTCCTGTTTTCTAGTAAGTATTGGTTTTAGTTCTGGTTCCTTATTCAATTGAATAGGTGCTATATTATTGTTAGTTACTTGTAATTCATCCATTGTTTCATCCTTTTATTGTTGTGGGTGACGAAGTTCTTGCAGTCCTTTTAATGCTCTAACTTGATCATATTCGGCTGCAGTTGTCTTTTTATATAGATCAACTTCTGCAATTTCGTCGGCATGTACAAGGGCAGTTTGTTTAAGCATCGCTTCTATTTGCGTTCTTAAAGCCTCTGCTTCTTGTTTCTTAGCTGAAGCTTCTTTGTAAGAACTTTCCGCTTCAAGTAATCTTTGTTGTACTGGATCTGGTTGTGGTGGAGGAGGCGGTTGCATCATAACTTTGATCTTCTCCAGTTGATCACCATTAAATGGAGCATATTCCATAGCAATAGGTAATACGTTAACTGGATTAGGACTAGAGTTAAATACATTCTGCAACTCAAGCATTTTCTCAAATGTCTGTTGTCTTTGATCAGGAGTCATTGGAGTATCTTCAATAACCACATCATAATCTATGTCTAGATTATCTCGCAGGAACTCTACATTTTTAATATTTGATTCATTAGTAATATGACCGATAAGTTTGGATTCACAATTCTCCATCAATATCTTAAAACAATCATAGAATATGCGACCATTGGTTTGAGTAAATAATTTAATAGCATCAAAATATGGAGCCAACACCATAAGTCCTTGACGAACTAACTGGGCATTTAATTGAGCAGTCATTAATTTACTATCAGCTATTCCCATAAAGTCAGAAGTTACTCCTATACATTGCATCATAGCTTGATCTGCATATTGTATCATTTCGAGTAGACCAGATGGAATAGGAGGAGTTGGTTTTGGCATTATCTTTTGTGATGCAATTGCTCCTGGACTAACTACTGTTAACATATTAGCTTTAAGCATGGTATCTCTGAAGCCTTCAAGGTTAGGAACGGCATCAGTCTCAATAATAAATCCACCCTTAGGAATATTACGCAAGAAGCCTTCATAGTCAGAAACAGATTGATTGAGCAACCGTTGAGGTTCTTTCATTGCCCTCATTGTTCCATAGTAACACTGTCTGATCTCATCGTATTTACCAGTCATACATTGAATACTAAATCCAGATTGAGAGAAGTTTTCAGACTTAGATATTACTCTATTACCAACAATATCAGCTCTATAATAACGCCATTTTTTAGATTTGATTGCCTTAGCTTTCATATCTAGAGTTCTATATAACTCGCGGACTTCTGATATTTCCCCATAAGGAACTACAAATTGCCCATCGGTAAATGCATTGAATTTATATTTATCTTGTAGAATACGAGCAGCGAGTAATACATTTTGCACATATGGGTCTTCTGGGTCGCCTTCAAATCCTTTCATTGGATTTTCAACCCGGTAATAATATTCTAATTCACGCCATTGATAATGATATATAACTCCAAGAGATTTAACGATCATTATAGTGTCAAAAAATTCTAAGAATCTAGCATCAACTGAAGAACCAAAATCTGCAGATGCTTCATCACGCTCGTCTGCTGTCATGCCTTTCAGATATTGATGAAGTAAATCACGATCTATAATCTTTGCACGACAAACCCAATTAGCAGATTTAAGATTCTTATCACGAACTGTTACATCCCATAGCATGAAGTAAGGGAATATTCTTTCGCATTTCGCTTGACCGTTTTGATTCTCGTAATAGTCTATAGAAGTCTCGACAAATCCAAGTCCGCATATTAACATATCGCTAACAGCTAAACTCTTCTGCATGGAATATTCAGAATTATCCTCAATCCATTTGACACCGTCATTCATGATGTCAGCAAAACCTTGTTCTTGTTCGGAAGTGGTCCTTGGAACATATTTAACTTCGCTACGATTCTGTATCTCGAATCCTACAATAGCATCAGTTAGTACTGCGCAACGGTTAATCGTTCTAATAGGTTGATTGTTAGCTTCTTGACGTGAGAAATCCTCTTGTAGCCATTGGCTACCTTCGTACAACCCGTAGTTGTCTCGAATTTCATTACTTCTCCACCATGCAGTTACAAGTAGATTCTCTTGAATACGATTATGTGCCTGCTTTAATATCTCGATATCATCTAGCATGTATCAGCCTATTTATTACGATTGTTATAATTATTACATTATATTGTAACAATTATTAATGTGTTTAGCAATTATTATGACTTGTCTTTCTCTAATGCTATTGTAGCTATACTTACGAAGGTTCCGCAATCAACTATAATAGACATTATTTCACTATGCACAGCGTGTAGTATCACCGTGATAACCGTGCAGAATAATATTAAAGTAATTCTATTGCTTAGTAGTTTCTTGATTTCGTTCACTCTTTTTCCTCTTCCATATATATAAATGATCAGGATTAACACACATTTGATTTCCGCAAGTAGATGCTATGAGTGTAGTAACTGCGATTGGTTCAAAATGTATCATCCAACTGTAACGCTGTACCTTAAGATTCTTTCTCTCAACCCAAATTGTGCCGTATCCACCTAATCTCTCTTTACCTCTCCATAACCAACAACCATCTTCAGTCTTATTAAGATTGGTTAAGAATCTGAGTTCGGTTTTAGTCAGAGCCATTACTTAAATCCTTCTGCGAATTTATAATAATCAAATTGATGATCTCCAGGCCATGCAAGAGTTGGAGCATCAAATATTCGTGACAAACTATCAAGCATGTCATCATGTAATCCAACTGGAAATGTCAAATATTCTTGATGAATAAAGTCTTCTATAAGATCAACTGACTTGCCTTCGTAGTTTGCTCTGATTAATTGTTCTGGCAGCCAAATCCTACCATCATAAAAGTAAGGCTGAAGTCTTAAGATTCTATCAATCTTATTCATTGAACCACCAACTTCCGTGATTACGAATCTATAATTCCGATAGTTCATAGCTTCACGCATGGTATCCACATCAACCATAAGTCCATATTTTTCATATAGAACGTATTTAGGTTTCCATTTCTCATGAAGCTCGAACAATCTTTCTTCACGCTCACGGATATTTAACCTATCCCTAACCCAATCAAGTACATAAAAATTCTTATCAGCCCCCAAACCAACAACGACCATAGAAGTATAATCAGAATGAGCTTTTTTAGCATTTGCTGGGTCCACCATTATATATGTATTGAAATTAGTAGCAGTGAGTTTGCCTTTATAAAACTGTAGCCAATCCCTAATAAACTCACCGCCTCCTGTTGGAGCAGGATTTTGCTGACATTGACCAGAGAATGCGTAGGCTTTCATTTCTCGTTTGGCAGTTTCGACCTCTTCTTCACCAAACATTGTAGGATGAAGCAATTCACCTTCTTCAACTTCTTTAGTAATAGGGCCCATGTGGTAAATAGTTTTCTCTTCAGCTACTAAAGGAATCTTTAAATGTTCCCACCCACCTTTTTCTAATAGATAACCAGTGGTATCATTAGCATGTAATCGTTGCATAATTACAATGATAACCCCATTCTTCTTGTCATCAAGACGAGTAGATAAAGAATCGAACCAAACATTAGCTTTGTCTCTTTCATTCATAGATTGTGCTTGTTGAACAGATAAAGGGTCATCCACTATAATGTAGTTCCCCCCAAGACCTGTAAGAACTCCTCCTGTTGAAGTACACATTCTAAATCCCATGTCGGTAGTTTTAAGTTCAGTTTGGGTTTGATGTCTAAGCACGGTGTCAGGAAATAAACAATTATACCAATCACTACTCATTACAGCTCTAGTGCTTTCCGATAATGTTACCGATAACTTATGTGCATATGAAACACATGTGATTTTTTCTGAAGGATTGTGACCTAAAAGCCACGCTGGAAATGCAATTGAGCATGAGATTGATTTCAAGAACCTAGGGGGAATATTAATAATTAAACGTTTAATCTCTCTACGCTCACAGGCATGAAGGTATTCTGATATAAGATCTATATGCCAGTTATGTTTATAAGTAGAAATGGGGTCAATAATAGAGAATGTACGTCTGATAAACTCTGGCAATGAATTGCGCTGAATTCCCAGAATAGCTTGCTTCTCTTCATTACTCAGCTGTTTCATCAAATTTTTCAGTATTGTTCATATGAAATGATAAGGATTTTAACTTATATATAACGTTGTTTAAATGTAGAGCACATATAGCTATTGAATATGAATTGTTCTTAAGATCGTATTTTATGTCTTCAATATCTCTAATAATGCTATCTAGTTGCAAATTGATGTAATCGTTATTCACTCTTACCCTCAATTAACTTTGCTTTATATTCCTCTATTGCCTGCATCTTTATTCTTTCCACCAAATCTACATCAGCTTCAGCTACTTTGAAGGTTACTTCATTTGTGAGTGGAGCACCATTTGCTCCTGTAGATTCTGTTCTTTCAACATAACCACGATGTTTACCTTGGGTTTTGAGATAGAATAACAAGCAGGCATCCCTATCTTTATTGTTCATAGCTCTTTGAATTAGTTCCTGTTCCATTCTATCGAGAAGGCGTCCCTTAATTTCCTCGTATTCTTTCATAAATCCTGGGTCATTATGCATCCAATAATGAACTGTTGAATAAGGAACTCCGATAAGTTTAGCTGAAGCATAAGCAAAACCACCATTCTGTTGCATAGCATCAAGCAGCTCTCTTTTTAGTGTAGAAGACTCTTCAGGTGCTAAAGGTGTAGCCATTTATAGCCCTTCTAATGTGAAATTATGTGCTAAAGTTCCATTCATATTTAGATAACCTTGAAGCTCGTTTTCTAGTATTTTACATTCATTACAAATAGATTCAGAAACTTGATTGTCTTGATAAATTACATGATATGCCTCGAGGGCTATACCCAGGGCTTTAAAATGATTTGAGCCCACAAGTCTACCATAAGATGCAAGGGATGCAGCAGCAGTTGTAGTGTAACACATGCCAAGAGCACCATCGATAACTAGGTGTGATATAGATGTAAATAACGCAGCCTCTGTGACGCTTAAAGGATCTGAATAAGACTTGCTACTTGAAGCATGTTTAAATGTTGCCAGGTAATATAAATTACTTGCAGCATTTTGCCATACATTATATGAGAATTGGTTAAGAGCATAGATTGATTTGAATTTCACAAGCTCAAGCACAGTGCTTAAATGTGGACTCCATGCTTTAATCTTACTAATAGTTTGTTGTTCCAGAGGATAAAACCTATCTACTGTATCAACAATTGTACTTACTATATTTGTTTTAATGTTGCTCATCTTTCATTTCCCTTATTTGCTTCATCTTTAGTTATGATCACCCATTCTTTTTCATCATCATCAAGAGTTGGCATAAAATTATTATCTTTAACAATCAATGGCTTAGGTTTGATTTCCTTCTTCTTTTTATGCAAATTCTGATTATGATTTGGTGGTTTTGGCATTACTTAGATTGTCCCTGCTTTTCAGATAATTCGGCATGACTAGACAATCTTCTCATTAGTGGAGAATCCTTTTTACCATGAGCAAGTATAATCATACTTGATGTTGTTTCTTTGTTAGTTTCTTCTAGGATCTGTCGTATTCTTGTCATAGGACTTATTTGAGGAGAAAATCTTTCTGTTTGAGTTCCTTTATCACACATTTGAACTTTACCTTCAGATGCCTTACTCACTCATCACCTCATGCATTGCGTGAAGCTTATCTATAATCCAAAGCAATTGATCTTTGGTCATGGTAAGCTCTTCAGTTAAAGTAAATATACTAATCTTGTCTGGATTATCTATGTTTAACAACAGTTTAGTATCTCCAAGTATGAGAGACATATACCCATCTTCAATTTCAAAATAAATGTTATCTGTATCGATCATTTAAAACACTCCTTTGCAATGAGGACATGTTGTTAGAGATACTTCTTTCTCTTCTTCGTCTTTAACGATTGGTTCTTCTATATTTGGGAAAAGATTTATATCCATACCCCAGTCGATTAATTCATCCATGTCAAAGTTATTGGCGAGTATTTCAAAATCGAAATCACCATAAGATAAATTATCTCTGATGTTTAAACGCTTAAATTCTGCTTCTGTGAGGTGTCTACTAGGTTTAAGTACCTCTATCAGTGATTCATCAGTATATCCTGCTGCATAAAGTGCCTTGGTACGTTGATGACCACCAATAATGGTATTATTAGTATCAACTATGATTCTTTGATGATAACCATCTTCTTTCAGGCTTTTAACAAGCTTATGGAAATCCTTAGTAGACATAGATCTAGGATTATGCTCGTATTCTTTAAGCTCTTTGAGAGGTATGCTTTCGCTAGTCCAAGTTATATTATTCATCGCTTTCATCCTTAAATGCTTCTTCTAGTAACTTCTCACTATACTCGAGCAATAACTTACGAGTTTCGATCTGATTCTCGCACGTTACAATTTTGTAAAACAATTCTGATAGTTCTTCTGTTAAAATAGATTCAAGCATAATAAATAATTTTACTGTTATTAATTTTATTGTAATATATCTATTGTTATTTGTCGATATAATGTTAAAAAAGAGTTAATAAAGCGTTAATGAAAGCAAAAGAATCTGACTTATGTAAATTATTTATAAGGCAAGTTAAACAACTAAAGGCCTGGAATTATTACAAGAAAGATTTCGAGATTATACATATCCCAAATGAAAGAATTACTGGTAAAGACTCTCAAAATTTCACTCGTCATTTATATGCTATGGGTATGTTGCCGGGTGTTGCTGACTATCTTGTGGTATATGAGGATGGTAGGTGTGCAGCTATAGAGTTCAAGAGAGATAAGTCAGGATTAAAACTAAAAGGTAATCAGTTGGCATTTAAAGTAAGATGTGAGGATCTAGCTTTACCGTATTTGGTAACTCATGATGTCGATGAAGCGTTGGAGTTCCTTAAGTCATTGCTTAAGTGATATAATTCAGGAAACATACACAGCTTTATGCACAAAAATTGTGGATAATTTTATCTATTTCTGTAATTTCTCTAATCTTTTTTGCTCTAATTTTTCCATTCTAGCATTCCATTCTGCGGAAGATTCAGAAGGAGCGCATTTGTTCTTTGATACAAGTGTATTAATATCAAATGGCTTAGAGTTAATAATTCTATCCCTATAACCTTCGGGTATTTTTCTTTCATAACTCTGCTCCTCTTTCTTTGAACCACTCAATGAAACAGGGATAATCTTGTGGAAATTCAGATACTTAATAGCAAAACCATAATACATCTTCTCTGTGTCTAATATTGGAATTTGCTTTCTAATCCAATATTTTTCTGCTTCTCTGGCAATAATTCCACTTAATGCAGGATTTAGGATTAATTCTGCTGCTATTTTCCATTTGATTATGTCAGGGATCCTTTCATTTGCGTTATAAACGTTAAATGGGACATTTTCTCTTTCTTCTTTCATGAAATTAATTTCCTTTTTCTTTCCATTAAAAAAAATAATACTTAATACTTCATTATATTCTTTTATTGACCGGACACTTTTTGTCTTTTCACACTTAAGTTCAAATAACGGGACGACCTTTCTATGCTTACACTTGAGCTTATTAGCTTGGTATTTTATTTTGTTAAAAATTTCCTCAGAAGGAATTGCATAATAATAGCTTGTATCCTTTACTTTGCGTTTCTTTGCTACACAATATATTAAAGGATAATTTAAATCTTTACTATTATATCTTTGGATAAGACCAAGCTTCACAAATTTATTGATGTGTCTGCTAACTTGCTTCTCCGAAATATTCTCTAAAAAGCTCGCAAATTCATAATAAGTGACACGAATTAATCGATCTTCATTAGGAATGGATGATTTATGTGAGAGTTTCTTGTAGATTTGCAAAAGCCAGAAGGCCTGTATTCTAGTGAGTTTAGCTAGATTTTCTTGGGAAAATTGGAAATCCGTGCAAAAATTATTTACACTTTCTTTACTATTTGTGGGTTTTATGTCACTTAGTAGTTGACTGAAGATATTTTGTAGATTATTATTCATTTACATACTTCCACGAGGTGTTTGTTTTTCTTTTGCAAGACTAAAAACTAAAACACCTCGTTTCTTTAAGCAAGCGAAATCTTTACAATTTGAAAATTATTTTATTCAGTCGGTTAATCGTTGACTTTGATTTGGGCAGAAGTTATACTTTTGGACCTGTCTTAAATGACAGACATGATCTACAAATCAGGTGCCGTGGAATTGTTTGAAGTAGTAAAACATTAGGAGTTCCATGGCGCTGATCATTTAGATGGATGGTCTGTATTTTTTGAATAATCGATATTGTAAGCATTTATCTCTCCATTCTTTCCAGACCATCTTTTTAAATGCATGGGTGCTTTGTATATTAACCTAGAAGTTTAACTCCTTTTTATTTAGTTTTACAGAGCACCTTTTTATTTGACATATTTTTAATAAAGTCATAACATATTTATATCAAGTTTTTCCTGATTTGATAATATTAATTTTTTATTACCTACTAAGTGTTGAATGTTTTTCTCCACCATTTATAGATTAGATCTTAAGTGGTGGAGTTTTCACTTTAGTAATTAACTTAGACTTCTTCGGCTTTCTTTTCTCCATCATCTTTTGTAATTCTACGCCATGATCAGGGTATTTTAATAATGCC
>QGNH01001350.1_pt1 | contig 35252 bp, 52 predicted proteins | sample 1735481 | NCBI WGS metagenome assembly QGNH01 (sample SAMN09239004, study PRJNA386568) | Viral metagenome, whole genome shotgun sequencing project. | reverse complement strand
TCTTTAGCAAGTTCTGCTTCGCGTTTAACATTAAAAGCAATAGCAACAGCCTGTTTTTCTGGTTTACCAGCTTTACGTTCAGTACGGATATTCTCAGACAAAGTTTTCTTGCTGGTTCCTTTCTTCAGGGGCATGACTAACCTCGATTAATCAGTATCATTCATCTTTTCGGTCATAGCAGAAGTTCCACGGCCTCTTACAACGCGCATAGCCTCATCTTGACTCACATCGTGCTGAGCGCTGAAACGGTTCTTTAATGGAACTAAACCAGCTTTTTCTGGTTCACTATCATAAGAAGGGATGCCCATAGATGCTTCACGACCGAAACAACCTGCCATCCTGGAACCATATTCCTTAGAAGTTACTTCTTCTTTTGAGTATTTTTTTTCTCTTTTAGCCATTTTTTTATTCCTTATAAATAAAGTTAATAACAGTATATATTATATCAAATAAATGTAAATCCATTATTACGCGTAAACTTTCAATTTAATGTATTGATATGGCCCCAATAAAATTAACCACCCCAAATAGAGTATTAGTAGCTAAGCACACAAGGGTCACACCACTACAAGTTGTCGAGGTGGAAAGTTGTAAATAACCTCCTATCGAGGTAGTTTGAGTATTAAAGGTAATAAATTGACCAGAATTAGTCTCTATCCTTCCATTAGAAATAGTAGTTGAATTAGCATTAGATGTAATAATAAAAATATCTCCTACACTAGCTGTGGTCGGCAAGAAGAAATAAATAGAAGATAAATTCACATAACCATTATTAGATACCATTGTTATGGGCGAAGATGAAACCGTATTCCAAGTAAAAGTTGATCCACCACCCCCACTAGCATTAATAGTGATTGCTCCCGATATGCTTGTAATAGTTACATTAGTACCAGCAGTTAAAGTTGTTGCTATAGGGTCTCCTGAAGTAGTACCAATTAGAATTTCTCCAGCAGTTAGAACAATGGGATTAAATGCACTAGAACCTTCGGTGATTAGTATACCATGAGCGGTAGCACTAGATGAGTTCAGTCCCGTACCACCCTCTGTAGGAGACAACGGCGTGTTACTATTAGCATTAATCGAATTGTTTAATATTGACATATAATCTTTCTTTTATATTAATGAGTTGTAACGCTCGTCCCATAAAAACTAATAACCGTAAATGTTGTATTAGCAACAACACAAACTAATGTTACTGTCGCCCCTGTTGAACCAGCTAAATATCCACTACTAGTAGTTTGAGTAGCAACGTAAGTAATATGTTGCCCCGAATTAACATTAATTTGCCATGCTCCAGAATTATTATTAAAATAATTAGCTGTAACGATTATAGTATCTCCAATATTTGCTGTTGTGGGCAACGTATAAGTAACTAAATTACTACTCGAATTTTGAACATATGCATTATTAGCAACTAAAGTTTGAGTTGAACCAGTTACAGAATTCCATGTAAGACTTCCGCCGCCACCGGTGGAAGCTATAGTAATAGAACCAGAGCCATTAGTTATAGAAATATTTGTACCAGCAGTTAAAGTAGCTGCTAAGGGATCTCCTGAAGTAGTGCCAATTAAAACTTGGCCTGTGCTCAATGCTATAGAACTAAATGCACTTGATCCTTCAGAAATCAAAACAGCATTAGCTGTAGGGCTGCTAACGCCAAATCCACCTGCATTGACAGGCAATGGAGTAGTATTGTTTGCATTGATAGTATTATTCAATTCAGACATTAAATTTCCCTATTAAGTTTTCAAAATAGTGCCAGTACCGTATATTACAGAATATACTGTATCAGCAACTATACAAACGAAAGTGACATCTGAACATGCTTGTCCACTATACAAAGTTCCGGTAGTTACTGTAGAATTTTGCGGCCCATTATTAAATACCTGTCCAGAATTTTGTAATATAGTCCAATTCATCGATGAATTAACGAGTTCATTACAATCTACGCTAATAGTATCACCAACATTAGATGTGGTCGGTAAAGTAAACGTTACAGAATTTCCACCAGTATAATTTATTACATATCCAGTATTATTTGTCATATTGACGGTTGATGTTACAACAGACGTCCAAGTGAAACTGGACCCACCACCTGAAGAAGCTATTGTAATAGCGCCAGAAGTGGGTGTTATAGTAATATTGGATCCAGCGGTCAAAGTGGCAGGCGAGGGATCTCCTGACGTATTACCTATCAGGAGTTGCCCAGCCCCTAGAACAATAGAATTAATGGCACTTGAGCCCTCACCAATCGCAATACCATGAGCGGTAGGATTGGATACTCCCGAACCGCCTTCTACCGTAGATAACGGCGTAGAACTATTAGCATTTAGGGAATTATTTAATACAGACATTTATACCCATTATGTTACTGTTAAATTTCCAACGCAATTTCGTACCTGCCAAGTTGTATCTGCAACTATACATAATAATTCTACCATATCGCCTTGTAAAGTGCTAGCTAATGATCCACCAGTTCCTGTTGTCGAAGTAGTATTGCCCAATATAATATTTTGAGACGCATTCTGAGCAACTACCCAGCCGCCTGCAGTGCTACCTGTACCTACCTCAATGGTTGTACCATAAGCGGCAGTGGTTGGTAATGTAATAGTTACTACGCCAGCATTACTTGCGGTATAACCATTATTTACAGCAGCTGTTTGAGTAGTTCCTGTGACATCATTCCAGGTAAAACTAGTCCCTCCACTTGCATTAATTGTAATTGAACCACTTACACTAGTAATTGTAACGTTAGTTCCAGCGGTTAATGTAGCCCCCACTGGATCACTAGCCGTTGTCCCTATTAAAACCTGACCCGCAGTTAAAACGATAGGATGAATCGCTGAGGCGCCTTCTCCAATCAATACCCCATGGGCTGTTGGAGCAGAAACACCAGTGCCGCCATTAGTAGTTGAAAGTGGAGTAGTCGAATTAGCATCTATTGAATTATTTGTTGTCATTATTTACCCATTTATACTTTTGTTAAATTGCCCATTGAACTTATCACTTGCCATCCTGCTCCACTTTGAAGGCAGACAAGCTTAACTGAGTTACCTTGAGCGGTAGAAGATAACGACCCTCCCGTTCCAGTAGTAGTGATTACATTACCATGACGTATCGATTGACCTGACAATTGTGCAATTTTCCATCCTCCTGAGGTAGTTCCTGTAGTTACTTCTATTGTAATTCCATAAACTGAAGTAGGTAAAGTAAATGTTACTACTCCAGCATTGCTAGCTGTATAAGCACCATAGGCAAGCATAGTGTGTGTAGTAGCAGTTACATCTAACCAATATAAAGCATTATTGATAGTTATTGAACCAGATGCAGAAGTAACAGATACAGTATTACCGGCGGTTCCACTAGCTGTCAATGCAACAGCTGCTGGTGTATTAGTAGTTCCCACTAATAATGTACCAGCACCCATAGCTGTTGATGTAAGAAAACCAGAACCAGCTCCTTGTATAACACCATGAGCCGTTAGAGTAGCTGCGCCTGTTCCGCCTCTTAAGACAGGAAGAGGAGCAGTGGTAGGCCTAATATTAAGAGTATTATTAGTGGCCATGGTATATTTTCTTATACGTAAGTTATATTCCCAACAGCACTAAGAACTTGGAAAGTTGTATTTGCTACTGTACAAAGAAGTTTAACAGAATCTCCCAGTGCCGTAAATTGTAAAGAACCTCCTGTGCCTGTTGTAGTTGCAACTGAGCCGAATTGAATAGATTGCGATGCATTTTGTGCAATTTTCCATCCTCCTGAAGTAGTTCCTGTAGCAACTTCCATAATTGTACCATAAGCTGCTGTTGTAGGTAGTGTAAGAGTCACTAAACCAGCATTACTTGCGGTATAAGCTCCGCCAGCAACCATAGTTTGTGTAGTAGTAGTTACATTCGTCCAAGTGTCAGTAGCAACACTAGCAATAGTGATAGAACCCGAACCACTTGTAATATTTATACCAGTTCCTGCTGTCAATGTAGCAGCAGTAGGATCTGCTCCCGTCGTACCGATCAATACTTGGCCAGCGGATAAAACTATTGGATTAAACGCACTTGTACCTTCTGAAATTAGAATGCCGTGATTAGTCGGGTTACTAAGTCCTGTACCACCATCGAGTACTGATAAAGGTGTAACTGAATTAGCATTTATTGAATTTTGAATTGTCATTATTAATTGCTCCTTATACTACTGTGAAATTACTGACTGAACTTATAACGACCCATGCTATATTGGCCTGAATACAAAGCAATTGTATAGCGCAATTTTGCCCACTAATAGAAGTTATGGAACCGCCAGTGCCAACCGTAGTAGTAACATTGCCAAATTCTATATATTGACCCGCTGCCTGCGTAATCTGGAATCCAAGACCACCATCCGCCACTGCCACTACATCTCCTACTGCCGAAGTGGAAGGTAAAATGAAATCTAGATTAGTTCCTGCACTATTTTGTATATAACCATGCGCCGCTACCATTGTTACAGGAGCATTTACAGTAACATTATTCCATGTAAATCCACCTCCACCAGTTGAAGCAATAGTAATAGTACCAGCACCAGGAGTTACACTAATCCCCGTACCTGCAGTGATAGACGCAGCTACAGGATCAGCTCCAGTCGAACCGACTAATAATTGCCCATTTGTTAATACAATAGGGTTTACTGCACTAGCACCTTCGCCAACTAAAATACCATGAGCTGTCGGATTGGATAATCCTGTTCCGCCATCGGTGGTTATTAGAGGGGTGGAGGCATTAGCATTAATGGAATTTTGAGTTGCCATTTTTACTCCTTAAATATACGTTAAATTGCCTATAGAAGACACCACCTGGAAGGTAGTATTAGCTACAGAACAAACCAAATTAATAGTATCACCAGTATTAGTAGATGTCAACGAGCCACCTGTGCCAGAAGTAGTTTGAATACTACCAAACTGTATATGCTGTCCAGCATTCTGAGCAATCGAAAACGAGCCTGTTCCTATCTCTGATGCAGCAAATAATTGCCCCACTGTGGCTGTGGTCGGCAATGTAAAAGTTAAAGCCGAAGCACTATTGGCAAGATATCCTTGATTAGCTACTAGAGCTAAAGAAGTAGTTTGAACATTCCATACAAAAGAGCTAGCAGATAAAGCATTAATTTGTGTTTGAATAGAGCTCGTTACTCCATGTACATATGATAATTCTGTAGTAGTAGTAACAGATGATATGATCTCATTCGAAGAAGAAGCGACTAAAGCTGTACTTGGAGTTAATGACTGCAAGTAAGCAGTAGAAGATAGCATTTCACCGATAATAGCAGTGGCGTTCAGTTGAGTAAATACATCAAAGTACCCATTGTTACTGGCTGGAACTCCATAGTCTGCACAGAAAATATATCCACCTGATAGGGCTATGCCTCCAAATCCTGAATTAGGGTTTCCGGTGGTAACTTGAGAGATATGAATCGGAGAAGTACGAATCGTTATATCATAAGCATCTATCGCCCCCCCATAGGTGGCATTGCCGCTTGAAGGAACGTACATGATGTTGCCGCTTCCAACTGCGTAAAATGCCGAACCAAACGCATTCGAGCTATTAACCTGACTCAAATTAGTCATGGCAGAAGGAGATGTAATGTCAACTAGATTGATGTTATAGGCACCTGAAGTAGCTGTGGTGACAAATGCAGTATTTCCTGAAATACTCAAGCCCAGTGCTTCTCCAGCTGCCGTAACTTGCAAGCTCTGTAGCTGAGAAGGAACTGCAGGAGTTCCTGCTCCGCTTAGCGTCCAAGATATAATTTGTCTAGTGGTGAAAGGACTAGAAGTAGAGTAATAGGTTGTATAGACATTCGTGCCTATGGCGACCACTCCAAAGGATTTGACAGGCGAACCCTGGGTGAAGGTCTGAACGGGAACTGTTGGAGATCCTATGCCACCCCCTACGTCCATAACAACCAAACCTGCACTTTGAGTAGCGCAATATACATATCCATTGAGAAATGATACGTTGTAGATCGAGCCAGGACTTCCGGTGATGACAGTCGTACTGGTCTGCGTAGGAGCGGCCAGATTTGTCAAATTGACGACCACGAAATGCGCGCCAGAATTATATCCCACAAAGGCATATTGTACGCCACTAACAACTCCAACTGTGCAATTGTAGGCTCCTCCACCAGCAGCCACGAATGTTCCAGTGATTGTAGGACGAGTCTGGTCGCTTATATCCCAGATAGTCAAAGTGGGAGACCCTAGGAATCCTACCCCGATGGCATATGTCTTGCCTGTTACGATAGACGTGAAGATGGTCGTACTTTCATATTTGATTGTACCAGGAGAACCAGAAGGAACGGGGCCCTGAGTAACTAAAGAAAAATTCGGATTGATATTCTTGGATTGGTCAACGTAAGTAAATGACCCTCCTGCACTGAGAAAATCTCCGGCAAGATTGCTATTTGCTGGAGGCGCCGGAACTAGACCGCTGGTGCCTCCGCTTCCACTATCCCCCACGAAAATCTGAAGATTTAGGGTATTTGTTGTTGTCATGACTCGCTACACTATGGTTAAATTGCCTATAGAACTTGTAACAGTAAAATCTGTATTAGCAGCCGAGCAGAAAAAGAATAATGTGTCGTACTGGCGTGCTGAACTTATGGAACCACCTGTCCCCGAAGTAGTGCTTAAATCACCAAAATGAATCGTCTGTCCAGCATTTTGTGCGATGGTAAATCCACCTGCTCCAAAAGCCGAAACGGCGAAAGAGGTACCAAACGCCGCTGTCGATGGGAGAGTAAGTGTAACAAGACTACCACTGTTAGCATTATAATAGGTATTAATAGCCATTCCAGTAGATGCAGGGGCTTCAACCCATGTCGCTCCCCCACTACTGGAAACGCTTACATCTGTACTACCATTGCCTGGATTATCAGTAACAGTAAAATTCGCACCAACAAAATTCAGAATTGCTTCTTGAGGAAGTGCTGACCCGTTGTGCTCTATAGTTATATATCCCACGCTTCCCCCGCTTGCAGTAATAATATTTATATATGCCATAATGTTCCTATACTGCTTGAGCTGTTACGTTTAATGACATCGATCCACCACCCCCTGAAATTGTGCATCTCAAAAGATCTCCATAAACTACAAGTTCTAGAGTCGATTGACCATCCGAGGTAAAGGAAGCGATAGTACCATTGAGAGTGTCGATAGGAATCCAATAACTACTATCTAGAGGAGTAGCAGTTTGAAATGTAACTGTTGCTCCATCCCATGTGCCCCAATATTTTAAACAAGCCCTTTTCATTGGAAAAATGAAAGACATACCTGTAGAAGACCCATTAGTTGTCTGAGCCTGAAAAAAAATAATTTCAGTAGTGGATGGGACTTGGTTGGTCATATTAGCCTCTACCTTAACTGTATACTACATAACTCACTGATGAAGTGTCAGCGCCACTTGCAGAGTGTATAACAAAACCAGTACCTGGGGTGATTACGTAACCTAATGCATTTGGTGTTGCATTTGCTTCAGATAAAAGAACCACACTTCCTGCAGTGATAGTAGCTAAAGGCACAGTTGCGGCTCCTGCTGCTAGAGTAATGGTGCCAACTGCAAGAACAGTAGCCCCACCAGATACAAATGCAGATAATTCCGCAAGTGTTGCTTCTCTTGGCACCCAGTAGTTATTTGTAGCTGTAAATGTAGTATATTGATTAACAACGATCGTGTTTGCCGCAGTTAATGCTAAAGCTGGCGCGGCTTCTGCAATAACTAGACCGGTAGATTTCATTCCCATGATAAACTCCTTATAGGATATAATTTATAAAATTAATTGTAACAACTTTTTTAATATAATGATAGAAAAAATTTTAATCTTGCGAACCAAACGAATAAGAACCTTGTTCCTCTTCCCTCTCGGCTCTAGTCGATTTCTTAAATGGCTTTGTCGCCAAAGTATCACTTTCTCCACGTGTTTCTGTATTAGCTACCGGATTTATTATATTTTGAGCTCCTTGTTGTGATTTATACCATTCGCGTGCTTGATTTAATTTGTCTTCATTTTTGTCTTTTGTTTCATTTTCTGTCTGTTTATTTTGAGCAGCCAATTTAGTCATAATGGGGAGATAATGTTTGACGACTTTATCAAACTGATCTTTAGTTTTTACCTTTGAGGCTGCATAAAGCGCATCTATCACTTTGGGATTTGCAAATAATTCTCCAGTTATAGCCAATGTTCCTACAACTTGTGCTGTTTCCAAAGGAGCCTTCCAAGCACCTATAAGCGTAGCCAGTGCTGCAGCATTATTCGATGTATTAGAAAAATTGCCATATTTACCAGTATCTTTAACATGCACCAAAGCTTTTGCTACATTCATCAATTTGTTAGAATGTTCTTTGTCCAAACCGGAAAGTGCAATTTTTTGAGCTTCTGGACGCCATTTATTAAAATTATTAGCCCAAACAAATGGACTGAATTCGCCATCTTTTCTACCCAGTTCATGGATCAAGGTATCAGAAAATTGCTTTTTTTCTGCCTTATTTAATCTCTTGGTCAAAACATCACCTTGCCGAGTTTCCCCTCTAGCCAAGCTGTTTTTAATTTCGTTAAATGTAGCTATGTCAGAGGTTTTGTTTTTACTAATAGCCTCGTTAGTAATCTTACGATTACCTTCACTAAAGTTATGCCAAAATTTATTAGCTTTTTTAATGTCTTTGAGAGCGCTTGGATCTCTCGATAAAACAAAATCATCTATATCCTGAGCAATGGCTCCATACGCTCTTTTTAAGGCTTTTTGTTCTTTATCTCCCAGTTCCCCGACATCAATCAGTTTACCAATTGGCGATTTATATACTTCTGCAACATCACTAAAAGGCAAAGATCCTTCATAATTTGATGCCGCTTCTACCAATTCCGTCAATTCCTGTCCAGCTTGTGTCTTCGCTAATTTCGCTTGTGCTTCAGGAGTGATTGCTTGCAGTTCTTTGCGGATAGTTTCAATAGTGTTTGTTAGAGGCAGAAACTCTGTACGATCAATATTTTTCCAAGCTTTATCGGATAGCTTATTAAATATACTACTGGCTTTTTCATTATATTTTTTTGCGCCTGATGTCGTTAACTTGCCTGTCTGATTGAGATCTATTGGTTCCAAACCTTCGAAAAATGAATTCAGCTTTTTTCCTCTTTGTTCTGCTCTTGGGTTTATTCCACTGAAAACAGCACTTTGGGCATGCTTGATTAATCCTCTATCAGCTACATCAGCTAAAGTGGGTTGGAGGCCAGCTGCTTTGAAAGCCTCAGCTTTCTTAGGATTCAATTTAATCAATGAATTTATCAACTTTCCAGATAACTTTGCAGGAGCCGTTGCTAAACTTGCAGGATTGCCAACCAAAAGACTCCCCAGCAACCCTCCCGTATTACGCCCTTCCAATTCATTTTGAGTTTGAGGTTCACCAAATACTTTATTAGTCAGTTGAGTCGCAAATTGGTTTCCATAATATGGAATAGAGGGCGTTTTAGCTAATTCTTCTGGCACACCAAAAGCTTGAGCGCCTTTTTCTGCACCATAGAGACCTAAATTCAACAGACCAATCGCCGTGTCAGGAATAGCAGAAATGGCTCCCCCCGGAAGGGCTTTTACGGCCTCTCTTACGCTGAATTCCTTATTCGATTCCAGACTTTTTTTGTGATTCCCTTCATATTCAGCGATCGCACGGTTCTTTTGCTGTTGTTTATACCATTGTCTGGCTTTCTCTAGATTTTGATCTTTCATTTCATCTACCTTCTAGTTGCTCCAGAGTATAATTGCCGAAAGGTGTTTCTAGCGTCTCGGTGACTGGCTTGGCCGCATTTATGATGGCGTCAAATTCATTGTCTGGTCTGAATATTACATCTTGCCACAGAGTTTGATTCTGATAATTCACGGTACTATCATCATTTATTAAAGGAAAGGCATTCGCATATTGCGACCATCTGGTACGGAATTGCTTACCGTTTCCACCTGCCCCGATGAATTCTTGAGCTGCCTTGTTATATTGGATCACTGCCCGATTGGTCAAAGCATCTATCTGCTGTACTATCGCTCCATTACCTTCCTCGGTGTTGGTCTTCGCAGGCTTAGTCAATTCAATACGTGCCATATCATTATCAGATTGAGTGCCTTTCAAGGTTGTTGAAAGATCTATGACAACTTGACTCACAATGGCATCAAAAGCTTCCGCAGCCTTAGCGCCTTTTGTACTGAAGGCTTGACCGAGAGTTTTAACTTCCCCAGCAAAAGGACCTTGATAAAATTTATCGAGAAGTTTATTGGCTATGTCGAGTTTGTTTAGTAATTTACTACCCTCAACTGCAGCTTGTGAAGTTTCGTCTAGAAATTTCTTATCAACTTTTTTATCTTCGGCTTTTTCTTTCAAATCTTCTTCAAATGCTAGCTTTTGACCAATTGGAGTATTACCAAATGGATTTTGCGGAGCTTGATTCCCTCCGGCCATTTGCTGACTGAAATTACCTTGGCCTTGTTGTTGTGGAGTGTTACCTTGAGCTAACTTGTTTTGAAATCGAACCAATTCTCCAGTCACGGGATTAAATTTATCTTCTACTTTGGTATCATTCAGATCCTGAATTTGCTTCAAGAGTGTCAAGGCTTCCTTTGGAGGGACGCCAGCAGCTCCCAAAGCTTTGAGCGCATCATTAGGTTTTGTTATATCAATCTGATTCAGAAGTTGAGGAAGCGCTTTAGCTAATTGTTGAGAACGTAAAGCCTCATTCTTTTTCATCTCGTGAGCTTCTTGCTGACGTTGACCTTCTTGTTGTTGCCGCATGAAAAGAGCCTGATCCATCAAACGTTGGCCACCTTGAGGATTAAACGCACTGATACCCCCCAGATAATTCTGATTCTGGTGCAATTTGTCTATAAAATTACCTCCCTGAGCTAGTCCATTCGTAATATCTTGAATAAATTTCATGGTCGCCTCATTGGTTAAAAATATCTTTGTCCACTTTGTGTCATCCCAGCAACTCCCTGATTGCCCCCAGTGTAAGGTTGGGCATGAGCATTAAATCCGCCTCCACCTCCGAATCCACCAAACCCTTGAGCCACTTGACCAAAACCACCGAGGGCTTGTCCAGCTGCTCCTATTCTAGCCCATAAATTAGGTTTACCTGCTGTGGGATTAGTCACAGTTCCACTCGATGAGGAATCGCTTATGGTAGAGCCAGGAAATGCACTTAGACCTTGAGCGAAGTTCTGATTCATCGCGCCAGGAGTAGTCTGTTGTAAATATGGCTGCAAAACATTTAATAAACTTTGATTTTGTTCCTGTAGGGCTCCCCCAGCATTCAGCATATCTTGTAACGTCATTCTTCTTAGATTTTGAGCACCTGCAAATGCGCCCGCTCTAGCATTCAATCTAGCTTTGGAAGCTATATCTTCTAATCCAGCCAATTGAGTGCCGAAAGCGGAATTACTGAAAGCATTTAGACCACCAGTTCGCAACAGTTGATTGGAGCGCATACCATTTAAAGCTTGCTGTCTCTGATCTTCTAAATTTGCTAACTCAGGTTCTAAAACATTTTTATTGTATAAATTTTGGTAACCTGGCAATTCGTTTTGAAGTCCAGATAACCCGCCACCAAAAGCTTGGATAGCTTGTTGCTGGTAAGGATTAAATGGCTCTACAGCTCCAAGAGGGCTAACTCCAGTACCATTGCCGAAAACTCCTCCAGTGGAATTTGAATAATTCTGCAATTCTTGTAACGCCTGAGAACCAAATGGGCCACCCTGAGCTTGTCCTAATGGTGGGGCAGAATATCTCGTATGGAATTGCTGTTGAATACTTGGCAAATATTGATTTAAATATGCATTTTGAACTTCAGGAGGTAATGTGTTAAACCCAGACTCCTGATGACTGGCGCTAGAACTAGATTGACCTCCAGGTGATCCTCCCTTATTTCTTCCGAAAAGACTGCCCCCAATAGCGGCGGCGCCTGCTACAAAAGGTAATGCTGCTGCCATGTTATTTTCTCCCAAATATGAAATTTGCTCCAGCATAACTGAAGCCTTTAATACTCAAATATTTATCTTTCAAATGCGCATCGGTGCCAGTCATATGCCCCATAATCAATAACAAATTATTGTCTTCGGAAAACTCTTTAACCGCATCAATCAGTTTGTCTGAAATACCAGTCCCTCTATAGTCCTTGTCTGTCATAAAAAGCTCATTAAATAAAACTGGTTCAGTTACATTCCACGGCACATTGCCAATTCTAAGGCCGAGCGCTCCTATTATCTTATCTCCATATTCTCCAACCAAAAATAAGTGATTGGCTATTAAATCTGCCAGCCAGACCCCCGTTTGTGCACAAACTCCTGGAAAGCCCTGAACTCGCACCTCTTCAAACCATTGTACACTCAAATTCAAAATCGCGCTATGATCAAATGCTGTCGCTTTTCTTATATTTACTTTTTCGTTCAAAATGTGCTCATACTTATTCTAACCCAATTTGCTACCCCAGCAACTGGAATTAATACATATTCATAGGGGTATACTCTTATAACATCATATAATTTATCCACTCCCACAGTAATATCAGTGCTGTTGGCGGGTGCAGTTGTCCTATCCGTTCTCAGTGTACCCAACGTATAAGAATTTAAAAAATTGGAGCTATTAGAAAATTGCTGCTCTAATCTCTTGACTCTTTCCTCTAATACTGATGTTCCAGTAATCGGTATCTGATTTAAACTTTTACTCATTATTACCTCGGAGTAGAAGGTTTAATTTCCTCAAACATTCTGCCCAATAAATAGTTACCGTTAACGACATTGCTGGTAAATATATATTGCCTAACTCTTCCTATACTCATGGGATCGACTTTAACAGTAGTTGGCGTCATTGTAAATGTTTGGCTATGAGTGTGAGAGCTCTGAGCATACTCTTTCACGTTCACCTGAAGCGTCATATTTTCTTGCATTATGATATCGGGATAAAAGCTATAGATCAGCTGGGTATTATCACCTTCCTGAATTAAGGTATAATTGGTCTGGGCAAAGGAATTCATGGGCGCAAATTGACTGTTCCAAGGGTCAGTGAAATAGTTGAAACTATCATTGTAATCGTTGAGTCCACTGTTGTGCTGGAATAATCTGCCATCAGTAGTCGTGAAGAAGATCGCAGAAGTTCCTCCTCCATCTATAACCGTGCTTGTACTGTACGCATTTGAAACCGGCACATTGACCTCTATATATCCTCCGTAAATATATCTCACGCTGGTAGTGCCATTAATCTCAGCAGCTGTAAATCCATCAACAGCAGTAGCGTTCTCTATAGTTATCACCTGATTCACCTGCAATGCATTCCCAGTGTAGTTCAAGGCTAATATCTGAGTTCCCACAGTTACGGCAGCCCCTCCACCAGTGCCCGCACTCGTAGCAGGAACTATTGCTGAGAATGTGAAACCTGTAGCGCCAGCCTCTGGACTTCCATACTCACCAAAGCCGAAAATTCCTCCTCCAAACCCCTCTATTCCTTCAGTGAACCCTGTGATGGTCTGCATGCCATTCAAATCTCCCGCCGGTATTCCATTGGTATTTGTGGCTCCAGAAATTAATACGCTATCACCTACCTGTAAATATATTGCGTCAGTATTGACGGAGACAGATACAACATTGGAACCATTGAGCGTAGAAAATGGATTATTGACCAGATTGTAAAAAAATGTACTTATGCCGTTTGGAATTGGCACAATCGTTGTAGCAAGACTTTGCACCAAAAATGGAAATTCATTTATGTTGACAGGTTCTTCAGAGGCGGTTCTAGGGTTAGTTCCTATCGTCCAGTGACCTTCCTTGTAATTATAGTCCACATAACTGTTTGGTTCTATGTCCTGTCCTTGGCAGTAATAAAAACGAACTGTAGACCATTCTACATCTACATGGACGAAAGATTTAGCATACTGAGACCAATTTAGATTATCAAAAACGTATCTTTTTACGGTATTATTGGGCAAAACGCTAACGGTATATCCATCGAATCCATAAAAATCTCCTTGCCCCATCCAAAATACGGCATCCTCAACGACCCCCCGTGCTTTCGGAGCCAAAATGCCATCTGTAGAAAATAGTTTACGGGGCAACCAAATATCGGGGAGTCCCACAAATTCCATCGTATAAACGGCAGAACTCGTAAATAACATGTCATAATTGCGCGATTTGGCCTGAGAAAGGAAAACATTTGCCTGTTGAAATACTTGAATATTGGCAAGATTGTTAGCTCCTGGCGTCCAAACAGTGTAATCTCCGGCTCCAGATCCCCAAAATAGATTCAAGGCTCCAGCCGCTCCGAGAGTGCAAACAATATTATTGGATACGTAGACCCATTTCACTGCATTTGGCGCTCCAGATATCAAAATAGGAGCAACGGTTACATCATTTGCCCATTCGAATAAATTGGCTATGCTAGGATCATCATCAGGAGTGTCACCGGGAGTCAGAACTACATTGGTACCGAAAGTGTCCATCGACCAGATCCTAGGAAACATGGTAGTGATTCCAGCGCTGTTGGCCGCCCCAAATATCAGGGCACCAAACTCGCCCGCGCCGAATCCCACGCCATCCGTCTGTCCAGGACTTCCAGCAGCTATCTGAGACTGAATAGTCGTACTCGATCCTCCTCCCGCAGTTACCTTACTTGTGGCGACTATTCCAGTGGAAATGGTGAAATTATTTCTATCTACCACATTGCTTATGTTGTACTCTTTATTGATGTCGGCAGCCAGAACTCCGTCCACATCTGTAGCTAACTGGAATTTAATCCTGTCGTAGTCCAGGAGATTATTATTGTTGTAATTCACGTATAAATATGAGGACGCCCAGTTCAGATTCACAGTAACCGATCCTGTAGAAGTAGCAGCGACCGCAACATCGAATTGCACCTGGCTATTATTGAGCTCCTCTACTGGAAAAGTATTGTTGAAATTCATAGCAGGGATCCCATTGATGGGGTTAGTGACGCCAGAAATAGTTATCAAATCACCGCTTTGAAAATATTGTGTCATATCCATCGTAATGGTTTGGCTCTTTGCCACCGTGGAAATAGTAACATTTACCCCAGTATTGTACTCAGTGCTGAATGCATTGGGAATATTCGTAGTAGAAGTGAGTAGAGGGGTTATATTATAAAAATCATCTTCCCCTTGCAAAGGAGCATAAGCGTATAATCTGGTGGATGTACCTATTAATGTTATCGGATTATTATTCTGATCTCGATAAGAAAATATATTTCGGGCGGTTCCTTTTATTTGTTGACCATTAGCCGGCCAAATTCTCTGCCATCCTAATAACTTGCGTAATTTACCACCTTGAAATCTTATTTTATCAGCATTAGTCCAGAAAATAGTATCCAGGGGCGTCGAATCACTTGATGGATTGACACCTGGCACTATTTCTAATTGGATTTTCTTGCCAAGTAACATTCAATTTTAGCTAATAAATTCAGTTATTATTATACAGCCACTAGCTCCGTTACCACCATTCGCAACGGCTGACCCGTTAGATGAAATACCACCACCACCGCCGCCGCCGGTTCCAGCCTGACCATTATTACCATTCACAACTGTAGATGAACTAGGTATACAAGCAACCCATGGGGCTCCTCCATTGCCATAAATGCCACTGCCACCACTGCCACTTATATAAGTAGGGCCTGTACCTCCGTAACCAGCTGCCCCGAATCCCCCATTAAGATTAAGGAGATTTCCACCTGTCGAACTACCGGGAGCAGGCGCAGCAAAAACAGTGCCCGCAACCATTGATACTCCCCCAGCTCCACCTGTAGCCGTGATAAGAGCACCAAATGAACTATTACCTCCATTGGCTCCTGCTATCGGTGAACTAGTTCCGCCTGCGCCCCCAGCTCCTACTGTGACTGTCACTCCACCGAGGACAGAGGCAGCAGCCAAAAGTGATTTGCCATAGCCTCCTCCTGCTCCCCCTTGACTCCAGTAATTTATAGGTGTTCCAGTTATTGTTGCTGCACCGCCGCCACCACCACCTTGAACTTCAACAGTTAGATAGACTAAGTTAGCAGAAGGAGTATATGTAAATGTTCCCGCAGTTTTAAAAGTAACTGGATTTAAAACCAATGATAATGAAGTTACAGGGGCAAAAGTATGAGTGGTAGGATTTATAGTCCCTACTAGAACCCAACTTGTGCCGTCATAAATATTTAGTGGCCAAGTAGAACCAGTGGTGTTAACCCACCATTGACCTGATGTAGGGGAAGCAGTAGTGCCAAGAACCGGAGTCGAAGTCCCAGCAAAATTTGCTGTAAGGCTAGTTAAAAAAGCGTCTAAATTCGTGCTATTAGTATTAAGCATGCCGCCCCAAAGATTGGCGTCAGTACTGCTCAAAACCGCAGGTTCAATCAATGAAAAGTTGGGGGTTGTTGTAGCCATTTATAACTCCTTAATAACTTAAATAGGGAGTAGTATCTCTTTGTGAGTTACGAATCCTTAATTGTGATAATGCATATTGTGCTTGTGCTCTGTCACTAGCTGATAATTCTGGGCTTTGAAGAGAATCTCTGTAGAAAATACTTCTAGCTGTATATCTTGTAACGTCTTGTGTGAAATCCCCTAGCCATAACGATGTAAGGTTATACTGATCTGCAGTCCATGGCTGTTGCACATAGGGATCTGAAGGTGCAGGAATCGTCACGTAATCATCGGGATAATATCCATCTCTATAATAATAATCTATTGCCAGATTGTACTGTCCTGGGGGAGTAGGCCACAAGTGAATGTTATTACCGTACAAAGCCCAATTAGCAGGTACTCCTGGAGTAAATTGCTGCCATCTAAAAGTTTGTAATTCCCAATATGTGACTTCTTTGAAGCCTGAAGCGGGTGTATACAATAGATTTCGACTTTGTGAATCTAGCAAAATTAGATTCAAAACTGATATAAAATCACTAGGTAATGGAATTACGAACTGATCAGTTCCAACTGGTAAGATATCAAACTTAGAGTTGATAAATAATTGTTCCGTTTCCAATTCTTTGACAGCAGCAACTAAAGCATTCTGCACTTCAATAACAAAAATCGTATTGCCTAATCTATTAGTTTCCATCAAGATTTGGTCGCGCATTTGACCATAAGTTGCTGCCATTCAAGTTACTCCGTCTTATGGATTTCCGACGCAGTAATAAGTAAAGTACATCCAAACTGTACCGGTAGCTGCAGCAGTCGCTGGAGCAGTAGTAACAGTAAGAACTAAATCCAAGAATCCACCTGGTTCATTTGTAGGACTATTTTCATCATTATAATATTCATAGCCTGCACCTTTAGTTTGAACCACATAACTCTGAGCATTAGGTGGATAAGGAGGAGTTACAGTAGCAAAAGCAGGAGGGACATTGCTGAAACTTACAACAATAGCACCAGCTACATTAGTTCCCATAACACCGCCAGTAATCCAACGAGCAGCTGCATTAGCATCATTAGCAGTACTGTCACCTAACTCAAATCTACCCAGTGGAGTAGCATTAGAATCAAGTTGACTGCAACGAACTACTGCATCAAGCCCGATAATGCCAGAAGGAGTGACGGCATCAGGAAATGTAATAGTGTCTCCTAATCCGAGACCCGCAGTCAATTCAAAATAATAACCCAGTACATAAGTACGCCCTGGAGACCAAGGAGTTTGATTTTGTAAAGGGGTAGCAACATAATTTACCATTTGTTATCCTCCTATTAATAAGCTGCAGTTTGAGCTACATAACCAGGAACAACAATAACGCCATGATCAGTGCCATTAAAGGTAACTTTCTTAGTTCCCCATAGTGCATTAATCGCTACACGTCTTGTGTTGCCGATATCAATAACGTCTTCGCGGATCATGAATCCTGGTACGATTTCCTTGCCATCATCATAACCACGTCCTAAAGCGAATGCTGCAGCATCTCTACCACAGAATACCGACCTACGAACATTTGGTAAAACGACACCGGTTCCATCGTTAGCAGTTAAGCCATTAGGAATCTTGTCAGTTTTCATGATTAAAGTTTGGGAATAAACCATCGAACGACCGAAGCCACCATCACCATCGCCACCTGCAATTGCGTTACCGAAAATATCACGGAACTGAATTGGAGCAGATGTATCTTGGATTAGTTGTTGCCATTGGAAAGTATGAACATACCAATGATACTTAATTTCTCCAGTTTCTGAAAGAGGACGAATGTAGTAAGGATCTGCAATTTCAGCCATAGACTCTAATTGATCCACTAAAGATAACTTTAATGTAGCAGTTGGATCTGACTGTGTTGTTGTATCACTTGTATTTGAACCGATGTAAAGAACGCGATTAGCACTTGGAGGTACTGGTTGATTCATACCTTGGAGTGTTAATCTGCTTGCGCCTGTAAAGGTTGTACCTTGATAAGTAAAGCTTACTGGATTGAATCCGGCTAATTGATATAGTACGGAAACAATACCACGTTGAGCTAACCAATCCATAGATACTTTATATGTATCTTCTGGTAAATCATAGACAACTCTTTGTTGAGAGATTGTCATGACATTTGGAATTTGGATAGGATAACGAAGTTGATTTATTAATAAATCGTCAGTGAAATAAATCAATGGATATTCGTTACCATCAGCAATTTGATTACCGATTAGACCCGCACCTGTTTGTTTTTGTAAGAAGGAAATTCTGACACGATCGCCAGCGTTTTCTTGTGTATCTTCATGCTTACGAACAATACCTGCTTCCATCATTGCTGCAAGCATACCTGTATCAGTTACGAAATCGCGGTAAATCCGCATGCTCCATAACTTAACGGTTTGTGGACTGTTCGAAGCGAAAATGGTATTTGCCATTAAAGCCTCCATAAATAATTTCAAAAAGCAGATTACTCTGCGCCTTGATTCTTTTTATTTACGAAGCACTTTAACGTCTTACTGGACGACGCTATTTAACGTGTTGCAACACGAGCAGTTTAAAGAGTATTACAATTGCTTAGCTCTGTCCGTTTTACGTGTTCAGACTCACGTTCGGCTATAACGTTGCTCGAGAGAATCTTTTTTAGTTTACAGAAACTTAAGAAATTATGCAAGGAATATGTTATACAGAACTTATCCACAAAATTGTGGATAACTAGGAAGGTTTAATTCCCCAAGAGTATAAAGTTTTTAGAACCATATCATATTCTTGCTTTTTGAATTCTAGAAATTCATTTATCAAAGTTTGTTTCCCAAAGCGTTCTTTACAAAGGATTTCTGATGTTTCCAGAAAAGCTATCCTCTGCGCACGTTCGGGATTCATTTGACCCTCATGTTGAAGAATTCCTATTCTTTCATCAAATAGATATTGATATTGTTCTTTCATGATAAAAATAACTCTGCTTCTGTTTCTCTACGTTTAATCAATCCTGGGAGTTTAGTCGCTCCAGCGTAGACCCACCTTTTGAATTGATTAGCAGCCCCTCTATAATCTCCACGATTCAACTTTGCTTTTAAGGTACTAGCTTGAAGAACTCCCGCTCCTAAATTATAAACAAAATCTATCAGGGCTGTAAACTCATTATCATCTAATTGGACTTTGATTAATCTTTCCACTGCAGCGCCAGCAATTTGTAAATCGGTTTGCAATAATTCCAAGGCTTGTTCTTCACTTATATGCATGAAGTTCTCATCGGGTTTAATTAAATGTCCATATCCTATGGTAGGTAAACCTGTAGCATCCCCATATCGAACTAATCTAAGTCCTTCGAAGCCCTTTACTAAATTAATTGTCTGTAATGTTATAGGTCGCATCTAGAGCCTTGAAGTCACAGTGTCGCCAAAATAGAAGGACATAATACATCCTAAGATTGCGTAATCGTGATCATTCATGACAGCTGCCTCGGGATAAAAGCAGCTAGCAATCATTTTTGCTGTGAAAATTATGGCTATGATAGGTCTTACACAGGCATTAAATCCATCAACCCATGGAATAGATGTCTTCATAGAAGAATACATAGATTGTATTTCTGAAGCTTTAGCATTCATTCCAATTTCTTGCAGTTGAGCAGTGAGATTGAGCTTAGCTAACTCCATCTGCATGCTCATTATCGCCAATTCCTGTTTATTATCGGAGAGCCCTTCCAAGAACTTGAAAAGGTGTGGCAAAAAACCGATAATTGTTCCTATAATAGCAAACATTTACAGCTTAGATTTAATATTCTGCAAGGTAGTTTCAAGTTTAACTTCTAGGTCAGTTATCCGTGTTTTTAAAGCAGCAATCTCTCTCATGAAGAAAAAGCCTACAGCCCCACAACCTATGAAAGCTAAAACAGTTAAAACAATATATAAAAAAAGCTTAGCCACGTCATGTTCCATTTTTAGATTCCCTTTTCATTAAAAGTTATAATTCTCTAGCGCTGGTAAATTCTTTACTATGTCTTAGATATCTATCGGCAAATTTAACAGCTAAATCTTCACCTTCAGCTACTGCAACATCTACTCCATCGTTCAAAACTTTCGCCGCTGTTTCTATTGCTGCATTAGCTACAACTTGAGATTCTAAACCAGATGTTCCCATGTTGCCGAGTGATATGGACACCGCTACTTCAGCTCCTACTTTAGCTAAATCAACTATAGTATGTCCAGCAGCTTCAACTTTATCCGCTTCTGCAGTTATATCTTTATGATCTGTTGGTTCCTTTTTGCCAGTGTCGGCAATATGGTCAAGTCCTGTGGTAGCTGCTGCTTCCAAACCAACAATGCCAACTTCTGTCGCTATATTGGCTTTGGCCGCTTCCGGTGCGGGTAACATTATATCCTCTGCAACGATGGCAGCTATTTCAATTGTACCGCATAATGCTGGCAAATAAGTTTGACAAAGAGTAATAAAGCGCTGCCACAAAGTAGGCTTAGTGTGAGGCAAACGTTTTATCTCTCTTTCTCTAGCCATTACCTTGTAATTTCCTCAAAGCTCGTTGGAATTCCTCTACATTAGTACCACGCCCAAATTTACCAGCGAGTTTTTGTTTGAATCCTTCCATAGTATTATATGAAGCGTGTTCAGGAGCGATCGAAGTACTGACTCCAGGCACTTCATCTAAAATAGAATGAGATTTTGCCATATTCTGGCTGACTTTGTCCAAATTAGGTGAATTATTGGCAACTTTCTTTGCGTTATTAGGTTTATATCCATAATTTTGCGCCATTTTATATGCCATTTCGGCTACATTTCCACCTTTATTGTATGTTTCCCAGGCCAAAGGTTGCAGTTGATTTAGTGCGAATTGCTGCGCTTGATCATCTGCATAACCCATGTATTTAGCTTTGTTAGCTTCAATATTAAGTAAATAACTATATGCATCATTAAAATCAGGATTTGATTGCGAAAATTGCGAAGCTTGTGCATTAACCGTACTCTCGAATCGTTGTCGTTGTTCGGTTTCATTGGTATGTACTGACTGCTTGTTGAGCTTTTCTTCAAGGGCATGTATTTTTCTCATATATAATTTGTGAGCATCAGAATCAACAGGATCAATATCTGTCTCTTGCTCAGTTTTTTCATTGCTATTTTGCAAAGATGCTAAAGCTTGATTGTAAAGATTCAATTCGGTCTCAGTTTTAATACGTTTCTCACGTTCCTGACGTAATTCTTCTTCTATAGCTTTTCTAGCTTCTATTTCTTTGTTTAATCTTTTTCTAGGAATTGTTTTCTCATCGAGCTGGGTGCTATCGTCTTCATCCTGGGTGCTTTGCTGGGTGCTATTTTCAGTTTCATCAAGATGTGGCTCTTCTACCACTTCTTTGTGAATAGGTTCTTCAATAACTTCTTTATTTACTTGATCCAATTGTTTATAGAATTCTTCTTGACGTTCTTTGGATCTATCACGTCTATTTTTCATCGGAATCTGCTCAGTGGTTGATTCCAGATTAATTTGAGGAGGGTTAGGGTTATTTAATTGCATGTCATTCATGAAGCAGACCTTCTATTTTCTTTGTAATTACGGATTTCGTTAATACCTTTTAAGGCAGTGACTTGATCCTTTTCACCTTGAGATTCTTTCTTAAACATTTCAACTTGTACAGATTGATCAGCATATTTGAGCTCATGTTGCTTAAGCATAGCTTCTATCTGTGTTTTTAAAGCCTCAGCATCTTGTTTTTTGGCTGAAGCTTCTTTGTACATACTTTCTGCTTCAATCAATCTTTGTTGCACAGGATCTGGCTGTTGTGGCTCGGGAGGTTGCATTAATTGTTTAATCGTTTCAAGCTCATCACCTTTGAACGGGGCATATTCCATAACTATAGGAGTGATGTCAACGGGATTTGGTTTGTTCAACATAATAGATGATAACTGCAGTAATTTCTCGAACGTTGCTTGCCTTTCATCTGGCGTCATTGGTACATCGTCAATGACTATATCATATTCTATCTGTTCGTTATCACGGATATATTGGACGAATTGTTCATTAGAAGCATTAGTAATATGGCCAATAAGTTTAGATTCGCAATTATCAAGTAGGATTCTAAATGCGTCATAAAATAATTGCCCTGATTGTTTAGTGAATAGTCTGATTGAATCGAAATAAGGAGCTAGAACCATAAGTCCCTGCCGAACCAACTGCGCGTTCAATTGAGCAGTCATCAGCTTACTATCAGCTTGACCCATAAAGTCTCCAGTAACACCAACAACTTGCATAATCATCTGATCTGCATATTGAATCATGTCTAACAGTCCTTGGGGGATAGGAGGTGTAGGCTTCGGCATAATCTTACCAGCTGCCAGAGCTCCTGGGCTAACTACAGTGAGCATATTAGCTTTGAGCAATGTGTCTCTAAAACCTTCCATGTTAGGTACTGCATCAACTTCTAGGATGAACCCACCTTTAGGAATATTACGCAAGAAACCTTCATAATCAGAAACAGTTTGATTAAGCAAACGTTGAGCTTCTTTCATGGAGCGCATAATTCCATAATAGCACTGACGTATTTCATCATATTTGCCAGTCATAACTTGGATACTAAATCCATTTTGAGAGAAATTTTCGCTTTTAGAAATAACTCTATTGCCGACTAAGTCCGCTCTGAAGTATCTGTATTTCTTTGATTTGGTTGATTTGACTTTCTCAAACCCCAAGCTTTTAAATAAGTCTTTGACTGTAGAAAATTCGTCCAGAGGAACAGCGAAAATCTTATCTGTGTAGACATTGAATTTATACTTCTCTTGAAGAACTTCAGCTGCCATGACAATAGCTTGAGTATCTGGGTCATCTGGATCTCCTTCGTAACCTTGTAAAGGGTTTTCAACGCGATAGAAATATTCTAATTCTCTCCATTGATAATGGTAGATAACACCGAGAGATTTCACTATCATTATAGTGTCAAAGAAGTCTAGGAACCTCGCATCAACGGCAGAACCAAAGTCAGCAGAAGCATTATCTCTTTCATCTGCAGTCATCCCCTTTAGATACTGATGTAGTTTGTTTCTATCGATGATTTTGGCACGACATATCCAATCAGCACCCGCAAAGTTCTTGTCGCGTGTAGTTACATCCCATAGCATGAAATATGGGAATACTCGTTCTTGCTTGTCTTTGCCATTAGGATTTTCGGTATATTCTATTTTGTGCTCTAGGAAACCCATGCCACAAATAAGCATATCAGATACGGCAAGACTCTTCATCATTCCATAGTCGCCAGTTTGCTCTAGCCATTTTATGCCATCATTAACTAAGTCAGAAACTCCCTGCTCCATTTGTTCGGGCACTCTAGGGATAAATTTAGCTGTACTACGATTTTGAATCTCGAAGCCAGTAATAGCATCCACTACAGGTTGCACACGATTCATGGTGCGAATAGGTTGATTATTGGCTATCTGTCTGCTAGATTCTTCTTCAAGCCATTGGCTACCTTCGTATAATCCATAATTATCGCGAATTTCATTAGATCTCCACCACGCTGTAACTAATAGATTTTCTTGTATGCCATCGTGAGCACGCTTTAGGATTTCTTCATCACTAAGCATTAGATGCTACCTATCCATATTAAAATTAAAGAATATAATTATTGTACCTGAGATTAATAAATTTGCAACAGTTCCGTATCATTCTATCTTCTTGGCGATGCTGAGTCAGGGAAACCTGCGGCAAACTTATAATAATCAAATGTACCTTCCCCGGGCCAAATCAAAGTGTGATCAAGTATCCGGGAAAGGGCGTCAATGCAGTCATCATGACGGCCTACAGGGAAGGATAAATACTCTTCATTAATAAATTCATCAATCAGGTCGATTACCACTCCGCTATAATCTGTTTTGTATAAAGTCTCAGGTAAGTAAATCCGATTGTCTGCAAAATAAGGGATCAGTCTTCTTATACGATCTTCTTTAGACATTTTACCGCCAACCTCAGTAATAGTAAAACGATAATTATTATAATTCATCGCTTCATTCATTGCGTCGATATCGACCTGCAAGCCATACTTCTCATACAAGACTGCCTTTGGTTTGTATTTAGCATGCAATTTGAATAGTGTTTCTTGTCGCTCTCTTAGATTCAGTTTATCCCGAATTAGATCTAAGAGATAAATGTTTTCATCGGCTCCTAAACCTATAACGCAAATGGCAGTATAGTCCGATGTTTCCTTCTTACTGTTGGCTGGATCGACAGTAATATAAGTATTGAAGCTGTTGGCTTGTAATTTACCTTTATAGTGCTTAAGCCACTCTAATCGGAATTCCCCACCACCTTCTGGACTTGGTTCCTGCATAAATTGGGCACTAAAATTATAACTACCTGCTATACGTTTTTCTCTCTCTATGGCATCTTTATCCATAAAGGTGGGGGACAAAACATCACCTTCCTTGGCCTCGTGATAGAAGCTTCCTATTTTGAATACAGTATCATGTTTGAACTCTACTGGAATTTTCAGCATCTCCCATCCGCCTTGTTCCATCAAATAACCAGTGGGATCGTTATTGTGTAACCTTTGCATGATAAGTGCCATAACACCATTATGCTTATCATTAAGTCTATTATGAGCAGTTTGGCCGATAAAATTATTTGCTTCCTCACGAACCACCCTTGAGTTAGATTCTTTCGCGCTAATAAGATCGTCCATAAGGATAAAGTTACCACCTTCGCCAGTAATAGTACCACCAACACCGACAGCATATCTGCATCCTCCTTCAGTTGTTTTAAACTTATTCTTTGTATTCTGATCAGCAGCAAGAATTGTCCGAGGGAACAAGGCTCTATACCAATCAGATTCTATCACGTTGCGACAATTGACGCTATGAGTCATGGCTAGTTCTTTAGAATAGCTAGCGCATAATATTTGTTCACCAGGATTGTGCCCCAAAAGCCAAGCTGGCCAAGCAACAGAAACAGTAATAGACTTAAGAAAACGAGGAGGTATGTTGATGATGAGACGTTTGATTTCTCCCCCTTGGCACGCCATAAGATACTCAGCGATGCAGTCAATGTGCCAATTATGCTTATATATAGAATGCGGAGATATAATGCTAAAAACACGTCTAATGAACTCAGAAAAGTCATTTCTATACTTGGCATTTATTCCCAGTATTTCTTCAGTCGTTAGCTGTCTCATGGTTCGCTAAGGATTGTTTATATTTTTCCACACCTTGAGCTTCTAGTCTTTCGACGAGATCCACATCTATTTGGTTAGTGCGATAATCGACTTCAGCCATAGTAGTGTTAACATTTTCTACTCTCTCAATGTAACCACGTTCCTTGCCTTTTGTTTTGAGAAAAAACAGTAATGCTGTATCACGATCGCGAACTTTAGTTGCCCTGTAGAACAGTTCCTGTTCTGCTCTATCTAGAACGAGCTCTTTAATCAAATCACATTCTTTCTTGAATTCATTATCATGGAGAGTCCAATAACGGATAGTAGCCACGGGAACTCCGATGGCATTGGCTGCACTATGTATATATCCGCCATTTAATTTGAATTCTGCAATGTATAATTTTTTTAGTCCTGTAGACTCTTCTTGTGTATACGGGCGTGCCACGATCAATTCTCCCTCAATTTCTGGTTAGCTTCTCTAGCCCATTTCTGTAAAGTTCGTGGGCTAATATTATAAATTCTTGACAAATCAACTATAGAATATTTTTCCGTTAAAATCAAATCGACCAAATATTCCTTGGATGAATCAACTATGGTTTTCCAGTCATTGTTGCGTGTTCTTATGCCTTTAATGGCTTGTAAATTTCCAACCCTTGGAAAAAAATAAACAAACTTAGTTGAATAATTTGTGGCGGCAAAAGTCATTTCTAACACTTGCTCGCTTTTTTGCCGGTGTGTTTTTCCCAGCGATCAATTATCATTTGACAATATTCAGGTAGAATCTCCATCATCAGGCAATTACGTCCTGTCTTTTCTGATGCGATCAGAGTTGTTCCAGACCCTCCGAAAGGATCGTAGATATAATCTCCTTTAGAACTATTATTTATAATTGGCTTCAACATACATTCAATAGGCTTCTGGGTTGAATGTCCAAATGTTTCTTCTTTATCGGAATTACCAAAAGAATTATTATTTTTAATTTGCCATGTCGTGGATTGATCTCTAGCTCCCTGCCAGTTATGTTTCTGTCCTTTCTTGACTACATAATGACATGGCTCGTGTTGCCAATGATAATCTCCTCTTGACATAGCAAAATGTTGTTTGACCCAAATAATCTGGTTAATTAGTTCAAAGCCGCAATTTTCTAAATTATTTTGGACGATATTACTATATTTGCCGGCATGCCAAACATATGCGACACTGCCAGGAAAAAGAGAATAAGCTTCAGTCCATTCGACTTTATCATCATTAGCAACTTTACCAGTTGCTCGTTCTGCGGATCCTAAATCATGTCCATCTCTCCATTCGGGTTCATACTGCACGCCGTAAGGAGGATCAGTCACCATAAGATTAGGAATATTACCACTAAGAAGTTTAATTACATCAGACGCTGAAGTAGAGTCTCCGCACAATAACCTATGATCACCAAGCTCGAACATATCGCCAAGTATAATAGAAGAAGAAGAATTGGATGGGATGGCTTCATTATCTTGCTCGGTTACTTCTGGTTCAACTTCAGGAAATAAATTTGGATCCATTCCCCAGTCAATAAGATCTTTTATTTCAAAACAGTTAGCCAGAATATCCATATCGAATTCACCAAAGATATCAAGGTTGTCTCTAATATTCAAGCGCTTTAATTCTCGTTCTTGTAAGAAGCGATTAGCTTTCAATACTGCTATATTTTGATCTACGGTATAACCAGCAGCTAACAAAGCTTTCTTTCTAGCATGACCACCAATTATGGTATTATCAGCATTGACCAATATTCTATTATGATAACCGTCCTCAAGAATATGAGCAACAAGTTTCTCGAAGGCTGTTTTGCTGATCTTGCGTGGGTTATGCTCATATTCTTTTAATTCCTTTATGGGAATTACTATTTGTTCCCATGTAATATTAGTCATCTAAAACTTTTCCTTCCCAATATTTTTCAATCCGTTGATCATTCCTTTAATCCATTTTTTAAATAATTCATGTTTTTGCTGTTCCAATTCCAATTGCTCTATCCGTTTTTCCAGTTGGGCCAATGCTCTAAAGGCGGAGGTTATGTAAGCCATACTATAAGTTTGTTCTTCATTGATTTGTTCTGGCATTTTAAATATCCTTTATTTTATAATCCAATGGTTTGAGTTTACCGATCATTTTGAAGATGTTCTTCTATATTTTCCTTTTCCCACTCAGCTATGGAGTCGAAAATATTCATCAAAAATATATCATCGTCATCTTTCATAAGAACATCCACATGCACTCTCCCCACATCATAAATGGCTTTAACTATTGCTTTGCATTGCTTATCAGTCATTTTTGTTACCTCTCTTGAACGGTTTACTAACTTGTACAATGAACCGCAACTTATTCAGAAGCGCTTGCTTTTCATCACTATTTATACGACTAACAGGCACACTAACCACATACTGATACAAGTCCTCAAGTTCTCTCAAGACACGTACGCGGTACAACATATCAACTTTTATCTTATCAAGCACCGCCTTCGGTTGATTAATAATATCAACAAGAATCAAATCTTCTTCGTACCCGTACATAAACTTAAATATGTTATCAATATGCTTATCATCAATCTTTGTCATTTATTTCTCCGCTTTAAATAATCTTCACTAACTCTATCCACATCTGATTCTCAGGATTTAAGTAACATCTTTGTTCAGCACGTTTCACCATTTCGCATTCAACATTTGTTAGAGCTATGACTCGCCAATCTTCGAATTCAATTGGGGTGAGTAAAAAATTGAGATCATTACTTCTCAAATGTTCTCTCACAATAATTTCGTAATTATCTTGATCATATTTGATCACATCCCATCCCATTCGTATCAGCCAATTAGTCAGATATTCTCTATCAGTCATCTTTAGTCTTTAATTTCTTTTTATCCCTAAGAGCCACTAAATCATTATATAATTCCATCAAGGCATCAACAGCTTTTCCATCGATCTTAGCTGGAGTTTCCAAAGGATTATTTTTTGTATAAACTATTTTATACTCGTACAACTGTTTTAAAGCTCTAATCACAATCTTCTTTTTGCTCCCAAATTGTTAACACTTCTTTAATGAGCTCAATGCTATAAAGCTTTAGAGCATTTTTATCTTCTGTCAAGACTTGAAAGTATAGGTCATTAAGCTTTTCACTTTTTATAAGAACTTCTTCTAGAATACTTTCTGACATAATTGATTCATAATTTAAATATTTTGCCACATTCGTTAATAATATGATATAATTAAAATATTTAATCCATTTTAACTAAAAGCTGAAAAATGAATCAAGTTCCTAAAGAAGATGATAGGTGTGAAAGTTTTGTTCGTCAAATAAAACAGTTGAATTGTTACCGGATGTTCCAAAATGACTTTGAGTTGGTACATAATAGCAACGAATCTCCTCAAGCGTGGGGGTTAAATTCTTTCCAGTCACGAAATTGGAATATAAAGCAGGCAAGAATGGGTAAGCTCTCGGGATTAGCTGATTATACGGTTTATTACAACAAGGCTAGTGAGGATTTTGCGCGGGTGGCATGTATTGAATTCAAAAGAAGCATAGCAGAGATCAAGCAATTTGAAGGTGGTAAGTTTCCCAATCAATTAGCTTTTCGGGAAAGATGTTTAAAATTGAAGATTCCGTATTTGCTTACCTGTTCTGAAGATGAAGCGGTAGAATTTATGAAGAATTTACTGAAATGATTTTAAAGCTCAAAGAGCTGTGGATAACTCTTGAAATGAAATAGTTATGCCAAAAATAATTCTTCGTACTTAAAATCGCTTTAAAGTTCAATTAAGCGCTATTCCTCATCCAAAGTAAAGCATGGGTAAATCATTTCGTATAGTTTCTCCCGATATTTCTGCTCTCCTCTGAATTCGCACAACCATCCTCTACGGTAAGAAGCTCCTGAGTCTACAACTGCTACGGTAATAGCGTCGGCAATCATTGCTCGAAATAGCACTTTCTCACGAACTGAGGGTTTTTTTTCCATTTAAAACTTCAAAATTAGGTAAGCCAAGACCAACTTCTTTAGCAGAATCGCAAAGAAACGCCAAGAGTTTATCCTCAATGCGGTTCATACGAAATTGGGAAGGAGCATGAATCGTGGGCTTTATACCATTCAGCGTCCAATGAACGTCTCCAAAGAGAGAATCATAACCTACTCTGCCGAGCTTCTTTAGCAAGATTTCGATCAGAGGTTTGATTAATTCTGGAATTTCTTCTTCACCTTCCGAATTCAAATTTGAAAAACCTTTTTCCGTAAGTTCTTTATCTAAGTTATTATATAAGGTTAGGTTACCTCCGGGGGTAACCCCTAGTTCCCTCCGGGGGTAACCCTTAGTTACCTCAGAAGGTAATAGTTTTTCTGCAACAGTTACCTCCAGGGGTAACCCTTTTGACTTATCTCTAGTTGGTACTATCAATGGTTTTTCCTCATTTTCAGGAAATAAAAAAGTATATTGATTGCGATTTTTCAATCTAACAGTATGAATGTATCCTAAATCAGCAAATTTTTTTAGACTGTCTGATACATGAGGTTTAGGAATGTCGAGTTCTTTTGATATCGTATTGAGCGATGGCCAACATTGATGGGTATCAAACCCTATGTATCCTATGAGAATATTAATGACTCTGAGATCCTGTCCCTTGATTCTTGAATCTTTTGCTACTGCCCTTAGAAAGCTTTGTATTTTGAATATCATTTAATCCCCATAATTCATTAGAGTAACAATATATTAACCACCTCAGCGATAATTTATTATTAATCGCTGTAAATAACTGTTGACAACTGTACCCTAATGTGATATCTATAAGGATACGGTAACGCGGTTATGGTTTGAGTAGTTTTATGTTTAACGCTTCAAAACTACTCTTACTATATTGAAATTCAAGAATTATTTGGCGGGATTAGCTTTTGAGGAGAGATTTTATTTGAGATCTGTGCTTCATTTCTTTTTCAAGTTTGACTACTAAATTACGCATTTCTTCTAATTCTTTTGCTCGCATCTGTACTTCAGCGTCTATTAAGCAAATCAATTTATCAAAAGTAGAGTCGTCCAGCAGGGCAATATTCTCTGGGGTGATTTTATCATAATCAATAGAATAAAGTGGTTTAACTTCAGGGACATCGGTTGTTTGTGTCATAAATGTTACCGTTTATAAGAATTTTTTGCGCGAACGAGCCTAACTGAATCATTAATAAATTTTATTAAAGTATCCTTAGAATACCTTACTTTTCCTTTATCTTTGATGAAGTCTAGATGTCTCCTATAAAACCGCCATTTACGTAATGTAGCTTCTTTAACATGTAAAAATTTGGCTGCCTCTAATGAAGAGAGCCATTCAGTATCTTTTTCCACTTCCCCTCCTATACTTGTTGATTAATGTTGCATTTTATATATGATAGTCCCATATGTCAAGTTTGTAACCGAAATAAGGATTTATTAAGTTTGTTTACGTTTCTCGAACAAAATATACAAACCACCCCACTTTGTTTATTCAAGTCATTAAATGAATTTTTCCACATGAGATCCGATAAAATGGCTCATTGGTCTGTCTATGAAATAGTAGAGATTTCCATGCTTGGCGCACTATCTGTTCATTTTACTTCTTTGAAGCCTTTAGTGGTATATTCAGCCAAGAAGCCTATATTAATGGCCTCATATGCGAGCTTAGCCTTTGTCACTGATCAACTTATCGATGTCTTTGAGGGCTATTTTTATGAGGGTTGTACTGATGCAGTCGAAACAATAGGTTCGCAAAATAACCACGATGAACAGTAAATAGTTGTTGACTTTGTTCCTCGTTGTTGCTATATTAGGTTTAAGAGTAACCCTCTGGAAAAGTTTCTAGACTCGACACCATATAAAGGTTGCTCTCAATATCTTATGCGGAGCAGAAAAATGAACGATGAAATTAGATTTAATATAATTTCCTTCGAAAGACTTTTGAAAATACTGAGGTTACTTGAAAAAGAACTAAGAGCTGCAGGAATAAAGTAAATGACCTATATAATTTCTAAAATATGGGACTATATACAATATTTTGTCTTCGCCCTTATTTCAGTCATAATCGCTTCGGACCTTGTTCATCCTGCATTAGGTTTTGTAGTCGGGTTTTTCTTTCTGATTTCCGCACCTCAAGTGTTAATGGATGAAGATTCTAAGGCATTTGAACTGAGTGATAAAGCATGCTCCATTATATGGTCTATCTTAAGTTACATTGTTATAGGTGGTTTATTATATTATATTTTTTCTGGATTACATTCAGAGTTCCTATATGTGTGGGCGGCATTATATATCCTTCATAACTTTGAAATAAGATGTAAATGTCATGAATGAGATCTTTTATTTCGTACTATGGGGTATTTTACTTTTTGGAGTGATTATTCTACATTTTATATTTTCAATTATAAGGTTAATATGATCGATCAAATAACTAAAGCAAGAATACTCACATTACTCGATATGCAAACTGATCAGATTGAGAATATGGAGCTCATCTTAAATGATATCAAGGCTACTTTTGCTGTGATAGAACGTAATTTAAAACTTTTATCAGGAGAATCAAATGACACCGAATGAAAAATTAATAAATGCAGCTAAAATTGGTGATCTACCTTCATTTACGGATGCGGTGATTCAAGGGGCTGACATCGATACTTCTGATCTTTCTGGCAAATCTTCTCTTATGTACGCTTGCGAAAATGGCCACCATGTAATAGCAAGATTATGTATTGAAAGAAATGCGTCACTTTTCGTCACAGATCTAAGAGGACAAACAGCCATGCATTATGCTGAAAGTAGTCGTGACAGACTCACTATTGAATTGATGAACGGAGCTACAGCTAGGGCAACTGCCAGATTGAGAGTCACACCTCTTCGTATACCTACTCCAGTCCCTTTTGGCGAAATAGAAACATTATTAACAGATCCAAAGCAAGGAGCTCAGAGATGAAGTCTAAAAAAAACTGGGATAAAAACTGGACTATCGACTTGAACAACAATCAACTTAAGCATACAAACGGAATCATCTTTACATTAGGTATAGAATCATATATTCCCAATGGAATTAATCTCACCGAAGAAGAATGGATGGAATTAAGAAGACAAGTACTAACACTTTGGAGCAAGAATGCTTACCCAAAGACTACAACGATTTTATCCGAGGAATATAAGGTATTAAATGACAAAAGCTAGATATGAAAAAGTTGACTTGGTTGCCAATCCCTCTTCGACTCAAGTTGGTACTTTAGAGGAAGTTTTGATAAGAGGAGATCTATCTAAATTAACGCAAGAACAGAGATTAGAATACGTTAATAGATTATGTGCTAATCACGGCTTAGATCCATTTACTCGACCTTTCGATTATCTTGATTTGGGAGGGAAATTAACTCTTTATATCAATAAAGGGGCATGCGATCAGTTAAGAAAAATTCATAATATCAGCATCACCAAAATGGAAAAAATTAAAGAAGATGATATTCTTTACGTTACTGTCTATGCTCAAGATAAGGAGGGTAGATCAGATTTCGCTACAGGAGCCATTTCTTTATTAAGAACGGAACCCAAATATAAATGGGTAGATGGAGTTCGCCATATAGATGAAGACATAGGAACTCCTTTAAAGGGCAATGATCTAATAAATGTTCATCTCAAGGCTGAAACCAAAGCTAAAAGAAGAGTAACTCTTTCTATGGGCGGACTAGGATCTCTGTCAGAAGATGATATAGAGCTCATAGAGTCGGACACTTCCAAGCCCTCTACTGAAACTTTGAACAAAGTTCATGAAGAATCTATGAAAGTAGTTGAAGAAGCTCAGCAAACAAATAAAGAGCTTTACAAAATTGACGACAATTTTTTCAGTTTCAATGAAGTAATTTTTATCATGAAAAATAAAATAAATAACATATCAAGTCCTGACGATTTGAGTCAGTATTCTGATTGGATTAAACTCAATAGGGATGGAGTAAAATCTTTCATCGATGACCACAAGAATGAATACATGGAATTAAGCGAATTAGCTCAACAGAAACATAATAAATATAAGGTAGCGAAATGAATCTAAATGCTTGGACAGATTTATCTCTATTTTACGGGGGGCTCATCATATTAGCAATAGTCTTCACTGGATTCGGTCTGATAGATATCCCTCATTCTGTTTTATGTTGTATGGTGATAAGCCAGACAATACTTATGTCAATCTTATTATGGAAGTGTCAGATATGGAAGTAAAAGAGAAATTAGACACCGAATTAGCGTTGACTTCGATTGAGCATCATGTAGATACTATACGAAATACTAATAAACAGTTAACGGCCGTGATGATGGATCTCACAACTGAAGATGGTCTTTCGTATGGCGTAATAAATGGGGACGTACAGCATTTACTGGAATCTATAATGACACTATTGGATAAGTTCGAAACAATGGATCTTATGGTTTTCAGGCACGAATTAGATAAATTAGTATTCAGCAGATCGATACCAGAAAAGGAACAGAAAAATGATTGAATATATAGACGGCACTAAAGAATTGGAGAAACCTCTTTTACCCAACGGATTTGTTTGCACTTTGGATCAGAACGAGACCAAAGAGACGTTGCCGACCAAATCCAGTTCATCGACCAAATGGGCTTTGGATAAACTGATTTTTCTTGAAGACCGCTTTAGTGATCATAAATCATTACAGACGAGCGTAGACGAACTACTAGAGGGAGCTGCCCCTAGCGAGGTGGCAGAGCTTCTTAATAATTTGATCTATTACATAAATGAGAGTGAATCATTGGAAGAATCTCTCGACGCGCAAATCAAAGCCCTGACGGAGAGAAGAACAAGATTCAAAAAGGAATCCGAGAACCTCCGCGAAACCATGAAGAAAGTGTTTAATGCCTTCGCACTTACTAAGTTGACTTGTCCTCTGGGAACTGTATCCAAAGTGACTAAAACAGCTTCCAAATTAGTGATTAAGGACGAAGCCGAACTAATGATGAATCATCCAGAGTTATTTGTTAAGCAGGATCCAAAGTTAGATAAAACTGCGCTTACTAACAGGCTTAAAGATGGTGAAGCTATCGAGGGTGCCGCACTAGAGGATTCAGTGACCATTGCAATAAGGAAATGAAATGACAGATGAACAGTGTAAGGCTCTTATAATAACTATATTCAGTTGTACCGCCATATTGATTCCCCTTCTGACCACTAAGATGAGCGAAGAAGAAGTAGAAACTACAGCCATATGTCAAGCACTAGATCAGTGACCAGACCTATGGGCTAGGAAATCAGCCAAATAATTTTCTTGACCGACTGTCACATTTTTGTTACACTGTAATAAATCCAAGTAGGAGGCAATTATGAGTGTGTTATACAGCGTAGGAAAAGGATTCTTAAGCATTTTTGGGCTTAAAGTCACTAATCCTGAATCAAATCATGATATTATCAGTCAAGACGTAGGGTCTTTCTTAGGTAAGGTTGTTAAATCAATCCCAGATTTTCTAGTTGCTGGTAGTGGACATCCCGCCGCTATTATACATGTAGTTAGAGATTGTGTAGATATTACCGAAAGTGTATCAACCATTTATGACCATCTATCAATAATCGGCCATGGTTATAATCAACTTAATGAAACAGACGAATAAAAAAAGCTCCACTATCTAGGGAAATAGTGGAGCTTCAGCGAAAGGACAATAGTACAATGACTA
>QGNH01001349.1_pt1 | contig 35278 bp, 46 predicted proteins | sample 1735481 | NCBI WGS metagenome assembly QGNH01 (sample SAMN09239004, study PRJNA386568) | Viral metagenome, whole genome shotgun sequencing project. | reverse complement strand
CACCTGGGCCAGCGGCGACGGCGGGGATCACACCATGCCATATCTGCGGCTATCACCCCGGCAGCGCCGCAAATTTCTCTTGAGGGCACGATGCAAATAAGAATAGAAAGGCCGATATTGTGCGATGCGGATGGCAAGCCGCTGCCGCCCCCTCCGCCCAAGCCCCTAGACCTCAGCGCCAAGCAGCGGGCCAGGGCCGAGCCGGTGCGCTTTTCTGCCTACGTCCAGGCGCAATTTCCGAAGGCCAAGGGCATGGCGCGACGCGCCGCCCGGCTGGCTGTCAAGGTCAACAACCAATGGGGCAGGATTGCCCAGAATAAGAGGAAACCAGATGGCCACTAAATCACCGTGCAGGCGCGATACCATCAAGGATCGGAGGCAAACGGTGGCCTTTCAACTGCGATTAATCTCTGTTTTACAACATGATGTAAAATGCCTTTCGGCCAACATGAATACGGCGGCGGAGGATCATGGCGATTTAAGGGCAGAGATCGATCGGCTGGCCCTGACGGGGGAGATCTGGTGCAGCATCCATGCCGGAGGGACACAGCCACCAATGCGGCTGAGCGTCAGCCCGTTGATTGAATACGGGCCGCCAGGTTGACCATCGGGCACCGTCCGGCTAGGCTACGTCCCGGAGGTCGGCGCGGATGCGAAGACCCAAGACCAGGCCAGCCGGACGGCTGACCGAGCGGCATCAGACATTTATGCGGTACTATCTGCAGCACGGCAACGGCTCTCGGGCCTGCCGGCAGATGGGGCTGGCCGGATATGAGGCCAACCGCCAGGCCCGTCATTTCCTGAGCTCCAAGACCGTGCAGGCCGAGCTGGCGCGGCGCCGGACCCTGCTGGACGCCCAGGCGATGGCCGGCGCGCATGACGTGATCCGCATCCTATCGAACTGCCTACTGGCCGATGCGACCAAGGTCGCGCAGGTCGTCCATCTGAAGTGTCGGGACTGCTGGCGCGGCTGGGATGGCGAACCGGAGAGCCAGCCGCTCAATCCGGATCCGGAATGTTACTATTGCGACGGCAAGGGGCAGACGACCGTCGAGCTGACCGAATCGGCCGATCTGCCGGCCGTGGAACGGTGCGCCATCCAGTCCGTATCAGAGGGCCGCGAGGGCATCAAGGTCAAGCTGGCCGATAAGGTCTCGGCCGCCCGCGAGCTCGCCAAGATCCTCGGTCTATACAATGATTCCACTGCGGATAAGAAAGAGCCAGTGCCGATCTATTTTGATGGCATAAAATTCGCCTAACCCGGAGGCTCCGATGACCGATCAGACCACCCCAGCAGCGACCACCCCAGCGGCTCCGCAGGTCGCCAGCCAGGCCGCCCGGCCGGCCCTGGCGCCCAGGCAACTTACCTTCTATTTCAGCGCATCGCATCGGGCCAGCTTCGCGCCGGGCCGTAGCCTGTCCTACTTCAAAGGCCAGGAATTCACCCAGGCCTGCGAGATCGGCGAGCAGCCGCTGGCCCGTGCCGATGTGGTCCGGGTCGGTACCGGAACGCTCGCGGATGTGACGACCCGGAAGCCATGATGGCTGATGAGCCGCGGCTGCTGGATCTATTCGGCCAGCTGGGCAGCGCGGCGATCCAGGACGCCATACCGGCGGAATTCCAGACCGTCGAGCCGGTCAGCGTCCCGGAGCGGGCTGTAGTCATCGATGACGCGCGGCCCGGCATCCTGGTGCGGGGCAATCAGCCCGAACAGCAGGCTTTCCTGTGCGATTGCCGGACAGGCCATACGCTGGCCAGTGGCGGATTCGGATCCGGCAAGAGCTGGGTGGGTAGTCGGAAGTTCATCGCCCTACACCGGTACAACGGCTGCGCCGGCATGATGCTGGCGCCCACCTGGGGCGACCTGGCCAGGGTTATGGCGCCCTATCTGATCCGAGCCTGCATGGAACTGGGCCTTGGTTGCCACTACTGGCCGCATGGACATGGGGCCGAGCAGTTTCCGCATATGACGATCTTTGGCCAGGTCATCTACCTTTTCAGCGGCGACGCGCCGGAACGCATCACTGGCGTCGAGGTCGGGCACGGCTGGGCCGATGAGTCGGCCCGCTTCGTATCATCAGACAACCCGATCCGCGATGCGCCGACGCAGATCGTCGGACGGCTCCGGCATCCGAAGGCACGCACGCATCATTTCCTCAACACCACGACGCCCGAGGGTCTGGATACCTGGCTGCAGCGGGACTTTTACGACAAGCCGAAACCGAACCATCGGGCCTACGTGCTGGCCACGGTGAAGAATACCGCCCTGCCGGCTGCGGTGATCGAGGGCTATAAGGCGCAGATCCCGGAGGCGCTGAAGCGCCAATACCTCGAGGGCTACGCGGTCGACTATGCGGCCGGCCGGGCTCACCCGAATTTCACCATGGAGACGCACTGTCGGCCAATCGAAATGGACCTACAGCGACCGGTCCATATCGGCGCGGACTTCAACGTGAGCCCGATGTGCTGGGTGGCTGCCCAGATGGATCAGGCGGGCAATCTGCTGATCTTCGATGAGCTGATCCTGGAAGACAACGCCCAGGTGGACCGAGCCGTCCAGATGGCCAACGACAAGCTATGGTGTGGGCGCGGCCGGCGGGTGGGCCTGCACCCGGACAAGTCGGCCAAGGCGCGGAGCACGACCGGCAATAGTGAAATCAATATGCTGATCCAGACCGCCGAATCCTACGGATGGAAGCACGACGGAGACGCCTACGGGGCAAATCCGCCGATCATCAGTCGCATCAATCTGGTGGAGCGCAACCTTCTGGATGCCACCAGGCGGATACGAATCTATGTCGATCCCCGCTGTACCCGGCTGATCTTCGAACTGCAGCGGGTGAAGCGGAAGCCGGACGGCAGCTATGACCCAGGGAAAGACAAGAAATGGGGCCATATCCTGGATGCGCTGGGCTATCTGGTCTGGGACATGCTGCCCATAGAGGGCGGCATGAAATTCTCCCGCTACTAGGCAGGCTTGCCATTCTGGGCGGAATCCGGATGCTCCCCGCATGGCAATCGTACCGGTCGGCGATCAGGTCACAGAGGCGCGGGTCCGCCCGGTTGTCGACAAGCTGCTACCACTGAACGCGAATTATGCCGGCTGGCAGATGAAGCGCGCATTTTGGCGGGTCAGTTACAACGGAGGCGACGAATACCCGTTGCAGCAGGACGGACGGGGCGAGTCGCTGCTATGGCAGCATCCGCGCGAAGATCCGGACACCTATGCGGTGCGCAAGAAATCGGCCAAGTGCCCGAACTTTACCGGCCCGATCACCCGCATGTTTAACGATTTCGTCTTCCGCAAGAAACCGGAGCGGGACAAAGAGGGTCCGCCGGAGTATCTGGATCTGATCGACAATGCGGACGGCTATGGGCTGTCGCTTGACGATTTCATGCGCCAATGGCTCCAGAAGGGGCAGGTCGAACAGGTCTGCTACTGCATGCCCGTAAACCCCATTCCCGATGGGATGCAGATCAGCACGAAGGCGGAGGCGCAGAGCGCGGGCGCGCGGCCCAGGCTGCTGATCGTCGGCGCCGATCAGGTGGTCAACTGGACGATCCGCGGCGGTCAGATGATCGAGGCCCTGCTGCTGCTCGAGATCGACGGCAAGCCAACGGCTCGGTACATCACCGAGACGACCCGCCAGGATTTCAAGGTCAAACGCGCACCGATCGCCGATCGGGAGCGCGGAAAGTCGTCCTATACGGTCACATCGGCCGGTCCGGTCATGAAGCACGGCTACCCGGGGCTTCCGCTCGTTCCGCTGATCCCCATGCCGGATGATCTGTGCGCCGATCTGCCGCCGCAGTCGCAGGCCGCGCCGGTCGCCGAGCAGCAGCAGGACTACCTCAACGTCCAGTCGTGGCTGCGCGAAGAGCTGTGGAATTGCGTCTTTACCCAATACTGGGTCAGCGGCGCCAGGCCGCCGAGCAAGACCGGTACGGGCGGCAGCGACAACGATGAGGTCAAGATCGGATCGAACCGCGTCATGTGGTTCACCAATCCGGCGGCCAAATTCAACGCCACCAGTGCGGTACCGGAAGCGGCCGAGCAGCTGCGGCTGCAGCTGACTGAAATCAAGATGAACGTCTACCTGGCCGCCGGTCTGGAAGCCGAGGACGCGACCAAGCAGAAGGGCGATGTGCAGTCCGGTGTCGCGCTGGCGTTCAAGTTCCAGAATCTGGCCGCGCAGCTGAAGAGCTTGGCGGATGCATGCGGCCGGGCAGAAAACAAGATCTGGATTCTGATGGAGGGCGGCTGGGGATTCAAGATACCCAAGCCGACCCATTATCCTGACGAATTCGATATCCCGAACTATGCGGAAGAGCTGGCAGGCCTGATCCAGGCGCTGGCCACCCAGGGTCTGCCCAGCGTGCTGCGCGAAGAGCTAGTGGCCCGCTTCGTCCATCGGAATCTCAGCCTGGCGCCCGATCGGCAGCAGGAGCTCGACGATCAGATGGAGGCGCGGAAGGATATGGTCGAAGGTGGCCTGTCCGCCTTTCCGTCGCAGGAGCGGATCGGCGGGGCGCTGCCGCCAAAACCCAAAGAGCCGCCCACTCCGGGCGACAAGACGAAAAAATAGCACGGCGGATGCCGCGCGATTTGACCGCGGATGCGGTCAGGAGAAACGACGATGCCAATCCCGGAAGGTTACGAAGAGATCGAAGGCCCCGGCGCGGTCAAGATCCTGGTCCCGAAGGAAAAGCTGGAGGACTACCGGACCAACCGCGCAAAAGACAAGCAGGAGCGCGAGGCGCTGGCCACCGAGGCCGGCGCGGCGCGGCGCGAGAAAAAGGCGGCCGAAGAGGCGAAGGCCGAAGCGGATCGGCTGGTAGCGATCGAGAAGGCCAACAAGGAAGGCGACATCAAGAAGGTGAGGGAGATCGCCAACGAAGAAAGCGTGGCCAAGCTGAAGCGCCGCGAAGCCCGCGTCATAGCCGAGCATCTGCGCGCCAAGATCACGCAGCTATACCCGAAGGTTGACAACGACACATTGGAGGACACGATCGCGCTCAACGCTCGGAAGTTCCGGCTCAACGCCGATACGGACGAGATTGAGGTTGTCGATGCGGCTGGACAGCTGCTGAACGACCCCAAGACGGGAAGACCCTTGACCGCGGATGCGGTCCTAGCGGACTTCGCCAAGACCCGATCCCATCTGCAGAAGTCCAAGGCCCCAGCGGGCGACGGTGACGTTGCCCTGCGACATGGCGAAAAGGACTTCACCCATACAATCACCCATGCGCAGCAGCAGCGGATGATGGAACTGGGCACATGGGGAAGGTCGGAGTACGCCAAGGCCGCAAAGAACAAGACCCTGCAGATCACCGACTGACCTTCTCTTCCACGCGGGCCCCGCCCGTCCTTTGGCACATAACCGTGCCCAGGAGCTCATCAGATGGCCATCAATAACGTCAACGCGATCACTCGCGCGATCAATGAGGGCTTTATGCCCATCCTTGAGGAAAACGCGGCTGTCTTGAATGGCCTTGCCGACACGGAATTCAGCACCGTTCCGGCCGCGCTGGGTCAGAATATCCTGACCCCGATCACGCCCATCCTGACTGCGGTCGACATCGTGCCGGGCGTCATCCCGATCGAAGGCCAGACCGAGACGCTGACTAATGTCAACGTCACATTCACGAAGCAGCGGGCCGTGAAGTTCTTCCTGAGCGGTGACGATTACATGGCCCTCGAGTCGCCGACCCCGACGCCCGGCTTCGTGCCGAATTCGCTCAAGGAGGCGATGCGGGTGGCGCGAAATGAAATCGCGGTATTCGGCTACGCCCTGCTGGCCGCTGGCGCTACGTCGGCCATCGGTACGGCCGGGTCCGATCCGTTCGCCGCGCCGACTGCCATCCAGGGCCTGCTGCCCAACTGGGAGCAGATGGTGCAATACCTCAATGATTCGCTGGCCCCGCTGTCCGATCGGTTCGGCATCCTGAGCACCACGGCCTATGGCCAGCTGAGCCAGAATCCGCTGCTGATTGAAGTCCAGAAATCGGGCAACGACGAGATGCTCCGCCAGGGCATGATCGGCATGCTGCAGGGCATTGGCGTCAACTTCGATCAGCTGCTCGCCCCCGTGACAGTCGGCACCGCGGAGAACTATCTGCTCAGCGTCGCGACTGCGGTCGGCGATGCGACGCTGACCCTCAAGACCGGCACCGGAACCATCCTGCCGGGCGATATCGTGCAGATCGCTGGCGATGCGACCAACTACGTTGCGGGCCTCACCCCCGGCGGCTTCGCCGCTCCGGGCGTCCTGACCCTCAGCGTCGGCAACCGGCCGGGCACGAATGTGGGCTATGTGGCCCAGATCAATGCCATCAACGCAGCCGTCACGGTTGTGGCCGCCGGTCGGCGCCTGCCCTGCTTCCATAGCCAGGCGATGAAGCTCGCCGTTCGGCCGACCGCCATGCCGCCCGGTGGCGATATGGCCAAGGAATCGGCGATCTTCATGGACCCGAAGACCGGACTGGCAATGCGGCTGGCCTACTATGAGGGCTACCTCAAGAACCAGTTCGAACTGCAGTATGTCTACGGCGGCACGGTGACCCGCCCCGAGCTGTCCAAGGTCTGGATCGGCAAGTAAGCCGTCCGGCCATCAGTCCCGCCAGCCCTGGCCGCCCCGTGCGCGCCAGGGCCTTGGCGTCAGGAGAACCGCCCCATGCTGACCATCATCCTCGTCTGCTTCGCGCTCAGCGTGTGCGCCGCGATCAACCCCGCGCCATTCCCGACCAAGAATCAGGCGCTTGATCGCGCTAATCTGCTCAACGGCAGGCCGCAGACCATCACGGTGCGGAAGGGCACCGAATCGGCGATCGTCAGCTACGACGCCGAGACGCTGACCGAATACAAGGCGCTCGGCTTCGACGCCATTTCGGTGACCGAGCAGACCGCGATCGATACGGCGGCGGCCCGTGCGGTGTCGCGGAAGCCCGTCCTGGACGCTGCGGCGAAGGCCCAGGCCGACCAGGATGCGGCGGATACCAAGCTGATGAACGCCGACCTGCTGGCCGCCTGGCGGGCCGATAAGGCCAAGAAGGCAAAGGCTGCCGCAGCCCCTGTGCCGCCCGCTGCCTAACCGGTTCCCCACCCCGAGGCCAATCCCGTGACCGAAACGGTACACAGCACGGGGCTGGCCGAAATGATCGCGCTAGCCCAATCCCCCACCGTAGCCAATGCGGCGGGGGTTTCTGTTGCCGTCTGGGGCTCGGTCGCCAGCCCGCGGGTCATCGGCGCAAACAAGCAGGGTTACCTGTTCGGGCTGCACCGCGGCCGGCTGCCCATGGTTGAGATCTGGCAGGTCGGAGAAGAGCCGCACCGAACTAGCTTTTCTGCCGGATTCGTCACATCCCGATGGAAGATCCGCGTCCATGTCGGCCAGGTGGACAGTCAGCTGGCCGAGCGGCAGGCGCGGCTCATCTGCTCGACCCTGCTGGCCGTCATCCGGAACAATATCCGGCAGAAATGGGGGGCGGAGCAGATTGGCGAATTCAAGCCGGGCGTGATCGGTCACCAGCTGGAGGCCCAGATCAGCTGTGAGAACACGATGGACGCCAGCAGCCTGGGCGTTGTGCCGGGCCGGATCATGCTGGAGGACCGCCCCGGCTGCCTGCTGCTGGAGAGCGGCGGCGCACTGCTCCTAGAGGCGCCGCAGAATCTTGGGACCGAGGTCCTGCCGATCAGTCGATGCACCAGGCGCGGATATCAGCGCACAACATGGGACGGTTCGGCTCGGATCGTCTGGGGGTCGGCATGATCTACGAGAAAATTTCGGACATGAATCAACTGGTCAGCGGGCTGCCCAGCGGCGCGCTGCTGGAGATCGATACCGGGACGGCCAGCTTCGCCATCACGGTGGGCGAGCTGCTGGCCAGCCTGGGTCAGATCCAGGTGGAAAATGTCGACGCCGAGGCCTTCACGCCCGGTATGGTGGTCAGCCTGCAGGCGGCCGGAGCGGCGCTGGTCTGCATCCCTGACGGCACCTGGGCGGAAGCGTTCGCGCAGGGCATCGCGCTGACCATGCAGGCCGTAGATCAGACGGCCGGAATCGCTACGGTCGGATACGTGAGCGGCTTCGTCGGACTGACCGCAGGCCCGATCTGGCTCGGTGCCGCGGGCACGATCATCTGCTCGGCCAATCCGCCCAACGTGGCCGGCCAGTACAACGTCCCGCTGGGTCGCGCCATCAGCGCCACGGAAATCATCTTTCAGCCCGGCTTTCCATCGCTCTACCGGTGAGGCGACCCATGATCAGAATCGCAGTCCTGATGTGCCTCGGCTTGGCGCTGATCGGTGCCGATCAATATCCGCTGGTCCTGGGCCCGCAGGGGCAACCGCAGCAGATCAGCCAGGGCGACACGCTCAACGTACCGTTGACCAGCGGGCTGTTTTCCGCGCTGCCCAGTCCGGCGGCGAGCAACGTCGCCATGCTCTACTGGGCGACGGATACTAATCTGATCTACCGGAGCACCGGATCGGCCTGGGTCCCGGTCGCCAGCGGAGGGTCGGGCACTGTCTCGAGCGTCGGTCTGGCGCTGCCCGGCATCTTCTCCGTGACCGGCAGCCCGGTGACCAGTAGCGGCACGCTGTCGGCCGCGCTGACGACCCAAAGCCCCGGTGCCGTCTGGGCTGGCCCGATCAGCGGCGGGGCGGCGCAGCCGACTTTCCGCGCCCTGACCTCTAGCGACATCCCGGCGCTGCCCTATGACGCCACCGGGGCGGCGGCGGCCGTGCTGGCAAGCAGCGCGCAGAAGGCCAACAACCTGAGCGACCTGGCCAGCGCGTCGGCGGCGCGGACTAATCTGGGACTCGGGACGGCAGCCACGCAGGCCACCGGCACCTTCCTGCAGGTCGCCAACAACCTCAGCGACGTGGCCAACGCGGCAACGGCTCGGTCGAACCTCGGAGCCGGCACGGGCAACGGTACGGTGACGAGCGTCGGCGCCTCCGTGCCCTCGTTTCTGAGCATCGCCGGCAGTCCGGTGACCGGATCCGGCACGCTGGCGATCAGTCTCAGCGGAACCGCGCTGCCGGTGGCGAATGGTGGCACGGGGGAGACCTCGGCGACCGCCTATGCGCTGCTGGCCGGTGGAACGACATCGACCGGGGCCCTCCAATCGCTCGCCGGACTCGGAACCTCCGGCCAGGTGCTGATGAGTAATGGCGCCTCGGCGCTGCCCAGCTGGCAGAATGCGGCGGCCAGCGGGGTGACGAGCGTCGGTCTGGCCCTGCCGGCGATCTTCAGTGTCAGCGGCAGCCCGGTGACCAGTAGCGGCACGCTGACCGGCACGCTGGCGACCCAGACGGCCAATCAGGTCTGGGCCAGCCCGACGACCGGCAGCGCGGCTGCGCCCACCTTCCGGACCCTCGTCGCCGCCGACCTGCCGGCCACCTATCTGGTTGCGTCGAATAATCTTAGCGACGTCACCAGCGCGAGCACGGCCCGCACGAATATCGGCGCCGGGACGGGCAACGGCTCCGTGACCTCCGTCGCGGCATCGGCGCCCAGCTGGCTGACGGTCGGCGGCTCCCCGGTGACGACATCCGGCACGCTGGCGCTGACCGCTACGGCCCAGACGGCAAATACCGTGCTGGCCGGTCCGTCGACCGGCAGCGCGGCTGCGAGTGCATTCCGCGCGCTGGTCGCCGCCGACATCCCGGCGCTCAGCTATGTGACCAGCGTCGCGGCCAGCGTGCCGGCCTTCCTCAGTGTCAGCGGCTCGCCGGTGACCAGCAGCGGCACGCTTGCCATCAGCCTATCCGGCACGGCTCTGCCGATCGCCAACGGCGGAACGAATTCGACCACGGCCCTGAGCGGCAATACGATCATGGTCAGCAACGGGACGGCGGTCGTGCAGGGCAGCGCCGGCACGACGACCACGGTCCTGCATGGCAACGCCAGCGGCTCGCCGTCCTACGGGGCCGTTGCGCTCAGCACCGACGTATCCGGTACGCTGCCGGTGGCCAATGGCGGAACGGGCGTCGCTACGCTGACCGCCTATGGGGTGCTGACCGGCGGCACGACCTCAACGGGCGCGCTCCAACAGGTCAGCGGCCTGGGTACCAGCGGTCAGGTCCTGACCAGTCAGGGCGCTGCCGCGCTGCCCATCTGGGCCGCAGGAAGCAGCGGAACTGGTCTGAATTTTGCCCAGCCCACCGGCACGCCGGTGACGCTGAATTCCCTCGGAACCCCGGGCGATACGGTGCTGCTGACGCATTCGGCAGTCACCAGCGAACAGTGGTTCACCACCGTTGCCAAATACATCAGTAGCCCGAGCGTTCACAACTACACCCTGACACCAGGCAGCACCTGGACACAGCAGAATTCCAGCAGCGGGACGCAGATCGCCAGCGGGGTGCTGAGTCTTTATGGCACAGGCACAAGCGGCGGCACATTTCCGAAGGTTCCGCTGACCTCCAATACCGCCCCATCGCCATACGTAGCAGCCGACATGGCGGCCACGCCATCTAGTAATGGTGTCGCCCCATGGCATGCCTTCATTAACCAGAACAACTATGCGGCAGGCCAATGGGAGGGCAGCACCTCAACGAATTACTGGCTGTCATTGGATGTCGGAACTGGGTACGCGGGCATAGCTACATCATATAATGTCGGCGCCTATCAGCAGACAAACAGCACCCCCAACAACTGGTCCTTCCAAGGATCTAATGACGACTCAACCTGGACGACGCTCGACAGCAGATCCGGGCAGGGATCTGCGCTAAATGCCAGTTCGACTACGACCGGCACGAATTACACCATCAGCGGAGCCGCCTCGTATCGCTATTACAGGCTGAATGTCTCTGGAGTCGTCAGCGGAAGCGGCATCGCGTTAAACCTCTTGACCGTGACAATAGCCAGTGGCACCAGCTATCCGACCGGAACGCTCTACTACGCAACCACGATCAACAATTCCACCAGCGCCAGCGCCTTTCCTAGTCTGACCGCCTATGCGGGCGCAACCCTCTCGGCGACGATCACCAGCGCGGCGAATTCGCAGACCCTGGTCGGAATGATTTCGACCGACGCCGGCACGACATGGTATGCCTGGTCGGGCAGCGCATGGGTGTCCCATACGCTCAGCAGCGCCAATCTGACCACCTATGGCAATGCGATGTCGACGCTGCAGACACAGCTGACCAGCCTGCCGATCAGCAGCCTGCCCGGCGCCGGAACGTCGCTGGATTTCGCCTACGGACTGGAGTCGTCATCCAGTACCGTGACCCCAACGCTCAGCAGCGTGGCGCTTGCCATCACGCCAGCGGCCGGATACCAGAAGGCCACGGTGGGCAGCTTTGGCTCAACGGCTGACTTCGGACTGACCCGCCTTACATCCACGACTACGGCCCTGACCAATCAGGGCGTCGCCCCCCTGACCATCTACTGGACCTTTGGGAGCAAATAATGACCGCACCGCTGATCGGCCAGGATTCTCCCGTCAGTCTGCTGCCGCAGATCGTGCCGCCCTTCACCGGGACGGAGGTCCTGTATGTCATAGATGACAACGGGGTATCGTCCAAGGTCCTACTCTCTGACCTGGCCGGCATCGGCATTCGGGCCATGAAGAATTCCGATATCGTCAACTTCCCAGCCTTCGCCATCCTGGCGTCCAACGGTGTGCCGGGCCAGCTGGTAGTGGCCGACGATTCGACCCTCGGGCTCGCCCAGGCCGTAGCGGTCTGTCTGGCCGGAATCGCAGTCGGCCAGCTGGGTACCGTGCAGTTCAACGGCTATTGCCGTGGCTTCGTCGGACTGACAGTCGGTCCGCTATGGCTCGGCACCGCTGGGGGGATTTCCAACGCCCCGCCGGCCGCCGGATCGGGCAAATACGCGACCCGGCTGGGCGTCGCTATCTCGACCACTGAAGCGATTCTAGAATTCGGCTACCCGAACGGACCCATGTGAGGAATGGCATGCGTATATTAATACTGACACTCATCAGCGCCGCGCTGATCGGCGCCGACGCCCATCCACTGGTGCCGAACGGCACCGGAGGCTGGATGCCCGTCCAGGCCGGACAGACGATCTACTGCCCGCTGACTTCCGGCGCCTATTCGGCCATCCCGGCCGCCGGGACGCCGATCAGCGGGCAGGTCTACTGGGCGACCGACACGCAGACGCTCTACCGCTGCAACGGCTCCGCCTGGGTCGCCCTGACGACCAGCAGCGCGCCGAGCGGCGCGGCCGGCGGAGACCTGGGCAGCACCTATCCGAATCCGACCGTGCAGGGTCTGAAGGGTCTTGCCCTTCCCGGTGTCGTGACCGGCGCTTTCCTCAAGCTCAACGGCTCGGGCGCATGGGAATTCGTCAGCTACGGAACCGGAGCCGACCAGCCGGCCGCTGGCAACGACTCCCGGTTCACCGATGCCCGTACGCCCTCGGGAGCCGCCGGAGGCGATCTGGCGGGCTCATATCCGAATCCCACCGTAGGAGGCATCCTCGGCCTTTCGCTCCCGGGAATCGTCGCCAACAGCTTTCCGAAGCTCAACGGCTCGGGCGCATGGGAATTCGTCACCTATGGAACCGGTGCGGACACGCCGGTCGCCGGAAATGATGCGCGGCTAAGCAATTCCAGGGCGCCCAACGGATCGGCATCAGGTGATCTGTCCGGTACCTATCCGGGTCCGGTGGTCGCCGGCTGGTCCGGAGCTCCGCTGGCCAGCACGACGCCGACGACCGGTCACCTGATGGTGGCCAACGGTACGCAGTGGGCCAGCGTGCCGGTCAGCGGCGATCTGACGCTGGCCAGCAGCGGTGCCGGCACGCTGGCGAGCGTCGGCACGGCCGGCACCTATACGCAGGTAACGACCGACGCGAAGGGGCGGGTGACGGCCGGCGCCACACCATCGACGCTCAGCGGCTATGGGATCACGGATGGGATGCACAACTACGGCAACGCCCCAGGGCTGCTCAGCGGACTATTCAGCGCGCGGCCCAGTGCGTCGATCGCTGGCCGGATCTACGTCAGCACCGACACGGGCGCGCTCTATCTGGATAGCGGCTCGGCCTGGTCGCTGCTGTTGCCATCGCTATCTGGCGATCTGACGACCAGCGGCACGACCGCCACGCTTGCGGCCAGCGGGGTCGGAGCCGGTACGTTCGGCTCGGCCACGCAGGTTGCCCAGCTGACCGTCGACGCGAAGGGGCGGCTGACAGCTGCCGGTAATGTCGCAATAACTGCCAGCGCCACAACGCTTTCCGGTATCGTCCCGCTGGCCAACGGTGGGACGGGCGCGAATCTGAGCGGCACGGGCGGCACCGGCCAGCTGCTGAAGCAGACGAGCAGCGGCGGGACGGTCAGCGTTGCAAGTCTGCTCAATTCAGATCTGCCGACCAGCGGAGTCACGGCCGGCACGTATAAAAGTGCGACAGTCAACGCGCAGGGAATTGTGACAGCCGGCACGAATCCGACGACCCTGGGCGGATTCGGCATCACGGATGCTGTCCAGAATGGCGGCGGGGCGCCGGTTATGCTGACCGGACTGGACGGCTCCAGACCCAGCGCCTCGATCGTCGGGCGGATCTACTTCGCCAGCGATACGGGAAAGATCTGGTACGACAACGGATCGGCCTGGCTGCTTGAGCTGCCGGCGCTGACCGGTGACCTGACGACCAGCGGCACGACCGCGACCCTCGGCGCATCGGGCGTCAGCTCGGGCACCTATGGGAGCGCGATCGCGGTACCGACCGTCACCTATGACGCGAAGGGGCGGGCCACCAGCGCGACGCAGACGACCATCGCCATTCCGGCCAGCCAGGTCACCAGCGGGACGCTGGCCGTGGCGCGCGGCGGCACCGGACAGTCATCCTATACGGACGGCCAGCTGCTCGTCGGCCAGACGTCCAGCGGCAGCCTGGTGGCCACGACGCTGACGGCCGGCAGCGGTATCAGCGTCACGAATGGCAGTGGGACCGTCACGGTAGCGAGCAGCCCGGGCAATCAGGTGGCCAACAGTGTCTTCGCCGGCCCGTCGAGCGGCAGCGCCACGACGCCCACCTTCCGCGCCTTGCTTGCGGCCGATGTGCCCGGCCTGCCGGCCAGCCAGATCACCAGCGGCACCCTGTCGGCGCAGTACGGTGGAACGGGGCTGAATGGGAGCAGCGCGGCCAATGGGTCTCTGCCGATCGGCAACGGAAGCGGCTACAGTCTGGCTACGCTGACGGCCGGCAGTGGCATAACGGTGACGAATGCGGCCGGCGCCATCACCATTGCGGCAAGCGGCAGCGGCTCCGGCACGGTGACGAGCGTCAGCCAGACCGTGCCATCATTTCTCAGCGTCGCCGGTTCGCCGATCACAACCAGCGGCACGCTGGCCCTGACGCTCAGCGGATCGGCGCTGCCGGTCAGCAGCGGTGGGACGGGGATTGTGACCGATACGCCCTATGCCCTGATGGCAGGCGGGACGACCAGCACGGGCGCCTTTCAGCAGGTCAGCGGCCTGGGTACGAGCGGCCAGATCCTCACGTCAAACGGATCCGGCGCGCTGCCCAGCTGGCAGGCTGCCCCGAGCGGTAGCGGCACGGTCACCAGCGTGGCCGCATCGGTGCCCAGCTTCCTGTCGGTCGCCGGCTCGCCGATTACGACCAGCGGCACGCTGGCCATCAGTCTGAGCGGGACCGCCCTCCCGGTCGCCAATGGCGGCACGGGCCTGACGACCTCGACGGCCTACGGGACGATTGTTGCCGGCACGACCGGTACGGGAGCATGGCAGAATGCCGGCACGGGCACGACCGGCCAGATTCTGACGTCCAATGGCGCCTCGGCGCTGCCGACCTGGCAGACCGTGAGCGGTACCGGAACGGTGACGAGCGTTGCGGCCACCGTCCCGGCCTTCCTGAGCGTCAGCGGCTCACCGATCACGACCAGCGGCACGCTGGCGGTCAGCCTCAGCGGCTCGGCCCTGCCGGTCGCCAATGGCGGCAGCGGGCAGACGAGCCTGACGGCCTACAGCCTGCTGGCCGGCGGGACGACCAGCACCGGAGCGGTGCAGTCGATCAGCGGGCTGGGCACCAGCGGCCAGGTGCTGACGTCCAATGGGGCCAGCGCGCTGCCGACCTGGCAGACCGGCGGCGGCGGCGGGGTCTCATCGCTTAATAGCCTGACCGGCGGTCTGACGATCGTCGCCGGATCAAACATCACCGTGACGCCATCAGGCACGAATATAACGATCGCATCGAGCGGCGGCGGCAGCGGCAACGTGCTGCAGTTCTCTCCCTGCAACCTGGACCTCTCATCTGCGAGCAGCGCCGGGACGGGCACGACGGGCCGCGCCTTCATCCCCTCGCAGCTGGGCGTTATCAAGGGCATCAGGTTCTACTGGTCGGGGCCCGCCGAGACGGTCGACTGTTCGCTGTGGAACAGCGTGGCGACGAAGGTCGCCAGCATTGCCGTATCGGCTACGTCAACCCCCGGAGTCTTCTCCGGCACCTTCAGCTCTGCCTATACGCTGCTGGCCAGCGATGTGGGCTCGCAGATGATCATATCGATATCAGATTCGTCCGGCACCTACCTGCAGGGAGCCGTCACGTCAGCGGTACCCAGTGGATCATTCAGCCCGCCGGGCGTCCTATTCAGTGCCTCATTTCTAGCGACGACCGTCGATGCCTTCCCCACCATCCCGGTGTCGATCAATGAATACATCATTGAACCGACCTATCAATAAGATCGGAGAGTATCTGTCATGTCCGAATGGCTCGACGCCCTGCCGGCAATGTATAAAGCCCTGGGATTCTCCGGGGTTTTGCTTGCCCTGATCGCCTTCCTGGTGCGCTGGTATGTCCGGCAGATGCTGAAGGCGATGCGCGAGGAAAAGGACGATAAGCGCCGGATCATCGAAGAACTGAAGCGATGTCACGACCAGCGCGAAGAGAGCACGCGCGAATCGAAGAATCAGACGGCCCGCATCGCCATCGTGCTGGAGCGCAACAGTGTGGCGTTGAATGCCAATACGAAGTCCAACGAATCGTTGGAGCGGGCCTGTTCGCAAATCGTGTCGGTCATGCGCGAGCGCCCTTGTTTTGACGCCACGCCTCCGCATGCTCACCGCACACCGCTGCCGAATGTCGGCGGCTCGTTCCAAACGCATACCGCCTAAGGACACACGATGCGCCTTTCCATCCTGATCCTTTGCGGCTTCGCCCTGACCGGCTGCCAGGTCATCAGCGCGCCGACCCAGACCCAGACCGGCAAGCTGTTGGCCGATGGCGAACAGGTGGCCCTGCATGAGGTCCCGGCCGGCCCGACGCAGACTGCGCTCTGCATCGCGTTTGAGAGCGCCAGCGCGCAGATCGGTGTGCCGCTTCATCCGGCCGGCTCACCCGTGCCGATCACCCCCGCCACCCCGAGCCCATAGGATCAGCCATGACCACCCCTGCCGCCGGTTCGCCGGTCATCCCCTCCGCCCTCGATCAGGCTGTCGCCACCGATGCGGCGGCGCTCAGCGCCGCACCGTCCGAGCTCCAGCTGCTGATCGGCAGTCTGGAGAATCTGGCCGCTGGCGTCATCCCTGGGTTGGCGGCAGCCGGTGCGGCGGCGGTCAGTCCGGCGCTGAGCCCCGAGGCAGCCGCCGCGGCCGCGCTGCTCGCCGCTGAACTGCGCTCACTCCCGGCCGCGCAGGCGGCGGATGCGAATGCGACCGCAGTGGCCGGTGTCGGCCTGGTCCAACAGGCCATCGCGCCCGCACTGGCCAAGCTACCCGTCCTTGCGCTTCTCTGCCTCCTCGGCGATGCGGCATGGTGCGATGATGCGCCGATCCGGGCCGAGTCTAGCCTGTCATGGATCGCGCATCTGCAGGCCGTCCTGCTGACCGCGCTGCCGTGGATCATCACCGGCCTGGGCGTCCTGCTGGCGCTTGGCAAGACCGTGCAGCCGGCGCTGGCCAGGCGCAGTCCGGCGATCGGCAACGCGATTGCCCTGTTCGACCATGTGGTCGATGGGATCTACTGGCTGCTGACCAGCCGGGCCGGATTGGCTGAGGATGCGGAATCCGAGGCCCACACACAGGCGCTGACCGGGCTGCTGTCGAAGCTCAATCAGGCGGCCGCGAATCCGATCGTCGGCGCGGCGATCGCCACTGCGGTGGCGCAGCTGCCAGCCGCCAGCCAGGATGCCATCAAGGCCGTGCAGGCCGATATGCCGGTCTTCCTGCAGGCGATCCAGACCGCGACCATCCAGGCTCCCTCTGCCCCGGGCGCACCCGTCAAGGCGGTGCCTGCCGCGCCCGGGGCGCCTTCCTCAACGACCGCACCCCCTGCCCCGTAAAGGGCTCTGATGGGCAATTACAACTGGTTCGGTGCCACACCGCAGGACGTGATCCGGCGATACAGCAACGGCTCATATGTGCCGTTGCCATCAGAATTCGGTGGCCTGCAGGCCATCGAAGCCGTCATGGATCTGTGCGAAAGCGCGTTGGAGGCTGCGCTTGGCCCCGAGGTCTTCCGCCAACTGATCAATCCGAAGCTGCTCTGTGTGGTGCCCCGTGCCTTCACGGGGCAGACGGCCTTTCAGATCCCGCCGGCCTTCCTGCCCATCGTGCCCGCCAGCATGTCGCTGTGGTACGGCTCGCCGATCATGTTCCAATTAGAGCCACGGAAGCGGAGCGAAGTCGGCACCAGCTGGGGCACGAATTCGGCATATATGGGCGCGGCAACCTGGGACGACTCGGCCTGGTCGGGTGGAAATTATCATCTGTTCGAACTGCAGATCGACCAATTCAGCTGGGACACCAATACCGGCGCGGGCCAGATCCTCAGCCCCGTGGCGCCAATGTCGCAAGATCAGGTCGTATATGTCAGCTTCGATGTCAATTTCTCAGACCCGACGTATGGACAAAAGGCGGTAAATCCGATGAACAACAAGTCGCTGCTCAGTCTGGCGACCTGCCTGATAGATGGCGCCTCGGCGATCCTCGGTACGCAGATCTACAGCCAGGGCATGCAGGTCTGGGATTTCGTCAGCACGATGGCGAAACGGTGGGAGCATGCGCTGGAGCAGTACGGCAGGCAAGAGCGCATCGTCAGCGAGCTGCGGCTATGCCGCTGGTGGACTCCGCTGGAGAAGACGACGGAGAATGATTGCGTGAGCCGCCGGGCCTATCGGAGCTAGGCCGTGGCCACGCCGGCCGAATTGCGCGACCAGCTGCGCGCCCGCGAGGATAAGGCCATGGCGCGGATCTGCGCAGCGGCCCGCGATCATGGCGAGCAGTCGATCAGCGGCACGACCATCGCCGCAGCCCGCAAGGCACTGACCATTGCGCAGAAGATCCGGGCAGCCGACAGTCTGCAGACCAGCGCGGCGGAGATGCGGGCCCTCCGGGTCGACAGTGCCGTCCTGGCCGCCATAGAGAAGGATCTGCGCCGCTTCGCCGTCTGGCTGGACGATGCCATGCAGGGCTGGCTGGAACTGGGCTGGACGATCAAGGCCGAGGGTGATACGCAGATCCTCGAGGCGGAGGGTGGCCCGAAGGCGACCGTCCGGCTGACCGATGATGTGCGGACCGGCCTGGCGCGCTGCAACCTGATGGGCCACACGAAGGCGGAAATGATCGTCTGGCTGACCAATATGCTGCGATACGACATCAGCGGCGCGCTGGGTCTCTGCCTCGTCACAACGGCCGGCGATGCCGTAGTCGGACAGCTCGGCACCGTGGCGGCACAGCTGGGCGGAAAGCTCGATCAGCAGGCCCGTCAGGCCTTCCTGGCCGGCGCCGGGCAGGCGAGCGATACGATCACCCGCGCGCTGACCGGTGTGGGGCGCTGATGGGTATCAATTTCGACTTCCTGATCAATGCGGCCGAGAAGCTGACCGACGAATCCAAGGCCGACCTGGCCGACCGAGGCACGCTGGACCCCGATCAGGTGCTGGTGGAATTCCATACCCAGGAGGACGATCGGGTCCGGCCATCGCATGAGGCCCTGGACGGCACCGTCTGGGCACCGGGCGACCCAGACGCGCCCGCGCCACCGCTGGACTACGGCTGCCGGTGCTTCGTCACCTACCGGGCCAAGCCCGAGACCCAGGCGGCCAGTATCCTGCCGGTAAGCGACAAGCAGGCGGCCAGCACGGGCGCCCATTATGCGACCTATCTGGACGAGAATCTGGAGGGATGGCGACGCTTCCTGGCATCGCTGAAATCCCGGGACCTGACCCGTCTGGAGCAGATGGGCGAGACGGTGCTGATGATCCAGAAGGCCAAGCCCGAACTCAGCACGCAGGACGCGCGCGAATATGCGCGGATGCTGCTGCAGGCAGATCCCGATGTCCGATGAACTGAAGGGATGGCGGCAAGCCCTGAGCCGCATCGAAGGCGCGATGAAGGCCCTGGAGGCGCTGCCGACCGTCTGCGCCGAGGCCTACGCGACGACCAAGTGGCGGGCCCGGCCGATCATCGACCGCCATTTCATGGCCGACAACGTAGCCCGCTACGGCTGGCCCGAACTGTCGGCCGCGACCCTGCTGGGTCGGCTGGGGGGCGGCAAGGCATCGAACGAAGCGGCGAGCCGGAAGGGCTGGGTGACGACCCGCGCGGCGGTCAGCCTGGGGGCCGGCACCCTGCCGGTCCTTGTCCGCAGCGGTGCCCTGCGCAATGCGATCCTGACTACGGCATTCATCGAACGGACCGGGCCGGAGTCGGTACTGATCCGCTGGCTGGTGCCCGACTACGCACACTGGCATGTTAGCGGCGGCACGAAGCCGGGCCGGCCGCCCCAGCGAAATTTTCTCAAGCCCAACGACGAGGACCTGGCCGACGTCCGGCAGGTCGGACAGAATTTCATCAACCAGGCGATCGGCGAAGGCCGGGTTAGCTTTGGGCTGAGCATCTGAGCATCTGAGCCAGGTTGCGTCCGATCGGAAACTTGCCATCATGCCCGCATCCACCCTGCCCCCTTTGGCCCTTAATCCGGCCCAGGAGCGACCGCCATGCCCGCCCCCGGAATCATCTACAAGACGACTACTGGCGTCTTCGGAGCCATCCCGCTGACCAGCCTGCTGGAGGTCAAGGTCCAGAAGGGCGCGAGCAAGAGCCGCACCCGCGCAGATGGCAGCCTGGCCTATAACATGATCTACGGCGAGGCCTTCACCCGCACCGTCACGGTCACGATGCAGCAAAATGGCAACTATATGGCGCTGCAGCCAGCCATGATCGGTAAGCTCAGCTTCCCAATCGTCCAGCAGGCAGCGGGCAGCGGCGATGTGGGCGGTGGTAATGCAACGCTCAACATCCCGGCTGCGGCCAGCACCGGATCGGCCTATCTGGAGAGCATCAGCGAGGGATTTAGTAACGAAGGCAATCCGACGATCAATCTGACCTTCGATGTCTACGACGGCAACGGTGATCAGACGTTGCTCGAAGAGATCATTACCTGAGCCGGCCATGATCGGCTACTACCTCCCCAGCGTGCCCTTCAGTGAGGCGCCGACCTTCGTCAAGACCTCCCGCCTCAGCGGCATGGGTGGCTGGCGGATGCTCAACGATGGGAAGGGGGGCAGCATCGTCAGTCAGGTCGGATGGGACAAGGCGCTGGCCAAGATCACGCGCACGACCCAGGAGGGCTGGGGCTATGCACCGAACCCGACGGACCTGCCACCATTGGCGACGCTGGTACGCAAGGATCGGCCAGAATCTGAGCCGATCAGTCTGGAGGATGGCTCGACGCTGCTACTTCCGCTTGTAAAGCGCAGCCCGCGGCGCGCGATCTTCACGCCAGGCGGCGGTGGCTACGGGACCCATGTGAGCAAGTGGGCCCTGATGGCCCTGCAGCTATGGGCAGACTGCCGGGTGATCGATGACGCGGGCCGGATGCGAATCCAGTACGACTGCCGGATGGTCGATCTGCTGGCCACCCTGTATGCATGCATCAGCCAGTGCTACCATCTGACCCATGAGCTGGCCAGCGATCTGATCTGCCTATCGGATCTGGACATGATGCGATGTATGGAAAAGATATGGGGCTGCGACCCAAAAGCCTGCAGCGACGATGGAGGCAGTTCTCCCTCGTCGCAGCCGGCTATGCCGACCTCCCCCTTACACCCTGCGAAATCGATCGCCTAGCCATGTGGGCGATCAGTAGCGGCCGAGCGCCGCTGAGAATGGTGCCCCGTGGTTGACCAGCCGATGGAGCTCCCCGTTATCACTCCCGGAGTCGAGGAATCGACCCGGAAGCTGAGGGACTTCCACGGAGCCGTGACGCAATCCTACCAGGGCGCACAGCAGCACGTCCAGGGCCAGAAGGAAATGGTGCAGAGCCTGCAGCAGACCGGCGAAAATACCGAGCGGGCCATGAATAAGTTTAAGGAACTGGGCGGAGAACTGCGGCGCAGCGCGCCGGAGATCGGCCATCTGATGCGCGACATGGTGTCGGAATTCGGCCCGATCCTGTTTGCCGTCGAGGGTATCAAGGAAGCGTTTAATTTCCTCGGCGAGACATCCAAGCAGGTATTCGGTGGCGCCATCGAAGAGATAAAGAGCCTGGGCGACGCGATGCTTCGCGCGCATGACGTCATCGGCGGAGCGCGGAACCGACAGGGAGAGGGCGGGGCCGCCTATCTGAATAAAAATGGCAGCCAGCTGGGCGCCATGCTGGGTCAGGGCGGCAATGCACTGCTGATGGCCGCCGAACTGTCCAAGCATACGGGCATCGATGTCGAGCGGGTCAATTATGCCGTGCTGAAGGGCAAGCAGTCGGGCATGACCGATGCCGAGATTACGAATTCGGTCAAGGCAGCCGCCTTCGTCGAAATCAGCGGGCACGGGAAATTCGATACGGCAGCCGATGCCGCAGCCTCGCTGGCGAAATTCAGCCATCACAATCTCCGCCACCCAGAAGACAACTATGGGCTGCTGGACGGCAGCCCGGCGGAAGTGGCAAGCCGGCTGATCAATGCCAAGTCGGTAGAGGAATGGGCCACGCCGGCCGCCGTTGCGGCGCGCAACGCACAGACCGGCCGGGGCAAGACCCGGATCTATCAGGAAAAGGATGCCTGGCGGCGGCAGATCAGCAGCCTGCAGGAGCAGGGGAGGTACGACGAAGCAGAGGCCATGGAGGCGACGGGCTTTCAGTCGACCCGCGGCCGCTTTGGCGGGCAGTACAATCCTGATATCGACCGGGGCGGCATTCCCGGAACCAGCGCGGCGCAGCTGGAAACCGAGGGACGGCGGATCATCGGCAATCCGCTGTATCGTGGCATCAACGATGCTCGGCACGATCATGCCGACATGACCATCATGGAGCAGCGCAACGCCCTGGTCAATGGTCCGCGGGCGGTCCGAGGGCAGCGGCAGGGCGCGGAGATCGAAGAGCGTTTTCCCGGCCTGACCAGCCTGGTAGAGAACGTCCAGAAGGATCAGCAGGAGTGGCTGGAGAAGGCACGGCAGCGCCGCAATCTGACCCAGGCATTCCAAGATCAGGGGATCAATATCGACGCGCCCGAAACGGCCTGGTTTATGAACCATATACCCGGCGGTCCGGAGATCAGCAGCGACGAAGAGATGGTGAAGGCATCGGATAAGCTGCGGACCGATCGGCAGGCCATCAGCCGATCCTTTCCGCAGGCATCGGCCGCCGAGCTGAGCCAGATGGTCAAGACCCTGATCAGCATCGACGCCAAGATGGGCCGGATCAGCGAAGGGACGGCGCCCAAATGAGCACTAATCCGCAGGTCGGGACGTTTATTTTCCTCGAGGGCCAGGGAGCGCCGCAGAAGCAATGCTATGCCAGCATGGTGATGCAGAATCCGGGCGGCGGCGGCCTGGCGGCCGTGCTGGTCCCGGCGCGCAGCCGGCCCTATGCGGCGCAGCTGCGCGGCACCTTTCCGGCCGTCCCTGATTTCCGCTCCCTCATCGGGTCTATCATCACCTATATAAAAGATGGGGTGAACGTGCAGGCCTATGTCGATCAGGCCGACCTGCAGCAGACCCACTGGGTCAACGATCCGGTCCACGGTGCGGTGCTGATGTGTACCGGCGCCTTCATCCTCTATCCCTTGGCCTAGCGTGGATCTGGTCGTCAGCCCCTTCCTGACCGTCCGGATCGACGGAGCGCCGATCCGGCTGGCCTATGTGGACGATGCCACGGACGGCATTGCGCCCGAGGCCGGCAGCGCGCAGATCCGCATCCCCTGCGGCCGGACAGTGCTCGAGGACGGGACGGTCATCACCCAAGATCCGGTGATCGGTACCCGGATGCCGGTGCAGATCCAGAGCACGGACAACACCTATGTGTGGAATGGTGAGGTCGGCATGGTGGAGCGGATGGGCAGCGGGACGGGCCGCTGGCTCAACCTGACCTGCCAGGGCGACGGGGCAGCGTTCGAACGCTGTGTGCTGAGCACATTTCGGGCCGTCAGCTATCTGACCGGCGCGCTGCCGTTTACCATGTTTAGGTTTGTCGATCTGAATAATAATGAGAACGCCGACTGCTCACCGCTGACCTACGATGTGGGCGGCCAGAATGTGCATTGCTACGATGAGTACGACAACAATCGGACGCTATGGAATCAGGCGCAGGCCATCAGCACCGTGCTGCAGGTCGGGCAGGTCGATGCCGGGCTGCCGGCCAGCCTGTTGTCCGATCCGCAGGGCCTGATGACCAAGCAGCTGAGCTGGCGGATCGGTGGCCGGAGCGTCTTCGCCACCATTGGCACCATTGTGGGTAGCCGATCGGATGCGGTCTGGACCATCAGCCGAGACGCGGCTAGCAATCGGGTCATCAACATCATGCCGGCCCGCGGCGGAGGGCTGCCGCTCGATCTGACCGGTCCGACGATCAACCCCTACAGCGTCCGGATCGATGGGCGGTCGACGCTGAAGGGCTGCCGCTACATGGGCTCGCGGCAGAATTTTATCCTTACCCTCCAGCTCTACCCGGCCAGTACCGGCGGGGATCTGATCGCCGACTGGACGCCGGCCGATGTGACGGCCTATCAGAATGGCGATCTGAACAGCCCCGCGTATCGCAAATTTAAGATAAACCCATCGGTCAGCCTGCCGGATGCGAGCAGCGCCGGCAATGCGCGGATGATCGGCGGCATCCCGATGATCGTCACGGATCTGACGCTGCCAACGCTGCTCGGCGGACCTGGCTACAGCAGTCAGGCCATTGTGCTGTGGCAGAGCCTGGCAGATAGCAGCTGGGTCAGCGCCAGCGGCCAGATCAGCATCACGCGCCGCGACGATGCCTGCGGGGTCTGGATCGACGGAGCGCGGTGGATCGATATCTATCAGCAGGCATACCGGATCGCCTTTACGGTCGGCATGGAGAGCATCCAGGCCGCTGCGGTCAGCGAAATGGACGGCGACGGCATCCAATGGGGATTCGTCAATGCGAGCTCGGGCCAGGTATGCGTCTGCGATGCCGGAACGTATGTCGGCATAGGCTCCAACGGTGCGGCCGTGCTGACGCCAGACGTGACGTTCCGCAACGATCTGCCGACCATGCAGGCCGTGCTGGATGCATACTGGGAATGGTATCAGCATGATCTGGTGAGCGTCAGCTATACGCAGCATGGCGTCGTGTCGAACGGCTGGGCACCCGGCCAGGTCGTCAGCGAGGTGACGCTGTGGAATGGTGACGGCACGACGACCGAAACGCTCCCGGTGAATAGCTGCTGGACGCGCCGCAGCATCCGCTGGACGGAGAAGGGCGCCAGCATCACGCTGACCAGCCAGCGCCTCCCGCCAGATCTGAACGCCATAGCGGGTGGCGCATGAACGCATCCGACCTGCTGGCACGCCTCGAGGATATGCAGCGCCGCCTGGCCGTGCTGGAGAATCTGACGACCGCCAGGGCGCCGATGGCCATAGCCGGGCAGAATTTCGCCAGCCAGGTCGTGCTGACCGGGGTGGCCTTCAGCCTGGGCGATGTGGTCAAGTGCGTGGCCGGCCTATGGTCCGAGCATACGAGCGCCGATCTGGGCGCCCTGATGGTCGGAGTCGTCAGCCAGCAGAGTGGCACGACCTGCACGGTCACGATGGCGGGCGAGCGGAGCGACGCCAGCGCGGCCGGGGTGGTCGGAACGCTCTATTGGACGCCCGACGTGGCGGGCGGTGCCTATCCGGCGGCCAGTATGGTCGGCATGCAGCGGGTCATCGAAATGCAGATCAGTCCAACGGTCCGGCTTGTGCTGCCCGATCCGCTGAGCTGGTTTGCCGTGACGATCCAGACCTGCGACGCTGGGGTGTTGACCGATCACGACGCTGCCTGGTATCTAAATAAGACATGAGCATCGTGCTGACCCAGTGCCCCGCCGGCTGCCCGCCCTGCGGCACCCCCTGCCAGGCTGGGGTCGTGCCATTTCCCTGCACGGTCGCGCCCGACCCGACGCTGGGCGACTGCCCGGTCTATACGGCCAGCACGGTGACGGGCAGCACCGCTACGCCGCTCACCACCCCGCTGCCGCAGGCCGGGACGCTCAATCTGATCGGCGCAGCGCAGATCCTCGGACCCGGGCTGGTCGATTCGTCGTACAATTATCCGCTGTTCAATACCTGCTGGCAATCTGGCGAAGAGACCGGACGGGGCGGACCCTACCCCCGGGCCATCACGATCCCGAAGGTCGGCGGCGGCACCTACTGCCAGGGCACCGGGACGTATTCGTACAGCATCCCGACCGGCACCTATGCCTGCACGTTCGACATCACGGTGGACGTCAGTTCGCTGCCCAACTGGACGGCATGGCATGCGTTGAGTTTTGCACCGCAGACGTTCGAAATCATGGAATTTACCCGCACCATATCCTGCTGCTGCGGCTGGGCGAGCTGCGGCCCGGCGCCGATCGGTGGCACCAGCTGGCAGTACAATGTGACCTGCACCTATGGCTGGGTCTTCAATTCCGGCACAGGACTGTATGATGCGACGCTGACCGCCACGACACAGAAGAGCTGCGAATGATCGGAATCCGCCTCAGCGACTGCGCGCAGCGTCCCTATGGGGATATTCTGCGGATTCTGCACGCGCCCGTGACTGATGAGGCTGCGGCCGTGCTTCAGCGGCTACTCCCTGATCTGATGCCGGCTCGGCAGATCCGGCATGACTACGTGGCCGGCGGTCGGTTCACCGTCCACGGGGATTTGCTGAGCTGGCATCCGCAGCTGCCCCGACCCGACCTGCCGGCCGCGCCCAGCCTGTTGGAGCAGGCCCTACACCTGGCCGGAACGCTCGGCCGGGCGGCAGCCGACCTGGCCGAGGGCAGACCGCTGATGAGTGCCGATGCGGAGCTGGCCAGGCGGCTGCGCATCTGCCAGGCCTGCCCGATGCTGCACGACGGCCAGTGCCGCCGCTGCGGCTGCCCGGTCGGCCGCAAGGCCCTGGTGGCCAGCGAGCCTTGCCCCGAGGGGCGCTGGTAGGATGATGCCGGCATGACGCTAAGCGCGATTCCAGGCGATTCTAGGCCACGGCTGCCCCATCCGGCCCTGCCGCCCCTTCCGGCCAGGAAAGTCGGCCCAGAGGCGCCCAGGCCACCCCAGCTGGCCAGCGCGCCGACCATCACCGATCGGCTGGCCGTCTGCGCCCGCTGTCCGAAGCTGAAGGAATCTGCATTCTGCCAGGCCGGCCCTTTCTTCGTGCGGATCAAGGCCAAGCTGGCCCAGCCCAGCTGCCCATTGAAAAAATGGGACCAGCCGCCTATAAGGACCACGGCGGGCTAGTCTAGCAGCCCAGGACACTGGTCTCATAAGCCAGAAATCGCAGGTGCGAATCCTGCGCCCGCTACCAATCAGCGCGCCGCGCCCACCATTGCAAACCGTTCCGCCCAGCACATCATGCGCGGATGCAAACCACCCAGACGCTTGCCCAGCTGCTCAGCGGCGCGCGGCAGCAGCTCAGCCTGCCAGGCGCTAAGAAGACGTGGCGGAAGCGCATCGGCTTGCGCCAACTAGCCAAACGCTGTGGCGTCAGCTTCAGTACAATAAAGGGCTGGGAGGATGGCCGGTCGCCCTATGCGATCTATCTGCCGATCATCGCCAAGGCCTATCAGATCAGCCTAGCCCGCGTGCAGGCTGCATATTGGCACAGCCGGGAGGCCCGATGATCTGCATCCACATAACGGCCGAGCAGCTGACCATCACGAATGAGCGGCTGGATCAGACCGTCAGGGTCAACCGGCTGGAGGCCTACGAGCTGTCGCAGCGGCTCCAGAATGCGCTGGCCGAGATGGAGCGGGCCCGGCTGGCTGAGCAGAAGCGAACCGTATGAGGGATCAGGACCTCAGCTGCTCGCTGGGCGCCCATCAGCGGGTCGATGACGGCTCGGGCTACTGGCACTGCGCCCATTGCGGCACGGGTCTGCGGCGCAGCCTCCGGCCCAGGCTGCCGGGCTGGTTTTGGTACTATGGCTCTCTGCTGGCCATCCTGCTGGGCGTCTGTGTGGCCCTGATGCTCGATCGGGCTGCGCATCATATCGGATATGCGCTGGGGGTACCGTGACATGCGAACAGCTCACCTATTTGCCGGCGCCGGTGGCGGACCATAACCGTTCGACCTAGCACATTTCCCTTGCGCGCCTCCGCTGCCCCATATGGTCAGGCACAGGAGCACAGCCATGAAGCGCAGCGCAGCGGATCGGGCCAGGGCGGTGATCGCCAATCTGGAGCAATGCAAGCTGATGGCCAGGAGAGAGGCCAAGCGTCAAGGGGATGGCGGCGATAAGATTACAGTCCTATACTATGACGGCTGCTCTGATGGCTATCAGGGCGCCATCGACCTCATCCGCTCGGAATTCAACCTGCCGGTGCGCCGATGACCATCCGCGCCGCCCTGCTGAGCCGCATCGTCACCACGACGCCGGCCGTCAGCCTGCTGATCGCCAAGGAATTCATGGAGCGATGCTGCCCGCCGACCGAGCCCCCCTATCCGATCGAAGTCATGGACGCAGAGTCTGACGACTACTGCCAGCTGGGCCTGCTGGCCCGCTGCCGCTTCCTCGGCATCGAACTGCTGCACGAAGGCGATACGCTGCGCGGCTGCACCAGCCTGCGGGTCAGCGGCCTGATCGTCAGCGAGCAGCAGCTGACCTATCCGTCCCGATCACCATCAACCTCATAGGAGATAGCATGACTGACAACACCACTGCGCTGACCGTCGCCGAACGGTCGAAGGGCTTCGCCCTCTTCCTCAACCCGGAGACCTTCGAACAGGTTCAGCGGGCGGCCGAAATGCTGGCCGTCAGCGCCATGGTGCCGAAGGCCTACCAGGGCAAACCGGGCGACATCATCATCGCAGCCGCGATGGGTGACCGGCTCGGCCTGGATCTGTTCTCCAGTCTGGCCGGCATCGCCTGCATCAACGGTCGGCCCTGCATCTGGGGCGACGCCATGCTGGCCGTCTGCCAGCGCCACCGGGATTGGAGCGACTTCGCCGAGACGTTCGAAGGCGACCCATCGGACGACAAGTATACGGCCCTCTGCTCGGTGACGCGCCGCGGCCGGGAGCCCTACGTGATGTCGTTTGCCATCTGGGAGGCGAAGCACGCCGGCCTATGGGGCAAGGAAGGTCCGTGGACCAAGACTCCCAAGCGGATGCTGCAGATGCGGGCCCGTGCCTTTGCGCTCCGCGGCGCCTTCGCCGATGCGCTGGCCGGCTTCCATGCCCGTGAAGAATACGAGGAAAAGGAAGTCGAGGGCACGGTTACCCACACGGAGCTGGATGGCGCGACGGTCAAGGAAGCGAAGCAGCGCACCGTCCGGAAGGCGCGCGACGGTGCGGTATCGGCCAGCCCGGAGACCAGCGAACCGGCCCGGACCGATGCGCCGGAGGCCGCCAAGGCATCGGCCGGACCGGATCCGGTGCAGGCCCAGATCGCGCTGGCCAGCAGCACGACGAGCGGCAGCGGTCAGACGGCCAACGCGACTCAGGTCCGGCCGCTGACCTATGACGATTATCGGGCCATCGTGACCCGCACCAGCGCGGCCAACAGCCAGCCGCAGATGCAGGCCCTGCTGAAGTTCCGCGCAGACAATGGACTAAACAAGGACAACCAGGCTGCGGTCTTTGCCGACCCGGCCCGCTGCGCAGTCCTGATCGCCGATCTGGAGCAGCGGCTGGCCGCAGCCAAGGCCGGTGCGCCATGACGGCCGAGCTCATCATACCGGCCAGCGAGCTGGGCTGGCCGGCCCTCGAGGTCCTGACGGCCGAGCAGGCGACCCAGTTCGCCGCTGATGTGCAGCAGGCCGGCCTGATAAGGATCACCGACCAGGCCAGCATGGATCAGGCCAATGCCCTGGTGATGCGCCTCCACGCAGCTGACAAGACCATGGAAGAGCGATCGGACTTCCTTAAAAAGCCCATCCAGTCGCTGCTCAACAGCATCCGCTCCGTGATCGCTACCAACCAGCAGCCGGTACAGCGGGCCAAGCAGGCGCTCAAGACCGGAATCGGCAGCTTCATGCGCCACCAGGAAGCCGAGCGGGCCAGGCTGCATCAGATCGAGCTCGACAGGCATGCGGCCGAGGTCCGGCGGCTGCAGGACCTGGCCGACGCCAAGCGGAAGGCCGAAGAGCAGGAGGCACGGCGGGTCGCGGCCGAACTGGCCGAGCTGCTGGGCGAAGAGCAGGTCAGCGCCAAGCCGCTGCCCGTCAGCCCCGCTGCCCCTCTGCCCGCTGCGCCCCGCGCGCCCGAGGCAGTTCGGTCAGCCGTGCAGGTCAGCTACAGGACCGAGCTGGAAGAGGTCGATGCCCGGCTGACCCCCTATCAGATCAGCATGCCGGGCGAGCAGGGCGAAGTGCTGACGCTCTGCGAAGTGAAGCGCGGCGCGATCCGGAAGGCGCTGGACGCTGGGATCAAGGTCCCGGGCTGGCGGCTCAAACAGGTGGAGCATACCAGTATGTCGCATCGGAAGCCGGACGAATTTTTCGGCTAATCGTATCGGGTAGAACAATTCACTTGCGCCCAGCCTGGGCACCTTAGGCTGGGCGCCATGAGATCAGATCGCATGCCCTTCCATCACGCCCGCATCGTCCTAATACTCGCCATCGATCGCAGCCGCCAACAGCTCAGCGGTGCGCGCCGGCAGCAGCGCGCCGCCGAGGCGCAGGCCTATGAAGATCGGTATCGGGCTGGCCTGCGGGCCGCGTTTGAGCAATTCCAGCGGGCCGACCCGGTATGTCGCTAGATTCGGACGCTGATGCGCTGATGGAGCGGATGCTGGATGCCATCAGCCCGCTGATGCGCGCAGGGGATTCGTATATCTTTGTCCTACGCACCCGGGAGGGTATTGTGATCAGTCAGACGACAGCCAGTCGAGATACATACAACCGCATGCTGCTGGAGCTCAAGCGCCGCGCCGCCCTGGCGCTGGATAGCTAGCGTATGACACACAACCCAAAAACAGACCCAGAAAGTTTCATCCGCCCATCTGACCTGGAGCCGCTGAACCTCTGTCCGGGCAAGGCTCTGATGGCCGCGCGGATGACCGATTGGCTGCAGGCGCAGGGCCTGGAGCCAGCCGAGCAGGAGGCGACGGCAACCGGAACGATTGCGCATGAGGTCATGCGCCGGGCCGTCGAATCCTGGAGGCTGCTCGGCGAGTGGCCGACCATCAGGGCCGAGCCGATCGACGTCGGATCAGGATATGAGGTGACACTGGACGACTGGACGGTGCGATGCTGCAACGCTGCGCTGCGCTTCGTCGCCGACCTGATCCGCAGCCATGAGATCGAGCCGGATTGCGTGCTGACCGAGCAGCATCTGAGCGGCGCAGATTTCGGTCTGCCGCGCGGCGGCACGGCGGATCTGTGCCTGGTCGTCCCGCACCGGCTGCTGATCATCGTCGATTACAAATTCGGCTTCCTGGAACAGTCCGAGGCCGAGAATCACGACCAGCTGGCCGCCTATGGGCTGATGGGCCAGGCACATTTCGGGACCGTCCGGCAGGTCATGGCCTACCTGTATCAGGCCCGCATGGACCGGGCCCAGCGGGTCAGCGGCGCGACATTCAGTGCCGAGACGCTGCGCGGCACTGCTGAATGGGTCCGCAGCGTCTGCGCGGCGGCCAGGTCGGCCGAACCGCCGCTTGTCGCCGGCTACACGCAATGCCACAACTGCCGCGCCCTGGTGGGCTGCGGCGCAGCCAGGAAGCTGATCATGCACGCCCGCGACCTATCCGCCCTGCTGGCCCCCGAGACCTCAGCCGAGCACGGGGAGCTATGCAGCGCCCTCAAGCTGGCCGAGAAATGGGCAGATGAAGGCATAAAGCTGGAGAAGCAGCGACTGACCGCCGGCCAGCCGGTCGACGGCTGGGCGCTGGTGCCCAGTGGAGCGATGACGGTCATCGATGCCCTGCATGCGGTGAAGTGCGCCGAGCAGGCCGGCCAGCTGCCCGAGCTGCTGAAGTTCGCCAGCTTCAAAGCAGCCGCGGCCGACGAGCTGGAATGCATCAGCCCTGCGGTCAGTATGAAGGATAAGGCACCGAGTCTCAAACCATCCAAGAAAGGATAACCGATGAAACCTCTATTCAGCATCGTCTTTGTCATCGCCGCCATACTGCTGGCCGGCAGCATCACTGGAGCGGAGATCGGGCAGCCGACCTGGCGGCTTGGCCATCAGACCGGCAATATGCGCGACGTGGCCGTGGCCACCGCGACAAGGGGAATTACATACATGACTCCCTTGTCGCGAAAGTGAACAAATGACGCGCGGGCTGACGCATTGCCTCGGAGAAATCCGGGGCTTTGTCGTTTCAATGGGGAACTGACCTGATAGGTGAACTGCTGACTTGCTTTTTGATTTGCATTTCCAACCGGTCACTGCCATGGTGCCCGGGCGCAGCGCGCACCGGGGTGACAGCCGGGGGACAACATGCAATCAACACCGAATCCACGCACCCGCGTACCAGGGAGCGGCCCGTCCCGGCCACTGTCACCCCTCTGCGCGGGTGCGTCGTTTTGGGATTGCTATGGCTCGATGCAAAGACGCGCAGCACCCTCAGTGGCGATCCGACCTGCGCGGACCGGGCGGACGCCGGCTCTGCCGCTGGTGCTGTGCGGAGGTTCCAAAGGGACGGCGGACCTTCTGCGACGTTGAATGCGTGAGCTCATTCCAGCTTGCCACCGGATCGAGCAGCTGGATTCGCAGTCACGTATACGTGCTCGACCATGGGATCTGCGCAGCCTGCGGGCTGGACGCCGCGGCATTCATCCGCGCGGCCAATCAGCTGGCCCGCTGGATTGCCAGGCATGATCCCGATGGCCAGCACCGCGCAGCCGTCAGGCATGCGCTGCGGCGCAGCGGTGCGCGGTGGATTGGCGAAACCGATAATCGGGAAGCAAATTCCGTTTGTCTGATCCGCCGCTGGCTACTGTTCCGCCGGGGCTGGACGCTCCGAGCTGCCTATCGACCGCAGAGCGGCTGGGAGGCTGACCATATCGTACCGGTCTGCCAGGGAGGCGGACGGCTCGGCCTATCGAATCTCCGTACCCTCTGCTGGCCATGTCATCATCAGCAGACTGCCGCGCTGGCCGGTCGGCGAGCCGCTGAGCGGCGGGCAGCCAAGCTGCGCAGCAGCAGCCCCGACCAGCAGCAGATCGGATTTCCCGATGGCATATGAGCACCTGGACGCCATAGAAAAACTAGACATTGGCCACAACCCGAAGGTTGTCTTGATCTGGCTAGCCCGCCGGGCCAATGCGGACGGCGAAGCGTGGCCCAGTTATGCCGACATCGGCTGCGCGCTCTGCCTCTCGGCCAGCTCGGTCAGCCGAGCCATGCGGGTCCTGACCGACCTCGGCATCATCGTCCGAGTCGGCACGATGGGTAGGGGTATAGGTCGGTTTAGACTAGTCACACAGACATATGTCCAGCAGACATCCATCACGGGGAGGTATGTCATCCGGCGTCCAACCGATGTCACGGAGAACGGATTGACCCGTCAGGCAGACTTTTTGACCTATCAGGCTGACATACGGAAGGCTTCTAAAGAAAGAGAAGAGGGGGAGGAAGACGCTCGACCCCCCACCCCCCCCCTCCCCCCTGCATCAAATACGGATCAGAACGGACCCATAAACACCAGACCCCAGGAGGCAGACGGCATGATACTCCGACAGCTCGGATGTGTGATCGATGACCCCGACCCGACCAGGCAGGCAGCCCTGCGGGCCGAATGGACCCGTGAGACCAAGGGATTGACGCAAGATCAGATCCACCGCGTGATCGACGCCTACGATCAGGGCGTCGGATTCCCGAGCGAATTCAGAGCGGCGCGGCGCGATTATGAGGACAAACACGGCCTTTTAAACAAACCGGCTCAGCCGAGCCCATTCGAAGCCGGGGAGGACGGGGCGGCCAAGGCGCGTCGGCAGGCCCGGGAGGCGGAGGTACTGGCCTACAACCGCAGTGCCGCCGGGCAGGCCCGTACAGCGATAATCTTCGCCAGGGTGACCCGGGATAGGGTCGGCGAGGAAAAGTCAGCGGAATCGGCCCCGGCGCCCCGGCAATCGGCCGTCCCGAGCCTGGCTGAGCTGCTCGGAGAGGATGAGCCGGAAACCGACTCCCGGCTGGCCCCCGAACTGGTGGCGCTGATCAGTGCCGAGACGACGCCCGAGCAGCTGTCCAGCTGGCAGGAGCTCTGCCGGCTGCACGGCACCCCAATGGTTGTGGGCTCGACGGCCAAGGCCCGGCCGGCGGATCGGCGCCCCGATCTGATCGCCATCCATTGTCAGCGGCTCGCCAAGCTGCGGACCGGACTGCAATCGTAGTAGGTAGAACATCTTCCTTGCGCCCGGTCGGCGGCGGATTAGAAATCGGACAGGAGCACGCATGACCTTCGATCTGACAACCTGCACTCTCAAGTTCGGATCACATGATCCTGGCGGAACAGAGGGCGACACCTGTGCCCGTGAGGCTCTGCATCTGGCCATCGTCGGGAAAATCGCTGATGAGACGCCCAAAGGGATGTCGCCGCTGCTGTCCTGCCTGCCCATCCTCAACGATGGGCCATGGCGCGACGATGAACATCGGACAGCGATCATCAGGCCCTATCTGCCGCGTCTTAAGCTGCTCACCGAGGATCGCGCCCGAGACATGCGGCTGGCATTCCGCCTCGTCGACTATGTTGTGCGAGGCGACGTTGCGGATGCGTTTGACGATTTCGGTTTCAAGGACGAAGCGAAGGCGATTCGTGGCCTGACTGAAATCACGGACAAGGCAACGGCGGAAAATGCAGAGACGGACATTGCGGCCAGTGCGGCCAGTGCGGCCCGTGCGGCCCGTGTGGCCCTTGCGGACCTTGCGGACCTTGCGGCCCGTACGGCCCGTACGGCCCGTACGGCCCGTACGGCCCGTACGGCCCTTGCGGCCCTTGCGGCCCTTGCGGACCTTGCGGATCTTGCGGACCTTGCGGACCTTGCGGACCTTGCGGCCCGTGGGGCCCGTGTGGCCAGTGCGGCCAGTCAGGAGCGCCTGACCGTCGCTATTCTTGATATCCTATGCGATGGAATCGTGGCGCCATGACCAGCCGGAGAGCCAAGCATCGTCTTCGCCAACAGCTCGCACAGGATTATGCCCGGTCGGCTGACGGCCGGGCGAAATTCGCCGAGCTGCTCAGGCAGGTCCGGGAGCACGTGCCCGGCCAGGCCGCACCGGAACGGGCCGCGCCCCAAGCTATCCTGCAGGGCGACATCACCCGGTGCGTGATGGACGAAGGCGTCGCGCCGCCGCTGAAGTCGTCATTTTCCGCCTTCATCTTCGATCCACGGCAACGTCAATTTAAGGACGACGAATGAAAACCAATCAGGTGATCCGATGAGCGGCGGCGGCGGCGGGGCGGGGGGCGCCGGATCGGTCGGCGGCGCGGCGGCGGCCGGCGGTGCCCATACGGCAGCGCATGGTTCGCATGTCCGGGGCGAACGGCAGAAGGCGCATCTGACCGGTGCGGATGAGGCCGGGCTGGCCATCTTCCTGCTGGATCTGGTCAATAAAGACATCCAGGCGGCCATCCATGCGCAGCCCGGACAGGCGGGCGGTACGGCATGACCCTGACCGACCTGCTGTCAGCCTATGAGGTCAAGTCCCGCCAGCTGTTCGACCTCGAGCAGGAGATGAGGGCACTGCGCGCCCAGATGATGGGCCAGGACCCAGCGGGGCGGCTCTGCTGCTACGAGCGCCGGATACTGATGTCCGATGGGGTCACGCTGGCCGTTGTGATCCGGACGCCGACCGATCTTAAAATAACCTTTCAGCTCCTAGAGCGCGCATGAGTAGGGCGCACACCAGGCCGAAAGGGAGGACTCCAGCCGCCAGTTCTCCGCGCGGATCCATGGACGAGAAGGACGCCGCCT
>QGNH01001348.1_pt1 | contig 35281 bp, 52 predicted proteins | sample 1735481 | NCBI WGS metagenome assembly QGNH01 (sample SAMN09239004, study PRJNA386568) | Viral metagenome, whole genome shotgun sequencing project. | reverse complement strand
CTATAAGGTAGTCCAAGCGACGTTGAACCCAAGGATCATAAACGGCAACGATATGGGCGCAGATTATTTTTCTTCAAAAGTCGGTACTTTCGCGAAGAACTCCTACGCAAAGGTGAACGGATGGCTTGCGGCCATGAAATTCCTCGATCCCGCTGATGGGGAACATCTGAATCCCAAGGACGCTTCCGATTTCTTCAGGATAGCGAACGACACCGAGCACGAGCTTGGTGTCACGTCGGAGGCATTGCGTGGCCTGAGCGGTGACGAGCTGAAGAAATACCTTCCTTCCGACGTGTCCGATGCGGTCGCAAGCAAGCTCACGAGCTACTGGAACGAATGGCGCCCCATGATGGAAGGCATCAAGGGAGAGACCGGGCTTTCCGACGAGGGCATGCTGAAGGACTACATCAGGAACGTCGGTTATAACTCCGAGGAGAAGGTCTACACGCAGTCCCGTCCGATGAAGAAGCTCACTGCCGCGTTCATGAAAGGGCGCGTATCCGACGAGGACTTCCTGCGCGGCATGATGAAGGCCGCAGGACAGGATTCCGATGCGATCGAACAGACGATCTATAACATGAAGAATCCCGTCATAGAGACAGGGCAAGATTTATTGCATGATGCGGCCATGAAAGCGCGTTATGCCTATGGCCTTTCCGACGACCCCTATCTGTCACTTGCGACGGAACATGCCGAGACCATGGCCCGCAAGAACCTTTTCGAGCACATAAACTACGCGATAAACACATTCGGTCAGTCGGTCACCCCTGAGGAAGGCAAGGCCCTCGCCAAGGAGGGATACGGCATCTATACCCCGAGCACGTTCTTCACGAACAAGAACGCCGGGGAGATGTATGCGTTCGAGAACAAGGCAATCGCCGATGACCTGAACCAGATATTCACGAAGACCCCCGACTCGGGCGTCATGCAGTCGCTCAAGGGCGTGTCGGGACGGCTGGTCAACCTCTACTTCTTCAACCCGCTCACCGCGATCTATCACGTGACCCATAACGTGATGATGAACATGTGGCTTGCGGGAGGCATGAACGCCTTTGACGACGTCACGAACGGGATCGAGGACGCGCGCGACGGGAGCGCAATGATATCCCGGATGCAGCAGGCGGGTGCCGTGCGCCCGTTGTTCAATGACGGACGTTCCATGCAGGAGCTCGGTACGGACATGATGAACCCTGACACCAAGGGCGTGATTGGCAGCGCACTCGGAGGGAACTATCAGGATGCCTTGCGGAAGCTCGGCGACGCGCTCAACCCGTTCGGGAACACGAACGTGGGGAACAAGCTGTTCCAGGGTTCCGACGAGGCGATACGCGCATCCATATTCCGCACCGCATTGGGCAAGGGGGCATCGGACGCCGAGGCTGCGGACTACGTGAACCACATCGCCGGAAACTGGCAGAACGTCTCCCCGACGGAGAAGTCCCTGTTCCAGGCGATCTATCCCTACTACTCCTGGTTCAAGACGAACACCGAGCTCCAGTTCGGATCATGGCTTACCAATCCCCAGCGTCAGCTTCTTCCCATTAAGGTATGGAACTCGCTGAACGAGGCTTTGGCCGGAGTACCGTTGTGGCAGAACGACCAAGGTGCGGCGTGGAAGATAGCCACAGGACAACGCAACGCGAAAGGCGAGATGATATACGTCACCCCAGCCGCTTCCACGAACCTTGTGCCCGAGCTTTTGCAGGAAGGAGTCCAAGGGCTTATCAACAAGTTCGGTTCAGGCCCCATTCCGGAGGCTGCTTCGATACTCACCACCGGAAAGGACGTTTATTCGAACCTCTATGGAGCCAGTTCCCCCTACGCCGATTCAGGAGCGCCGTTCTCCGCAAGGCTTCTCAACCTATTCCAGACGGAGGTCTCCCCTCAAGGGACCGATATCGTGGGCAATGCCCAACAGAAGGGAATCCCTGCGACGCTCATCAGCACCCTCACGGGATGGGACACGTCGCATCCTATGTGGGAGAACATCGTGCAGACGTTCTTGCAGTCCTATACCGCGCCCGTCGAACAAACGTGGATCCAACGATATTACCAGACCCAGGCTTATAAGAAGTACCTTACCGATTTGAAGAAATACCAGGTGAAGAACGCAAACGAATAAAAAAGTGCTATACTGAAATCAATGAACATTGAGGAATCCGCAAAAGATTACCTGCTCACAATCGTAAAGCCCCTGACGAGGTATCCCGATCAGGTGGAAATTCGACATCATATGGACAATGCCGGTCGCGGCATCGTGCTTAACGTCCTCGCCGAGAAGGACGACCTTCGGCTGCTTATTGGAAAGACCGGCCTCATGGCTAGGTGCATCAGGAATATCATGCGGGGATGGTGCGAGATCAACAACGCGAGAGTCCTTATCCACGTCGGTAATCCAATCCAGATCCATGAAGAAGAGAATCAATAACCTTGCTCTCATAACCTTCTCGGGCGAGGGGTGTTCCATCGCCAAGAAATTCCAGGACCGCACCGACGGCAAGGTTGTCGTCGGCATCATTGAGGACCAGAAAGACATCTATACCCCTGAAGAGCTCGTGAAGATGGAGGAAGAAGGAAAAGACCCGTCTGACGAGGGGGAGAATGGGGAGACCAAGAAGCTCCGTCTTTCGAACTATGACGGCATGCTCGAGAAGTATTCCGCCGATAGTGTTGTCGAGTTCCTTAAGAAGCAGGAGGACAAGGAGTCCTGGTTCGTGTTCTGCGACATGAACACGTGCTTCAAGTATGCAGAGATGCTAGCGGAGTTCATGCCGTACGGGAATTTTCCCACGCTCGAGCACCGCATCATGGAATCAGACCGGGAGAAAGCGAAACAGTTCATCGCTGAAAATTATCCTGACGTAGCGAAACAAAAAGTATGGGAGTGCAAGAAAGTTGAAGAGGCGATCAAAGTCGTCCAGGAAGCTGGCGACCTTTTGGTGCTCAAGGGAAACAATCCCGATGCGCCTACCATCGTACCTCCGACGGAAGACATCGAGACCTCGAATGAGATCCTCATCAATTCCCTGGAAGAGAACAAAGACCTCTACAATGCCGGCGGCATGATCTTGGAAGTGAAGCTCGGAGACGCCATCGAACTTACCCCGGAACGCGTTTATTTCAACGGCGAGGAGGTATTTACCTCCCTCGACATCGAGACGAAACGGAAATACGCGGGTGACGTGGGAGCCGAACTTGTGGGCTGTGGCACTGATATCGTCATCGTGACCGACATGGACGACCGTATCAACGAGATAGCGTTCCCTCCGATCGTGGACGAGATGGCAAAGAAGGCGAAGGGCATGTTCGTCTGGGACCTTTCCGTGCTCATTTCAAAGGCTTCAGGGAAGATCTATCCTGGAGAGTTCTGCGCGAACCGCGTGGGCTACGATGATTTCACCTCCCAGATGGAAGGCATAAATCCGGTGGATTATTTCAATGACATCATCAACTACCGGAACCCGTTGAGGAACAAGAGGATCTCCTGCTCCGTGCGCGTGTTCAATGACGAGACCGAAAAGGAGGGCATCAAGATGATCGTACCTGACGACATCGAAGCGCATGCGTGGCCTATGGACGCGAAGATGAGCAAGGAAGGAGAGCTCGTGACCTGCGGATACGACCCGTCGGCCTGCATCATTACGGGACACGGCGACGATTTCCTTTCCGCTGTGGAAGCGACCTACGAGAGCATGAGCAAGTTCTCGCTCGCCACCAAGCGTTGGGGATACCGATGCAAGGGGGACTTCCTCGATGGCTCCTATGGCACGTCCCTCGTGATGCGCTACAATTATGCTGTGGACCACTATCTTATCTCCGGCTATAAGCCTTATGCGCCGAACACCGATGATTCAAGGGTGGACGCCATTCGCGACGAATATGACCGCAGGACGAAGGAGCTGGAGGACAAGCATAAGGACAATTTGCGTTCCCTCCGTGATGAGATAAAAGATATCCTTGCACAACCATAATGACACCCGAACAGAAGAAAAAACTGAAGGACAAGCTCTTTGGTCTGGACCCGAAGGCCGCGCATGACGAGATCTTCTCGCTCATCGCCGGTTTGGAGGTGTCTATCCAGACGATCATGGAAAAGTTCAAAGCCATGGATTACCTCATTTTGAAGTTCACGAAAGACGTCGAGTCAATGATCGATTCAAAGATATCGGAACATGGAAGCAAGGTATCGGATATCGAGACCAAGATATACGCCACCGTAGGGCGTCATCGCAGTTCCATAGATGAGACCGTCGGCAAGACATCAAAGGAATTGGAGCTTACGAAATCAGAAGCTCGTCAGATGGTCAGGGAGATCCGTGACGAGATGAGGGTCAGCTTTTCCAAGATGGGAGGCGCTACTATGCCTATCCTCCTTCAGAAAGAGGACGCCCTTTTTGTTCCTGATGGGACAACGTCTACCTATTATTTTTATAACAAACCCGTCTACATAGTCGTGGGAGGCGGCGTAATGACGGAAGGGGACGGATACGCCACCCCAGTGCCACAGACGGACGGTTACAAGGTCACTTTTTCTTTCCCCCCCCAGTCGGGACAGACACCCCACTCATTCCATTACTGAATGGTATAATAAAAAATATACATGAAAAAAATACTCATTTCTTTAGGCATAGCCGCCCTCATATTGCTTGGGGCTACCTATGACGCAAAAGCCACCGAATGCCTTTATGGTTACCAGGGAGGCACGGGACTTTGTACGGCAAGCTCGTCAAACATCGGTCAGGTCCCCGTAGTGGGGAGCATCCTCTCGGGTACCCCGGTGTGGATCTATGGCAACGCCTCGGGTACGGGAGGGGGAGGTTCCGTCACCATCAACCAGCTCACCACCTCGACGTATTCCATACAGGCTGGTTCGGGAGCCACCGTGACCTCATCCACTGGTGCTGGCGGACAGGGCATCATAACGATTGCCGCATCCGGCAACGGCTCTTCGACATCGCTTTACCAAGGATATGGGATAACCTTGTCCCCAAGCCCGATAACGGTCTCAGGGACGGTCGCTGTCGCTACGGGCACCCTGAACGGTCTTTATTACCAAATTGTCAACAACCTTTCTGAGCTCACCAGCACTTCAACTGCACGCACGAATCTCGGACTGGGTTCTATTGCCACTCATCCTTCTACTGATTACCTTGCTTCTTCCACTACTTATGTTGCTTCTTTCAACACCCGCACGGGCGCAGTGACCTTGTCCTCGGGCGACGTGACCACGGCTTTGGGTTATACGCCGCTTTCGACCTCCACGGGGCTTACCACGGCTAATTTTTCATCGGCGAACATTTCCCAGTGGACGAATAACAGCGGTTATATAACCACTTCAACTTTTAACTCAACGGGTACGGCGAATGCCCTCACCCAATGGAATGGTTCAGGAAACGCACTCTCAAGTTACGCCGGTTCGTCATGCACCGTGGGAAGCCTGGTAACGAGCGTCTCGGCGGCAGGTGCCGTGTCATGCGTGACCACTTCGACGATCCTCACGGGCTATGCCACTTCGACCGGTGCCAACCCCTCTGCCTCCATCACGGGTTCCGCCATCAATGGTTCGGCTAACACTTTCATGCGTTCCGATGCGGCACCTGGCTTTGCCTCGACCGTGAACGGCACGAATGCAAATTGGTCAGGGAACCACTCAGTCTCAGGGACGGCTACTTTTGGAAGCACACTCACCCAATCCGGTGGTGTCGTATCCCTCGCCTCCACGACCATAAACGGCAATGCTACGACCACCAACCTTTCAATAACTTCGGTGAGCGGGACGCAATGCCTGCATTCGATTTCTGGTGTCATATCTGGCACTGGTTCCGATTGTGGTTCGGGCGGCGGAGGAGGTAGTGCGACGACCACTATCAATTTAGCCTCAGGCCCAACTTTCAATTTTACGATTGCAAATACGTCAGGTGCTCCTTCGATAACAACTTCAACGTCGGGAGGGTCGAGCACTATTGCTTTTTTCATTCCTGGTGGGGTGGCAACCTTGAGCAGTGAGATAGCTTCAGGAACTGTGAATGGAAGCAATACTTCTTTTACCGTAAAGAATGTGCCAGTGTTCGTGGAAGTGTCTGGCCAAGTTATGGTGAGCAGTTCCACCGATGCGAATAACTACGGATATTCCGTTTCTGGAAGTTCTGCACCGTACACACTCACTTTCGTAAGCCCCCCCCTGCAAAACCCCCATTCATTTTATACATCGACGGGGAGCACTACTCCCGTGGATATTCCTTGGACAATTGCAAACGATACTGCCGGAAATATTGACGTTCTGCATGTCTTTGCTTCAAGTTCAACAATCAAATCAATCTGGGCAGTGCAGGAGGCATCAGGAACCGAGCAGTTCATGCTGGGACTTGCGACATCAACGGCGAATCCTACTTCCACGCTCCGTTATCTCTTCACGGGGACGAGCAGTACGGTTGCCCAACAGACCTCGACCCAGATAACTCTCAATGGCTCCAGCACGGCGAACACGGGTGACATCCTTGAAATCTATACCCTTGGTAATACTTCGAGCACCGAGTTTCACGTCGATATTTCTTACACTTCTCCCTGACGATATTACAATATAAGCATGACACGAGGACATAAAAAAAATAACAATTAACTATAAACACATGAAAGGAACATTGGCGAATTGCGCAGAGCATCAGAAGGAGCTGGTCTCGGGAAACATCTTCATCCGTCCGTGCATCCTCGGGAAAAAGGGGGATTTTGTCGATGGCCATAAGCACAATTTCGACCATACGACCATCTTCCTTGAGGGCTCGTTCCATGTCGTGATGAAGGACCCTGACGGGACCGTTCGGGAAACTGATGCCGTATCGCCCACTCACCTGCTCATCAGGAAAGAAGTGGAGCATCGCATCGAGCTCACCTCAGAGGGAGCCGGACGCTTCTGGTGCGTCTATTCCCATCGCGACCAGAATGGCGGCGTAATCCAGGAAAGCAACCATAATCTCGACGCATACGGATAAACCATGGCCGTAACTTTAGTGCAAAAGAAAATTTTGGACTCCAACTCGATAAGCCCAGGGGGTACCGTGGCGTATGGGTCGAATGTCACGGCGGGAAATGCCCTGATCTTCATTCTGGCCTCCTGGTACAGCGCCTTCGCCCCAAGCATAACCGACACCCAGGGAAACGTATGGACGGCGCAAGGGACTCATCCGGGCTTTCTTAACGCATCAAACGGATTGTGGCTCTTCACGGCTGTCGCCGGCTCATCGGGGCCGAATACCCTGACCGTCGCCGCGTCTGGGGGCTCTAACGCTTCGGGCGCATTGCTGATCGAAGTATCCGGACTCGTGACGAATCCGTTTGACCAGATGGGTTCGGTAGTCACGAGTTCCGCTTCTCCCGTCGCATCAGGAAGCATCACTCCTTCGCAGAATGGGGCGTATGTCATCGGCTATTTCAGCAGGGCTTCCGTTTCTTCTTCCTATTCGACGAATGACAACATAGTCTTAGAAGGGCAGTCTCCCAGCAACCAGTCGAACGGTTGGGGGGACCTGATCCAGACGACGGCCGCGGCGATAGCTCCCGACCTTACGGCAACTGTCTCGTCCTCGTACAAGACGCAGGGCATAGCCATATCGTTTACGGCCGCATCAGCTCCCGTGACGACGGTCAAGCACATCATCCGGGGAGACGGCAGGACAAGGAATAATCCAGGGAGATAAAATTATAATTAAACTATCATGATTAAAAAAATAATTACCATAATTTCAGGTTTCGCAATCATTTTATTTTTGTTGCAATCTGTCACATCCCACGCTTCGGTTCCTCAACCCGTAACTCCGGTGACGGGCGGTGGTACCGGAACATCAACGGTATTGTCGAATACCTTTGTGTGGGCTAACGCTTCCGGCACGTTCACCGGAACATCCACACCAAGTGGAGGTGGCTCGGGTTCCGTAACAACTTCTTCCGCAGTCACGGCAAAATACTTCCCGTATTGGGCTAATTCAACGGGTGGCCTCAATGGTACTTCTTCAGTCTATCAAGCTTCAGCAAATGATTTGACGCTCGCTTCGACTTCCGATAATGGTCTCTTTTCTATCGTAAACGCCTCAAATACCGTCGTCCTGCAAGTCGCTTCGACGACAAATAATTCGAATGTACTGACGGTCGTAGGACACATGGGATTCGCCACTTCTTCCGTTTCAGTGAGTTCGTGTGGTACTGGTTCGCCGACTATTACGGGAAGTGATGACGCCTTTGCGGTCGTTACGGGATCAAGCGCTTCGGCCTGCACCGTTACCTTCGCCACTAAATGGGTCAATCCACCCGTTTGCGTGATAAGCGACAGTAACACGTCGGCGGTAATTGACATATCCGCCATCTCATCATCTTCCGTGACCATGAGCATTGCTTCGGCACTTTCGGCGGTGAATATTTACGGAATCTGCATTGGATCACCAAATTGATGTTCAAAAAGATACTAATTTGCGTTCTAGTTATCATTGGCTTTGCAATGCCAACTATCTTTTCGCGCGCCGCCACTTCCGACGTGACGATAGGGGGAGGGGTGGTGATAGGGGCATCTAACCTGGTGAATGGAATGGCACCTATCGCGCGGGTGCATTATTACCATGCCTACCCGAGCAGTACGGTATCCGTGGCTACTTCGACATCAGGTGACCTGTTCATCGCAAGCTATTCTTCAAGCGCAATTGATGTCTCTTCGGGGACCATATCGGACACGCTAGGGAATTCGTGGCATTTCATGAGCTATTTTGAGAACGGAAACCAGACACTTTCAAATTGGTATGCGGCGAACATAATAGGCAGTTCATCACCGGACAGCGTAACGGTTTCGAGCACGGACAATGGTGACCCGGGACTTACCGTAACTGAGTATTCCGGCATATCTACCTCCACCCCCTTTTTCAATTCAGCGTGCAATTCCGTATCGACCAACTCATCCCCTAATTCTTATACGTGGATGGGCAACGAACAGACCAGCACGACCCCTAACCAACTTTGGTACTCTTCATGGGCGAGCGAGGTCACTACCGCGACCTCATGGAACACGCCCTTCACTGCCATACAGAACGACACGAACCATGCTGATACGCAGGCAGATGACCTGAACGTGCCCTACCCAGGCAGCCCGACGGCATCGGTGAACATCAATGCCTTATCGGGACATGTCGCATTGATATGTGAAGCATCGTTCAATGCAGCTTCATCGACCAACCCCTTCAGTACCGTGACCATACGATGAACCATGAAAGAATTGCCTGAAGACAAAATAAAAAGGATCGCCATCGAAGCGTCCAAGGAAGTGCTTGCCGCTGCTTCCGTGACGGCGGCAACCCTCCAAAGCAAGACTTCCACTGATATCGAGTGGATACGTTCTGACATAAAGGACATCAAGGAAAAACTTGACCAAAAATACACGTCGCGGGAAGAGCACGAGAACCTTGTCGCTGACTACCATGCCGTCAAGGAAGACCACGAAGACCGCCTCAGGATACTTGAACGCTACGGGTTTGCCGCGTTAGGGGTCCTCTATGTTTCCACCATCATCATCGGGTGGTACATTGCCGGGCACCACATAAATTAAACATCCTACCATCATGGAAACCAGGAAATTCAAAAAGCCATACGTCCGCAGGTTCGTATCGACAAAAGAATACGACCATTTTAAGACCCTCGGCGCGGCTCCCCTACCCCTGTTTCCCGCCTCCTTGGTCGCCCCAGTGAGGTTTATCGTCCAAACTGCCGAGAACTGCACGGCATACTCGGGGGTGAACGAGCGATTTGCGGAGACCGGGACCATTTATGACCCCGAAAAGCAATGGGCTGAGGAGCTTGCCTTTACGGGTTCGGATGGTTCGCAGGGCATTACGCTTGACCAAAAAATGCAATGTGGGATCAAGGTTGGTTTTACCATAGTCGGTGGTACTGGGCCGCAGGACAAGGCATTGAGTTATTTCTACGTCACGCAAGCAAGCGGCTTGGATTGGTTCGATTCGTTCAGGCTTGCGCTATTCCAACTGTACCAAAAATACGGAAAAGTCATTCCGATCACCGTCGGCGTGAATTGGTATTCCGACTGGGACATGACACTGAACGGGATTTTGACCATGAACCCCAAGAATCTTTTGGGAGGGCATGACTTGGAAATTCCCGGACTTGAGACATGGAAGGACAACGTGGATTATCTCGACGGCCTTTCGACGTGGGGACAGCAGTACGGCGACCAGGGCATCTTCCGCATCCCCCGCAACGTGTTCAATTCCTATTTCAGTGGATATGGCGCGGAATATTGGAGCGATGACGCAAGCCTCGAAATAGCGAAGCTCAACCGGCTCGAAGTGCTCTTAGAGAACCTCGTCACGCTTTATAAGAGACTGTTGCCGCCGGTCGGGTTCCCGCCGCCCGTGCCGCTTTCAAAGATACAAATTTGGGCGAATGCGATCGCAAAGGCTGAAGACGCAAAACCGAGCCTTAATAACTGTGGGGATTTAAAATATTCAACGCTCACTGCCTCATGGGGTGCCACAAAGGGATTTCCAGCCACTGATGGGGGCTGGATCGCGAAATTTGCCACCTACGAGCAGGGTATGTCCGCATTATGCAACTTCCTCCGTCTTGGGGCAGAGAACGAGCTTATTGCCTTCCATAGTGCCGAAGCGAGGACGTTGGAGGGCTTTACCAAGATTTTTGCAGGTAATCCAGCGTCAAGTTATTATTCCACCATCTACGCAGAGACGGGATGGGCCCCATCAACCGATATTTCCACGCTACTAACATAAAGGTCAAACAAACAATAATAAAATGAACAATTTTAATTTTTCGTTCTTAAAATCGCCTAGTTTCTGGAGTTCTGTCGTGCTCGTGCTCTCGGCAGTCTTCACCTCGCTGAACGCCCAATACCCGAATGTGATCTGGATAGGTTCAGCCGTGAGCATCCTCAGCTTCATCTCAGCCAATTACTTCCACAAACAGGCTGTCATCGGCGCGGCGCAGTCATCGGCAACGTTAGGAAAACCAGTAAGCGGCCAGTAACATAAACCAATAATAAAAATATGGAACCAAACGGGAGCGATTACAGCTTCCATTACGATGCGGCGACGCAGGCGGAAGCCGTGGCGCAATTCGTGGCGGACATGAACGCCCTCATCACGGCGGCACATGCTATCCCTGTCCCCACGGTTTAACGACAAAACGCAAGGGATTTATGTAGTTTATAGCACCAACCGCCCGAACTCAAATAGGGCGGTTTTTGTTATCTTCCCTATGTTCCTTTTTCCTTATTGGTGCTATAAACTACATAAGTCCCAACCCAAAACCATTACACGGCTCTTTGGGGAAGCAGGACATCAATCCTGCTTGCCCAGCGAACCCCATACGTCCGCTGCCATAGCAACTTTACAACCAAAAAAGGAAGGGAACATGAACATTGAAACGGTCTCTTGCCCCTCGTGCCACCTCAAGACGCCAAAAGCAAAAACGCGTTGCGTCCACTGCTGCAACCGCATCGACGTTGCGCCCACAACGCCGAATCCCGTACTGCCGGAGCCTCGGCAACAGCCACCATTGGGGAGGCTGCCGTGGACCTGAAATCAAACACTGACGTATTCGTGAACGGCACGCCCTACCGCCTCCTCACTTTCAAATGGAAGTGCAGAGGAAACCAGTGCTGGCTCGCCGTCCCGCTGTTCGTATCCAACAACCCCGTGGAACTCGTGATACACCCCTGCGACCATGTTTCAGTATCACGGTTGCATGGGCAGGCGAAAGGGGCTGGCGCATGAGCTGGTTAGCCAAACGTTACGACGGGGCGCAGTACCGCCGCAAACAGGGCGAATCAAAGCACCACCGCAAACCCACTTCAATGGGCGGCACTTCCGAGGAACGCAACCTCTCGGAACTCAGCGTATCGCGCCACCGCGCATGGCACACCCTTTTTCAGAACTGGTGCCCTGAACGCATCGCCTACGAGATCAATTCCCGTTACCTCGACCCGGACTACGAGATGGTCGTGGTACGGAAACTCGAAAACTGACTTTTCTTCCCTGAACATTCGCTAAAGGAACCAGCCACGTGACATAGGTTCCAGCATTGCCCCACATCACCTTCAGAAAGGATGTGGGGCGTTATTCTTGTTGTCGGCAAAATGCTATGATGGGAGGGTCAAAACCAACATCCCCGAATCAATTCGAGTCATGTCTGAAAAATAGTAATAAAAGCGTCGGCGCACTTACCCGTAATAGACCGTCAATTTGTATTTACCTGGGCTGTTTTTTTGTTATCCACAGGCCTCCCCTTGTGAAGATTTGATGAGTAAGGTATAAAAAGAGTATCCAAGAAATTGGATGGCGTACTCCGGATAGCGAAAAAACCATTGGGTTATCCGAGAGCGGCGAAAGCCAATCTTTTCGAAAGAAAAGAGCTCGCGGGTACGCCAATGGTTTTTTATTTATTCGCAGAGCCATAAGGAACCGGCTGGCGAAAATAATTTCCTGTTTTGCTGCGATTGCTTTGACGTAAGGAAGGGACTTCTCTTTCGCCACCGCTAACCACGGGGAATCATGGGATGAATTTCGGATCAGGGCCGCAGCCGGATGAAACAATGTCCGACCCCTCCCGATAACCCATGACTGGAATGACAAACGAAAGTTCTTCGCCCCAGAGGGTCTGAAAGCACACACCATGCAGGATTTCATTTTCACCGGTCCCTGTTCCCTTCATTCCCCTTCTCCTTCAGAGAAGAAAGAAGAGGAGAGGCTATTAAGTTTGATATAATATAAGGGAACTATATACATTACAACCCCAGATGAAACCACCGCAAACTAACCCATTGGGATTCAATTCTATGAAGGATATGGAATTACCTACGGATTATACAAAACTTGAACCCAGCGAGCGTAAAGCGGTTCGAGAGCAATATGTGAAAGACCAGAATGGTTTATGTTTCTTTTGCGGCGAAAATCTTTCAAAAGAAGTCCCCGCTAAAATTATGAAAAAGAAGATTGACTGGGATTTATTCCCGCCGAACTTTCTTAAATATCCCATTCACTTACAACACGACCACGATACGAATATGACGGAAGGCGCGGTTCATGCTTACTGTAATGCGGTCATGTGGCAATATCATGGAAAATAATCGCCCCACTAAAAACAAAAAAGAATCATAACCCATGAAAAAGAACACTAAAGGAGTGGGGGTAAGGGTCGCTTCTTTTCTTTTTTCGGGGCGGAAATAAATAATTAAAACTATGAGTGCAATAAAAGGAACTAAACGAATATCGACTTTTCTTACTTGCAAGAAGTGTAAGAAAAAGTATTGGGTAGGAATTATCGTAGATGGTACTTGCAAGTTTTGTTTACCAAGGAAAACTATTGTATTGCCTATCGAAGATATTTTTAGTGCGGACGATTTTGAAGCCCAAAACGAATAATATGAGACACGAACAATTATGTAGGTGGGAAACTACTTCCCCGAATATCTGTGCTTATCGTCTAACCCATGAATATTGTCCTCACGTTGAACATGGATGTACTTGTAGAATTATAAATCACTATCTTGAGCGAAGTGGTTTTGAGCTAGACAATGGTACGGCAGGAGTTCCGGCAAATACCCATTACATTGAAGATTTAGAAATTAAAGTCGATGACATTGAACAAATTCCTTTCGCTTGACAACATGCCTACCCTTGGCATATACTTTCAATATAAAGGTCCTAATAAAAAAACGATGCTACTACGATGACCGAAAACGAAAAGAAGAAACAGCAGTTGGTGGCCGATGTCCTGATCGCCCACCTCAACGGTTTCCCCTGGAAGCCGGAGTACGACGGCATGACGGCGTGGGGGATGGCCGGCAAGATCCTTTCCCACATCAGGTTCGCGGACATGCCGGAAGAGGAGGACTGCGAGTGCGGCGGGACGACGAGGGCGCACACTATGGGATGCGTTAAGTGCCAGTAAAAAAAAGAAAACACAAAAGGAAAAATGTACAAATATCACGACGAAAAAGAGGAGCATCTCCACGAGCTGGATGGCAAGCCTTTGATCGGGACTTCGACGGTTGTGGGGGTTATAGCCAAACCCCTCACCTGGTGGGCGAGCGGTTTGGCGGTTGCGGAACTCGGTTGGATAAAGAAGATCGACACGCGAGAGCATCCCACCGAAGACCAGATTTTCAAGAACTTGGAGGATCGCGAGAAAGCATCGGCGTTGGCAAAGGATAAGATAGCCCATATGTCCTATGAGGATTTCCAGAAGCTCCTGGACTCGGCGTATGCGGCACATTCGAAGAGCCTTAAAAAATCGGCGGGCAAAGGGACTGACATGCATCAGTTGTTGGAGGATTACATCAAGGTCTGCATTTCGGTGAATGAAGGCGCTCCTATGGGTTCAAACGGTAACGGAGGAGACCCAGTAGATATTTTCTCCACATGGGCATTGAAGAACGTGAAGCGGTTCATCATATCGGAAGGCCACTGCTATTCTGAAAAGCTATGGGTCGGAGGCATCACGGATTGCGTTGCCCAACTGCTTAACGGAAATTTCGTCATCATCGATTTCAAGTCTTCGAAGGAAGCGTACCTCTCGCAGTTCATCCAAGTCGCCGGATATGACATCGAGATAACGGAGAACGGCCTGTTCGACGCAGATGGGAATTCGATCGAGTTTATACTTGGCACGAGGATATCGGCGTACATCATTTTCCCCTTCGGTGCGGATAAGGTGTTTCCCCAGGTCAAGACGAACGTGAAAGAGTTGCGCCAGGCGTTCGAAGCGGCGGTGGTACTTCACAAAACTATAAACGTAAACGAATCATAAAAAGTATGGAAAAAGATACCAATAAAAAATGTGATTACTGCTCTTCCTGCTATTCCTGCTCTTCCTGCTATTCCTGCTATTCCTGCTATTCCTGCTATTACTGCTCTTCCTGCTATTCCTGCTATTCCTGCTATTCCTGCTCTTCCTGCTATTCCTGCTCTTCCTGCTCTTCCTGCTATTCCTGCTCTTCCTGCTATTACTGCTATTACTCATCAGGGTTGAGGATGTCGGAATACATGATCTTCTGCCTTGGCGAACTATCGTATAAGACTTATGGCGAGGGATTCCAGAAAAGTTATCGGGTTTTCAATAAGAATGTTTCGAAAGAGGAATACGAAAAAGTATCAAATTCGCTTTCCGGCATCAATATACTCATGACGGCATGGGTGAAAAAGGAGAACATGACGAGCGACGAAAAGGATAGCGTTTCTGGCTGGGACCAGATGGGAGGATGTCTCAAGAGCTTTACCTATCAGGATGCGTGGAAGAATTGGTGGTCCTCTGCTGCGCAGGAATTGAAGGATAAGATTCTTAATATCCCTCAGTTCGATGCCAAGATATTCAAGGGGATAACCGGAATAGACATTTTAGTTTCCATCCCTGATCTCAAGGGAAAGACGGTTGAAGTTAAAATCGACGGTCGTGAGTATAAGGCCATCATCCAATAAAAAGGTCGTAACCAAAAAATAAACACATGCCAGAAATCAAGTTCCCGAGCAAGTTTTTGAAGGCTGAGGTGAACGCCAATGAGGGAGATATCATCAGGTTCCTCGACATTCCGAAGATGGACCTCGACGACAACCTCGTCGGCACGGTCGGCATCATCCCCATGGGTTTCAAGGAGATGACCGAACAGAAGAAGTTCCAGATAAACAAGACGAACTTCAAGGCGATCTCCAAGCTCTTCGGCACGAACACTGATAATTGGAAAGGAAAAGAGGTCCAGATCCATATCGGCACTGCCAATAACCCCAATAACGGGGAAGAGGTTGCGAGCATCAAGGTCAAGGCGGTCGGCGGTGCTGATCCTGAGGATGTTGAGGAGTTCAATAATCGGTAAACAAGAAGACCATGGAAATACAACAAAGGACTGCAAAACAGAATAACGCGCTCCACTTGTATTTCCAGATGGTCGCCGATTCCCTCAACTCAGCCGGTCTCGATGTCAGGACGACATTGACCACCACCGAGGCGGAGATAGCCTGGACCAAGACGATGGTCAAGGAGCTCCTGTGGAAACCCCTCATGGAGATCCAGCTTGGCAAGAAGAGCACTAAGGAAATGGACACGATGGAAATCGACATCGTGTATGACACCGTGAATGCTTTCCTCGCCAAGCAGGGTATCCATGAGGACTTCCCCTCGATAGAAACGATCACCAATAAACATGCCAATACCTAAAGCGCCTTCAAAGCCTGATGACCCTTCGCTCGAGAGATACTTCTATCTTTGCCAGACTCCCGGATGCGGGTCGGTCATCAACGAACTGTTCCCGATCGGCCAGAAGAACCCGTCTCCGAAGTGGTGCAAGCTGTGCCAGAACCCCGTGACAAGAAAAGAGATAATCGCAGAACACGAAAGAATCAATGAAGCAAAAAAGCCAAAAGAGTCTGTCCTGGTATAAGAAAAAGCTCTGGTCTGTTTTCAGCCCTTGGATCAAGACGCGCGACGGTTATACGTGTTTCACCTGCGGACGCACGTGTGAAGGTTCAGGGGCTCATGGCGGCCACTTCATCAAAGCTTCCGTGTGTGGCGTGGTCCTCTATTTCGACGAGGACAATGTCCACTGTCAGTGCTACCACTGCAACATCAATCTCGATGGAAACCAGTATGAGTACGGGATGAGGCTTGGGAAAAGGATCGTAGCGCGGCTCAAACGGTTGCGCATCGAAAGCAAGGGCATGAAATGGACGCGAGAGCAGTACCAGAAAAAAATAGACCATTATTCGGCATTGTTGGGTAGCGGGAGGTAGGTATCTCTAGAGCCTTAAAAACTCAGAAAGAACCAGAATGAAATCCAGCCAGCCGTATCCGTCAAAAAACCCTTGGGTGTAACGGGTGAAACTCCCTATGTACCGAGGGTCAGGGTATGCGATTTTTATCAGTAAACGCAGGACGTAAAGAAGGTCGATCCGGTTCGATTCCGGAGCTATCCACAAACAATAAAATTAAATCATGAAATCAAACTGATATCACGGACGTATTCTATTTCTTCAAGGAATTTTTCGCGGGCGAGTGGAAAAAGGAAATCTGCGGAAGGTGCGGAGAACCGAGAAGCGAAAAGTGCGGTGATGATTTCATTCCGTGTACCGCTGAACCAAACAAATCCTAATCCCCCTACCCCCATGAATACCCAACCAAAAAGTAACTTTATGCAGACTGGAAACTTCCATTGTTTTGGTTGCCATAAGGATTTTTTGCTGGAAGAAAAGCATGACTGTGGTATCCAGAGTACACCGTGGGGATGCGATAAGTGTGCGTTCAAAGGAAGTAAGCCCGCATATTTTCGGTGCAAAGATTGCGGAACGGAATGGGCAAAGGCGCGGGCAACGCGTGGGTCCCGCAAGTCGCAATCGAGATCATGCGAGGAATTCGTGAGGTAGAGGCCGCATAAATAAACCAATCGCCCCCTAAGCCGAAGGGGGAAACAAAAAAGAAATGACACGATGCTACGTTTGTAACAACTGCAAAGAATATTGGACATGGGAATGGTTGGGCGAGGATGGTGAAACGGAAATCTCCCATTGTCCTTTTTGTGGCAGTAAAGATATTTCGCGCGACGAAGAATTAGAAAAAGATATAGAAACAATGTAACCCCATGAAAACCCTCACCCAACTATCGAAGGAAGAATTGGAAGAATTTAATCATTGTTTGATGACAATGAAGTACAAGTATTCGAGCGACGACATTCCCAACGCTCCTGCCGTTTCATGGGACTTCATCGAAAAGGATTTCAAGGCACTTGTTGAGCGACTTCTCCACGACACGGAACAGGCGGCGAGGGAAGAAGGACATCGAAATGAAGCGTATGCTAATGGCAAGGTCGAGGCGAGGGCGAAAGCTATCGAGATTTTGGAGAGAATAAAATCGCTTTGTTTAATGAACGAAGCGAATGGAAAAACGGGCAAACCTAGCGATGTCATAAACGTTGCCCTCTCAGAATTCAATAACCTAAAGCAAGAGTTCCTGAAATAAGACCATGAACGATGAACAATCAAAACAACAGAGAGTCGAGGCGCGGTACGTGTATCCCGACCCAAAGGTCTTCAGCGTGACGGCTAACCTCGGCGACGTGGTGAACCCTTCGAACGCGTCACTCAACAGGGGTTCTGCGGTTTTTGTGTTCAAGGAAGCGATATATCCCGATGAAGGTGGGATCTTCCGTGAATACTATGGGACGCTATTCCCCGAAAAGGGTTTTGCGGTTCCCCAAGCGATCCACGCATGCAATATGAGCAAGCGGTATCTCTTGGGCCATCTCAGGATGTTTGCCAAGAGCAAGAAGCTCATGCTCGCCGCGCTCTTTGAGATGGAGAATATCATAAAGGTCTATAACGACGCCTGCGAGATGAACCTCCGGCCGTTCTATTACGACGCGGAATACCCGAGATATTATTCGAAGCCGTGTAAGGAGATGAGGGAGTTCCTCCTGGCGTTCCTTATGGGGATAGGGATATCGTTCTATGAATCTGGGCGCTTCGCCAAGAATTTCATGACGATGATCGGCAACGACAATGCCTATGAGTATCGCATCCAGGACGTCGCCGGCATTACGACAAAAGATAAGTTGCTCAAAGATTTTATTGGAGAGTCTGAACGTATATTCAAGGAATACTGTAAGCGTGAGAATCCCGGTGCTTCTGATTCGGAAAAGTCAGGTATGGTATCAAAGTTTGGTTCGATTGTGAAGATAGCTAAGATCGCTTGGTTGATTCCCAAGTTCAGGAACGCCGTGAAAGAAGGAATTGAGGCGGTGAATTGGGACAACCTTGTCATGACGGATGCGGACAAGTACCACACGCTTCTCTGGATCGACTACAACTATCAAGGTCGCACGGTCGAGAGCAGGAGGGACGAGTTTGTCGCCATGCATCCCGAAGGAAAACTTCCCATGATGGTGGGAATACGATAACCATGAACCCACAACCGATAATCATTCTTCTGACCCTTGCCCTTCAGCTCCTTAAAATTTCGCCGCATGATCCCTCCACGCTCGCCCTTGTGAACGACGCGGTGACCGAGGCGAACCAATATGTAGCCATTCAGGAGCCGATTCCTGCCCCTGTAGAGCCCCAGGAGACGTTTTCAGGTGTTTCGCCCATCATATCCGTACCAGATGGTTTGGGCGTTGCCACGGCGACGATAAGCGATTGTCCCTCGCCGGACGTATTGGGCGCATGGAACAGTTTTGCCAACCAGTGGAATGAGGGCGATTTCCTGCAACAGGATAACCAGGCAGTCACCTGGCATGAGGAACATAATAAGTTGCCGCCGCTCACGAACGATGAAGCCATCGCTTGCGGCGTAGTCCTCACGAACTAAAAATAATCAGAACATCATGAAAAAAACCGACGCCGTTGTGAACGATCCCATGAAGCTGTTCTCCGATGCCGCCAAAAAGGGTCATCGACTTTCTAAAAAGAATCATTTGTTGGCTTATAAGAAGCGACAAAAGGAGAACGCCATAAAGGGTTGGAAGAAGCGCAAGAAGAAGAAAGCCGCCAAAAAATAACTACGAATATCAAGGTTATAGTTCGGGACATTGGGCATACCCGATCGAAAGTCAGTTCCCTGCCGGGATAACAAATGAACAAGAAATAGCGTGTGGTCTTTATGAATTACCAAACTAATGCCTAAAAAAAAATCGGTTGTGAACGAGGTTAAGAAAATCCTTGTGAACGAAAGTATGAGCGAGTACTTTCGTCAGCTCGGCAGGAAAGGCGGAAAAGCAAGGGCGGCGGGGATGACGGCAAGCGAGAGACGAGAGCGAGCGAGATACGCCGGAAGCCATAAGGGGAAAAAGAAAACGGCATAACAAGCCGTTTTTTAATTGCCCCGAAGTTATCCATATGCTCCGTACAAGCCCATTCTATCTATACTTGACGGCTTAGAATAACCGGAGTAGGATTATCTGGTAGGAACAAACAAGCGGCACGAAGACTAAAATAATTTTACATTCTTGCCGGTGTCGCTTGTTTGGTTCTTATGAAAAGGCCGAAGATAAATAAAATAAAATAATATTAAGATAAAAATAATATGGAAAACCTAAAAAGAAAAATAGAGTTTTTGGATGCGGATGGCATCAGGGCGCGGCTTGATGTGGAGATCACGGACAGGAATGGATACCCGGAGTTTACGGTATCGGGAACCTATGCGGGCGCGGGCGGGCAGGTGATAGATAGTATCAAGCCGGCGAATGACTATCAAAGCGGACTGATCGCGCTATGGAAAAAATATCACTTGACGAATGTATCAAAGGTAAAAAATTTTGAGGAATCATTAAGCGCTTATATTGACAACATCGAAGCCGCAGAAAAAACCAGGGAAGCGGAAGCGGAAGAAAAAAAAGGAGATGATGCTATCCTCGCGAAAATGAAAGAGGAAGGAATAGCCGATGATATGCTTGAAGCAGTCAAGGCGTATATATCGCTAGGGATCGAGAGCGATGACGACATTAAGGACTTTGAAGAGGCATACAGCGGCCAGTTTGACAGTGATGAGGACTTTGCCCAAAACATGGCCGATGACATTGGAGCAATAGACGAAAATGCGAAATGGCCTAATGATCGCATTGACTGGGGGAAAGCCGCGCGGGAGCTCATGTATGACTACAGTGAAGCTGATGGATATTATTTCAGGAATATATAGCGGCGATCTTGCGAGAAGGCGGGAATAAATTAAGTAAATAATCATGGTTGATACCAAAATTCCGGTTGAGATGGACGAAGAAGTTTTACGGAGCATCAGCAATATCATTGACTACCTGTATAGGGACGAATTACAGCATTGGATGGAGGCCGAACAGACGGACAGACATGGTCATATCTTTCTGGATGTTCAAAGGTTGGTAAACTGGTTTGATAAACAAAATTAAATCTATGCAAACATATACAAAGCAGGTTGAGGAAAAGCGGCTAGTTATTGAGTATGACGCAGACGCGGAAAGTCCAAGGCAGGACGATAATATCGGGCATTTCTTTACGAAAGAAAGCAGATATAAATCGCCGGACGGCAATGTGCATGAGTTGTATCGCTTGATGCTTGCAACGGAAGACGAAGCCAGGGATACTAAAAATCATATTGAGCTGATGAAGAAGGCGGCGAGGTTGGCTTTTCTTGAAACAAAGAACGAGGACTTGCATGTTATCGAGATACATCCTATCTATCGCTATGAGCATAGCAATGTAGTTTATAAGCGAGGACAGGCGGCAGGTTTTGACTATGCGAATTGCGGATTTTACTTTGTAACGGCACAATCATTGAGCGGCAGAACAGAAACAGCAAAGAGTATCGCAAAAGCGATTGATAATGAGTTAGAGTGCTATACGCAATGGGCTAACGGCGAAATATATCAGTTTATGCTTTACGATAAAGACGGCGATGAGGTAGAAAGCGCCGGCGGTTTTTATTCCCTAGATGATATTAAGGGTTATCTAGGCGAGGAATGGGAAAAAGAAAATATGGCTGATTATTTCAAAAGCTAACATGGAAAACTACAAGCTAAAATCCGCCGCACCGCAGAAGATTAGCTATCTCGAACGGCAGAAAGCAAAGAAGAGGTTGCAGATGATATGGGCAGGAGTCATTATCATCGTTTGGACGCTTATAGTCTTGTCGGGAAAGTTGTAAAAAGAGAAGCGCACTACTTGTGATAGTGCGCTTTTTTTGTTATATTTTATATATCGAATTTGAATAATTGCCAATTAGCGTACTCGCCCGGACAATTTCAGCCATACAATCGCCCCGCCGCATTTCATAACGCCTCTCATAAACGATTTAACGAGCAAGAAAAATGCCCTCAAGCCTCAAAAGCTACAAGAACATCGGAAAGCGCCTTGAGTTGGCCGCCGATTCAGAAGCAATTTTCAGCCGTTACCAATTCGCACCGAGACGAAAGAAAGGCAAGCCCGGAAATTATGCGAAAGTAGGCGCACCGAGAGCTATTGATGCAGGAGTATTGCTTTTATTGATTGATGCCTTTTCAAAAGGTTGTACGATAACGGAAGCAAGAGCCTACGCAAAGATAAGCGAAACAGCCTTAGATAACTTTATATTGCTAAATCCTTTCTTCAGAAGAGAGATAGATGAATTAAGGCAGTTGCCGCTTGTCTTGGCGAGGAATAGCGTCTATGAAGGCATGAAGAAATCCGGCGAATTGGCACTTAAATATCTCGAGAGAAAGCTACCCCAAGAGTTCAGCCTAAAAGCTGATATTTCCCATTCATTTGAGTTCACCGGCATATCTCTTGATAAGCCAAAAGAGGTTGTTATAGAACAAGAAGCCTCTACAAGCCATATAGAATAAGCATCTGTCGCCTAATGTAGATTGTGCGACAGATATACTTGCCCGTATAATGCGCTAGGACAAGCGATAGCTATCAGTTGATACGTTGTGAGCTTAGTACACTAGAGACCTTACCTAGCGCACCACAAGTGCAGAACAACCCCACCCCTAGGCCATGTGTAGCCTACAAAACATCTAGCCACCTTTGGCCGTTTCGCGCGAAGACTTCTTAGACCCCATCCCACACCAGATTCACATTCTTGTGCCTATAGAGGAACTATTTGATTTATTGTGCCTATAGAGATACAATGCCCTTATGGTCATATGCACTGAGTGTAAGAAGAAGATCGAGCAGAATAATTTTTGCTCAGGTCGTTGCAAGATGAAATATTATCGGAAAGCACCGACAATGGTTGATATTTTACCTACCCTTTTGCACACCAAGAAATGTAGTTGTAATCAGTGCAAAAGACATCCGATCAGATGAAGAAAATAGGCATACTAAGAGAACCTATGGATAAAGAGTTCAAATGACCATGAAAAAAGTTATCCTATCGGCAGTGAACATTATCCCGCATATCGCTTTGATCTGTTTCCTTGCGGGAATATCCGGTCAAGACCCTGTAACGTGGTATCAGGTAATGTATGTTTTTCTTTGGGTGTGGTTCAGTATTGAGGCAATATGGATAGAATTTATAATCATTGATCTATGAAGATCGCTTTTGACATCGACGGCACCTATCTTGAATATCCCGAGGTCTTCGACGAACTCGCCCTGATGCTCCAGGACTCGGGGCACGAGGTCGGGTTCCTGACTGGCCGGGACGTGAGCGAGGAGATCGAGACGGGCTTCGAGCCGGACTTCAAGTATTATCTCGGCCTCGACAAGGAAGAAACTCCTGACGAGCGGTGCATGGCGAAAGCGACAAAAATGTTGGAAGAGGGCATCGACATGACCTATGACGATGAGGCCGACTTCTTTCCCGATTACGTAATGGTCATCAAGGTAATATGAAGATCTATGTCCATAAGATCGTCGGGCATTTCTAGCCATGGCAGATAAGACCGTAAACTTCTTCGAGCTCGCGCACTTTTCCCCCAAGCAGGTGGAGGCTTTGAACGCGTCCGAGCAGTTCAAGTTCACCCTCTATGGCGGATCCATGGGAGCAGGAAAATCGTACTGGCTCCGATGGACCCTCGTGTACTGGCTTTTGAAATTGGCTTTGGAACACAAGATTACCGGCATCAGGGTTGTCTTGTTCTGCGAGGACTACGGGGCTTTGAACGACCGCCACATCTCCAAGATCAAGACAGAGTTCCCAGCTTCCTTGGGGACGTACAACGAGCAGCGCCATGAGTTCCAGCTCCATCCCCATCTCGGTTCGGGGATACTCGCGTTCCGGAACCTCGACGACCCTTCGAAATACCTTTCGTCCGAGTTCGCGGTCATCGGCGTGGACGAGATCGTGAAGAACGCCAAGAGCACGTTCGACATCCTCCGGACCCGCATGCGGTGGGTAGGCATCAGGAACCCCCGATTCATCGCGGCGACGAACCCCGCCGAAGGATGGGTGAAGCAGTATTGGGTCGAGAAGAACTTCCCGCCGACAGAGCAGGAGGGAAAGGAATTTTGCTACATCGCCGCACTGCCTAAAGACAACCCGTATCTCCCCAAGGAGTATTTCGCCTCTCTCGAATCCCTGCCTGAAGCGGAACGCCGCGCGTACCTCGAGGGCGACTGGTCGGCGTTCGAACGGAACATGGACGATGATGGGTTCTACCCCCTGCTCTCCTCCTCCGAGCTCTCGAACTCCTATGTGGACAACCCCATCCATGTAGGAAATTCCGTTCTGGGAATTGATCCTGCGGCGGGCGGGGACAATTCATCTATCGTTTTGAAATCAGAGATATGCCAGCAGGTCTTGCTTAACCAGAAGACGAAGGACATCATGTCCATCGTCCCGCTTGTCGTCGGCTATTCACAGGCGTATGAGTCCATCAAAATGTGCCTTGTGGACCGCACCGGGGTAGGGGAGGGACTGTTCCGCCGGCTGAAGGAACTGGAATCCAAACTCGGCTTCAAGGTGCGTGGCGTGGCCTACGCGGAGAGCGCTTCGAACACTTTGATGTTCGAGAACATCAAGGCGGAGCTGTATTGGAAAGAACGCGAGTGGATATTGCGTGGGGGGAAGCTCTTGCGTGATGACGGATGGAACGAGTTCGCCACGGTGAAGTTCAAACGGACATCGGACAACAAGGTGAAGATACAATCCAAGGACGAATTGCGGCGTCGCGGGTTCAAATCGCCGAACGTCGTGGACGCTGCCGTGCTCACCATGCTCGCGCCCAAGCGGTTGGGCGACGCCACGGGCCACTCATGGTCAGACCAAATTGACCGAAGGTGGAAAGGGTTCTAGAATTATACCAATGTCTCCCGATGAGAAATTTGTCCAATGGCTTAAAATAACCATCGCATGCCTCTTCGGGGGAAGCGTTGTCTCTTTGCTTTTTGAAATCCTTAACGCGATAAACAAATTGAAATGAAAAAGAAGATCAACCACATCGTAGGCGGCCTCGACAAGGAAGGAAGGAAGATAGTCGAGGTGTCCCCGGAAGGATGGTACAAGACCGCTGACGGTTCGCTTCGTGACCCCGATGGGTATGAGTGGTTCGCGAACGACGGCATTACGGGTGAGGTCGACGGACAGGAAGTGAAGCGTGACGAGGTAGCGGGAGGTACCATCGTCGTCCGTGATTTCAAGTTCGCCGTGAACCCTTTGCTCTCCTGCGATCCCGAGGAGTTCTGGAAACATTGGAAGCCGACGATCGAGGCTACGATGGTCGAGACCGGATGGGACTACGATGACGAGACAAGGAAGAATCCCGCCATCACGATGGGACAGGGCGAGGACGGGCTCGTACACGTTTATGTACGCATGAAAAAGAAGGCATGGAAGAACCGCGATAATGCGTATCAGGGGGCCCGGCAGGGTCAGCATGGCAAGGTGCGGTCAGAGGCGCTCGTGAAGGCCGGAGCGAAAGACCCGTTCATCCACGGCACGGTCGAGACCGGAAGGGTCGCCGCAGACATACTTTCTAAAAGAAAATAATGATACACTGAACATATGGCACAAAAAATCGGAGATCAACCGAGCATGGCAGGATGGTATCCCCCGTATGGCACGAAGCAGACGCAAAGCGTCCCCAAAAAACTTATGCCAAAGCCGAAGAAGACGGCACCCAAGAAGAAGGCAACCCCGAAACCTGCCCAGAAACCCGTACCGAAGCAGAAGGCATCGCCGCAGCAGCCGAGCTTCAACATGAAGAATGTAGCCAAGGCCGCGAACAAAATGTTCTCCTAAAATGCCCGACGAAGAAAAGCCGAAAGGCGCAACAAATCTTCTGAATCGCGTCATGACCGAATACAATGAAGGCCAGGATTTTTTGCGTTCGAAGAAACTGAAGCAGGTCCAGCAGCTCATCCTTTTCAACAACCTCATGCGGGACGACCAGGCGATCTCGTCCTCGATGCTGCCATCCTTTTTTAACCGCGTCTTCTCGAACCTCTATTCCGACGTGCTTCAGACGACGTTCATGCCGTCGGAGGATTCCGATTACAAGAAGACCGAGACGCTCAACAAGCTCTATCAGTCCGATTATAAGGAGATGGAGATGTGGATCCTGAACTACGATTGGACATGGGACGCCTGTTTCTTCGGGGCGGGATACATCGAGACGCTCGGATTCGACAAGGTCCACAAGGTCATGAAGCCGGTCGTCGTGAACCCGCTCTATCTTGTCCATGACCCGTTCTTCTCGAATGTGAGGGAATGGCGCTATTATGCGAAGTGGAGGACGATGTCCAAGTTCGAGCTCATGCGGATGAAAGAAAAGAAGATCGTCTCGCAGAATTTTGATATCAACCGTATTTCCCCCGGACTCGAAGTGGAACTTTGGGATTACAAGAACCGGCGCGACGCCGCTCGTATGGGCGTGAACGTGACGGATTCCTCGATCTCGACGAACAACATCTACCAGATCCTCGAGCATTTCACGTTTGCGGCGGAAGGCGACGTGGATTCCGATGGGAAAGTGATTCCCCAAGGTAAACGCATTATCGTATGGACCGACAAGAACTTCTCCCAGGAGATACTCGTCGAGCGTTTGGATAAATATATTTTGGAAGAGGAACCATGGCCGATCGTGAAGAAGCAGATCTTCCGCGAGCCCCATTCGTCGCTCGAGATATCGGTCCCCGACCTCATCGAGGACAAGCATCGCGCGCGCTCTGTACTTTTGAACCTGGCGTTCCTCGCTTCGAAGGACGACGCGAACCCCATCTATCTCTATAACCCTGACCATGTGACCGACCCGACGCAGTTCTATTCCCGCCAGGTGTTCCAGCACATCTCCGTGGATGACCTCGATAAGGCCGTGAAGCCGATGCAGACGCATCCGGCGATGACGTCGTCCTTGAACGCGTTCATGTCGCTTATCTCATCCGAGTCATCGGATGTCATCGGTACGGCGATTGTGCAGCCGACCATGCAGAAGGGAAAGAAATCAGCGACCGAGGCCGCCATGATGCAGCAGGTCGCTGACCAGACCTCATCGCTTCAGGCGAAGGTCATCGCGATGGCCGAGAAGGAGTTCTGCTCCCAGTGGTACCTCCGGCTCATCAACCCGAAGAACATGAAGCAGTCGGACAAGAAGATCATCACGCTCACGTCGGTGAATGGGATAACCTTCGAGAACATCAAGCTCGACGATTTCAAGACAAAATATCCGCCGAAGGCCGAGATCGTCTCGAAGAAGGAAGCGGAGTACAAGGAGCTTGTCGTGCGGCGCGACCTCATGCAGAACTATCCCATCATCACGAAGACGATGGACGAGAAGTCATTGGCGAACTTCAACAAGTACGTGTACTTCCCGAAGTTCGGCATGCAGTCCTCGACGATAGACCTCATTGTGCCTTCGACGATAGACCAGGTGAAAGCCCGCATGGAGAACGAGCTTCTCGACAAGGGCAAGTTCACGCCGGTATCACCGCAGGATGACGACGAGACGCATATGTACGAGCACCGTATGGCGAAGAACACGCCGCAAAAATGGGCTCATTATTTCATCCATCAGAAGCATTTCGCCATCAAGCTGAAGCAGAAGCAGGACGCCGAGGCGAAAGCGGCGCAGGAAGGAAATGACAACGGCGGCCAGGACCCGACGCAAGGTCCCCCGAAGCAGAACAAGATCCCTATCCAATCGGACAAGCAAGACCAGACAAAGGCTGCCGTTCCGTTGGCAAAGGAAGCGCAGAACGACACTCAAAAAAAAGGCCGAGTTCTCGCATAAAAAATAATGTGATACAATAATTTTATGGCTTGCAAATCAAACGCAATCGAATTGGCGAACATCGCGACGGCAGGAAGCGCAGCAGGAACATGGCAACTTTCCACGCTCGTTCCGTATGGTCAGGACGCGAAGCAGGGTTTCATGGAGAGCTGCGTGGTATTACACGTGTCCGCGCTCGCGGGTTCTGCGCCAACCATCCAGTTCGACGTGTATGAGATGGTGGACAACGCATGGATCCACGTAGGGACGACGGGAGCTATCTCGTCTCCGGATGACCGCGTCATTGATTCGAACTCGGGAGCCGCGCTCTCCGCAGGAGGCACGTTCACGACCGGTTCGAACACGGGTACGCTCCGACTTCTCGGCAAGGGTTCTGACATGAAGGTCGTGGGGACAACGACGGGGACTGTCGGTACGATCGCTTTCACGGTGAATGTCGTCCTTTACGACAATTAGAAAGGTCGCAGCAAAATAATAGAAAATAATTTCATGGAAAACGATGAAGAAATCAAAAATGAAGGCGGGTCAGAAGAAGGCGGAGAAAGCGTCGCTGGGGCTGGGGAAGAAGCAAAAGCCCCAGAAGGCTCCGTTGAAGGGAGCGAAGGGCAGAAAGTCGATGGCGGCAGCGGCGAGTAAGGTATTGCAGGGGTAAAGGTCGCGTAACAATCCACATAAAATAAATGCTCAGACAAAATTATCCCGACACGCTGTTCACTCTTCAGGAGACGACAGGTGTCTCAGGTTCACAGCCGTTCACGCTCGGCGTGTTCGACTTTAATACGTTGACGGCGAAGCTCTATGTCCCGACGTTCGTCTCCGGTTCGAGCCCGACGCTCGATGTGTATCTCCAGACGCAGGACCCTTCATCGGGTTCCTACCGCGACTTGGTGCACTTCCCGCAGGTCACGGGTACGGTTAGCGAGACGGTGGCATTCTTCTCGAACATCGGCAAGCCAAATGGCTATGTCGGTTCGGTCCCGACGGTAGGTCTTGCCGCAGGTACGGCAAGCTCGCTCCCGCTTTTGAGCCGGGGCATGAGAGTCGTGTACAACTATGGCGGCACGAACATCGTCGGTTCCCCGACGGCAACGCTCACGCTGATGGCGATCGACCAGGACATCAAATAACGAAACAACGACATGGACATAGGAACCCAGATCCAAGATAAGGCGGACCATGATAGCAATGATGCGGCTCGGCAACGTAAATCCGAACTGAATCGTGCTCTCATGGTGGTAGAGACCGATCTCGCGGAGGCAGTGCGGCTGTGTGAAGCTTTGAAGGAACTTGAACACAATCATTCGTGGATCACGTTCCAGAACATCCTCATACAGCCCGCACTCGTCAAGGTTCGGATGGAGATCGAGGGCCTCAATCGGGAGCTTGGAAAAAAAGACGTGGTTCCCGATGAGAAGAACAAAATCTCCGCGCAGCTCATCTATGACAATTCGTTCTACGAGGTCCTCATGGTGATGTGCGATTTCGAACATATCCGCAAAGACAATGAGAACAGGCAAAAGCTGCTTCAAGGGCGAATCAAGGAACTAACGAATCAACTAAATAAATAATGCCAAAGGCTAAAAAGGAAACGGTAGGGCAAGAAGAGGTGAATGATGCTGTGAGCGAAACAGAACCGACGATCGAACCGATCAAGGAACAGGTGAAGGAACCGGATAAATCCCCGGAACCGAAACAGCTCACCATTGAATCGACGATCGAAGGCGGTACGGCCCAGGCTCGGGTGTATCCGCAGATTCGGGTAGGCGTGTGCGAATTCCATGGCACTCCGTATGGCGTCGTGGACAAGAACACGTTGAAAGGGAAATGCATGCACTCGTGCAAGACCGATCCCCTCTGTCCCCATTCGAAGACGGGCTGCCCGTGGGAGGAAAGCTATACGCTGAAGGGTCAGCCAAAAGCAGACCAGCCACGACCCATTTATGACATCATCGACGGCGAGCAGATCGTCGTGGGCTATGAGCAATATTGCCGACATGAGCATAACTATAAGAATCTTATGATCCGGTGCACGTACTGCCCAAAGGACGCGAACATGCGTGGCACGGTGTTCGGCAGGGTGCTCGCGATATTTGGCAGCCCGGATGACGAGAACAAGCTCATCGTCTGCTGCTCGGATTACCGGTGCAGGACCAAGCATATCGCCCGGTTCCAGCGACAGGTTGTTTAAAACAAAAAGGTCTAAACGATATATACTAAAAATATGCCAGATGAAACCCTAAGGAAACCGGGTGAAGGAGCTCCCCAAGAAACGGGCAAAACGGAGACGACCAAAGAAGCCCCAAAGGTCGAAAGCAAAAATGATGATTCAACCAAGAAAATAGCTGATCTTGAAGCCAAAGCATCCAAAGACAAAGCGGAATCGGACGCGAAGATCGCGGCCCTTGAGTTCGAAAACGGATTCAACACGGTCTCGAACAAGTATCCACATGCCGCAGAGTACAAGGACAGGATAAGCGAGCTCGTCAAATCGGGTAAGACCGTTGATGAAGCCGCTGTTCTGGTCCTCCATGGCGAAGGCAAACTGCAAACTCGGACGGAAATCGAGACTGCATCGGGACGCGAGACATCATTGGGAGGTTCAGCGGACATCCAGATCCCGGTAGGGAAGAAGAATCCGAAGGACATGACCCAGGAAGAGCTCCGTTCTGCCCTCATCGAGGAGGAAGCGAAAGGCAATTTCAAGCTCATCGACAATTAGTTTCACGACTATCTGTTTTTTCTTGCGTTGGATACTAGAACACTATGGCTACTGGACTTACTACGACCACGCAATGGTCATCCCAGCTTCTCATAAACTACGTCACGTCAATCGTGCGCCATTTGGAGCCTGAGCTTCAGTTTGCGAAGCTCGGCGTGAAGAAGGACGTTCCGAAAGGTTTCGCCACGCTCGCCTTCCCGCAGTCCTCGCAGATCGGTACGTCGAACGTTTCCTCGCTTTCGGAAGGCGTGGATCCGGCGGCATACCAGTGGGCTTCCGCCGCGTATACCTCGGGTATCACGCAGTATGGAATCGTCGTTCAGGTGACCGACATCCTCGTTCGTAACTCTGCCATCGAAGTGGTGGACAACTGCGCTCTTGAAGTCAAGTACGCGTTGGCCCGCCAGCTCGATAACGCGTTGCAGACGACGGTGAACGGTTCCTCGAACGGCGTCATCTATGCAGGTGGCAAGGGCAGCCGCGCCGCGCTCACTGCGAGCGACTTGGCCGACATCATTACCTACACGAAAGCCATCCGCAACCTAGCGGGAGTGAATGGCAACGGCCTCAAGCCGTTCGTGGGAGGTTGGTATGCGGTCATCGCCCACCCGAACCAGGAGTTTGACCTCATGTCGAACACCGGAGCGGGAGGCTGGCTCGACACGGGCCGTTACACGTCTGTGGAGCAGCTCTTGGAAGGTCGCATGGGCGATTTCCGGGGCGGCCGCATGATGCGCTCTCCAAACGTACAGACGTTCGCTTCTACGATCACGGTCTATCCGATGACCTTCATCGGCAATGAGTCGTTCGGTTGGGGCTTCTTCCAGCCGATCACTCCGTACATCGTCTCTACTCCGGACTCGAACAACCCGTTGAACCTCTACACCTCCATCGGTGGGAAGTTCGGCCTCGGTTCCACTCGGTTCGAAGACACGAGCACTTCGTACAGGATCGCGCGTTTCGAATCTGGCGTCTCAGCGTAGGCTTAATCTGTCCGTCATCCTTGTGAGATGGCGGCCAGAGATAAACCTATGACCATCCTATCCACCGTAATCCAGGCAGCGAGGACGTATCTCAAGACCGACTCAAACGGCCTGCTTGACGCTGACGCTATCGTCCTTGCGAACGAGGCGCTCCTTTCGGCTACCGCAGACCTCATCCTCCGGGGGATCAACGCCGCACAGGTCATCGAGGCATACGCGAACGCTTCCGACATGGTCGGGATATACTCATGGCCTGACGGTGTGTCTTCCTTATGGACTCCCGTATCCGGTTCATCCCCGACGGCGGCGATGTGGATGCTGAAGACCCTGAACGTGAACTATGAGGACACGACCGACAACAATTATAAGGAAGCAACGCTCATCGACGTAGGGAATCTACCGGATGGCCAGTCCTACATGTGGCTCAGGAACAATTCGAACACGCAGAATCCCCAGTTCGACAACCGTGGCGCGACGTTCGAGATATTCCCCGCCCCGAAAAATTCCATGGACGGCCAGAACCTCACGAATTTCTTCTACATGATGTATTTCGCGGCTCCTACGCAATACGTCTCCGACTCGAGCGTTGTCGCATATCCCTTCAACCTGAACCAGAACCTGCTTGCATCGCGCATGGCATGGATGGAATCGGCGCGGGGAAACGAGGAAGCGCAGCAACGTGCTCCTGGATACGAAAAGGTGTATCTTGCCGAACTCGACAAGACCGAACAGATCCTCCATAAGGGGAACCAAAAGTCGCCCACTCCCCAGGGATTGCCGATGACGGGGTTTGAATTTTAATGGCGTCCACACAAGTAAACACAAAGGTAATCACGAACTTTTCCGGAGAGCTCACGTCCGACATCATCGGTGACATGAACTCGGGGCTTGTCCCCATCTCTGCCGGACCGTTCGGAAAGCTCCCATTCTCAAACCCGTTCAAGAAGAGCGGGCTTCAGTTCATTGAAGGGAAGTACAGCCTCACGGGTTCCACTCCCACTCAGGTAATCGTCCAGGCGGTCAAAGCGCAATTCCAGATCGGCGGCGATGCTTCGGCCGGCGTCTTGGGATTCGATATCATCGGCAACGCATATGTCGCTCAGGTATCAGACCTCGCGACACCGACTCCCGACAAAGATGTCATGGTTGGATACGCGGGAAATTCAGGAACGAGGGGGTTCACCTTGAGCTATGGCGGCGGGATATTCTATGACGGCACTGCAGGAACGAACAACGGTACGCTCGTCGTAGGCACGGACGGCAACACTCAAGTCCTTTCGGGCGTGACAGTCATATATGATCCTGGTGCGTGGTATTTGCAAAATCCATTTTCCGCCACGCAATCAGGTTCTAAACCTTCGCCGATCGGAAACATATCGATAAGCGGTACGGGAACAACGGTTGCCCTTGTCCTGAACGTCCCGCGTCCGATGGTTAAGTTCCTTGGAACTACGTATGTCGCGAACGGACATAACATCTTCGCGCTGGCCAGCAACTATCAGTCAGCGGTCCCTCCCGTGGCATCCGACTTTTCCGGGGTGCTCAACCCTCCTATCGACGAGGATTACGTGATCCGCGACCTCAAGCTTTCGAATGACGGTCGGTACATGATAATCCTCGCCACGAAGGGAGTCTTGAGCGTGGGAACTCCCTACCCCCTCAATATGTTTGAACAGGCACAGCAGGCGATCTACCAGCCGCTCGACAGCGCCATCTATTATTGGAATGGCACGGACGACACCTATACTTCGAAGCAGGTGTTCGCAGGCCTGAACATCAGCGCGGTCATCTCGACGATATCCACGGCCATCATGTTCGCCAAGGACCTCGACGGTATGGTGATCATGGATACGTCGGCGAACGAGCTTGCGCGGATAACCGATCTCGGGAACGCGGTCTATCCCCCGTCGCCGCACATGATCGACGTGGTTGGGAAATACGTCATCTTCTACATGCAGGTCGGATCAAACGTGAACGGCTATGTGTTCGACATCACGACGAACTCGATCTATCCGCTGTTCAGCGAAGCGCATATCCACGGTTCGGTGCTCGGTGCGCTCCTCATCCCCACGATCCACGGGTCAGCCATCGCGAGCAATTCATGGATGGATTATACGAGGGCGAAGCTCTATTATTTCCTTCAGGACAATTTCCCGAACTCGGCCACGTACCAGTCTTCTGCGATCCATCTGCAGAACTACGGTGCGGAAATCGTGGGGAACTATCCGACCCAGGTGGAGGAGTTCGGCAGAAAAGTGAGACCGGTCGAGGCGCGGGTTTATCTCCCTCCCATGACCGGGACCACGGCGTTCACGATCCAGCTCTATGATGCCAATCTCAACACCCTGATCGCAAAGACATATGTGTATGCCGCAGGTTCCGATATAACACTCGCACAAGGATCGCTTACGATGGTGAGATTCGGACTTTCCATGAAAGCTGTGTCCGGATTCGGTTTCGCGATCGCTCCAAGTTTTTCCCTGCCATTCTATCCCGAGAAGGTCGAGATAGATTATATCGACGTAGAAAACCCATCAACCTCATAAATGTTTAATCCACAACAGCAATCAGACATAGAGCAGATCGTCCGGCAGATGCTTGCCACCGGGATAACCGACAAGAAGGTCGGTGACACGCCGCTTGAGGACTATGATCTGACCAACAAGAAATACGTCGATGCAAATTCAGGCGTGAGCATCTATGGACGCTCTCACGCGAGTGGGAGTACAAGTGTGTCGGGCGGATATTCTGCCATCAAGGTGACCCTTGCCGCTAATGATTTCGTGAGCGGGATAACATGGGACGCAGTGAACTATCGATTCACGTGCTTGAAGGCGGGGACGTACCTCGTGTGCGGTTCGATTTCTTTCTACAACACGACCGACGGAGACCCTTACGTGATCATGTTCTATAAAAACGGCAGCGAGGTGACCGAGTGCCGGCAAACGGCGGGAGGTACGAGCGTTCTCACGATGCCGAACATAACCGATGTCATGGAGCTTAACGTGGGTGACTACGTGGAACTTTGGGCTATGAGCTTGCCGTCCTCTACGGTGCTTTCAAGCGCTATTTCAACATTCCTGTCCATAGCTAAGATATAAATGATATACTAAAAACAATGCCCAATATATTCGAAGACATCGGATCAGGGATCAAGAAAGCAACGACCTCAGTCAAGAACGCCATAACTACGGGTGTCAATGACGTGAAGAAAGTCCCTGGGTACGTGCTTGAATCCGATAAGCAGGCACTTTCCGACGTCGCACATAAGATCATCCCTTCCTCGACCACGACCATACAGGGTGAACAGACCCAAGCTGATCTCGAGGCAATGCATGCCGCATCGGTCAAGAAATTCGGCCAGAATCCCAAAGCTCCCGTCGTAACGGGTCCCGCAAAGACTTCGACAGCTGCATCTTCCGCAAGCGGTTCAGGTTCGGGAAGCGGTTCAAGTTCCGCAAGCAGTTCCGGATCTGGTAACGGGTCAGGAAGCGGGTCGGGATCAGGCAACGGGTCAGGAAACAGCACGGATACTACTGGTTCGGGAAGCTCATCTGGTGGGTCAAATAGTGGCGGAACTGGAACTTCGACGGCTCTCGTGGACACGGGACCTGCTTCTACGCCTCCTCCTGGTGCTTCAGCGGCAGAGGTAGCAGCTTTCTATCAGGCAAACCCATTCTTCTTCCAACCTGGGGAATCGCTTTCCGCATATTCGGCAAGGGTTTCAGCCCTTGGTGGCGTCGGCGTACCCTCCGGAAGCAGTGGAGGAACTTCGGGAGGTTCCGAAGGGTTCATGTCGTCTGACGAGCAGTCTGCCGTAGCGGATGGCATGTCTGATATGTCAGACGATGACCTCAATTCGGGCGGTGCCGCGCTTTCCTCTTTCAATGACGCGTCCGATGCCGCTTCAG
>QGNH01001319.1_pt4 | contig 35296 bp, 37 predicted proteins | sample 1735481 | NCBI WGS metagenome assembly QGNH01 (sample SAMN09239004, study PRJNA386568) | Viral metagenome, whole genome shotgun sequencing project. | reverse complement strand
ACCTTACCAAAGGGAGCATCTAGAAGAGCTCGAACCGGAGCAATTACGCGGTGACGGTATTTAGACCGATGCTAGGTGCAAATCCTGGCCACCGCTTTGCAACTAGAACAAGCTAAAGAATTCGACGGCCAATTCGCCGCCGATAGGTTCGACCCGCGATTCACGACCGATAAACCCGGACCATTGCGTGTAAACGCTCTCGGTCTTTGCGTGGAGATTTACACATGGCTGAACCGTCAAACTACCCTGCCTCCCCACTTGAGACAGATGATGCCCGCCCTGGCGGAAGTACTCCGCCGCGAGGCTCCCGATTGCCTGACAGCGATAGCCACCCGGCCCCCTCCACTTACCGTACACGCATCATCGACGCCATCACGGGCATTGCCTTGCGATCCGATATCGACACCCATACTAAAGGTCTCTTGACCTCTTATGTGCGGTATGTGTCGCCTTCGCAGGTTAGGGCCGGCCCCGGCGATTTTCCGGTTACGGTTCGGCAGCATCCGACGCATGATGATGCGGCGGCCTTGGCGGGCCGCTGGTCGGATGTCCTGTGCTATCACGTTGGTGCCGCTATCCTGGATTATTACAAACTGTATCTTGATGATGTTCCGGCTGGCGTCCATGCCCGCTTGGAGAAGCGGGTTGAATTACTGGAATCTATTCGGCATAGCGGGCCGGCCCAACATCCCCGCACGGGTAATGACCGGCGTGGTTGGCGTCTGTGTACACTATTGGAGTCGGAAGACTTCAATCAGGTAGAGGAGGCCAAATTCGACCGCAATCATCGCGTTGGCGACGGTCTCATTGCCTTGGCCCCGGATGACGATCTCACGGTGGATTGATGCTTCTCCCCCCTCCCCCTTCACCATTCCGCACGGCTGTGGTTCATGGGGAATCGCCGCTCGGATACACTGAGCATTATACCGGCTTCGGGTATCCAATGCCCCTGGCCGGTCCCCAAGTGCCGGGCTGGCGGGCCGTCCTGGCGAAGTGTCATTATCCTCGTCCGGTTGTTGTAATCGACTTCGAGACCTACTTCGACCCTGATTATTGCATGGGCGACAAGGCGGGGGCACTGTCCACGATTGAATACGTCACAGACAAGCGATTCGAGATACTCGGTTGCGGGTTCACCCTGATCCGACAGCCGTTTGAGGATCATCGCACCAATACCTATTTTGACGTTGGCTTGCAAGCAGTAGTTGAGCGGATTGATTGGCTGCGGGGACAATACGGCCGGCATTTTGAAGGATGCACAGTCCTGATTCAGAATGCCTCGTTTGACGCGACAATCCTGGCTCGCCATTTCAGTCTTTACCCGCCCCATGTTATCGATCTTCTGGGTTTGAGCCGACACCAGAATGCCCGCCGGAAGAATGACCTCGCCCACATTTGCAAATATCTGGGCTTGAGGGACAAAGGCGATACCTCGCAATTCTCTGGCATGACATTCCGCGAGCGGCATACGCCGGTAAAACGGGTACGCGGCAAGCTCCAAATGCCTCGGCGTCGGCCCTTGGCGACGGGGGAACAGATTGCCGCCCTATGTGAATACGGCCGGAATGACTGTCTGCGGGAATGGGAGGGTTTCACAATCCTCCTCCCCCAACTGACAAACCCTGCCGTTGAACTTCAATGGATCCAGCACTCACTGGAGATATTCACTAAGCCGGAGCTTCGCGTTGATTACACCCTTGGCCATAGCTTGAAGGAACAGATGTGGGCCGCGATGACTGCCACAATTCCAGAGGGGATGACGGCGGAGGAACTACGCGGCGACACTGTTTTTGGGGGCGAGCTTTGCAAGGCGTTGGAGGAGGCGGGAGATATTCCCGCTCGGTATTATAAGCCCGGTAAGAAGGGTTATTTGCTCGCCATCGCCGCTGATGATCCTGAGCGGGAATTATTGGAGAATCATAAGTCGGATCGGGTGCGGGGGCTGATGGCCGGCCGGATCGCCTGTGATTCCTGGCCCGGCCACATCAAGCGGATAGAGAAGATCGCCGCACAATGCAAGGCCGGCGGCGATAAACTACCCGTGCCGTTGCGATACTACGCGGCCCATACCGGCCGGTCGGGCGGCACGGAGAAGATCAATCTCGCCAATCTTGGCAGTAAAGCCCACCCGCTCATTACGGCGGTCCGTGGCATGCTGATCCCCGATATCGGTAAGACCCTGGTGATTACCGATGCTTCGGCCATTGAAGCTCGCGGGCTGGCCTGGATCGCCGGTCAAGACGATCTTATTACGAAGTTCAAGAACGGAGAGGAGATTTACTGTGGATTCGCGGAAAAGGTGCTTGGATACCGCGTGCGCAAACCGAATAAGAATGGAAGCATCCCAGTTATTGAACAACGCATGGGGTGGGCTAGAAACAGCGTTGGAAAAGTGGGTATTCTTGGATGCGGCTACGGAATGGGTGCAGAGAGGGCAGTCGGATATGCTGATGGAGCAATCGACTTGCCGCTTGCCGAACAACTCGTTTATACTTATCGCAATGAGAACAAAGCAATTGTTAAGTTATGGGGGGACGTTGAGAGAGCTTTTGTATATACTGCCCGATACCGCCAAGCTTGCGAGCTACCCCGTGGATTGGCTTTCATCCCTCGTGGCAATGATGGCGTCTCGATCCAACTCCCGAATGGGCGCCGGCTTCATTATGATTCGGTCCGACTCGCCGCCAATAAATTCGGCCGAGGCGCTGACCGCATATCCATCTTCAACAACATGAAGCACGTCTGGGAATTCTCGTGGGGTGGTTCGCTAGTGGAGAACATTGTCCAAGGGTTCTGCCGAGATATTCTGGTGGAGGCAATTCTACGATTGGAACGGAGAGGCTATCATACCGTTCTCCACAATTACGACGAATGTGTGCTTCACGTCCCGATTGCCGACGCCAACAAAGCACTTGCCGCGAGCATCGAGGAGTTAAGCCGCGAACCAGCATGGGCGCCGGGCATCCCTCTGGCAGCGGAAGGGCAGATCGCAGAGAGGTACTGCAAATGAAAATTTACATGGGTATTGATCCTGGCTTTACTGGCGCCATCGCCACCGTCACCCACCATAATGCGTGGTGCTGGGATATGCCGTTGGCGGAAGGGAGTAAGCGGACCGAGATTGATTTCCTTATGCTGTCTAACATTATGCGCTGGAGTGGGGTTGGAGAAGAAGGGGTTGCCGGCCTGGAATGGAACACGACTCGGCCGGATAACGAGCCGGAACGCGCCTATCGTTTCGGTCTGCAAACTGGCGCCCTGGCGATGGGATTAACCGTGACTGGCATTCCTTGGCAAAAGGTTAGCCCGCAAGCCTGGAAGAACCATTATAACATCCAAGGCAAGGAAAAAGACCCACATAGCGTCGGCGCTCAAGAAGCATGGCGCGGGCTGAACTACCCGGAGCATGATCTTATCTATGGGCCGAAGGGCGGAATTCTTGACGGCCGGCTTGACGCCTTGCTGATTGCGGTGTACATTATCCGACAGCATGAGCCGATCCAACCCTTGGCTGTGGTTCGTGGGGAATCGCCGCTCGGATACACTGACGACGTCGACGGCCAGGATCGCGGCGGGCATGGCAGTTTGGCGGCAATGAAAGCCGTCCTCACGTCTGGCCCACGGGGGCGTCCGGGCGGTCGGAACTTACCGAGGATTTAAGCATGTCCCAATACCGATTATCCGCCACCAGCATCGCGGCGTTCAAGACGTGCCCCGTCAAGTTCCGGCTCGGCTTCATTGAGGGACTGAAACCCGACAAGGACACCGAATCTCAACGGATGGGTACGAATTGGCACAAGCTTCATGAGCTTGCCGGCGCGGTAAAGGGCGATGAGGCTGCAAAGATTGACGCGGTTATTGCGCATCTGAACGAAGCCTATCGCACTCCCCCCATCAGCGTCACTCCCTTCGATTGGGCGGTCGAGCGCGAGGTTCTCTTGCAATCCTTCATCGGTTATTTGTGGCGATGGACTAACGATCCGGTTGAAATCCTGGCCAGCGAAATCCCGTTTGAACTTCCCCTCATGTCGCCGAAGGTCAATCTGCCTTTGCCGACTTCCGATGTGGTCCGCGTCGGCAAGATCGACCACATTGTTCGATGGCAGGGCGCCGTCTGCAATCTTGAGCGTAAATCAACATCACGCTCGATTACATCCGACTCGGATTACTGGGATAAGGCCAAGAAGGATACACAAGTATCCATGTATGCGCTGGCATTCAAGGACATGCCGCGATTATATGATCGCGGTTGTCCTAATACATATACATTAGCCGAGCTATGGAGCCGAGTCGGGGACCGGGATATTGATTCGATTCCGTGGTTTGACAAGTCGGAACGCATTGGCAATACCCTGTATGACGTATGGCACAAGCCGACCATCAAACCCTCCGCAATTACCCAGGCTGAGACCGCGGAATTCATCAAGACCGATATGTACTGCGGTCGTAAGTTCACAGTAACTTGCGTGGAGAAGGTCGGCAGCGGCGAGATCGCGGCGACTGTGGACGGCGAGCCGGTGACAATTGAAATGGGCAAGCGCGGGTATGCCTTCCGCGAGACCTCGGCCATGTTCGGCGCCCGGCTCCTGCAAGACATCCAAGTTCGTCCCGACTTCTATTACCAGCGGCGCGAAATCGTTCGCACGGAGGCGGAACTTGAGGCGTTCAAGCATCAACTGTTCGCCGTCTATCAGGCGCAAAAGACGTTTGAGCGGTCGGGTTGCTGGTTTGAAAATGAACAACAATGTCGGGCAACCTTTCCTTGCCCGTTTATTCCCATTTGCTATGGGAGTGGTTCTGAGGTAGTATGTGATGGTAAGACCGTGCCTGCTGGTTTTAGACGACATCACGTTGATGTCACCGTTAACGGCCGGGAGATTGAATAATGCTTCACACGTTTATATCTTGCGCCGTAATCGGATTTGGGACTGGTGTCGGTGTCCTTGGCGCCATCATAATTGCGGCGACTTTGAATTATATCGTAGACTCGTATGCGCGTATGCTTAATCGGAGAGCCACCAAATGAACGCCAATCGAAAGACACAATCGGAACTTGCCGACGCGGACCACATCGGAAGTCGGCAAGCCCCTGGGCGGCGCGAAGAGCTAATTCGGCGGCNNTGCGGAACAACGCTCCCAGGAGCCGCAACCAGGGGATGATCCTGACTTTGCCCGGCGCTTGGAGGCAGGCTCGGCCATGTTATCTGATGAGGATGATTTGACCGACGATGAATTGTAGGGTATACTAACCAAACCAAGGAGTTGAACAATGCCCCCACCCCCGGCTCGAAAGCCCCCGATGCCCGCAGGAATCAGTAAACCACCCCCTCCACCAGTGGCCGGCCACACCCCGGCTGCGTTTACGATGGATCCGGTGGACACTACTGGCATCGGCAAGACCATCGTTTTGTATGGTAAGTCGGGTGTGGGCAAGACCACGTTGGCCAGCATGGCACCCGGCGCCCGCTTCATCCCTCTGGACGACGGTAGTAAGGACATCCTCCATCCGAAGACCGGCGCCAAGCTGATCGGCCTGAAGCGGCAGGACAAGCTCGCGCTCACCTTCCAAGATGTGCGGGATGCTTTGCATAATCCAGATCTCTGGCCGGCTGGATCAACGTGTGTAATCGACACCGGCACGAAGCTAGAGACAATTGCCGAGAAATACGTCTTTGAGAACGTACCCGGCCCGGCGTCATGCCCGAAGTGCAAGAACATTGAGGACTACGGATACGGTAAAGGGTATAAGCATCTGCTGGATGCTATGCGGATGATTCTTGGCGACCTGGACCGTCTCAAATCTACCGGCGTCAATATCATCATTCTGGCACAGCTTGCACAGGCGACGGTGAGCAATCTTGCGGGCTTGGACTACTTGGAAGACGGGCCGAAGTTCTCTAACGCCAAAGCCTACCCCGTTCGTACAGAAGTTGTCGAGTGGGCCGACCACGTGTTACGCCTGGGGCATGGAGATGTGTCGGTGGCGACGGCGAGCAAGGAGGCGAAGCGTGGCAAGGCGTCCGGCTCAACGGATCGGATCATCTATACTCAGCCAGAGGTTTACTACCTCGCCAAGAGCCGGCCCATCAATGGCAAGCATCTGCCACCCCTCATCAGTTTCGATGCCCCAGACAATGATTCGCTCTGGGACATGGTCTTCAATGGCAATATACCGGAGGCATAATGCTTCAACCGCGTAACACCCTGGTCGTCGTCGAGTTGATTGAGAAGCAAGAGGATGTGGTCGGCAAGGTCGTCATCCCCAACAACAACGACATGTATACCCATGCAACGGTCGTCGCCATCGGTCCCGGCAACGTGTCCGCGGCTGGCGCCCGTAGCGAGACCTTCGATCTTGCGGTTGGCCAAACCGTGCTGGTCAAGCACAAAGAGGGTCGTGCCGTGGGTGGGGGCCGGGTTGCCTTATCCGATCTTGGCGTCGAGTACCGGGAGGATGGGAAGCGTTACAAGATTTTCGAGCAAACTTCCATCCTGGGCATTGTTGCCGAACCAGTGAAGTTCCCCGATCTGCCCCCCAGAATTGACCGATCTGGAACGTGTAAGTATCTCTTATAGTTATCCGAAAGCGGTGGCGAACGGGCGAAGACCTTGCGTGGATTCTTATCGTCGGCACCGTCTTCGGCGATGACAATGATACATTCAATTACTAGGAGAACAACATGGCTGAGATTGATCGCGTCGGTAGTTACATCTTTGAGATCGTCGGCTCCGGGTTCGGAACCACGGTCAAGGGATATCCTCAATGGATTCTGAGTGTTAAGGCACTCAAGTTCTGGGCAAACTCCCCTGACCTCTTGACGTATTACAAACTAGATGCCCCGGCCTGGGTTGATTGGGATCAGGAACAACAAGGCGTCGGCTACCTCTGTCTGTTCAATTCCGCCGACAATTACGATGCCAATACCGCCCTTCTGAACGCCAAGCAGGCCCAGGTCGCGGTTGGCTGGGACGGCTCATCTTTTGACCCGTTCGCGGATGGCACATTCATCGGCAAGCGAATTCTTGGCCGTATCGAGGAGCATACATACAACGAAAAGACGACTCTCCGTCTTAACTGGATTGATGCCCCCGACGCCAATCCCGAACGCCAGATCAAGAGCCTGGACGCGCCAGCTATCAAGGCACTCAACAGCAAGCTGAAATTCGGCGCTCCTCCGAAGGCGGTCGGCGCTTCGGCGCCTGTCAAGGCGCCCCCTGTGCCTGCGGCCCCGGTGGCGGCATCCGCCGCCCCGGCGCCCGCCGCTCCGCCGCAAGCCAAGCCTGGGCGTCCGCCGAAGAATAAGGCCGCGGCGGCGGTTGCTGCCGCCGCAACCCCGCCGGCACCAGCCGCCCCCCCTACTGAGTTTGCCACTGAGGCTGCGGCCTGGGAATACGCGGCCCCCAAGAAGCCGGATACCACGACTGACGCGGAATTCGCCGATGCGTGGCTATCATCCCGCGGCGAGGTTGCCGGCGACCGAGATGAGGCGGCGCTGACGCCGGCTGATTGGGCTAAGGTCGTCGCCATCACATTCAAGGATTTGGCGATCACGGCCTAATCTCATGGCGGCATTTGCAGGCGCTATGCTTCCTCCTCATAAAATATAGGAAGCAAGTGGTGATGGGCTAAGGATAAGTCACTGGCCGATTAAAGCCGGAGATGCGGGTTCAAGGCCCGTTCACCACACTACACCAATGGCAATTGACTTTGCAAGGCTATCCGACAAGTTCCGCGGCAATGCGGTTTGGGGAATCGCGGAGCATTTAGCTAACCGGCTCAATGTATCCGTCGATTCCTTGGACCGACTTGGCCTTGGATACGTTCCAATTATTGAACTTAGTAAGGGACCGAACTACGGTGGATTTTTTTGCTTTCCTCAACGCGATGCAGATGGCCTTATCACTGGCATCAGTCTTAGGGGCCGTGATGATTTTAAGTGTATGTATCCTGGCTCAAAGCTGGGCCTATTTTACGAAGTCAATCCGGAGCATCGTCAGGGAGTCAACACCAACTATGACCCCGGACCCCAAAACTGGGTTAGAGCCGACAGCGATCACATCTGCCCCGTCTGCAATCAAGGAAAAGGATGTCTGATATCCACCCCTGACTGCGGCCTTCCGGCCGCGGCAATCTGTGTCAGAGTGAAAGAGGGCGCGAGCCGGCCCATGCTGAACGGCTACTTGCATCATCTTGATGGTCAAGACACTGCCGACCAGACCGCTTCCCCGCTCCCCCCATCCGAAGGTAGCGTCCTCATTGTGGAAGGCGCCAGCGATGTAGCCGCGGCGATGGATATGGGCTTTGTTGCGGTCGGTAGGCCCAGCGCCCAAGGCGGTATCCAGCTTCTCCCCGACCTAATACGGGGCCGGCAGTGCATCATCATTGGGGAGAACGACCAGAAGAAGGATGGAAAATGTCCCGGCCGGGAGGGGATGTATGCAACTTTTGACGGCATCAAGCGCGCCGCCAAGGGTGTTCGCATGGTCATGCCCCCACCTGAAATCAAAGACCTTCGGGCATGGCGGGCCAAGCACAGACTTACTAAGGAACAATTCCTTGAATACGTCGCCGCGAAGGGCATGGATCAAATCGACAATGCGGTTTTGCCTGACGATATGCCGACAACTATTGCGCGACGATTCCTCGCGGATTTGCACCGGCTGGGTGGCCGGCTTACGTTACGTCGTTGGGGCGGTGAGTGGTATATTTACAACGGCACCTGCTACGAACGCCTCGATAACGAACGATTCCTCGCACCGATGTATCAATGGGCTTACGGCAAGCTCGTGGCGGTGCCGACAGACAAGGGCCAGAACTTCATTCCTCTCAAGATGAAAACCCGCCTCCGAGGCGACGTGGCCGAGGCTGCTATTTCCGAAACCCTGGTGCCAGAGAAGGTGCTGCCCGTGTGGATCAATAACACTAATGGTGACAGTATTAAGGATTTAATCGTCTTCAAAAATGGGGTGTTGAATGCCCGTAAGTTTCTCGCCGGCGTCATCGAATCAGTTAGTTTTGCGGAACCGACACCAGACTTCTTTACTGTGTCGTCGCTCCCTCATCTATTCGACTCCACCGCTAAAGCCCCCAAATGGGAATGGTTTCTTAACTCAACTCTTGGCGATGATCCAGACAAAGTGGCGCTCTTGCAGGAATGGTTTGGTTACTGTCTGGTGCCGGATACGAGCCTGCAAAAAATGATGTTCTTCCGCGGCCCTCCGAGCGCCGGCAAAGGCACGATCCTGGCGGTACTGCGATGGATGATCGGCGACGATCAGAGTGCCGTCGCCACCTTTGACGGATTGGCCGGCCCGTTCGGTCTCGCGCCCCTGGTTAATAAACTCGTCTGCGTCCTGGGCGACGTGCAGACCCCCAAGGGTGCCGACGCAAATCGTGGGCTTGAAGTTCTCCTGGGCCTTACCGGAGAGGATAGCGTCACAATCAATCGTAAGAACGTCGCGCAAATCCCCCTCCACGATTTATACTGCCGGATAACGATGGCGGCAAATAGGTTCATCGACGTGCCAGACCACGCCGGGGCTATGGCTCGGCGACTCAACATCATCGACTTCACACGATCCTTTAAGGATAGCCCAGACACGACGCTTCGTGACTCCCTGCGTGATGAGATTCCGGGGATCATCATCTGGTCCCTAGCCGGCTTGAAGCGAATACGTCACACGAAAAAATTTACAACCCCTCGTACCAGCCGACTTGCTTTAGATGAATGGAGACTGTATACTTCTCCAATCGCCGGCTTCCTTGAAGAATGCTGCCGGCCAGACCCGGAGGAACGTGAGAGTCAGGTTGAGCTATTCGATTGCTGGGTTAAGTGGTCTGAGGAGCGGCGTATATCGCCCATGCCCAGCCCGCGGTTTTATGAGGGTGTGCGATTTGCGGCGCCTTACACGACGGCCATTACCGAGGAATCAGCGGGTCGGATTACGAAGTATTTTGACGGACTGCGGTTACGATCCAAAGTGGCGAAACAATTTCTTGGGAGACCAGAACGATGAATGAGACCTTCACTACCGGCGCTCAACGGGATCAACAGGGCGACAAGTTGCGATATGATCTGATGTCCCCCTTGGCGGCGAAGCGGATCGCCAGGGTGTTCGCCGACGGCGCCAAGCGCTATGGGGATCGTAATTGGGAGAAGGGTATGCCTTTTACCCGCGTCCTCGCGTCGGCACTTCGGCACCTGCACGCCTACCGGCTTGGCGATAAGGGCGAGGACCATCTCGCCCAACTCGCGTGGAACGTGGAGGCGCTTCTGCATTATGAGGAGGCAATTAAGGGCGGCACCTTGCCAGCGGACCTGAATGATCTGCCGAGGTACGACAATCTTGCGGGGTATGGTGGATTCATTGCCGACTCCGCCCCGCAGAAGGAGGACACCGTATACCTCGCCGGCCCGATGCGGGGCGTCGCTGATTTCAATTTTCCAGTCTTTGACAAAACTCGTGATTGCCTGACAGAGATGGGCTGGAATGTGATATCGCCGGCCGATATGGATCGGGCCGATCCTGATGATGTTGAGGATCAGGCGAAGTTTGCCGCCCGCGATACGAAGGCAATCATTGAGAAGTGCGGCGCCATCGCATTGCTCCCAGGTTGGGAGCGCAGCGAGGGCGCTACCGCGGAATTCTTCCTGGCGCGATGGTTGGGGTTGAAGATTATCAGTATATGGACTGATGAAGATGGCGCGATGGAAATGCGCATTAGTGATGCTGATGAACGGGCGGCTGCGTATCGCATACTAGGGCGTTAACCCATGCGTAATCTCATCATCGGCGATCTACATAATCCCTGGACGCATCCCGGCTACTTGCCGTTTTGCCGTGATCTATATTCGCGCCACAAATGTGACAATGTGATCTTCATCGGTGATGTTGTTGACTGGCACGCAATCTCATTCCACCCCAGGAACCCCGATGCGCCCGGCCCAAAAGACGAGTATACGCGGACGAAGGAACGGGTTCAAGAGTGGTATAAGGCGTTCCCGAAGGCCAAAGTCTGTATCGGGAACCACGATGAGCGTGTGGTCCGGCTTGCCGGTACAGTCAATATCCCGGAGGATTTTCTCAAAACGTACTCGGAAATGTGGGAAACTCCTAGCTGGACCTGGGATCGTTCCTTCATCGCCGATGATGTATATTACTTTCACGGCACAGGAACGGGCGGAGTGCATCCCGCGTTTACGTCGATGTGCAAGCAGCTGATGAGTGTAGTGCAGGGGCATATACACTCCGCGTCGGGCATCAAATGGAGGGCCAATCCTCGGCGCCGTATCTTTGGTATGGACACAGGTTGCGGCATTGACGACAAGGCTATTGCGTTTGCTTACGGTTGGAATCAACAGATTAGGAGCATCGTTAGCGCGGCGGTCGTGCTGGATGGAATCCCGATCTTAGAAGTGATGCCGATGGGTGACGGTGAGAAGTATCATCGCTCCCGATTCGGCAAAAAGACGAAAGGCAGGTAGTTTAATGCGTTACGCTCTACTCGTTTTTGTTTCGCTGCTGGCAGCCTGCTCATCACTTCCCAAGGCGACCCAGCAGACCATTCAGGCCGGACACAATCGGGCGGCGATTGCCGCCGGGAAAGCCCAGGATGCCGGCACAATAGCCGACGCAAAGGGCGCCGCCTCGCCGACCTCACATCCAATTGATGCTTCGGATGTCGTGGTGAAGGACACGCGCGCGTCATTGCGTGTGGTCTTCATTGTGTCCTTCATTGCCTTGCTGGTCAGTATCGGGTTACTATTTACACCGTTGTCTTTGGTGTCCAAGATCGCGGTTCCCGTGGCCGGCGCCCTGGCGGTCGGCTCCCTGGCCGGTGAGATTGCGGTGCCGTTCTTCCCCTACATTCTGGCGGGATTAGGGGTGCTGGCGCTCGCGCTGGCAGTCTATGAATTGATCGTCGCCAAGGGCAATGTGGCCCTGGCGATTACGGACACGGAGGCATTGATCGTGCCGGCGAAAACTACCGCGGCTCCGACCGCGGCCCCCAACAACCATCCCCCGGTGAAGTGATGCGGCCGATCCGAACCCGCGAAGAATTGATTGACTTCGCTGCCAGAAGGGCACCCTCCGCGGCATGTGCCACCGCGTTGAAAGACATGGAGGGCGCCCTTGTGCTAGGGGCGCACGATCCCGCCGTCGCTGGATTGCCGGGCTGGATCATCAAGGTGACATCCCAGCACGGGCGGGTTTGGATTCTTGCGGTCGGAATGGATGCCGACAATCAGGAGTACGTATGTCGGCAAGTCGATGAAATCCCCGACACTTATACCGGCTGCGTGACCGGCCGGCCGGGTATTATGAACGGCGACGACACGGAATACAGGAGGGCGTTGCGATGTCAGGTCCACCCCGAAGACTCTTACTAGCCGCCGTCCCGGATTATGTCAAGGAACGATTCGGCAAGGATATCAGCCGGCAATCAGCGTACAATTGGGTGAGCGTTGGCCGGAATAATGTCAAGCTGCGGATCGCCCAGGTGGTGGCGCTTGGCGGACCACATACTATGGTGCGTGTGACTTATACTAATTGGGTGGATGAGTTTGTTTCGCGGATGGGAGGACTGGCATGATAATCGACAGCGACAAGGATCAGGTTGATTTGCGCGAGCGGATGGGGAGAGATCGGCTGCGGTTGGCAATGAATAATGAGGAAGCGATTCTCTGGCATCGAGAAGGGGAATGGCGGAAAGCTTCCGCCGATGTAATTTTGAATTTGCTTGGGATATGGATGATGGAAAATGCGCCGTGGAATGTGATGTTCGGCCCGGAACCTGTGATCCTCTATTGGGAGCAATGCCGGCCTATCCAATCACCGACCGGGCTTTCGATTTGACCCAGGACCAGAGATAAGATAGCGCCAGCGCTGCGGCGGAAGCGTATACACTCCATCCGATCAGCGCTCGCTTCTCGTGGGATTCAAGAGCGCCGACGCGAGACTTGACATCCTTCAAATCATCCATCACGGCCTTCACAATGGGATCAAAATGTTCGCCGACTTTTTGAATCAGTGGTTCCACGATGACGGTCTTTATTCGCTCCGCGTCCGCAAGTGTCAACTCTTTATCGCCCATGATTATCTCTTTTTCGGCACATGCCGCCTATTGAATCCGACCGTTTCTAGCGCCTGTTGTTCTGGTGGCTCCGGCGGAGTCAATCCGAGGGTCGGTTGAATCGCAGTCGGCAGCACTTCTTTCGCCGCCATCTTGGCGGTTCCCTCATTCGGTTCAAATAGACTCTTACCCCGCGTCTTTTTACCCTGGAAGTCACGGCCCTCGTAATATTGTCGGGCCATCGACGGGACCGGCGCAAACCGATCCTCCGCCCATTTTACCACGTCTCCACCGGCATAAGCCAGCGCGATGACCGGTCCCATCGGGCCAGCCGGAAGCGTCCAGCGTCCCAAGCCGAACACATGAGGATGGAAGAAGTCCTCGGCGCTCTGGGGTAATTTACCAGTGGATACTGTGTTCATTACCCCACCCGCCAAGGCTGCGGCAAGTAGATGTCCGGCAACCGCTTGTTGCGCCGGCGAGAGGTTGGTTGTCTTCAACAACTCCGGTACATCCCCCGCGGCTCGGCCGATCAATTTGAACGGGTTGGTAGTCCAATGCGGAAACGCTAAGGCTTCCCGCATCGCCAGTTGCACAGCTTTACTCTGGAATTCACGGCTGTCTTTCAGGTTACTAAATGAATAGTTAACAGCCTCTACAACCTTTTTTGCCTTGGCTATGACCTCCGGGTCGGTGGGGCTTAATCCTTTCCGACTCGCGTCATTCAGTACATCTTGCAGGCCCATGAATTGAGCGCCACGTCGGGCATTCTCCCCGACATTCTCAAACAGCATCCGTTTGGCAGCGCGGATGATAGATGCCGGATTCTTGAAATTGGTTTTCTCTGCCTGTCCTTTGAATATATCTGGGGTCTCAGGAATGCCGCCGGCCTTCGCGGCCAGTTGAACCCGTGATTCCATCGGAGTATTTGGATTGCCAAACGCCTCTTTAGCGGCCCCGCCTTCATGTACCGCTTCCGCCAATCCGGTTCCCGGAATTGCCTGCCGAAGCGCCTTGGCGGTTTCCATCAATTGTCCGTGTGTAAGACTTTGGATGGCGCGTCCCAATCGTAGGCCGGATGCCGATTGGGAAAAATTCATGTAGTGGGCGCCTTGCAAGCCTAACTTAGTGGTGATGATCGCTCGATTGGTGGAGTCAATCGCTTTCACGAATGGATTTTGCGGATCGACCGGCGACGGTTCCATGCCCTTATTGAAGATGTTCGCTACTGCCTTATCAGCGACGTACCGCGGCCGGTCGGCTTGTGCCAAGGCATCATCGACTAATCCGTGCTTTTCCGGCACCCGGCCAGCTTCATAGGTCGGATGGTATTCACCCGTACCCGGCTCAGTAAATTCAGTCTTCGCGCGTGTCTCTGTCTGTCCCTTGTTTTTGCCGACTTGTATTACCTGCTCGTAAGGGTAATCGGCTTCGCTTTGATAATGCTCCTGCAATTCGTCCGGCGAAGCGGGCGGCAATTCCTGCACCGTCCCATCCTTTATTCCTCGTCGGAACAACGCAAGTCGAGTCTTCAACGGCGTATCCTGATTGTTCAGTTTATCAAGTAATCCGCCTTCATTTGTCGCCGACCATTTGCGTTGTGGAGGTTGAAATAATTTATCCCGTAGCGCCTGCTCATTCGGCATCTGCTGGTCGCCAAAGTCGAGTTTGCGAATGAGGCCGGCACGCACCGCGCCTTTCGCCATACGGGAAAAATGAACATACTTCATCGCATCGACACGTTTAACAATGGCGGTCACGAGGGGATTCTCGTGCATTGGCGCCATTCCTTTCGCGGCGAGGACGTTCACAAAATCCTCATGCCCACCTGTCAGACTTCGGCTCTTTATAACATGCCCAATCGGCGCCAAACCTCCTGGGCCACTTCCTTCCGGCGCCTTATACCCGAACTCATAAGGCTTTTTTCCGTTCTTGTCGATCATACCGGCAGACCGACCCATTTGATCTTCATTCCAATGTTGCGCACCAGGAATGTTTTCACGAATTCCATTCCGTTTGACAGCGACTCCATCCTCATGCCATAATGCGCCAAGATTACCGAATTTTGGATCGGATGGTGCTTGATGGGCCTCGATCTCATCTACGAGTCGGTATACGTCCTTCGCCCGGCCCGACTGTATCATCTGGTTTGTCGCGTCAATGTATGGTTTGTATGCCGCGGCGCGACGGAAGCCACCCAAATTACTCGTATCATTCGCCAGTTTTATAATATCCATTGCACGGACAACATGGGTGCTGCGTCCAAGATTGCCGCCAAAGAATTCGCCGATGGAATTACCGGCCTTTACTGCCATACCCCCCATTATGTCCTTTGTCGTGCGCCCAGCATTGAGGACTAGATCGTGGGCTCTTTTAACATCGAATCCACCACCTTCATCGGACCATAATTTTTGAAGCCATTTTTTTGTGGATGCGCCGAATGTGTCTTTTGGCACATCTTCTTTAGGGACGGCGCGGGTGACGGCCGCGGTCACTTGTTCCGGCGTGCGTTCTGCCGGCGGCTTGGCGGCTTCTTTCGCCTCTTCGGCTGGTGTCTGTACTTGTGTAGGAGTCCCGGCCTTTTGTTCCGCTGGTGTCGCTTCATCGGGTACAGGCGTACCCGCCATCCCTTCGGGGGTTTCGAATGTTGCGTCCTTTGTTGGGTCTGCAATTGGCACCGGCGCCGGGGCGATTCCCCGACGCTCTACTCCTCCGGCGGCAAGGTATTTATTCTGTACTTGTCCTATCGCGTCGGCATTCGCTTGCCGTTGTTCTGGGGTTAAACCGCTCCTTATTTTCTCGGCTAGTGCGCGCCGCGGATCAAGTAACGGTGATGATTCGGGCACCGGCTGTATTTGGGCGGCAACATCTTTGAATGGCGGATTGGCTGGCACTGGCCCTTTGCTGGTTGTGCCGAATCCGCCCGGACCGTCGGTACCAGTGTCCTCGTGCAGTATGTTAGGCCGGGGCGGTGTCGCGGGAGCCGGCATCGGTGCCGGAGTCGGTGCAGGAGCGGGAGTCGGCGTCACGTTTTCTGGCGCTTTTGTTTCTACGGGGGCAGTCTGCACAGGGGGTTGGTTTTCGACCCCAGGCGCAGATTGACCTTCCGGTGCCATGCCATGCAGCGCTCCGCCCCCGGCGCCCAGGGCCAGCGCCTTATATACGTTCTCCATGATGGGCCGACTATTATTAACATTACTGGCCATTTGGCCTGCCACCTGGGGAAGCGCGGATGCCAGAACTTTGCTGCCGAATGTGGCTGCCGCATTGCTGACGACGCCAGAGAGCGCACGGTTTAACACGCCACGTAGGAGGGTATTGCCCTTCCCGCCTAGCGCCCCCGCGATGGCTGAATCAATGGCGCCCTGGGTTATCGCCTGTCCAGGTGTTCCGCCCTGCCCATACTCGCTTAATCCACCAACAGCGCCCGCCAGAACGGGGTTGCCGAAGCGTGCAGTGCCGGCCAGGAAGCCAGCAGCCTCGGTGCCGAAGTCCTCCTTCACTGGCGTTTGCATGATGTTCTGGTTGGCAAGGAAAGCGTTTTGGCCCACCTGTCCCGGCAGAAGGCGTCCAATACCCTCCGCGGTACTGGGGATGCCGGAACCTTGATAAGCTGCAAGTGCGCGATTCTCGTAAGGATGTTGGGCGCCGAACTCTGCGGTCTCGGCGCCCTGAGCCGCAGCCTCAGCCGGCCCGTAGGCGGCCGCAGCGCCAGCTTCCGCCGGGTTCGATTGCTTGTTAGGAAGGGCTGTGGCCTGTTCGCCGGCAGGACCGTAGAGTTTACGGGCAGCCTCATAATTGGCCCCGATCTGTAATTGATGTTCCGGCTTGGCCGGATCGAGGCCCATCTTCGTGTTCAAATCTTGCGCCTTTAGGCGCCAGATTGAATTCGGATCGACGGCTTGCAAATCGCTTGGGGGTGTGATCTGCAAATCAGATGGAAGTTCATCGGCCATATCTACGCTCCTGGGGGCGCTGGTAAGGGATTAGCCGGCGGCTGGTAGGGCAGGATTTGCCCATTCGTGACCTTGAACATCTTGCCGGTGGACGGACTATTAAGTACGGAACCTTCCGGGTATTTGGCGCCTGTGACGGGGTGAACTGCGGCCGGTGATTGGGGAGTTGCAATTCCGGGTGCTGCTACGGGCGCCGCGGCGGGAGCCGGTGCCGCGGCGGGAGCCGGTGCATTAGATTGTGCATTTGGGCCGCCCGGCAGCCCTTTTTGCAGATTTAGTAACTCGTTTTGCCGTTGTCCCACAACCTGTGCCATACGTTGATAATCTTTCCACTGTTGGGTATCCGTATCGTTCGGGTCGATCTTATTTCCCTCGGCATCGGTGCCCGTCTCTAGTTTAGACTTGGCTTCTTTTCCATCCTCCAATGCTTGTCGGTACGCTTGCTCAGCGGATTCATACTGCGCCTTCTGGTATTCGGATTCCTTTGCCTCTGGCGCCGGCTTTGGTTGTTCCGCCGCCTTACCCCCCGGCAACGGTTCCTGCACGGTGTCGGGCAACTTCACCTTGTACGCGCCTGCGCCCTCGGCCTCCAAGGTCTCGCCCGGTTTGAGGTTCGCCTGTTGGCGTTCTTCACCCGCGGCGAATGCTTCCTGCGACATCCGATCTGGCCCGTCGCCTTGACTGATACTAACCGACCCGCCGGGAATGGTGCGGGTCGGCGTATTCTGGGCCTGCTTCACAACCTCCTGCATGATCCCCTTGAACGTGTTGAGGTCGATGTTGGGATCGTTCTGCAAATCTTCGACTTGATCTTTCAATTCCCCCAAGTCGTATTTGCCAAGCATTGCTGCCTGCATCACGCTCTTGGCCTTCGCCAACGATTGGGTCATGGGCGATACGCCCCCCACACCGCCTCCGCCGATTGCTGCGCCGGATCGCCGAGGGGAAGTTCCAGTAGTCCCCATTCCCCGGCCGCGCCCAACGGCTTGCCGAGTGTTTGAGGCATTTTGCAATCTATTGGCTAACGCGCGAGCCGCCTCCACGTCTGGCGCCGACTTACGCGCAGCGATGAGTGGCACTTTCTTAGCTGCCGCTGCCTCACGCAGGTGACTCAGATCGTTGACCGGCGTTTCCTTCGGCGGCTCGCCCTCATTACGACGGTTGAATCCTCGAGGACCAAAATTATCAGATTGAGCCATGCCTAATCTCCATTATTCGCCGCACCCTGAATCGGATTACCGTTCATATCCAATGGATTGCCGGCATCATCATATCCGGCGATCATTGACGCCTCGCCGAATTCGTTCCCGCCATTATTTATCATACCCTGATTATTGTTAAAAGCCATTAACGCATTCTGATATGCCTGCGCCTGGGTTTGCGAACTACTCGGAGCCGTAGTGGTCGCGTTGGTGACCGCAGCGCCTTGATTACTGCCCGGCAATGCGCCGGTGACACCTTCATTGACCTGATTCTGTGGCAGCCCGACACCAGGGGCATTGATAGCATTACCTGCGTTTGCCGACATATTCGCCAGATTTTCCAATGCCCCCATTTGAGTAAGAGCGCCTTGATTCTGGACGTTGGCTGCCGCAAGATTATACGTTTGTAACGGCGCTTGTAGTTCATTGGGAAGTGTGGTTGAATTTGCTAGGCCGGCGTTCGTCAGACCTTGAGTGACGCTCGCCTGATTCTGGCCGAGTTGTTGTTGCAAGCCTTGCAATTGGCCGGAAGTCGTGTTACCGGCGAGATTATAAGCTTGGCCGAGGTTTGTCAGGGCCGCGTTATATCCTTGGATCGCGGGATTGGAACCAGAGAATTGAGTGACTCCCGGCGCGCCAAGGGCGCTTGTAGGAGTAGGAGAAGCGGCAGCACTAAAATTACCGGGCATATATCACCTGCTATCCTAATGAGTTATAATACTTTGTCAGAAGTTGCCAGTTGCGACGATGGCGATTATGCGATACCGCGTTCTGATCTAGCAACGGAAATTGTAGAGCAATCGCCACGGCGGATACCATATCGGACATCGTTAAGGAGTCGGACAAACTTTCCGCGTGCAGAACGCCCACGATTCCCGCACAGGTTGCGGTAAGTGTCAGGGAATCGGAGAGCGATGGGAAGGTGGCGCGTACCGCGGAAACAAGACCAGATATCGTCAACGAATCGGAGACCGACTCATGTAGACGCCGCGATCCCGACGAGAGATCGGAGAGTGTAAGTGAATCCGCAAGCGATGGAAATGTAGCGCGCTTTCCGCTGTCTGAAGCTGATAGAGTGAGCGAATCTGAGAGTGACGGAAAAGTGCGGCGAATCGCGAAATCGGAATCGGAAAGCGTTAATGAATCGGTATTTGTTTCAGTGTAACTATTAGCGCCTCCCGACCGCAGCAACGGCAGCATCGACGACACGCGGTTGAGTTCGAAGGGGTAGCCAGCTTTGGACGATATTGACCAGGCATCCACCGATTGCTGACCCCAAGCCATCGAAATTAGTGCGATATCATCCATCGCGCCGTTCCAAAAATGCGACGAATAATCCTGGCCGATCAAGCAATAGGTGGGCACCGTGTTCGCCGTAGTCCCCGACACGCCAGAAAAAATTAGCGATTGCGATACTCCATNNCACGCCGGTTGGGGTGTACAGATCGGCATCGGTGAATTCGACATACACATCGCCCGCTTCGAAGACGTTGCAATAAATCGAGAATTGCTGGAAATTTATCTGCGCCCCCGGACCGGCGTAAAGAATTGTATTAGTGCCTGTCGAGCTTACGGGATTTTTTACCTTGACGTGCAGCGTCCTTGGAGCCGCGCCCGATGGTACGATGCGCGGCAAGACGATGAGCGAGGCCGTGCCGTTGAAATTGATCTGCGCAAACCCGCCGGGCCTATTGGTCGGCCCCCATCCATATCCGGTGCCGAATGAATTTAAGGTACCCGCGTTGACCCCACGCAAATCATAAAACTTTGATCCGCCCGACAATCCTGGCACGCCTAAATACCACGCCACCAGCCCGCGATTGAGCGGGGCGGATTGGTTGATCGGATTTCTCAGATCAATAGGTCGATAGCGTCGGATTGGCGCAAGGCGCGAGATCATTGGTTAACCAGCTTGATCGCTGTAGGGAGAAATATTCAAGGTATTACCGCTTGCTGCAAATGCCGCCCCTGTTTGGTTTTGCAGAAGGACTTTGAAATGTCCTGGCGGGATGGCGGCCGTTAGGCATGGACTATATGCATTGCTTGTTCCATCACTAGGGAATACAACATCAGGATTGCGGGTTGCCGGAATACCATTAGTTCCCGTCTCATAATTCGTGTTGTCAAGAGACTGCAAAAACCAAACATTAACGCCGGTATTGGTTGTTCGGTTTGAAGCGATTGCCGCCAAGTTCAATTGCACCTGGGCGAGAGGTAGACCGCCCAATCCGCTCCCTTGTATATTTATAAACGTACCCCCAGTATTGACCGACGCAAGAGTGGTGGAACCATTCGGTAGTGAGTTCGCCTCTGTGGACATTAACGTGGTGTACGTTCCCGCATTTATCTGTACAAGATATTCTGTAACGAATGCCATATTTTACCCTATACTTGAACACCCTGAGTCTGCAATATTCCGAGCGCGGCCGTAATGTCGGTAATATCACAATCCGCAGTCTGCGATGTGAGTAGTAACTGGATGCTATTGCACGACCCTGTGCCGAAAGCGGTCGCCTGTGCCACGGTCATCATATTCATGGTCACGAAATTAACGCCCAAAGCGTTCCAGGTTGCAAATTGAAGATTGCTTCCAGGATCAAGATTATCAATATAATCAAGCGCCGCGTTTGCGAGCGCCACATTCGCTTGGGTTAGCACAGTCTTACCATCCACTCCCACAGTTGTCGGGGATAGGGCATACAGATCAAGCAGATCGCGGATGGAAATAGCCGCGGCCAAAACGGAATTCTTTGGCAGGTAGCTATACTGGATCGTTTGATTCGGTACGATCTGATGCACCAATACCAGGAGTCCGGCCTCATCCCCAGAAGCAACATGGGGCGCGAAACCGATATTATTCGGATCGGTATGAAGCAGAGTGGCGAGTTGGGACTGTTGGGGGCCGGTGAGAAGCATGATAATCCTTTAATCATTCAGAACATAGGTTACGGCGAGTGTGTCGCCACTAATCACCGACCGGGTACTGCCGAATGAGGCTTCACAGAGAAGCGTGCCCGATGCACCGCTGATGGTGTTATTACTGGTGATGAATGCACCATTGATCGTCGCGGTTCCGCTGATATTGAACGTGGCGACGCTTGCGGCGTTGGTGATACTCTGGCTGGACGCTGCCGCCGGAGAATACGTTGGCCGGTTCGCATTACTATATGAGGCATTCTCTACCCATCCTGCGTGCGAGGCCATTGTGTCGCCGGCAGCCAAAGCGCTGAATCCGGCATTGTCAATCAGGCCAATATACCAAATCGCGATCTGCGAGGCGCCCCCAATCGCGGTGTTCAATACCGTATTTCGCCCAATATTGGTAACGAGGTTCGGCGATTCCCATTCGTCGATCACCTTACCATCACGTTCGAGTTTGAAGATGAACCGCCCCTTGAGACCGATATGCTCGGCCGGCCGGGTAACAACGCCCTCTGCGCTATCGCTCAAATGTAACTGTGAATTCATAGAAACCTCTATCGTATTGTCCGTTGGCGACCAGCCTGGTCAAACTCTGCAATCGCAGATTCAAAAGAGAAGTAAGTATTGTCAACATTATTACCAATTGTTAACGTGAACCATCGACCGCGGAGGCGTTGCCGGAAACATTTCTGACGCCGATCAGTCGGCATATTCACGGAATAGGTGCTGTGTGGCGTGCCTTCGGTTACGCTGAACGCATCCGGTCCCGAATCAATCGTAGCGACCGCGTTCCAAAAGTTCGTGGTAGTCAAATTATAGTAATAATCAACCAAAATTGGATCGCCGGACCCTGGTGGATTATCGAAGGTAATGGTATTGGTAACGATGGTGTATTCGGTCACCGGTCCGTATTCTTCTTCCATTGTATCATAATTAACAACAATGGCTGCTCCATTTGCCGGCGCGGTTCCAAATAGAATGGCGTTATCAACTGGAAAGAAGTAACCAGGATTCGGGGTGATGCTGCCAAGACAATACTGCACCACTATCGCGGCGCCACTTACGGGCGCGGCTCCAAATTGAATAACATCGCCTTCTGCAAGGAAGAACCCTGCGGCCGGAGGGTTGACCGTAGTACGGGGCACTGTGATTGAGTTCACGGTTGCGACCATCGTGGGGTTAAAAGCATCATTACTGAGATTGAAACTGGTGGTTGATCCATCACCCGTGAAATCATCAGTTTGCGTAGTCGCCGGTAGCGCCTGCTGCGGGATACTAATCGCGTTCACCGTCGCAGTCATTGTATCGTTAATGGCGGTATACGATAGATTAAAATCGGTGGTTGATCCGTCGCCGGTGAAATAGTCAGTTGGATCAGGCGCCGGATATATCGTGCGGCCACCCACCGTAACCACTATCGGCCCCGGCTCTGGAAGTTGAGAAAGTGTAAATGTTTCAGTCGTCCCGTCGCCTGTAAAATCATCAATTTGATTGATGACATTCGGCTCTGGTTGATTCGGGCCGAGTTCGCCTAGATCAATCGTTAGGCCGGTAAGGAGTGAAGCGCCGGGGAACGGACTGATCGGGCCGAGTGTGACGAAGGCATTGATCGCGGTTCCGTCGTCGTCAAACACAGTGCTATTCGCGGCGCCAAGGATGAATCGGCGAATATAACCATCGAACCCACCGAGAAAGATGGCGCGTTGATTCGGATCGTTATTGGCAAGATAGAAGCAAGACGCGGATGGCCCTATGTTCGCCGGAAATTGTTGCGGCCATAATCCACCCTTCCGACTATCATAAATCAACGATAAACCCTGAGTAGCGCCCCCAATCGGCGACACAAACATATGCAGATAATGCAGGTCGGCATCCCACACCAAACTAATGATCTGCGTACCTGGATTTAGAAACTGGAAGAATTGATTGTACTTCGTCTTCGTCAGATTCTCCGGGGGTCGATAGAATTCCCAAATTGGGCGCACGGAGAATAATCCGCCTGTGGCGATATAGTACAACGTCCCTTCGGGATCAATCGCCCAAGCATCTTTGCCGACCACACCCATGTTCTGCGAAATGATTGTGTTTGTACCACCGGCAGCCGGATCGCCTTGATACATGAACATGGAATGCGAGGCACCGATGATGAAATAATCGTCGGTGTACGGAATCAGCGCCGTGATTGGTTCGCCAATTTTGCCGGCGGCGGCAGGATCATCCACGAAAGCTGCGGCCGAATCCAAGGCAGAGAAATTCCAATCATAGGGATTGCTGACCCGACTCGCATACAAGTTCTGCGGATTGGTTGAAGCGTTCAGCATCAGGCGCCCGCGCCAGTTGGCGGCAAGCGTCGGCGTCACCGGCGCCGTGCCGGTCGTAACGACATAAGGAATAACCGATGCGGATAAAAGATCGACATCAATGATGCCGTTCACCCCGTCTACGATATAGGCGTGCTGATTGATGATGGCGATGCTGACAATATTGGTGGTCGAGAGCGGCGGCCCGGCGGTCTGCCCCAGGGCGCGGATCAATTGCGCAACGGGTTGAGAATAACCAAGATAGACATATCCTCCGCATACGGCAATAAGCACCGAATTATAAGTCGCCTGAACGGCAGCCCCAGAGGTTACGAATGAGTATGTCATTATTGAATATATACCGGCGCGGTTTGACCGACCGATACCTCACCAATGACACTTATTTGCGGTATGACATACACGTTACTGGCGTACAAACCAGGGAACGTAAATGATCCCGAGATACTACGATCCAATGAAGACAAAACTCCACTCCATTCCGGCAATGAAGGATTCCCATCAAATCCAATCGTGATTATAAACGGCGTCCCTTGCCAGTTTTGTCCCGTTAATACCGGCGTACCATTTGCATTTATGGATCGTCCGGATGGAGACCCAGTAACTTGCATGGCCAGGGTGACGGCATTATAGCTACTCGGTTGGGTGTTCCAAGGAGTCGGAATTATAATTATTCCGCTGCCACCGTTTCCGCTTGAATCCGCCTGTATCTCCGCCTGAAATGTAATATAAGAAAAACTACCGGTTGTGTTGAATCCAATTGCCGGAAGTGTGATATTTTGTGCGGTTCCGGCCGTGTTAAATGCTAGGACTGTGCCGGTAAATCCTTTTATTCCGGTAGCAAGGCCGGGGGCTTTCGTAGTCGTGTACGAGTTTGTTTCGCCCCAATTTATTGTGATAAGGGGAATCGTGCCAATAGTTCCCCCACCACCTGTGGGCGTGATGAAGTTCGCTGCTTGCATTCCCTGTATCTGCGTGAGACCCAGGGAGCCATCATATTTCTTCGTAATCCCGAATCGCTCGGCAACGCGCTCGCGCCCATAGATATCATAGGGCAGCACGTTAAGTGCATCCCAGCATGTGGGCGGCTGGGCGCCTTCCGGGCCTTGGCCCCCCATTGGCTGTTGCTCACGAGCCGCCGATTGCACAACGCCCCCGGTGGGGGACACAAGCGGCACCTGTTTCGTCTGCGGGATTTTCGCTGGATGCGGCATATAAAGAAGGCCGGCGCCTCACGGAAAGACGCCGGCCCCAGGAGGAGAACACGACCGGACTTTACCGAAGTGGGTTGCCATCTTCAGCGAGGGTGCCATCATCGCCCGTGGTATCGGTATCGTTGTAACTGACGATGGTGGAATCGTAGTGATATTCAAGTGAAGCAATACGCCCGACACCCGTTGTCGTCCCGGCATAGGCGATTTCGACCGCAATCACATTGTCGCGCAGCAATCCATTGCTGCTCAAATTGATCTCAACGACCTGGTACGTTGTGCTGAGGGCGGCGTTTGCCGTATTAAACGGAAGGGTCGCCGTCACCGCGGAACCCGCGGAATTTGCCGCGGTCTTTCCTGGAAGCAAGATCGTCGGCGTTCCGGTAAGCGTGATGCCGGAATCGGCATTCGCCAGAGCAACCAGGACGCGAATAATGAAGTGATCGCTTGCCTCATCATAATCGCGCGGGATAGGGATAGAGAGGATGGCGGCGTTTGTGTCGCTAGCAGTCGTCACAAGTTCGGGTACGCCATTGACTGTGATAATAGTCGTGCCGCTTATTAGCGTGACATCACCAAAGCCAATATATTTATCAACCTGGATTCCACCATCCGCGGCTGACGCGGTACCGGTAACGGTGTTAACGCCCGAACCAGAATACTCATTTGAGGCGCCATTGTCACCTGTAACAAGTTGCTTAATCATGTACAGGAAATTATTCGGGGAGAAGTGCATAGCGGAATCCTTAAATTACGATGTTCCAAACACTGGTACGGTCGGGCGTTGGTACCAATAATCACGGAAGGCCCGGATCGCCGGGGTCTTGCTTGTAGCCGCGGTCGGGTTGCCAAAATACCCCAGGCACTTCGGCACGGCGCGACCATCTACCAATTTACTTTGCGGGAGGGCGGTGGTCTTGTAATAAGTCCAATCCGGCCCATCCATTGAATCATCAACTTCTTTTTCGCACAGCGCGTAGCACGCGGCCTTGATTGCCTCATCGTGTCCGAAGGGCGCTGGCGGGGTATCGTACAAATTCACCAGATCATTGAAGTGAAGTGTATACGGAAATATCACCGATAGGAATTCACTGCTAATCCGCCACGTCATCAATTCCCAGCGTTGCCGCGGCGGGATATATCCAATGAAGGAATATGTCGGTGTCGGAATCAACCGAACCGCCGCCTCATATGGCGTGCCGGATTCAATGTTATAGTTTTGCCGACGCTGCCGGATCGAGAACTCATCAATCCACCGCAGAATCATCCCGCGGTTGGTATTGGCGATGAACGAAATCGGGCCGGTGTATTGCCCCCCGAAGTCGGCCGGTAAAGTATAATCGCCGGTCGCCACCATGCCGAAGCCGATGGCGTAGTTACTCGATGTGTTCAACTGCCCAAACTGCTGAATCAGTGCGGGAATCTGCTCGGTCGTAACCGCCGTGCCGGCTGGAAATGCCCCGCCCGGCACTTGAGGGGTTTGTGTCGGCACCACACTGGCCGGCGTGGCGATGATGTTCACCGTGTACGGGCCGAGGTATTGAACGATGGTGAATTGAGTCCCAAGTTGGGAAGATAGCGGAAACTCATCGACGGTCAAATTTAGGCCCGGTGTATTCGCGGGCGGGTTCCCGCCAATCCAGATCGGCCGAAGTTCCATTGATGCAAGAAAGGTCGGCGCCACATAAGGCACCTGCCCCAACGGCGGTGGCGGTGGAGGGGGAGGCGGACTGGTAAGGGTAAGGGTAGTGAGACCGGCGAACGGACCCGTGGAATTGTAAACCGCCGATACATTCGTCGCGTTTGTTGGATCGAACGCAATCTGAGGCCAGAGGTCTACCTGCGCAATTCGGTTCAGCCATTTCCATCCATTCGGTTCGGGGCCATCATTGATGAACATCCGAATCGCGTCGTTAACAATGTCCTGGCAAAGCGCGAGATCAGCCGGATCATTAGGGACGCTCGGCACGCCCGTGCCGTCAGCGCCGTAATATGCGAGTCCCAACTTCTTCGATACCTTTATCAGCAAATCCTCATTCATCAGAGCCGAGGTCGGCTCCGTGATCGGGAAGTTCGGATAATTAGAGGTTATCTGGGACATTTATAAAAGAAGGGAGTTGGGTATGCACATCGCTATAAAACCCAGGGTTAGCGGTTGCTCTACCCAACTCCCTTGGAAGGGAAAGAGAAAAATGCATTTAGTTGATCTTCGCCGCCGTGCGGAAGAAATCAATATCGAGAACGGGCGCTGCCGTGGTTGCAGTCGTCATCGACACAATGCCGCCATAATCGCTGGTCTGATCCCAAGTGCTATCGACCACATACTTCGCCACCTGATAACCATTGACAAACCAACGCGCCGTATAGGTGTCAAAGTTCACGCCAAGTTTGACGAATCCAGCCGAGCCGGTGTTAATCCCAGTCTGGCCGGTTGTGCCCGTCACGACCAGAAGTCCGGGAGGAGTCGGGGGTGTATAGAATGGGTTGCCCGGATCGGGATTGTTGGCGTTGGCCGTCAGAACATTAAGCAGCACGGTATTGAGTGTGCCCTTGCTGTTGCCGTAACTTGGTATGGTCGTCGAGACGTTCGGCGCAACTGCGGTGCCTTGATTGAGGTACACGGCATCAAAGTTGGCCGGCAGATCACCATGCAGCCAGAATCCAAAGCAGCTTGTTGCCGCCTGGGCGCCAAGACTATTACTGGCGCGTGTGGCCGAGGCCGCGGCGACAATGCCGCCGTTTACGGCGGTCGTGGTCGGCACAAGACCTTGCGTGTTAGCCACGCCCACGAAAATACCCTTGGCAGTTGTCACATCGCTAACGGCCAGGGATGCCTCGAACCAAATTCGACCCGTGCCACCGGAGGCGATGGGGCCGAGAGGCCGGGTGTAAATCTGCGTGAACGCTTGGGCGGTGCCGGCGACAGTCGCCGACAGAACGTGGTCAAACGTACCAGCCTGAACGAAACTCTGCGTCAGGCCGCCGAGACCAGGGGTACCGGAGTTAGGAAGACCCGGCAAACTTGCAACATCGTAAAAATGCTGCGTTTGAAAATAACCGTTACCTTCGTCCTGTAACTCGTAGGCGAGGCAGTCCGCCCACACGCCGTCCGAAGGGGACTGCGGCAGATTGGGGTTCGTCTGCGCATATCGTGCAATTCCATAAGCCATATCAAAATCCTCAAATCAGAGTAGAAGTCAAGAACGCCATAACTCCTATGGCTTAGGTGGTCGGGATGACATTGTGAAGGACAAAACCCGCCGTGCGCCGGTTCGTCACAAGGTTATTGTGCGAACCGTCAAGAAACACGGTGAAGGTCGTGTGCTGGCCGCGGTCAACCATCGGCTTGCTTTCCTCCATCCAATACCCTTCCTGAACGATGGGTTGGAACTTGGACCAATCAATGCAGTAGATGGGGTTCGGCGTGAACGCCTCGCCGCCGCCGGCCGTGACCGTGAAACCGTCAAGTTGCGGAATGTACACAACGGGCATCTTGTTGAAATAAACGCAGCCCTCAAAATTGTGCAGCATCTTGCCGGCCAAATCCTCCGGCTGGTTGTCGTCATCACGCTTGTCGGCCAAATCTTCAAGTTCCGTCACCACATCGTCTGCGGCGTAGAGCTTGATTTTCTTGCCAACGGCGTCATCGCCGGGGGTCTTGACGAACGGAGCGGGCTTAAAGCGCGTGCGGCGCACGGCGCTGCGAAGTTTGCGCAGGAGCGCATTGTCGATGCGGTTGTACACATCGGCGTAGTTCGCCCACTTCGGTTCAGCGCTGGCATCAATGCCGGCGCAGACCGTGCCAGTCGTGCCGTTCTGATAACGGATGGTCGTGGCGTTGAATCCGCCGACCGTGGCGCCATTGGCCAGGAAGTTGATATAATACGGCACACCATACGGATACAATGTGTCGGTGGAACTTGTCGGCGTCATCCAGCCGCGTTCCTCGATCAGCTCGGCCAAATCCCACATGCGCTCCACGCGCCGGGATTCAAGCAAGTTGATGAACCCCTTCGAGGAGTTCTTATTGCGAAGGATTTCGACCACATCCCAGGAATAATCGGTACCGATCTGGGTCCAGGGCACGTTGATAACAAATTGGCTCTGGTCAACGGTAGGCTGGTCAGTATCGTACAGCCGTCGATAGCGCGCGCGACCATGACGGTCAAGAATTGCGTTGCGCTGGATTGAAGTGCCGCCATCGACTTCTCGGCGGGATTCCTCGTAAATCTGACAGAATTCGTAGTGTTGGCTGTCCCACATCACTTCAAACTGCCCTTTGGGCAGGTCTCGGAGAGTGGTCGCCAGAAGATCAGCTAATTGACTTGCATCGACGCCCATGAGAGGTTCCTTGAATCGTTAAGACGTAAACACTCGCTTCATCCTTGAGGCGACGTTCTTTTCGAGTTCGTCCCGGTTCTTCGCCGGCTTTTCTCCGCCAGGGTTCGCGCCCCGGCCGGATGGTTTTACGGAAAGTCCTTTATTCCGTTTTTGCAACTCACCGCGGATTTCCTCACGCGCGGCGCTGTTCTTGAACTTCGCGCTGATGGCGTCATGCGCCATCGTCAACGCTTCTTCAACCGGCAACGTGCGGCCCTGGAACGCGGCGCCGGCACAAAGCGCGTCGGCATATTCCAAAACCTGCCTGCGCGTCTCAATCTGCGCCTCAGGGAGTTTATTCACAGGGCCATCCCCGTAGAACTCCTTGAATGGCTTCAACTCGACGCCGGCGAAAAATCCCTCGACTTGCTTGCCGAGTGTATCATTCGCCGCCTGATCGGTGCGCTTCTGCGCGGCCGTCACTTGGGGAAGAACCGCGTTAATGCGGTCGATCACACCATTTACCGGTCCGACGAGAACATTCAGGAGTTCGTCGTCACCATACTTCTTTCGCAATTCCTCCATGTCGAGCTTTGCGAGCGCGCCTTGGGGGATTGCGGCGGGTGCTGCGGGCTGGGCGACCGGTCCGGTTTTGCCGGCCTTTGCCTGCCAGCCGAGTTCCGCCATCTTGGCGATCTCAGCATTACGAGTCTCATGCACCTTACGGGCGAAGGTCAGAAAACCCGTGCCCTGAGACTTGAACGCCGATTTGATCTCATCATCAGACCACTCGGCGGCTTTCAAAGATCGAACGTATGCAGCCGGAAGGGTTGGGGCGCCATCAGCCGCAGCTTCGGTACTAGGTTCCTCTTTGGTTTCAGATGGCGCCTCATCCTCTTTCGGGGGCGCCTCATTTCGTTCATGCCGGGCCTTTTTACCGGCCGGCTTGTCTGGCGTGCCTTCAATGACGCCAGTTGACTCATCTTCCTTGTCAACCGTTCCCATTATCGACGCAAATTGATCGTCGATCCTGGATGCCAGGGCTGATTTGTCCTCAGTGGACATCTTGGCTTTATTCGACAACACTCTCGTATCGTCAATATTCTCCGCCATCGCGCTCTCCGTTGCCTGCTATGCAGGGGCAAGTTCTAGGTGCTACAGGTATATTATACCACATAAACCGGATAAAGCCAACTAATTTCGCTCAGAAAATCCCGCCGCGGCCAGGGCTTGCATCTTGCCTTTGCGGTTCTTTGCTATCGGCACCCCATACATGGGGTTGCTCTGGTCGTCCGAGATTTCGATATCAGGACATTGCTGTTGAAATTTCCTGACTTCCTCCGGCGTATCCGCGGCGATACTGAACATTTCAATCGGCTTGTGGAAGTTTTGCAAGTCGGTGTGAACGTGGGATATCTGCTTCTGGTAGTGAGCGCCCTTGCACTTCGGGCATACCGTCAGTACGGTCGCCATCGTATGAAGTTCGGTGTCTTCGTGATTGCAGTCGCCGCATTTGTATTCATACAACGGCATTGCGCCCCCAGGTGAAATTGGGTGTGAAGCGGATCAGACGGTTCGGCACTTCCCAGACTTGGCCGCTCGCATCGAATACAACTGTCCACAGCCGGTCAAGGTCATGCTGGGTGTCAATGAAGATCGCCATGCCACGGCCGGTCGGGCCTTTCCAGTCCGCCGCCGGCATCACTGTAACTTCCCGCGGCGTGTTCAACTCCAAAACCATGTTAACCTCCATATCCAGATTTGCGAAGGTGCCCCATCTGGCCGGCATGATGTTCCGAACTATCGGGGTGGGCATTTCCGCTGGTATGCAGATGTTCCAGCGTCTTCGCCAGATTCGCCCGACGCCCTTCAACTCCACCATGCGCCGCAGCGGCGTCAAGTTTCTTGGCCGGGATTTTTTCGCCGGCTGGAACGTGAAGTTCTTTATGTAATGCGCCAGGATGCTTAATGGCGCCTGCTATCCAGTTCTTTGCCATAATTAAATACCTCTATGTCCGGCCCGGCGCAGATGCCCGTGCGAGGCCTTAGAATGCGATGACGAATCGGGATGCGCGCCGCCGCCCTTCACATGTTCAGGCAGCGATTTGATTGACGGCGTTTTCGCGGCCCACTCCTTCGCCATCTGCGGATGTTGGGAGTACATGAATCGGGCTTGTGCTTTCGATTGAAACGGCATTGGATGGTCCTTGCAAAAGTCGGTCAATATCATCGGCCCAGCGGTCGATGGTAAATTTCTCTTTCACCAATTCTCGGTTATACCATCCCATTGATTCGCGTCCGGCAATGGATTCATTCGCGCAATGACGGATGGCGGAAGCTAATAATTGCGGAGAATCAACAGGAAATAGATAGCCGCGTACTCCACAATACATCAATTCACAGAGTCCACCAACATTAGCAAAAATTACGGGTTTGCCGGCCTCCATCGCTTCCAGCGCCACAAGGTTAATCAGATCATCGCGCGAGGGAACAATGACCAGATCGCATTCATCAATGGCGCGTTGCTTTGTCGCTTCGTTGACGCGGCCAACCCAACTGACTCGTGAAGCGCCAGTCTTGATCTCGCCGAGTTCCTTGTAGAATGTCGGTTCGGCGTAGCTGCCGATGAAATTCAATTGGTACTTGGGATTGTCCAGAATCTTCATTGCCTTCAACGCGATGTCATGCCCTTTGCGGCGCTGGATAGACCCCAGTAGTAATATCCGGAAGTCGTCATGACGCGATGCGGGGGGTAGCTGATCTCGTATGACGATTCCGGGTGCAGAAATATCAATGGGTTGGTTTCGGAAGGGTTGGTAGAGTCTACGGGAGTACTCACAGTCTGTGAAGACGGCACTGGCTCCGTTAAAGGCGCGCTCGACAACGCGGGATGTATGACTGGTTCCCCGATCGGCGGCTTGGAGGTTACGAAGTTGTTCAACCCATTCTGGTGTTTCATGGATACCCCAAACGCAACGGACCCCCATATCGGCAGCAGCGGCGACGGATCGGATCGTCACTAAGGTATTCGCCAACAGGGCATCGGCGCCATATAGTGCCGACCGGGCGATTGTTTCCTCGCCTAGAATGCCAGTCACAACCTGGCATGGAATGCCGATGTCATTATACCAATCAATTAAAGGGCCAACTGATGGTGAGATGACATGAATTTTCCACTTTTCACGCAGTTTTTCAACAAGGTGGAAAAGACCGATTGGTGCCCCAGATTCATTTAAATCATGGGTGATTACCTCTAAAGTCTTCATTTCTGTTCTCCTTCTTGTGTCAGGAATACGACGCACTATTTCTTAGGCCTGCATATACGGGCCTTCGTCCTGAGCGCCCGATCCGCCGTTCCATTTCGACATCTTAGCGCCGTCCTTACCCGCAGCGTTGGAATCCGGTTCATCCTGATCCTTCGGGTAGAAGGTCTCCTGCATCTTCTTGCCGACCTTGGCTTCGAGTGCCTTGCGCGATTGTTTGTGGGCCGCATTCACCGCATCCTTCTTTTTTGATAGATGGGCGTGCGCTTTGGCATGGCGGTCAGGATCGCTCTTGATTTCCTCCGCCTTCTGCAAGGCGTCAGCATCAGAAGCAGCAGCAGTATCGTCAGGATCATAGGGATCATTTTTCGGCATAATTAAACTCCTGCCGTAGCGTTAGCCAGCGGCGGTTTGGCGGTACTTGGGGTGAAAGCATGGCGAATCGCCAGCTTGATTGCAGTTTGCGCATCATTGGCGCCGGCCTGGGCATCCTGACGCTGTTGTAATCCTGGGGTGGGTGGGGCGCCCTGCACGTTGCCGGGCTGCCCATTCTGGGCGATGGCCGGCGCTAAGCCGGGATTCGGCTGGCCGGCAATCTGCCCTTTGCTGGGACCGGGCTGCGGACCCATCGCCATACGTTGCATGGCGGTTTGCTGCACCTGCGGCGCGAGCAATACCTCATCCATCCACTCAATTCCGGCGTCATGCGCCATCCTCACGAGGAAGGCGATGGGATCGAATGGGATGCCCATGCTTCCAAATATCTGCGCAGCCGAAGCGACGGCCGGAAGTATTTGCTGCGCGAAGGCCATGGCCTGTTGTAGTCGGGTCTTACTGTCCCTCCGTCCCATTGATTCCGGTTCAATGTTAAAAGTGAAGTCGAGGAAATCGCCCCGACGTGCCTCCGGGGTAAGTATGACTTGCACATCCTGCATTGTCGGCGGTTGCAGGAACGGTTCACCAGTCGGCCCAAGCACAGGGCCACCGGGCACCATCTGGCGCCGGGTGAGCGGAATCTTCATCAGCGGGTCGGTGTGAAAATACCATGCGCGCTTCCGAGCCTCGCCCGCGGCCATCTGGTACACGAGGTCTTTCATGTCTTCCAGGCCTATGCTCGCATTCTGTTGCAGGACGTTCACCGCGGTCGCGCTCTTGCCTTCAATTCGCTGACCCCCAATCTGGTCGGGGTTTGCGGCCATCTGGTTGAACCAATCCTGCAACTGCGCGAGATTGCGCTCGTTACTGTTCTGCTGGCCCCCGAAATGATAAACCTGGACACCATCGGGATCGTCAACCTTGACTGCTTCGCCATCGCCGGCATCACGAAGTTCCGTCGCATCATCAGCCGATGATGCTTTATAACCCATTATGTCTTTTTGCCGTTCCGCCTGTTCCACAATCTTTTTGGCCATGCGATTAGCCAGGACATGAAGATCATACCAAATACCCACGGTAGGGATAGGAAGCGGGTTTCCAGGTACAGGTGGTGTAAGGGAGAGTAGCGTATATGGGCCTTCTTTGACCCCATAATAATCATCCACACGCAAATAATCATCAAACAAAACATCATCAGACCCAGGCACCGTAACGATAGCATTGGCTGATGGAACCCAGATTTCGGCAATTTCGACTTCATCTTCCAGATCGTAGTTATCTTCAACATTGATCTGTCGCATCGACAAGTCGAACGCTTGACGCTTCCGCCGTTCGTCGCTACAAATCGGGAGTCGGTTCACAAGGTCTTCATCATACAAACCCGTCTCAAGCAGAGTCCGGCGGGGCACTCGAATCTTATCGCCAATAAATGCCGCGTCCCGGAACATGTGATCTCGACAATTCGGGTCAATAACGAAGTTGTCAAAGTCTACCTTCTCAGTGTAAACGGTACCAGGGTCAAGAGATTCTTGGCCTTTATCATCGTCAAATACCGCAACGCTTCCGGATGTGGTGAGGCCAGTTTTGAGAACTCCGAGTGTGAATAAGGCGTCAACGATGACACTCCGGTAAGTATTTCGGATGTCAATCTGCATGTCGTGGTTATCAAGGGCGAGTCCGAGAAGGTTTGCATATTCCCTCGCTTGCAGATAAGGGGTCATTACCGTATGTTTGGGGAACGACATCACCATTGTCGGGATCAACACACGGATGGCGTTGAAGATCAGATTGATCGGGGCCGTACCTACCTCGCCCTCAGTCTTATCATAATACGAACCGCAATACTCCTGGATGAAATGAACCCGCGCGGCCCGGAAGGCGTCCAGGCGTTTGAACCCGCGCTGCACGGTAAGTTGGAATTTCCGTGGACTGATTTCATCCGTGTAGCTCATTACAGCGTCCCTCCATAGATGACGCTATATGTGCCGGCGGTAAGCGCCGTGAATTGGAAAGTGATCGAGTACATTGGCCCCGGCAGCGTGAAGAAGAATTGTGTCGCCACGTTCGCTGGAGCAATAAATGGGAACGGTAGGCCGCAGGGTAACGCCTGAGCCGCGGATGTTCCGTCTGTGGCACCGAGTATCTCGCAACTAATTGCCGATCCAGACGGCGCGGTAATCGTCACGCTACCTTTTAAGTCGATGCTAGTAACAGTGATGACGCTAGAAAGAGTCGGCGAAGTTGTTACGCCGGTTACGGTTTGATTAAAAGTTTGACCCACAGTTACTCCGGTAGTTATCTGAACGCCTTCACTAGTCCACGAATTAAAATAAGTATCGGTGACGTAGACCCGATACCAATATTTTGTATTCTCCGCCAATCCCGAATCAGCATAAGTAGTTACTGTGCTTCCTGTTCCCACATTCGCATACGTTCCCGGCGAGCCGCTCACATCGGGTGCGCGTTGGAATTGGTAAGTATATGGTCCCACACCTTGCGTTTGGGTCGTCGTACTGGCAAATGCTCCACTCCCAGTAATATCGGACATTGTGACGGGCTGCACATTGCCGATCTGACTCGTAGAACTTACTTGATATCCAGTATCATTGGTAAGGGATACCGTCGTCCCCGTAGCGCCACTCGTTATCTCACAA
>QGNH01000154.1_pt1 | contig 35424 bp, 50 predicted proteins | sample 1735481 | NCBI WGS metagenome assembly QGNH01 (sample SAMN09239004, study PRJNA386568) | Viral metagenome, whole genome shotgun sequencing project. | reverse complement strand
CTTTAAATGAATCCTCGAATTCTTTTTGAGTTTGTTTCAAATCTTGAAAAATTAATTTCCTAGCTCTTTTATTTTCTTCTCTACCATAAACAACTTTAATAGAAGGAAGAACTTTATAAAGGTAGGTAAAGAACTGAGCGTCCTTCATTATGTGATCTCTCGACCTATCACACCAAGCCACATAGTCCTGATAGACCGATGACTTGAGGACATCACCCCAGGTTCCTTGAGGTTGAGCATTGCCAACGTCGAAGCATCCTTCTTGCAGAACCTTGAAAAGATACGCCGCTGGGTTTGGTTCGCTCAAGAGCTTGATCTGTAAGGAACTTGCTGACTTAGGAAGTTCGCGAGGTTCGAAGTCGGAGAGGTCCATATGGAGGAGATCATGCAATAGAGCAGACTTCACTTTTCCCTGGTCGGCCCACTCTTTCAGTTCTTTGAAGTACCTGTGATCGTTGGCTCTTTTCTTAGATACGTGCAGCACGAAAAACCTCCGGCTCTCACGATCTATGTGTACAGGCCAGTCGTCGTTGCTAGCGAAGATGAGGTGCTTGAAGTTGTCAAACCTGAAGGGATCTCTATATTTTTGCTCTATATAGCAGTAGCGATCGGTTACCATAGCCTTGACAAGACCAATGTCTTTCTTGTTCCCGCCCCATATAGCCTCATTCGCGAATACTAGAACGGCGTGCTTGAGGTGGTTGTTGAAGTGTGATGTCAGCTCTGAAAGTGTGGAAACCTGGGCATAGTGCAGACCTAGGAGAGAACCTAAGATCTCCACGAACGTATTTTTCCCTATTCCTTCCGTACCACAGAGCACAAGCGCTGTATGTATGATGTCTGGATGTTGAAAGACATAGGCGAGCCAGCGACGTACGTAGTCGAAGCTCTCTTGGTTTGAGTCACAGATGATCTCTCGGACGAAATCCCAATACCTTGAGCCATCTCCTGGCACAGCCTCACAAGTGAATCCATTCCAGATGTTGTATGCACCCTTATATTCTTTGGGCTGATGCGGAGCAAAAATTAAGCTGTTCGGATAGGTTCTTCTAGCTGGGTTGTCGAGCCATATATTGGCTTTTGTCTTTGTTTTTCCGTTAGAGAAAATGACCTTTTCGTCTCTGTATCTCTTGATGAAAGTGTCTTCAGATATGATCTCGAAGTCTCTCCCACCGCTTTCAGGATCGATCTTATCGACAATGAGACTGAACTGCTGAGTGTGCAGGACGCCGATGGTCTTGTTGATCTCTTCGACAACAGCTCTCTCTTTTTCCTGGTCGGCAAGAAACTGAGCTTGTGTGTTATTCTGTGTCTTGGTATCATCTTCGGCACGATCATTCATAGGGATCGATCCTTGGTAGCACAAGGTTTCTGAGGTTGAGCTAGGGTCTTGTCGCCCTAGCTCTTTTTTCATGCCCAAGACAAATACCACGCACCTCTCAATCTCCGCAACACAATTGCATAAAAAAGGCCCTCTTCCCCAACCAGGAAAGAAGGCCCACACCTATGCTACAGAGGTGATGTTAAGAACTTCCTAAGTTATGCAGTCCTCACTTTTGCAGCCCTTTTTCCATTCCATCTATAGAATGAATCGAGCAGCTTGTTCTTGTCCCGCTGAAGCAAGTAGTTGATCGTTGGCTGGAGTGGCATTGTCTTTTGCCAGTCTGTGAGGAAGTCGAACAGGTCACCCTCGTTGACCTCCACGGCGACATCTCCCGGGAAGGCATCCGCTACTTGGGCTGCCAGAGCTGTTATAGCTGAGGGAGTTAGGGGCTTTGGAACTTCCTGACTCCTTAACTTAGGAACTTCCTCACTTCTGTAGTCGTCCTCTTCTTCCCTGGCCGGCCTTCTACAGGCTGCGTTGCCATCGTCATCTTCGGCAGAGACAGAGAAGGCAGAGCTCAGACTATATCGCCTTGAGTACGTAAGTGCCGATCCATAACCTTGAGCGTCGACTCCTACGATCGCGCCTGTCTTAGCATCCACCTTTCCCACGGGCACAGAGGTGATCCCACAGGACAAGCTCCCTCCGTCTTCATGCATAATGATGGTCTCTACCGAGGCATATCCTGGAGTAGGGTGGACCTTTTGTATGTACCACAATCCATGTGCGGCCAGAGCAGGCTTGATAGCGCTGATTACGCTCCCAAGATCTGCATATTTGCTCTTGAAATAGGGGTTAGCCTTATCCTTTAGAGCTGTTTCTATCTCATGGAACGCGGCGGCCATGGCCTTGCATATGTTTGATTTTTTTTCCTGGTCGGCCATATTAGGCGCTCCTCTTTAGAATAGTTTTTTTCTTCTCTACGATCTCAAGGCCAGCGATGTTGCGCCGTCCTTGCTTTACGTCCAGTTTGACTCTGGCTTCATCAAGGGTTAGGTATTCGCGCGGTACGAGCTGAGGGTCGATGATCTTGTACTCATACCCCACCTGCTCATACGCAGACATCCTGGCAGTCCCTAAGTTCCCAACATAAGAACTTCCTAACTTCCAACCTTCGAGCTTGCTCACTACGGTGCTCTTTACTTCGTCTAGGTCCTCTACGAACCCCTTGGCGATCTGCTTCACCTCAGCCTGGAAAGCCTTGTGCGGAGCGACGATCTCATCGACCTTCTCCTCTATCCTTTCCTTGAGGTTGACAGCCTCACACGCAACATCGATTGCTTGTTCGGCCTCCTGCTTCGAAGTGATATCAAGACTTCGCATCCTATCAAGGGCCTCGTTCACCACTTCCTTATACTGCTCAATCTGATACCTCACATCGCAAGGTACCAGTCCTTTTTCTTCCTGGTCGGCTGACATATTGTTCTCCATTTTTTGTACCATACTATTTATGAAAATCCTTGTAAATCTGTAAGAGCTCCCTGAGCTGAAATACTTCGAGCTCAAGCTTCATCTTGTCTAATTTTGAGTCAAAGATTTCCTTTTCAAGATCTGCGCACGCAGCTTCCATCTCTTGAATACTGTTGAAAAAAACCGTGGCGCCTGATACCGTGGAGGGCGTCACTTGCTCCGTCATAGCGTGTGATACCATCTGATCCTCCTTTTGATCCGATTGGTTTGTGTTTGTGCCCTAGGGGAGTTCGGCCCCTGGGGCTTTTTTACTTATCCAATATCGTGATAGTGTGTCCGTACTTCTTCAGCACTGACATCATCGTCTCCGACACACTCTTACGTCCCATAATCTCACATATGAACCGACTGAAATCACAATTCGGTCTCAGGACATATCGTCCGGTGTATCTTTCCCTTCGCAGGTGTAATTCCATGCATCCCCTTTGGGTTAAATATTTAGACTCACGACTAATATACTAGCTCACTCGCGGATTAGTGGCAACAGAAAAGACAAAGGCGGTGCCGGGACAGAGGAGATCAGCCCGACACCATGGTAAGATTATTGGATGGGATTAAAGACGCGATAGGCTTTCAGTAAGAGCATCGCTTGATCGAGCAGAGCGGGGGTGAAGGTGAACTCGCGCAGTTTGGGCAATCCCCCTTCGTTGTCAAGCTGGAGAAAGAGCATCCTTGGTGTGAGCTCCGCATATTTATTATGTCTGAGTAGATGGGAGTAGAAAGCGCCCTGTAGTGACCACGAGAGGGCTATTTGCTTATTGTAGGTCGAAGCTGCCTTCCAGTCGACAAGGATGAGTCCTTCTTCTCCTGGCATGTGTACGAGCGCGTCTAGGCCTCCTGTTATCATCAGTGTGTCGTCATACAGCCGAACCTCGTCCCCTACAACATCGACCTTGAGCTGCTGCATCCATTTAATAGCACTCTCAAAGTACTTCTCAGCGGCATCCTCTTCATCATCATGACCAAATATAGTTGGTATGAAGTTGTTAAACATGTGGATGGCTTCGTGAACTCTTATCCCAATTCGCCTTTTCCTTTCGGCCTGCTCTTTTCCCCTGGCCGGCATATCATCCCACTTACTCCACACGTGCAGGATGTCCGACACGCGCGTATATCCCTCCTTGATATGCTCTGAGCCCTCTTCATTGATATCCATGTCGCCTCTTTTCTGTTCTGGTTTGGTTTGTGCCCTACCAGGATAGCAAAAAAACACAAAAAGTCATTGTGAAATATTTCCCTATCGAATATCTCTTGGCAAAGAAGAAGTTGGAATCAAGGGATGATTTTCATAGAAGTCGATGGAGAACCGATCAGCTGGAACCGTCCGGGGATCATTAGGACGAAGACAAAAACCGTCGTATACGATACCCAGAAGGACCTTAAGAAAAAGATCCAGTGGCAGATGAGATCGCAATACAGGGAAGAGCCTTTGACAGTACCTATAATAGTCGATCTAACATTCAAGATGCCGATCCCAAAACAGACGAGCGCCAAGATGCGCAGGCTAATGTTAATGGGAATGTATCATCACTATAAGCGGCCAGACATTGACAACCTTCAAAAATTCTATCTCGATTGCATGAACGAACTTGTGTTTGCCGACGATGCTCAGATCAGCGAGATCAGAGCTAGGAAGGTTTACGCAAACATACCTGGCACCCTGATCAGAATAAGGCCAATCAGCGCAAATGTCCCTCCCGAAGATCCCAGCCCCGACCAGACCCAAACTGAAACAGAACTAGAGGAAGAGAAGGCGAGCGAGTATGCGAGTGATCAACGAGACAGTGGACGGGGAGATCTATTTGGAGATTGTCCTGAACAAGAAGGACCTGAAATTGCTGGAAGAAAAGAGAGTTGTATCATCCCTTTTGGAGATGAACAACCAGATTATAAACCTGGGAATTAGGCAGTTACTGCCGGGAGAAGAAAATGCCCCTATCTAAAGGAAAGTCGAAAAAAGTTATCGGTAAAAACATTTCTGAAATGGTCAAAAGCGGACGCCCTCAGAAGCAAGCTGTTGCTGCTGCTCTGAGCACTGCACGCAAATCTGGGGCTAAGATCCCGCCCAAGAAAAAGGCTGTCTCCAAGAGCACAATGAAGAAAATCAAGATGGGGTATTAATGGAAAAGGAAAAGGACATCAAGGGTGTAGTGTCGAGGCAGAATCGATATTCAACCCTCGCAAAAAAAGAGGGCCAGTATGCCGCGAAGCAGGCGAAGGTCGAACTAAAGAAGAAACTGCCAGAGATGGCCAAAGACAGCACAAGGGAGGCGAAGATTGCCTTCACTTTTGCAAGGAAAAGGAAAGCGATTGCGAACCTAGAAAAACAAAAACTCAAGAACAAGAAGGTGTAGCATGGTTGACGAAAATAAGCCTGTTCCTCCCGCAGATCTTAGCCTCAAGTACATGGCTTGGGACATAAAAACCATCGGGAAAAACCTGACAGACCAGGTGGCCGTACTGAGGTCTATCGACCTGGCTCTTAAGGACATCGCCACTGTGTTCAAGAAACACGATGGCAAAGGAACGATCAAGAATGAGATTCCTTTTTAAGTTATTGGTGAAGGGGGCAATAAGTATGTATAAGTGGCTCATTGTGGCCGAGGACAAGGCCCATAAGAAGCCTAGCGAGGCATCGATTCGTGCCAAGCGCGGGGCTACGACAAGGCTGGCCAATTCTGAGAAGATGGCGAAGGAATTCTTCCTGGACAAAATGGTGCATACTCCAGGCGCGTGTGTCTGTAAGGCAGAGCTAACGAGGAAATGGCAGGAATGGCTATTAGAGCCTTTGAATCATGCGAAGTATAGGCATATCAAATCTGGCAATCCACGGATGCTCGTCGTTGGCTTGAATCTCCTTCTTAAGGATAAGATCACCTTAAGAGGAACCGGCGGCAAAGAAAGACAATACTTCTACTATGGCCTTGCCTGGTCCAGCCAACCCCAGGCAGCTGCATGACATCGACCCTCTCAGATAAGCAGTTGATATCATTGCATGAATCAGATGCGAGGATCAACATTTGGGAGGGTGCGGTTCGTAGCGGTAAGACATATGTGAGCCTGTGGCGCTGGCTCAAAGAGCTGTCATATGGCCCGCCAGGGGAATACTGTATCATTACAAGAACCTACGACACCTTTAAGAGGAACCTCCTCCCCCAGCTCACGAGGATGATAGGCAGCGATGTTCGCTACTACTCTGGCAAGAGGGAGATGGTCATCTTTGACAAGACCATCCACATCATAGGCGCGGACGATGAGAGAGCCGAGAACAAAATTAGGGGCCCGACGTTCTCTGGAGCGTACGTAGACGAAGCCACGATCATCCCAGAGTCAGTATTTAAGATGCTCATATCGCGCTGTGCGATGAAGGGCGCACGTATATTTGCCACTACGAACCCAGATAGTCCATTTCACTGGCTCAAAAAAGACTATCTCACAGACAACCCAGACGTGAAGAGCTGGAAGTTCACCCTTGAGGACAACCCTGAACTCACGAAGGAAGAGAAGGCTTACCTCTGCCGCCAGTACAAGGGGATCTGGTATAAGAGGTTCATAGAGGGGCTATGGTGCCAAGCTGAGGGGGCCATCTATGATTTCTTCGATGCGGCCATCCACACTATCCCTCACCCTCCTGGTCAAGCAGAGTTCTACATTGTGGGCGTGGACTATGGCACAACCAATCCCTGTGCTTTTTCCCTGGTCGGCATAAATCGCAGCAAGTTTCCGAATATGTGGGTTGAGGATGTCTACTATTGGGATAGCAGGGAGAAGCAGAGGCAAAAGACGGACTCAGAATATGCAGATGACTTCAAAAAATTTATAGAGAATAAGGCTGTCAAGGCAATTTATATCGACCCCTCCGCTGCGAGTTTCAAATTAGAGCTTGCCAGATCAGGCGTAAATAATCTTTATGATGCTGAGAACGAAGTGCTGGATGGGATCAGATTGACATCTAAATTTTTGGCCAATGGTACGCTAAAAATTTGCGCAGGCTGTACTCCCCTGCTTAAGGAATTCCAAAGTTACGTCTGGGATTCTAAATGTGCGAAGAAGGGCGAGGATAAACCACTCAAGGAGAGCGACCACATACTAGATTCTTTAAGGTACGCTATCTATACGCACTTCTTTGGTAAAGAAATGTCCCGGATGACGGCGCGGGATTTGGATCAGCTATACGCAGAGGCGGTGGGAGGGGGCAATGATTTACCCGCCCCATTCCGAGACATTCACCAAGATTCCTCCCCCTATTTCCCTATTTACTGACCGTCACGCTGACACTGCCAGTTGGGGTTGTCTTATACAGCTCCAGATGGGATAGGTTCTTGGCTGGCAACGGTGCCGGTTCGGCCTTCGCAGGTGCGAATACATAGGCCAAAGCAATACAGGCAATCATCGTTCCAATGAATATGGCGATGAAGAATTTTAGATTTTTGGGTATAGCCATAAGGGCTCCTAGATAATTGTTTTCATAGCTTCTGCTGGAACAGACAAATCGGCTTCAGCATCTATTTCTGAATCTGTTCTTTGGGTTTCATCCACAACATCGTTGGCATAGCCATGGGTGTCTGTGGCTGTCTGGGTGACTGTAACTGTGCACCCTGAACATAGGGCCATGATAAAGGCCCCAATAAGCTTTCTCATTTTTCCTCCTGGTCGGCTTTTCTTTCCTTTTACAGGATCTCGGGATTTGCGCATACAACGAACTATTAGGTTTTTCCGAATAGTTGCGCCTTGAATCTGAGATCGTCGATCCTGGGGCAAATTAGGCCTGTTTTATGGGCATTGTGGTAGTTTTTGTCGTTCCATCCAGCTCTACCGAAGCTCCGGTCTCATCTTGGATGATTTTCTCACAGGCTTCCTCAATAGGATTGTCTGGGCCGAGATAACGAGAGGAGATGTATCCGATGATCGCCGCTCCGAGAACGATGCCGCCGATGATAAGGATGTTGGTTGGGTTCATTTTGACTCCTATTGTTTGATACCGTAGAGAGAAATGGTCCCTGATGTTATGTTTCCTGAAGTGTACGCAAATCTTATAGCATTATATGTTGCTACAGAGGTATTGATTCCAGAAAACCAAACCCAGTCGCCATTAGCATACCCTTTTCCTTGGATTTGTGGGTATCCAGAAGAACCAAAATTGTAAAGGAACATAGTGCCGAATCCTCCCGGCAATGCATTTCCAGCAGATAGGAAGAAATAGGATGTTCCATTGTAATTATTTATAGTATTGTTGTTGTAGTTCATAAACCACATGCCAGACAAGTAGTTTGTGACTGAGTAGTTAGCTCCATTGTCTGAAGAAATTAACATCGCCAGACTAGGAGCGCTTCCGTTTGCACATACAAATGCGTTAAATGTTACAGCATAGGTTTTGTAAGTGCTTGAAATTTTGGATGTAAATTCTACATATGTGGCATTGCTCGGTGTCTGTGTTTGGAGTAATACCCAGGAATCTGTAACATCGCTGAAGCTTGGATTTGCTCCGGCTCCGGCAGAGGCAAGGATGTTCCCTGAACTGCCCAATCCTAGAGATGTTATGGCTCCATTCGCCCCTCCAACTATAGGTTGATGGTTGACTGGAGTCCAATTGTTTGCGTTGATCGTCATTTTGAGACTCCATACAGAGAAAAAGTGCCCGAGGAGATGTTGCCCATGTGCAGTCTTATGGCATTATAAGTTCCCAATGCACCATTGAATCCTGTCGCCCAGCTCCAATTGTTGCCCATTTGCCACTGTGCCTCTATCGCTGGATATCCAGATACACCAAAGCCGTACAACCATACAACGCCAGAGTTGGTGTATGCGCTATTCGTTGTCGACTCCAAATAGAAACAGGAGGTTGTATTGTTATTTGTACCGAATGATGCTGAATTATATGGAACATACCAGGCTCCAGACAAATAAGAGGCTCCTAACCAATGGGCTCCATTGTCTGTTGATATCACCATTTCTAGGATTGGAGATACTGCCCCAGAAACAAGATTGTCTATAACCAATACATAGTTAATATAGGTGCTTGAAATCAGCGAGGTGAAATCGACCGTCGCTGCATTGCTAGGGTTTTGTGTCGACAATAATGTCCAACAATTGGTGTTTGTTTGAAACGTTGGGTTGGCGCTGGCTCCATTTGAAATCAGCAATTGATTGGCTGATCCAATAGCCAGAGAAGTCAGCGTTCCGCTTGCTCCTCCGACTTGTGTAGCATATTGAGTAGGCGAGTAGTTACATCCATTGGTTGTCATTGGCCAATTCCATAAAGAGTGATCGTTCCGGACGCTATGTTTCCTGTTGCAAAAAGAAACTTAATTGCATTGTATGTGGCTGCAGAAGTGTTTTGTCCTGCACAGTTTTGCCAATAATTTATATAAACTGAACTTTGACCGCTGATAGATGGCTTAGCACTTAGTCCAAAATTGAAGAGAAAGACTGTTCCGGAAAATCCATATGTTCCATCATCTCCACTTGTAACGACAAAATGAGTTGTTGAATTGATATTAATCATCGTCGCGCTGTTGTATGTAAGAGACCAACAACCTGATGTGTAATTTGTTATCGAATAATTAGATCCATTGTCTGAAGAAATTAACATTTCAAAATCACTAGAACTTACGGCCTTAACTGCATTAAAAACAACTGCGTAAGTCTTATAAGAACTAAATATCAACGATTTGAATTCTACAGAAGCCACATTGCTTGGAGTGGCTGTACTCAGTTTGATCCATTTATTTGGGTTGGCTTGGAAGGAAGGATTCGCTCCAGCCCCGTTGGAAGTTAGAACCTGCGTAGCTGTTCCCAGAGCTAAAGATCCTAGAGCTCCGCTGGCCCCACCAACCTGTACAGCATATTGCGTTGGAGAATAATTGCAGTCATTTATCGTCATGTGGCTCCTAGGCTACAGTTATGTTGCCGATCATATAGACTACGTTCCATTTAGTATTCGCTACGGAGCAGATCAAAATGACGCTATCGCCTTGGGCGGTTGACGTCAGGCTGCCTGTTGTCACTGTCGTCGTTTTACTCGATGCTCTGATTGATTGTCCAGTCTGTTCTGTAATGGTCCATGATGTCGATCCGTCAAGGCTAATGATTATCGTTGAACCCACAGGAGCAACAGCAGGAAGAGCTAAAGAAAGAGCAGCTCCCCCTGTGCAAAAATACCCATTATTGACAACTAACGTCTGGCTTGCCGATATTGCCGACCAGGAAAGGAGATTGGTTGCAGACGTAAATACTGGAGGACTTCCAGCTCCTTGTGATTCCAAGACTTGGCCAGCACTGCCAACCGTTGTCGTGACAATCCTTGTACCATCATAATAGGCAACCCCATCAGTATTGGTCATGCTGGTCGCATTAGTGCCGCCATTCGCAATGCTGACAGGAACAGACAGCGCCCAGGAAAGAGTCGTAGCATTTGTCGTTACGGTCGTTCCTGTCCCAGAAGTTGGAGTTTTATAAAGAGGTTGTGCCGCGGCGCCTTGTGATAAAGCTACCTGTCCTGCACTTCCGCCAATCAATACCTGATCTAGGTCATTGAGGGATTGCTGGACATTGGTGTCGCCCGCCCCGAGCCAACCAGAGAATGCCGACGTATCGACGTTGACTAGCGAAGCTTGGTTCGTTCCGGTATTGGTAGTGGAAGATTTCAGGGTTGTCTTGGAGATGATGACCGATACAATCGAAGAAGTTGTGGCGTGGTAAATGATGTACCCAAGCTGACAGATTTCTAGCTGTTGCAATTCTCCCGATGCCTTGGCCGTTGTTCCGTTGGTTATGGCTGTATTGGCAGCTGTCAAGGTCGTAAACTGGGCCGTGTTCAGAACGGCAAAATAGGTCGGTGTGGCTGCGTTTAGGTTGTCCTTTGATACATACAATGTATAGACAGCATAATGTGCCGCGGTCAATGCTGTCGGCGTTCCTGCGCTATTCCAAAATCCAGTAAACGTATCTGAGGCCGTATACAGGGCCCATTTTCCACCAGCAGTAGTATACTTCTGGTTCCACGTCACTGCGGTACTAGCTGAATCAGGGATGGTGGTTTCAAGGCCATGGTCAGACAAAACATCTGCGCCATTGATCTGTATTTTCTGCGTTCCATTCAGGGTGATGTTTGCCCCACCTTGGTTGTTCTCAATCAATGTGCCAAGGTTGTCGTGGTCATAGTTAGATGTCGTTGCAGGATAGTTGTAGGGGTGATTTTCTTTTACTGTTACTTGGTTGTTCGTTACGGGTGTTGAGTCTCTGAGGCACTCAAAGAGGACGATGTTATTGGTATATAATGCATCTGTCCTGGTCGGCGATTTTCCTATTGTCCCAGTATTGTCGATGTAAATGTAGTAGGTGTTTCCTGCCGTTAGGCCTGTGATATTTTGTGCTACCCAGGTAATTTTCTGCCCTTGGATATATCCTGTACCGCCTACAAGGAGTTTAAATGTCCCTAAGGTTGTATCATCAAAATATGGTCCACCCGCCGACCAGGAAACAAATCCTGTGAAATCAAGCAGGGACATATATCCCTGCATTGCCGCAGGGTTGACCAACAGAACGGTACTTGTCCCAGCTTCAACGTCCGTCGTTGCCGCTAGCTTTCCCGTGTTGATCGCGTTGTTCGTAACCATTTAGGCTCCTAGACAATCGTAATGTTGCCGATGCTTCTTGTAACATACCAGTTATTATTTGCTACAAGACAAACCAGCTCGATTGCATCAAATGCATTGGTGCTAGCAAGGGAACCTCCAGCGCCTGGAGTTGTTGAAGCGTTGCCAAAAAATATGGTTTGGCCCAGGCCTTGAACAATGTTCCATGAGCCTTGCATTCCCTGGATGGCAACCGTGTCACCTATTGCCGCAACTGCTGGTAGGGTGAAAGCAACCGCTCCAGCCTTGTTTGAGCCATATCCTTTTTCAACGGCCATGCTTGTATCGCCAGTTACTACTGACCAGGTGACTGCTGATCCGGTAGCTGCGATGCTTATGGTGCCTGCGCCTGGGGTTACAGAGATTCCTGTACCGGCTGATATTGAGGCCAAAACAGGGTCTGCCCCAGTTGAGCCAATAATGAGCTGCCCATTTGTCATAGCTCCTAGGGTTGTCAGGCCGTTAGAGGCCGCTCCAACCACAGGTTGATGAATGGTAGTAGTTATAGAACCAAACGTTCCGGCACCATCATATTTGACGATCCCTGAACCTGAAATGTTAACGGCATTGTTTGTAGGCATATTTTATCCTGTTATGCAAAGGCTGGGTTGCCCACAGCGTTGATGATTTGAAATTCGTCATTAGCAACAATGCAGACTATTTCTACACTGTCCCTGACTTGAGTCGCGGTCACAGAACCTAATACACCTGTAGCAGATGTATGGGTCCCCATGGTGATAGATTGATTTGCGTTCTGTCCGATCGTCCACAAATTGCCATAGCCGGCTATCTTGTAGGTCTCACCCTCAGATGCAGCAGCTGGAAGCATGAACTGGACTACACCAGCACCTTTAGCAAAATATCCCTGCCCATCAGATAGAACCGTTGGGTTCGTTGCAGATGTGACGCTGTGCCAGGCTGTAGCCCCTGGAATGGATTGGGACCCTAACTGTCCGGTTGTTGTATCGATTGTCACCATGTTTGTATTGGCAACAGACACTGACGCTACACCAGCGACAAAGGCTTTATTTTGTTGGCCATTTCCTGCGCCTTGTGTCCCTATGCGAATAGTATTGGACTCTCCAACGACACCAATATTGCCAATAGAAATATTCGATGACTCTGCTGCGACATAGGCGCTTCCAGCATTCGCACCAACACAGGTATTATAAGAGCCCGTGATTACATAGAGAGTCTGAGACCCGAGACTTGTGTTATACGTGCCCGACGTAATGCCAGAACCTGCCTGAAATCCAACGCAAGAATTGCCTCCGCCACTAGTGGTTTCCACAAGCGCTGACCTTCCTACCGCAGTGTTCTGGACTCCTGAAACAGCGCCAAGACCCATTGATAAAAACCCAACGGCCGTATTGTCGTCTCCCGTTGAGGAGATAAGTGTTTGTACCCCGACTGCGGTGTTTCTATTCGCTTGAAGATGTTGGCCAGAACTAAAACCAATACATGTATTGTTTTCTCCGGCAGTGAGCTCGTTAAGAACAGCAGATCCAATGGCGGTGTTATTAATCCCAGAGGTAAGAGCAGTAAGCGTATTTGCTCCTAGCCCTGTCGACCTCGTGGATGTATTTGTGAGGTTCCCGGCTATATATCCAAGAAAAGTATTTTCTGTCGCAAGGCCGCCGGTACCATAGTTGTGGAGGAATCTTGACCCTCCCAGGGAATAGAGACCATGTGTTCCTGCCGCATTTGTTACTGGCTGACTAATGTTGTTGTTCAGGCAGACCGTTACGTTCCCACCAGCACCAACAGTGTTGATGTTGGTCGCAGCTCCACCTGTTGATGTGCCTCCTTTGATGTCCAAGACGCCGGCTACAGGTGTTGCTGTGCCGACATCTTCGACAAAACTTTGGGCCATTGCTGCCCCAGCTTTGAGGTCAAGAGTGTTGTGGCCTACAGTAAATGCAATGCTTGAATCAGAGGAGGTAAGCAGACCAGGGGCTAAGGCTGGAGTAACAGAAGAGCCAATCAATAATTGACCGTCTGCCACCACCTGGCCGGCAACTGGTTGTGTACCCCTAAAGTCTACGTTCTTGGCGCTCAGCACGCCATTAGAAAAACCAGGCATATATAATCCTTAATTTGCCAGTGTATAATATCCAGTGACGGTCCAATCAATCGTTTCACCAGCTACGCCCAATACGTCTACACGAACTGTGTTTCCAACGACCGTTATCTGAGTATCTGCCAAAACCAGAAGGAAATCCTCGAACTCATCAAGAGCCTGTCCATTGATTAATGCTCCGGTGCCAGATCCATCAGTTTTTGTTGCGCCGACCAGGGTATAGCCCACCGAGAGGTTGTTTATTGCGTCATATCCTGCTATGGAAAAATCCCAGGTGTATGTGCCAGCCGTAGTAGCAGACATCGCGAAGTTGACTGTATGGGCTGTGTTGTGGCCTATAGTCGTGGCCGTATCGTACACCCTATTCGTCAGAGAGATCGTTACCGTGTTGCCAGCAGCGGAGGTTGTGATTCCTCCATTCGCTGGGGTAACAAAATTTATTACCCCAAAGGCATCAGGTTGTGCAGATCCCGTATCTGCCTGAAACGTAACCGGGAGCCCGGGAGCTCCACCAGCAACTACTGTTCCAGCTTGTGACATGGTCTACCTCCACTCATGTTGGATGATGAGGTAGATAGAACCTGCACCCGTATCACCCTTTACATAGAACTGCGTCCCCTGCGCCATGGTCACGCCCCCTTCTCTTGACGAGTTCGCTGATTCGTCATAGAGGAAGAACGACCCTGGAGGGATGAAGTCCATGTCTGTCACGCCTTCGGTCGAAATAAAGAGAGGAACATTACTGCCATTGACCATCTTGATGATCATTGCATTCAGAGGGATTGGTGTCCCCAGGGGGAGATAAGCCCCCTGAAGAGTAGACGTATCCAAGCTCTGTAGAGGCGCATATTTAATTTTTACACCAAATGAACTCATGGTTCGCCTATAGGTTAGATCTTCTCGACGCAAAGATAATTGAAGGTAGACACATCTCCGGCGACAGGAGCTGCTGCGGCGCTTAAAGAGTTCACTGTCAATGTCCCTGCAACCGTAGTATCGGCGACCAAGAACCCGAGCGCTGGGCTGGCATTTAGATCTGCCCGGCTCAGAAATACACGGGTGTTTGCTCCGACAGACGCAATTGCGATGGATTGAGTGCCAGCAACAAGAGTCGCTTGCCCCATTCGTCCCTTTACACCTTCTTTGATCTGAATTCCGTTCCCAACAGTGTTAAGGTTCAGGTTTCCATTCGTTGCTTCGAAGTCTCCAAGTGTAGCCGTGATGTCGCCCGTAGTTGCGGTGATGCCTGTCCCTGCTGTCATGGTCGTGCCAGCGTTGACTGCGCCTGTCGTCGCTACGATATCATTCGTCGCAACGGTAAGCGGTCCGGTTGTAACCAATACGCCTGCCGCAGCTCCTTTGGGTGTAAGGACAAGTGGAATGGCTGGATTCAAACCAATTGCGGTCCAGTTGTTGCCCGAGAGGACTGTAGATGTGGCTGCTGGATTGGTGATGAAGTTGGTCGCGGTGATGTTGGTGAAGATACTGCCTTGATTGCCAATAATATACCAGGTCGCTACGCCCGTCGCGGCTCGTTGAAGAATCCAGACGCGTGCACCCAGGTCTTTGTTGACCCAAATCTGTCCGAGGATGTATCCGACATCTTGTACCGTAGGATCTCTGGTTGAGATGACTGGTGTCGGAAACTGATCAGTGATAGGTTGGGGAAGGCCGTAGTTGGCTTGATAAGGATCGTTTATGCTTTTTACCATGGTGTACCTCTGGGTTGATGGTAATTTATAATCTTTCCTTTACCATACCAGGAAAGTGATGTTGTGTCAAAAATAATTTGAGGCATAGCATGGAAATATACACAAATGAGGTTTGGTATGAGTGAAATTGCTGTGACATTGGCCGCGTTTGCTAATGCGATTCTGCTTCTGGTCGGGTATGTATCAATGGTGAAGTTCTGTGATCAGACAAAGAAAGAGGTTGCGGATTATCGAACAATGACTAACCTGGAGATCGAACTGCTCAACCAGAGGATAGAGGGGAAAAATGTGCCAGCTCTCGGCGACCACCTGTGCCATCACTGAGATTCTTGTTGTGTTTTTTCTCCTGGCCGGGCTATTCTTGTCTGTGAGAAAGGAGGACTGACGCATGGATTGGGAACAATTCGCAATCTTCACCGTGGTGATGGCAGGATTCTTCATCATCAGTAGGAATGACTCGAAGGCTATGCTTTCTGTGATTCTGTCTATCAAGGATGAGATCAAGGACTTCCATGGCAGGCTGTGCGCTCTTGCAACGCCCTTGGGTGTGATAGTCATCGTGATGGCAGCATTTGATCCTGTAGCAGACCAGACGTTACCAGCCAGGAGGGAGGAGGTCGCGGCTACGCCGGTTGTAATATTTGCGACAGCAGGAGTTAGGGTTCCACCAACAGAGAGCCAAGTGGCACAATTTGCGACATCATCAAGGAAAACCCATTCATACAGGATCGTGGGGCCATAAATTATGGGGGACATAGCTTAAGATCTGGGTTTGTGACGGAATGCGCTGGAAAGGGGGTGTCGGACTATTTAATTATGAAGCAGACAGGGCATAGATGCACGGCGGGCCTACAGCCCTATGTGAGGCTTACTGTGAAGTCAGAGGAATGCGCTGCTGCAAAGGTGGGGTTATGATTTTGTGCATTATTTTGTTTTTAGTTGTTTTTGGAGATAGGGTTTGGACGCTTTTGTCTTTTCCTTTTCGGGCGGATTAGACAATTCCCAATCTATAGCATTGAATTCTTCAGGAAGTTCGTTTTTCACGCGGTCTCTCAATGAATTGTAGGCCGTTAGTGCCAGTTTTGGATTGTTTTCCCTTAGTGCTTGCATGGTTATTCGCCTTACTCCAACCGCTGCCGGACTTGTCAACAACCAATTTGCCACCCTATTCATTGCCCAATCGCCAACCGCAACTGCGGCTGCGCCGGCTTCGGGATGGCCCACTAGGCCGCCTCCAACACCCCCAACAAGAATATCGGTAAGGGCTCTTTGCGCGGGATTTCCATGAGTTTGGGCGCGTTCTAGCGTCTGCCAGCCCACATGATCCATGAATTCCATTCTGGCTCTGTAGAGGCGATTGCCAAGTCGGAAGTCTCTTCCAAGAGCGGGATCAGCTCGTGATAGTGTGTTTGAAATAGATCTATTAACTCTTTGTAATAGATTCATTTGATGAGGAATGTTGTCTCTAAAAACCCTATTTATGTCTCTATAAGTTGTTACTAAATGAGCTCCTGTAATATTTCCTCTTTCCAAGTCGTTAATGACGGTATCTAAATATCTGACGACGGCCTCACGTTGTGGCTCTTCTCCTAAAGCGGTTGCAACTTGTCTTCTAAGGGCTCTTGCGTCTTGTAATAATCCTTCGGTGTGCTCTGGAAGAATGTGCGTATTTGTGGCTCTTTCGCGAATGTTGTCTAAGAATTGATTTGTTTTATGCTCGATAGAACGAAGAATTCCCCTGTTTGCCTCGGTTTCGGTAGTCATTCGACCCAAACGACGAGCGCCTCCTTCTGTGTGTGTTATGGGGGCCAGTTCTTCAGCCGTGAGCCCCGCGCGTTCTCCTGCCATCCTAATTCGACCCTCTCTTACTCCCATGGGTCTTCTCTGAACCATTTGAGAAAGCGCTCCCACTCCGAATCTAACTGCATTTTGTGCGCCCTCACCGAACCCTAATTTTTTCATGGCTTCAGCCCCAGCCTCACCACCACCTGCACCTGCTGCGGCCCTTAAAACTGTATTGAGCGCGGATCTCTCAGCGCCTGGCATTAATAATGAGACGAATGACTCAAGGCCGCGTTCATATTGTTCTTCTCCCTCGGTTTCTGGCTTGAGCGATGGAATTTTCTTTTCCACTCCCTCGGTCATTTCTTGACCTGTTGGAAGATGACCGCCTTGAGGCTCTAGGCCAAGTTGTCGAATATTACTCCTTACTTCTTCTGGAGTTGTGCCAAAAGGCATTGTGAGACCAGATTCAATCATTGATTGCGTGCTTCCAGGCGCACCTAAAATTGTAGAAGCCCCAACCTTCGCTGTTCGTCCAATATCTCTTGTGGTCGCCTCCCTAGTTGTTCTTTCGGATGGACCTTCTTGTGGCAAAATCTCAAATCCTCTAAATGGTCCGCGTTGTTGTGTCGACTCGGTCTCTTCATTCTTTCCTAACGATAGAATTTCAAAGCTCATTTTACTTCCTCAATGCCTATAGGAGTGCGCTGATAAATTTTCTCTCCTTTTTTTACTTTTGACCCAATTGGAAGATCCATTATTTCGTTTTTATTAATCATTTGACCTTGATTAAATGTTGGTTGAACGCCCTTTACAGACATAATATCGCGAATTTTATCTGCTGTTTCAATAACATATTCTTGTTCTTTTCCGACTACTTGATCAGCCAAATCTTCTGGAAGCGCCTCACCTTTTTTCCTCGCCTCTTTTCGAATATCCTGGCCAGCTTTCCACTTTTTCTCAACGATATCATCGAGAGCCATCGAGATTCTCGCCAGTTTTTGCATTCCCTCAGGAGTATTGAGCAGGCTTGGATTGGTTTTAAGATATGTATCCATTTGAACCTGAAGAATCTTGGTTTGTTGATAGTCTCCAGAAACTCCCTGGCCCAATTGTGCATTCAATTTATCTACTACTTGACCAACGTCATCAAAAACCATTCCAACAGGAAGGTTCCAGCGATCTGCAAGATATTTCTTATAGACACTCCCTGGGCCAATCTTCCCCGCTAGTGACTCTATGTTTTTGAATATGGGTTTTTTACGTAATGTGGATTCGTATTGATGCGTTAGACCCTCCAGATACTCTCTAGGAGCCTTTTCCATCTCATATCTATTTTTTTCTATGCTGGCTTGAGTTTTCAACGCTTGATTGTATGAATTGACGCCTTCCCGATGAGCCGCTTGAGCGGCCTTGAAATCTGATATCAATTGTTCTTGAGCTTTTCTGTTTGGAGCCATTTGCCAGCGTCTATTTAATTCATCTAACGATGGTGCTGGAGGAATGTTGGGCATTAAGGCGGTCCCTGGCCCTGCGGGTCCTTCCTTAACCGCTCCAGGCTGCGCCATCGTTGGCTCTTGAGGTTCTTCTACCGCTCTCTGTACTTCCTGGGCTTGTTGCAATTCTGGTAGGAGGAATGGCAGGGCTTTTTGTTGAGCGGTTAATTGTTGGGTTGGACTGGGAGAGGGAGGGGGTTGATAATTTGAAGTTGGGAAACCTCCGGCTGTGGATCGTCCGCTGAAATCAAATCTATTTTCTGATCCTCCAGGAGCGGGCCTATTGTTTAAGTAGTCCATGAATGATTTTTGATCGTAAATGGCCAGAGGAGCCATTGATTCTGGCACACCCATTTGCTCGAGGGCAGGTTTTATATTTTCCAAAGCCTTATTGTACGCCCGTGTCGCCTTCCTCGTCTCCAGCATCTCATTCAGCATTCCAGTGATACCAGAGCTTACCCCTTGTCCTAATCCCTGTCCCACACCGCCAGCGAACAGCTCTGACGTACTCGGTCTGCGGGGCACTGCGGGCATATTTACTATCTGTACCATATAAATTCCTTTATTAAACTGCCGCGACTGCTGCTGCTGGTCCTAATGACGACATTAAATGACTCATCCCCCAAGCTCCACCTGCTGCACCCACTCCCTGACCGACCCCAGGTAGCAAAGAGGCCAACGCTCCCGGTCCTTTAGGTTGAGGTTGAGTAGACGTGTAACCAAATGGAGGGGTGCCTAGAACCTGCGATCTCTGTTGATACTGCTGGTTTTGTGCGAACTGGTTAAGCTGATTTTGCGCCTCAAACGGCATCATGCTCGGTCCAATCAATGCCTGTGCATTCTGCATCTGTGTCTGTTGTCTCTGAATAGGGAGTTGTGCAAAAGGAAGTAGTCCTTCTGCCGCCTGCATCCCCTGCTGTGTTCTCTGCATGGGCATTTGTGCATAATTGAGGGCTTGCTGTGCTGCCTGCATTCCCAGGCCGCCTCTTAATGCCGCGAGTCTTTCCATGAGACCTGATCCCGCAGAACCAAGTGCCTGCTGGAACGCTGATCCGCTCTGTTTTCCAGTAAATCGCTCGGCCAGGCCAGGAACAATTTGTTCATTGAACTGCCTCATGTATGGAGCTTCGAATTGCTGCATCATCCTGGGGTCTTGGCTAAGCAAGCCTTGCAGATAATTGCTGCCTGATTGTTCCAGCGCACCCGGTTGGTTCCCTTGTTGTAGGATATTCTGAAGGTAGTTGCCGCCAGCAGTTTCATGTGGACTTGGCTGAATTTTGTGCGAACCTTCCTCCAATATCCTCATCGCGCGATTATAAGCATGAGGAGGAGCAAATTGTTCTGGGCGGATGTGTCGAGCGAATTTATCTAATATCTTCTGTTGTTGTGGAGAGACAGTAGGGAATTTCTGCATTCGAGCATATTTCTTCCCAACCTTGACCTTCATCGGATGTTTTCGGTATGGCATAAGACCTCACTTTTCCATCAGAGTAGCATGAAAGGAAATAATTGATTAGCAAAAACTAGTTTAGCAGATATTCGAGGACGATCATGCCGGAATCAATGTCGGGATGCGTAGCGCCATTCACAATGATGATATTCTGCACAGCACCGATGTACCTTACAATCACAAGAACTTGATCTGTGATAAGACTATTAGATACATATGGCAATGGTCGGAAATCTGTCCCTGTAGCACATGTTCCGTATACATGCGTAAGCTGCGTCATTCCTACGATGTTTGTAGGAATGTTAAGCGTTGCGCCTTGAAGAATCTGCCCAAAATAATAGACCTGCCTGAACGCAAAGGTCTTCGTGGTATTGTCGTTGGCAACAGAAAACTGCTGCCCTGTGCTGGTTTGCACCCCCTGTTGATATTGTCCTATCTGCCGCAAATTGACTGCGTTAGCTATGTCAGAATACAGGTTGGTCAATTTTATCAAAAACTGAGTATCGTCTTCAGGAAAGACCTCGCTGCGATTGAGAAAAGGGGCTTTAGTACCAAAAGGGGCATACGTCATGGAGCCAGCCTAGCGTTGGGTGAGAGGTAAATGGCCATTGCATGGAGGACAACATCAGACTCATACACCCCCTGTGAGGCCCTTTGGACATCAGAGATTGTGAGCTGTATCTGAAAGTTCTGAGCTAGTGTCTGCACAAACTGCCTATGCCATATTTTCTTCTGGTTGGCAGAACAGGGGTAGAGAGCAGTATTTTCTGGGGTGGTGAGTACTACGTTGGTTCCCATCAGCGAGGGGTTAGTAGCTGGATCGGTGACAGAGAACGTGCTGTTTTCGTTCACGAAGATATCGCTTGTAATTTGTCCTGCACCTGTCCTATCCAGAAGAAAGTCAATATATCCTACCCTACATTGTTGGCCCTGTTCATAGAATGGAACAAATACTTTAGTTGAGATGTTGATCCCGCTGATATATGTCACAAGACCGCCGCCGATATATACGCTGGCAGGATTGACGAGAGGAGTTGGGTCAAGAAATGTATCCGTGACCGTGTCGAAGTAGTCCAGGACAACAATCTGAGGGCTAATGACAGTCACAACCTTATATGACAAATTGTTCAAGACAAGAACGGAGGGATCGCCAAGGATGCCCGTAATCTTGATGATGTCGCCCACTTGGAGATTGTGGTTGGGAATCGTAAACTGTATGGGCGCTAGGGCAAAGTTGATGCTGTGCAGGGCAAGTGAAGGGGCATTAAAAACAGACTGAGTAAGGGTCTCAACAAATCCATCTTGATTTCCTGCGATGACTTGAGGAAATAGAGCCTGATAGGATGGGGCATTCCATGGAGTGTTCCAGGATGCCCAAGGCGGGAATGTCTGAGCCCAGGTTAAAGCAGCAGGAGGTAGAAAATAACCAAAGCAGGTGAAGCTATCGTTAAAGATGGCATAGGTCTCATTTCGGTAGTTGTAGACCAATACTTGATCAGGAAAAGTGGGGCTGAAGTCTGTGTTGGGATAGCACCAGAAGACCAATTCGTTGAAGTAGTCGCGTATACCATGAACCCTCACTGTCCCATTGGTAGTGGCCTGGAAATTGAAGATGGTGTTTGGTATCTGGAGGTCAATCCGCTCTACGTTGACGCTGTCATCTGTTAGAATACCCGCATCCCCTACTGAGTAGACTCCCCTATCAAACGGAACGAGACTAAATTTGCTCTCACTACCCAGTTCTGTGTTTATTTTCTGATAATCGAATGGGTCGCTTTCGTTATTGGTAGAGACAAGTTTATATGAGGAATGCTCAAACTTGATCACCATCACGTCTTTGATAAATTCAGCGGAGATCAGAACTTCGTTGGTTGGGATGTCGAGGAAGCCTCCCTGTCCTATGATATCATCGCGGAAGGCAGTTACTCCAAGGGGTGATGCGTTCGCAGACCACCTAATACGCTGAGGGAAGTTCGTTGCTGCTGCGAGCGTTGCGGCATTGCTCATCCCGGTGACGCCTTCCCATGTATTAAGGAAAATCAGCCGCCCTCTGTATGGCAGGATGATCTCTGCGTTGCATAATTGGGTGTGTGTTGCGCTAGGGGGATTGGTGGTTATGTCTGGGATGAAGATGTGCCAGTCAGCACCATCGTAGTAGTACATGAAGTCCCTGGCAGCACCCATATTGGTATTGGTTAGCCAAAACAAACCCTTCCCGCCAACAGGAGCAGAGGTGTAATTAGTAGACCAGAAAAAGTTGGAGTTTGATCCCTGCCAGGTGACAGGATGTGCTGCTGTTAGGTCTTCGAACTCTGCTAGGCCAGCGTTGTATTGGTAGGCGTATTTTTGATCGAAGGCAATGAGCTTTTCTGTGTTAATGCCCTTTTGCTCATAACTGCGCAGGCCCATCACAGGAAGGCCAGGCCAATAAAATCCACTGATTGTGGTGGCTGATGCTGCGGCGGGACCAGAGAATGTAAGAACAACATCCCCGGTATTGTAATTGATAGTAGCAGATGTGATAAGACCAGCAGGAGCAATTGCAAAATAGCCAGGATTAGAACCATCATCGGTGAGGGTTTGGCTGATGGGGGCCGCAATGGTGATTACAAGGGGATTCGCAACCGTACCTGGATGAATCTCTGGGGTTGATTCAGGAGAGACGATATGAGGAGTGATGAGGGCAAAAATGTTGTATGTAAGTGTGGCAGAGCTTACGTTGCCAATACCAGGAGTAGTTGAAACAATTGACTTCCTCAGCCTGCCCAAAAGATTATATCCGCGTCGCTTCTGTACTTTTCCTCTCCAACAATATGCGTCCTCCAGAACAGGAAAGGCTTTCTCGGGGATGAGAAATGGCTCGTAGTAGGTATTGAGGCCACTGTCATCCTCATAGGCCGCGATGTAGTGTGGTTGATATGCCATTTTAGTTCCCTATCGCTAACCAATAGAAGGCTCTCGGTGCGGCTGAAAGCTGAGTTATAGAAAAACCCGTATTAGCTATAGAAGATATCGTCCAACCGTGATCAGAATTGGCACCACCCAGAATAGGTTGACAGAAGACAGAAAATGTGTTGTGTGGGAATGGAGTTGGATATGCGTACGCAACAGGAGCTGGATTAGATATATTCGGCGTTGTACCCCACATAAGAATCATTGCGCCAGGTAAAAACGTTATCCCTGGATTTCCTACAGTAGGATCGACCCCTGTCATCTGTATTTCAGCACCGGCATCGTGCTGCCAAACTAGTGCAGAGATTCCTCCAATAGTCCTAGTAAACAATTGACCTATCCCAGCCACGCCTGCATGTGCTGCGGCAGACGCTGGTAGTTGAACCAAGGTATGCATTCCTGTATTCATCGCTGCGTTTAGAGCAACGTGATTTACGTCAAAAGAAGCATCAATTTGAGTAAAGTTTGCTAAGATCTGTGGTTGAGACTGTGCCGGCACATCTGTTGGGAGAGGGATTCCAGGATAATAGGGCATATAGATCCTATAGTTTTTTCTTCACTATAGGACAAAAACTATTTAGAACCCAGCAAAATTGTTGCCAAATCCATAGTGGGGTATGCCTGTCATCTCGCTGTAGATTGACGCGGTGCGCTCGGATGTCTGCTGCACGATCGTTCTGCGCTGGACAAACTTAAACTGTTCTTCCAACAATGGTCTATACTTCATCATGTTGTCTACATCGCCATTATCAGAAAAGATCTTATCCGCTGCCCCATACGCGAGTAATTGCCACATCTCTTTGAGCTGAGGGTTCTGTAATGTTGGATCTTCTGTGGAAAGGAAAATTGAAGGATATTTATAGGCCTCAAAGCTGACCGTGTAGGCTTGATCAGGAACAGGGTAGAGTATTATCTGGTCTTGGTAAAAAACTGCGGTCTGAGGGCGGCTAGCGCTGTAGGGGATGGACTGGACGTTTATATTCTTCCCAGGCCCAACAGGGAGAGGAAAAGTAAAGTTTACCACGCCTGTTTGATAATCGACCGTACCAGGAGGAACAGATAGATCCGTGATAGAGTCGGTGGGATCCCACAGGTTGCCTAGACCATCGTCAACAAGAGCCATGGTCTGCCCACCTTGACTTGTCGATGAGACTAGAACGTTCCAATTAAAACTCGCGACAGGAATGGGTGAGAGGTTAGGCGCAAGATTGACGAGATCGTTATATGCGCCAGGAGGGTTTGGTTTGAATCCTGGTATAATGGGGATATTGGTCAGTGTGAAAGTAAATGGGCCAGCAATAGCAGGATTTGGCCCCAAGCCTACAGTTTGGATGTAATTAAGCTGAGGATTGATCCTGAAGAAGTTTTCCCGGCTCTGCGTCAAATAAGATTGATAGCCTCCAATGTAGATAGGGGGCATTGTTGTGAGGTAGGAGTCTGTGGGGAAATCATAGACAGGCTGATTTGCATTGGTGATGAACTGCCAATTGTAGCGAAAGCTCTCAATCCTGAGCTGCTCATTCATGTCATAGATGTAGAATGTGTTGATGTAGTCGTCGATCTGAGCATCTGTAATTTCAGCCTGGTTGGGCCTACCGGTGATTCTGCGAACTTTGTTTCTAATAATGTCAAGACTGCTTGGTGCTGTCATATTTACCTAGGGGACGTTGGGTGTTGGTGGTGTGCCGTAGATGGCGGGCAGGATGTTTCCGTTGTTCTGTTCCACAAAATTAAGGGTGGTTGCAGGTTCAGATACAGGGATGACCTGGCCTATATACACATCGTTTCCTGTCCTCACATATAGATGGAAGGACAGGGAGTTTATTGGCAACTCAAATTGAGTGTTGCTATTGATTTTTGATATTGGCGCAACAACATTGTTTAGCTCCTGAGCTTTACAAGGAATGGGTATGACAAGTCGAACTTGCAAACCAACGCCGTAGTCATTGGCCTGCACAGTGTTCACGGTTGTAGTTAGTCCTGCAACAATGGAAGCAATTGTTGCCGACCAGGGAGAGAAGAATGTGGGAAAAGTGGGACCTGCCATACCTTGAGCCTAGTAGATTTTACCCCATGGTATCAAATTCAAGACTTTCAAACCCATATCTCTTATTCCATTTTTGAACCCCAATAATAGGGACTGGCATTCCTTGGTCATCATGAGTGGCTGGGGCAAAGGTATTCTTGTCGGGCATTGTGAATCCATGCGTCGGCCATGCACACGTATGGGTCTTTCTATCGCAGCCTTCAGCGCAATAGTCAACACCATTAAGGTGACGAGCGACATATAGGGGAATCTCATACATTTCTCCATCACGCATCACTTTGACAAAAGGAGGGATGCCAGGGTACTTCCTTACATGAACTGTGGTTTCTGAGCCAGGGTTTTCGTAGATTTTGAATCTCCCCTTCACAAGCTTTGTCTCGTCGGCGATCAGCTTCTTGAGCTTCTCATTCTGCATCTGCTTCTCTGGATCGGCCTCTTTGGCCTTGGCTCCAATAATGACAATCTCTTTTTTCTGGACGGCCTGTTCTTCCTTAACAGGTTCTTCTACAACACTTTTCTTGGTTCGTGACATGAAACACTCCTGGTTTAGGTTTCAACGTCACTATTTCAAATTTGAAATATAAGTGAAAGCAAAATATGTTTTGCCGGCCAGGGAAAGAGAGACAGAATAACCACAAAGTGCATGAATTCTGTGAGAATTTGAGGGTGCATTCGGCGCTAACTCAAAAAATCGAACAGTTTCCAGAGAGGAAATAGTTCACTTTGCTTTTACATAAATAAGGCCCGCCCAGATTGAGCAGGCCTTATTTTTATCCCTGAACAGGGATAAGTCAGAAACTAGATACTCGTGCCTTTGTAGGCTACCCAAGTATAGAGCGCCGAACCTTGCAAGATCGAGGCGTCAATATAGACACCAGTTTGCGACTGATTTCGTGTCGCATCATCAAGCAGGTTCGCATATGGAACCAGAGCCGCTTCCCCTACAGGAATGACCTCTGGCGCACCAATCCCAGTTGCGCCTTGCGCGCTGGTTGGGAAGGAGAACGCAGAGAATCCGCTGGAGTCGATGTCAACAGTGATGGAGGTTGGATAGATGCCAGTCAGGCCGATCGCTGTGATCGTCCCAAGAAGACCTTTGCCAAACCCACTTGTTGGGCTACCGTTCATCTCTTGCATCCCATAGAGCTTCGGAATGACAATACGGACCTTTTGCCCTACAGTGTAGGTGTGAGGTACGTTTAGCGTGATGACTGAGCTTGTCCCAGCGGAGACAATGTTCGTGATTCTTCGAATCTGTGGATAGTATCGAGGATTGAAGTTCAGAACACTGATGGTCCCACCGGTTGCAGGAGCAGCGAAGTTAAGTTGCCCAGCACCAGCTGACAAAGTCCCAAGTGTCTGAGTGACACCAGGATTCACCGCTGTTACAAGGAAATCCCATCCGCCGATTTGGAGCATGCCAAGGGGATCATAGATCCGAACGATGCTTCCGACGACCGCAGGAGATGCAGACGATACAACCGCAGGAGATGCATTCGTAATCGCTGTGACAGCTACAGCAGGTGTCAGGAACGAAAATGCAGAATCAGCGATGAAGGTAAATCCTGTCGCCGAAGTAGCTAGGACAAATGGCGCGCCACCTGTATAAGTTACAGCGGTATTGGCAGGAAGGTTGATGTTCCCTTCAGCAATTATGATTCCAGCACCACCGGCAAAATCCGTTACATCAGTAATCTTGATGTCGGTGTAGCCAGGAGGCAGAGAGATGAACACCGAACTGGGCGTTGCGTCTGTGGTAAAAGTACCATTTACTTGAGCGTTAATAGGTGAAGACATATTTTGTTACCTCCTTATGCCAACGTACAGCGAAGTTGAAGGACCCAAAGATCCTGAAGCACTTTCGGTACCTCAGCAAATTTGTAACCCACTGAACAATTTAGCGCCAATGGCGAATCATAGATCGGTGGTCTGTAAAGGAAAGATGCTGAATAGCCATCTTGCTCAATAGCTGCATATGCCTCGCGCCCTACGCAGAATATGTTGTAGACGTCTTGGTTAAGCATCGATGCGTTAGGTTTGACGCTGCCGATGTTTGACAACAGAAATCTTAAATTCGCAACCGTTCCCCACTCAGAATCTAAAGTAGATTGTTGATTTGGGTAATTCCATTTTTGAATAAACCCAGAAACAGCATCGATTTGTCCGATCAGGTTGGTATGACCAAGTGCGAAATAAGCATCGCGTACTGGTGCAGTTCCAAATTTATTTTCACCTTCAATCCCAGTGACAAAGCTATATGCCATGTTACCGCGAAGTGTGCGCACGACATAATCGCAATCAGATCTTGACAAATTGGTTGGGACGTCGCCGTTGGCTCCGCCGACCGCATTTACAAAAGTTACTGTACTTGCAAGCATATCACGCATTAGTGTATCTTCCGTTTGACGAAGTGACACGCCTAATCTTTGGGCCGCTTCATTTAATACCATGCTGTTACTTTTATGACCTAGTTAACTAGGCGGGACAGGTTCTTCGACCCATCCTCTCATGGTTTCCCGTGAGCTCAGACTATCGCTTGCCATTACTGGCCCCTCTCACTTAGTCGTTCAGGCTGCTTTCGCTTGCCCCTTGTTACCCCTTAGGGCCTTCAAGTCAATCAGAGCGGGTTTAAAGATCCCATATTAAATTAGGTCTAGGATCTTGGTTCTGTAAAGTTACTTGTTCATTCAAGTAAATATATGTCATTGCCACTACAGAACACTTACGGCACATTAAGCAGCTAAAAGCTGGTGGCCTTCACCGTAAAAATCTATCTTTGCATCGATGTTGAGCGCGGATAGGACTTGAGGAGCGGGCAAAATTCCCGAATTTCCAAGTGGAACTGGGGCGGTTGCCAATGCGTTGTAACGTCGGAACCTTAATGTAGTTCCTCCATTTCTAGGCATTTGTTTAAGATCGGCCGGGATCTTGTGGATCATATAGGGCACCGGCACGCTCAGGAGCTTGAAGTTGAACGTCTGCTGAACAGGCGCCGGCAACAGGCTCGTGGTTGTAATACTCATTTTAAGTCTCTAGTTAAAAAGACCCAAAACTAACCGGCTTTGATTGCCTGTTCCATTTCCTTCTGGAGTTGCTTTTTCAACTCAGGAGTTAACCCATTCTCGAAATTGTAGGCGTTGCCAATTGCTGAACTTTTCGTCACCGACTGGACTGAGACAGGTTTGCGGGCATTTTCAATGGCCTTTGCCTTCTGAGGATGTTCTGTTTTCATGTTCCCGATTCCGGTCTTCTTGAGCAATTTATAAGCGGCAACAGCCTGGCTATATGGGTCTGACGACAGTGCGTACAAAGACGCGGCTAGCTCTGGGTCCTGTTTTTGTAATTCTTCAATATTGTCTTTCGTTACAACGTCGTCGTAGTCAGAGAACTTCATTTTGACTCGTTCTTCAACAGTGGCGGCCTCTCGTTGTCGGATAGCCTCATCAGCTACTTGTCGGGCCATTTTCTGGGCCAAACCGCGTGCTTGCTTTGCTGTGATGATGTCATCATCTGAAAGCTTGGCTAAATCATCCTCTACAACCTGTTGTGGCTGCTGTTGTTGTTGCATCCGTCGAATGATGTCTTCTTGTTCCTGCGTCCTTCGTTCTAACGATTCCATTTTTCTGCGAGCTTCCCTCCAGTTGCGCTCTTGGTCATCGATCGATTGGCCTTGAGCCTGCTGTTGTTCTGCTGGCTGAACGTCCTGTTTCTGCTCTGATTCGGTAGGTTGAGCGACTTCCTCGGTCGTCACGCTCGTTTTTTCTTCTTCAGTCATTAAACATTCCTTGGGCTGCGAACCCCTTTACGCTAATAAATTGTCAAGAGGGGCGGCTAACGTGCGCCACACGACTGTGTCAACTTAACAATTTACTATGTACTTCATTCAAGGTATTTGTGTCAAATAATTGACACTATGAAGAAAAGCCGACCAGGGAAATGAGATGAAGACTGTATTTATTTCAGAGGAGAAATACTGAAAATTGGCAAGTAGACTGTATTTTTGCCGGCCAGGGAAAGAGCAAGATTGGGGTAGACATTAATGCTCTAATGCCTTATCATCGTTGGGCAACAAGGAGGAAATATGACAAAAAATGGGCATGGGATAACGTATACAACAGTCAGCGTACCGTTTTATCCCGACCAGATGAATTTCCTTAATAAAATACACATGTTCATGACGATAGAAGGAAAGACCTTTATTCCAAGAACCATTGCCATAAGAAGAATCATAGAATTCGTTACGGAACACGAGAACGATTTAATGGACGAGTTGAGAGAGGAATATGGACTACCAAGTAACAAAGGTCCAAAGTGGTTAAAAACCAACATGGAAAATAGATAATCTGATATGATGACGCTGGCAGTGCAAAGCTGCCGTCTTAACCTTTTGTTTGGGGGCGGTCATTCTCCTCTCCGCCCCTTTTTCAGATCTTATCGTGTTCTAGTTGGTCGAATGAGTAGGTATCGCGATCTAGTCGCCTGCTGAAGCATTGCTCCACCCACCGTACGAGTTGTTGATTGAAGCTATCGGGCGAGCGCGCGATGGTGATGCAGTCGTCGAATCCTGGCAGAGACCAAGCCACCGCGATCTTCCCCTTCTGAGCGTCGACAAGGTAGAGAGTCTTGGTGTGGTTGGGATACTGCTCCATCATCTCAAACGCATAAGGTGCAGATTGACGAGCAACAATCCAGTTACGGACCACGTTTGTGGCCCAAAACTCTTTCTTGGTCAGGACAAAGATGTAGAACTCTGTTTTGTATTTGTGCTTGTTAGCGTCGATTGCATCTTCGATCTGCTTGACATAGTCAGGACCGAAGGCGTCCATGGTGTCTTCACAGGTCTGTTCAGCCTGTGGTTTGGACATGATGTCGAGTACCGCTTGTCCTACCCGAGAGCCCTTAGTCCCAAGCTGGTTGTAATCGTATTTTTTTGATTCTTCAGACACAACACCCCCTATGTAACTAAAGGCCGACCAGGAAAGAGAAATGGAAGAAGGAGTGCTAACTCCTTCCCCCATATTTGGAATCGATACACTCTCACGGTGCGATTCTAACTAGTGAAACTTCTTTAAGGTCTCAGCTAATCTGGCTCTTTTACCAAGCGTGCCTGGCTTTTTTGCAGCAGCAGCGAGCTTCTTGGCAGGAATCTTTCCGGTCTTTTTAGAGACCCCAAGGGTCTTGCGCAGGGCACCCTTATGTTTTATGGCTCCAGCGATCCACATTTTCTTTGCCATTAGCACCCTCTTCCACTCTTGATGGATTTCATGAGGCCCTTGTCTTTCTTAATGGCCTGTTTTTGCTCTTTGATATCACCCTTAAGGTGTTGAGTTACTTTCTTTCCTGGCATGGCCTTTTTGAGCATCGTGCTGAACATCTTTTTGTCAGCTTCTGCATCATCGTGTCCGCGCATATCCCTCCTGAGGGCGTTAATGTTGCAAATAGGGGCCAACAAGGGCGATCTTAGACATCTTCTTTTTCTTTTCGATCTTCACGCCCTTGTTCTTCATCACTTTTTCAGCGATCTTTTGGGCTTTTCCGCCAGGTCTAATCATGACCATTGGTGTAGCCTTTATTTTTGATGGCTGGCGTATTTCGTAGCCTGTTTTTGACCGTGGCTGACAGCTTCATCAATGCCTGTGATAGTGTCGTCAGCTTCGCCATCTACCCCTGCTTGTTTGGGATATGAGCCGAAGGTTACGTTCTGGGGCAGGTTTGCGAACGAAGTCTTGTCATGGCCGAAATCTTTGTAAGAGCCTTTTTCCATAAAATTCCTCCTAAGGAATGTTTTTACTTGTCAATCCAGAGGATAGCGAACCAAGGAATTTTGTTGTATAGGAAAATTTAGTCTCTAATGATCACGCACTTTCTTTCCTGGTCGGGAATCATCTCCTTACCCATCGCTGTAGCTACGTCTTCTGCGATGCTTAAGTGCCGGACAGGGGAAGAATGGAGGAACTCGAGGCTATTGGGCATTATCTGGGGAGGCTGAGGAAGCGACATCCAATGGGCTACATACATATAAGGATCTGGCATTGATCGACCTGAGCATGCGTAGAACCAATCGCCCTCCTTCCAATACATGACCGCTTCTTCTAAGAATATGGTCTTATAAGGCGTGATGCAGAATCGCAGGGATGCCAGTACGGGAATTTCGCGATCTGGAGCCCACATTTCTGCATCATACCAAGTTCCTGGGACAGCATTCTCTAAGTGAGGAAGATCATCCATAGACTACCCTTGCTGAGGCTGCGGTGCCTGCGCAGCTTGTTCGTTCTGCCGACCAGGGGAAGAGGCAGGAACAGGGATAGGCTCATTCATTGTATGTGCCATCTGCATCATCTCAAGTCCCCTTGCCATTTGCTCTACGTCCATGCCCTCGATCTCTTTAATTGCCTTGACAAGGTTGAGGAAGGCCCCAGTTCTATCTTCATCTGCCCGCTGCATCCGTTCGGCAGACAGAGCGGCATCCAGTCTCACCTTGTTCATCCTTTCCGCAGCTAGTGATTGCTGTGCCTCTGCATACGACACTTTCGTTTGATTGTCAACGTCCATTTGTTGCATTTGAAGTTGAGCCATCTGCTGCTCTTGCTGTTGCTGGGCTTGTTCTTGTTCTTGGATCTTCTGTATCAGCTCATCCTTATTAGGCAGCTGCATGTTCTCTAGGATGTACTCGGTTGGTATCGGCACGCCAAGCTCGCGCAGGTATAGGCTCTGCTGAAGGGCTAGTTGTTTCTGGGTCGCGGTTAGCGGCGCTTCTTCGACCAAAGCATCGTATGTACTGAACGCTCTGTTATAGAACTCCTCTGTAGGTTCGTCGTTGATGATTCTTGCGACCTTGCCGGGTGTCCAGTTGTTCTGAATCATCTGTAGGTGGAGCTTGCCCAGCAAGCGCTGGGACTGGTCTAGGTTGTCAAACACAGGCTGGAGGGTGATAAGACCCGCCCCCTGCCTGAGCATACTTAAAACCCCAGCCTTGTCATCCTCTGCGCTACCAAGCAGTTCTTCGTTGACACCAGAGATTTGGCTAAGTTCATTGCCAAGCATTTCCGAGAGCTGGATCATGCTCGGAGGGATCTGAGGGGCCAGGATTTGTTCGACATCGGTCATCTGTGCTTCTGCCCTCAAGGCCAATCCTCGACCCTGTCCTTGAAGGAAAACGTCCTTCGGATTTACGAGCGCGTTTTCTTTATATTTGAATCCACTGGTTATCTGGCTCTCCAATATGTCTAAAGAGGTGATGACCCTACGATTATATAAGAATTGAGCATCTCTGATACCCCTAACAACTCCTTGAATTCTCCAAGGGAAGTATGGAATTTGTGGCTCGTAGTAGCACCACACGGGCACAAACGGGTATGAATCTATGCCCATAGGATTTGGGCCATGATACATAACTTTTCCTTGAACCACAATCGCCAACTTGACCGTAGGTATTTCGTTGTTGATCATAGTGACCTGTGGATACATTCTGAGGAACTCTGCAAGGTCCTCATCCTGCCCACGCCACTCCTTCGACTCCCCTGTTTCTGTATCGACCACAACCTTCTGGCTTCGTGTCGACAGGTACCAAAATTCATCGTAAATAACTAGGTCCTGCATACCATAGGCATATGCCTGAGCCTGAAATTGGAATTTGCCATCGCGATTGCCCCATCCAGACACGTTCTTAATTTCATCTTCCCGACCAGGGAGAAGAGACATGACTTGGTTTCTTGAAAGATATTTTCTAGTCCAGACATTGTTACAATCCGACAGGTCTTTCTTTTGAAAGTATGGGTCAATTAGGTAGCCGTTGTAGGAAACATTGTCAACTTTTATTTCCCCATTGACAGGGTCCTTCGTGTAATCAATCCAGGTGGAGAGTAAATTCATTCCTGTAGTTAGCGCTCCCTCGAACGCTTCGCTAATTGTCTCCAGGACACCGCCGTGGTTGTAGATATGGTAGAACAGTTTTGTGAATTGGTCTGAGGTTCTTTGCGCTCCTGCCTCAACAGGGGTACAGATCGTGCTTTTCCTGTGCTGCCTCTGGTATCCAGAGATCATATTGACGATGCGCCGGATACGGTTAAAGTTGAACTGCCTGCGCCTAAAGCTAGGGACCGCCCCATAATAATTGTCTTGGTACATGGACTGATCGCCCACCTTGTATCTCGAATCGGTATCTGCTTCGCTCCAAAAGGACTGATTAATAGTGATATTTTTAGCATATGTGTTGTCCATTAACTTGAGGATGTCGTGGTCGTTGTCAACATAATATGTATCGGATAGTTGAGGGAATAGAGTCATATACCTTCCACGTTGCATTATTTCCTTTACAATACATGGAAGCTGATTTTTTCTGCTTGAGAAAAATATGGCAGGCTGGCAGGTTGTGGTTTTGCACAGCCTCCACACAGATAGAGGAAGAAGACTACGTATGTATGGTTCTTCTTCTTAAGAGGTTGTTGAGGGTGTTTACAGCAGACACAGGAGCGCTGTTCATACACTGTCAGCGCTTGTTTGCCGACCAGGAAAGAAGAGGGGTTTGAACATGTATAAGCTAGCTGTGATAGGGACGCATGGGATTGGAAAGACGACGCTATGCCAAAGTCTGGCATCTAGACTACAGCGAGTGCAAGAAGGCCTGGTGACTCTAGGGCCCGAGGATATCCGCGAATGTCCTTATCCCACTCAAGAGAAAATGACGTATGAGGCGAGCGAGTGGTACGTTAGTAGCAAGGTCTGGTATGAGCGATGGAGCGAGAGAGAGGGCTTTAAATACATGGTCTGCGATCGCTCTGCCTACGACACCATCCCCTACCTCGAAACTCTGGGCAGGGAGTCGATGAAAGAGAACGCCGCGATATCCTACGCCCTCAAGCTCTTTGCAGAAGAGTACCTGTTCACCTACGACCTTCTTGTGTTCGTTCGCCCAAGCCAGGAAGAGGTGCCTCCTGATGGCTTCCGCATGACCGATAAGAAGATACAGCTCGAGATCGATGCCAACTTTGCCACCTACTTCGAGGACTTCGCGGAATGGTCGCAAGAGAGAACGCGGTACATTCCTATGCTTGGGAGGTGCGAGGTTATACAGGTTGAGTCAAAAAGGATTTTTGATGATATCGATGGGTTGGTAAAAGAGATCTTAGACAGGACGAACAAAACATGAGCAAAATCTACCTCCTAACCCGCCACAAGGATGACGGGTCTGATCACCCTCCGGTTAGCCAGTACGTCGGCTACACATACGACAAGTGGGCAGCCATGGAGTGGACATACCACGGGCCAGAGCGCAAGGGTATGAACAATGACTACCTTGAGATCAAACAATACAAGCCCAAAGGAGGGACAACGGTGTGTCAATCATAACCTGGCTCTTTACAGGCGTTGCTCTCTACGGAACCTGGCTCAATTCCAACCAGGATAGAGAAGGATTTTGGTGGTGGGTTGCCTCCGACATTTGGTTTATTGTGCTAAATGCCGCGATCGGGCAATATGCTCTTGCCACCCTCTTTGCTATGTACTTAATTTTAGCCATCAGAGGACTAACAACATGGACCAAGTAACAGAAAACAAGCAAGAAAGCCCCGAAGTTGACCCAGAAGCCCTAAAGCCCTCTATAATGTTGCGTGCGGGCGAATATATCCAGAAATTCTTTGAGATTTACAAGCCAAACCTGACAGGAACAGAGAACTTAGTCGAGTGCAACGCCCTGGTTCATGCATGTGCGCGCATAACCGCGGTAACATTCTCAGGGGTTGTGGCAGCAGGCCATGATTCAGCCTCATTGATCGCCGACCACAGTGCAAGAATCAAGGTCATGCTCGATGAGATTGAGCAAGCAGCTAAGGCAAACTATGTAGCCTCTGCCGACCAGGAGAAAGAAGAGGAGAAGATAGCATGAGGTTATTCTTTTTGGTGTCCGTGCTCGTCGCATGTCCGCTGTTGTGCAAACATCCCCCAGACCCTTGGAGAGGCGAGCTACACGACAACTCCTTTTGTTATTTGACTCAAGACGGTCACATGGCTTTCATGCCCATGATGCGATATCCGTGCGAATGGAACGCATACTCATTTAGGCCCGACGGTCGCTACAACACAACCTTTTTCGATGGCTATAGATATCAGCACCTCATCGTTGCAATCGTGCGTACAGACCGAAACGGACACTACTTTGAGGGACATGACGTCGTAGGTGAGCAGGATGAGGATGAGGATGAGGATGAGCCGGATTACAGATCAGAGATAGGGCAACCTCCTTTGCCAATTCAAGAATGTCCATTAGCAAATCCTTGAATTTGGAGAAAACTTGGAAGAGCTTGGAAGGAACTTGGAAGCGTTTTCAGAGGGAACTTGGAAACTTGGAAAACTTGGAAGGGGGTCTTCCAAGTTCTCATCCCGCCAAAACATCGCCCACCCCTTCCAAACTTCCAAGT
>QGNH01001147.1_pt1 | contig 35430 bp, 22 predicted proteins | sample 1735481 | NCBI WGS metagenome assembly QGNH01 (sample SAMN09239004, study PRJNA386568) | Viral metagenome, whole genome shotgun sequencing project. | reverse complement strand
CAGAACCCGATCCACCCTGGTTCATCAGAGGCAGTTACTACAGCGCATACGTGGAGGAGGTCAAACGCCTCCGCCGCGCCGGCCAGGAAGCCGACGCGGAGCAGCTGCTGCTCGAGATGATCGATGCAACCGAGTCCGAATCCCGCGCGTACCAGTGGGGCGTCATTCCCTTGTACTACCAGCAGCTAGCGGTCAGCTACCGCAAACGGGGTGACACCCAAAGCGAGATCGCCGTGCTCGAGCGCTTCGCTCGGCAACGGCACGCAGGCGGTGTGATGCCGCCGCAGCTTCTACGACGGCTTGCAACAGTGAAGGGGGTGGCGCAGCGTGGATAGCCGCTACTTCGACCTCAACATCCAGCGCGTGCTGGAGCACTGGACGGTGAGCGAGGCTCTCCGCGAGGTAATCGCCAATGCCCTTGACGAGCAGGCGCTCACAGACACCACGGAGCCCGAGATCTACCAAGACGCTGAGGGGCGCTGGCACGTGCGCGATCACGGCAGAGGGCTCCGGTATGAACACTTCACGCAGAACGAGGATGCGGAGAAGCTCGCGCAGCCAAACCTGGTGATCGGGAAGTTCGGAGTCGGCCTCAAAGATGCGATCGCGACCTTCGACCGGCACCGGATCGGCGTCGTAATCCGAAGCAAACACTGCGACATCACGATCGACAGCGTCGCCAAACACGGCTTCGAAGACGTCCTAACACTGCACGCCGTCGTCGACATACCAACCGACCCGAATCTGGTCGGCACCGACTTCATCCTCACAGGGCTCAGCCAAGACGACGTCGACCGCGCGAAGGACTTCTTCCTTCGCTACGCGGGAGACACAGAACTCGAGCAAACCCGTTACGGCTCGGTGCTCCGGCGAGACGGGCGGTCGGCCCGGATCTACGTCAACGGTCTCCGAGTCGCCGAAGAGCCCAACTTCCTGTTCAGCTACAACATCACCTCGCTCACGAAGGCGCTTCGGGCGGCGCTGAACCGGGAGCGCAGCAACGTCGGCCGGCAAGCCTACTCCGACCGAGTCAAAGCGATCCTGCTCGACTGCAACTCGCCAGACGTCGCCGACCGACTGGCAGCAGATCTCGCCAGCTTCTCCACCGGCACAAACCACGACGAAACGACCTGGATCGATGTCGCCGTGCATGCCTGCAGAGTCCTGAACGCACACGAGAAGGTCGTCTTCGTGACCGCCACCCAGATCTATCTCAGCGCCGGGTTGCTGACCCGCGCCCGCGGCGACGGCTACCGAGTCGTCGTCGTCCCCGAGACGGTCGCACTCAAGCTCCCTCAGCTCGAAGACATCGAAGGCAACCCGCTCAGGGACATCAACGAATACCGAGAAGAGTGGAATCGGAGCTTCGAGTACGACTTCGTGCCGCCAGAAGAACTGACAGAGAGCGAACGGGCGATCTACGCCCTGACGGTGCCTCTGCTCGAACTCGTTCGCGAGCAGGCGAAAGGGGTCAAAGTGGTGCTCATCTCACGGACGATGCGCATCAACGCCTACGACGACAACGAGGCGGTGGGCGTATGGGACCCACAGGAGAGCCGCATCGTCATCAAACGCGACCAACTTGATCGACCCGAGTCGTACCTGGCCACGCTCCTCCACGAAATCGGGCATGCGCTCAGTAACGCCCCGGACGTGGACGAGAGTTTCGAACGAGCGCTAACGCAACTGCTCGGCCGGACCGGAACTGCTGCAGTCCAACACGACTAGACGCGAACCGGAGACTCAGGCGTGTCCAGGCAGGAAAATGCCCGACCTCAACTGCGACACGCATGGTCTTGCGACCCCGCGAACCGCTGTCTCGGTCGGGCAAGACGACTCTCTCATCCTTGCCCTGGGAAGTCAAGGACGATGCGTGTATCCCCCCGAACCGTGGTGTCTGGGGTTAGTAGCCGATCCGTCGGTAGGGAACGCCGGGGATGCGGCCGCGGGGCCGTGAGGGCCGGTATCGCCTCCCTCCTTGTGTGATCGCGTTGTGGGCGCCCGCCAGTGCGTCGACGCAATCGTCGTGCGGTGCGTGCGGGAACGCGCAGACCTCGTCGAGGAACTCGCGCATGTTCGGGCCGCGGACGATCTTGACGAGGCCGTTTTGGCAGGCGGAGGCGACCGGGTGGGCGCGCACGTTCTTTGGCCCGCTGGGGAGATCGCCTCCCGCCCAGTAGCCGGCCAGGATCTCGCGCATGTAGCGGGCGATGACCGCCTTTCCGGAGGCGCCTGGCTCCTGCTCGATCACGATCTGGACCTGGTGCCCATCAGCTTTGGCGGTTTCGGCGACGAGTCGTTCGATCGCGCCCGGGGCCTTTCGTTCACGGACGATGTCGGTGATGTAGAGCGTTTTGTCGGTGTCTCGTTCGAGTTTGAGGCCGACGGTGTAGTCGGGGTCGGGGGCGGCGACGCTTCGCTCCGTGCCTGCCAGGTCCCAGTAGCGAACCGAGTTCGTCATCGGTGGGAGTTCACGCGGGTGGATGATCGGGAACCAGTCCTCTCGAAACAGTTCCCCTTCGTCGGTCGCATCCCAGTCGCCCTCGATCAGGCGGCGCCGCAGCGACAGTGGCAGCCCGCCGAGTGTCTCCAGGTAGGAGTCGCGGTCAAGATGGGGGTTGTCGTCGAGTCGTGAGCGAAGAAAGATCACGCCCGGCGGGCGCGTGACGGGATCGACGAAGTGAGTCTTTACCCAGTCCGCGTACGGGCCGCCCGGGTTCGAGGTCGCCCGTACCCGTACCGGAACGTCGGCGAGCGTCGTTCCGTCGGTGGCGGCCACCATCGCTGACCGATCCGCCGGCTGGCGAAGGACGCGGAACATGCCGCCGTACTGCTGCTGGCTGAACCTGACGAGCTCGTCGAAGCCCACGAACGAAAAGTTGGAGCCCTGGTAGCGGCCGAGGTCGCCGAGGCCGTCCAGGTAACCGAAGCCGACCGAGGCACCACCCGAGCCGGCGCGACGACCGGGGCCGGGAAACAGCCAGGCGTGCTTGTCGCCCGACCAGACCGCTTTCGTGCCGGCCAACCAGTCGGAGAGCACGCTCATCAGCCCACCCGGCAGCTGAAGCTCAGTAAGGCTCGTGCGCACCAGGAGCGCGTGATAGCCAGGCACGTCCGCGTACATCAACGCCGCCATCGCCAACCCGATCGTCTTCCCCCCACCGACCGAACCGCCCCACAACACCTCCAGCTCCTGCAAGCGCAGAAACGCCTCCTGCTTCGCGGTCGGATTGCAAGGGCAAAAGCGCACCCGACACGGCCCGACCAGATCGAGCAGCCTCTCACCTGCCTCCTGCTGCGCGACACTCCGAATCGCCATCACGCCTCCTCACCGTCGCTGCTTGGAGCCTCGAGGGCTTGCAGCCCGAGCGCCTCGAGCGCGCCCGAGTCCTGCAATGCCTTGATCACGTCGGCGGTGTGCTCCGGCGTTCGAGGAGATGGCGCGAGACCTGGCTGCTCGGGTCCGGTTAGTGCGGGCTCGGCGAGCTCCTCGATCAGCTGCTTGCGCAGCTTGTGCATCCGTTCGAGGTCGGCCGGGTTCTGACGCATATCACCTCGGCGGAGCTGGTCGGCGAACGCGATCTTCAGCGCGTCAGTGAGCTTGATCAAGTTCTCCAGGTGTTCAACATGGGCCGCGCTCAGCGAGCTATTCGTCTCCTCCGCCACTCGCGCCTTGATCTCGGCCAATCGCTGCTTCCACCCCTCTTGGCGTCCGTGCTTTTCGACTGTGCGCACACTCACCACGAACTGGTCCGCGACCGCCTGGTAGCTGCGCCGCTCGGGAGGTAGCGAGGCGTAGAACGTGAACGCGGCTTCCCAATCGATCGCCGGCCGGCCGAGATCAGACCCACCCCGCCCCGCACCCTCATCCATCGACAAACTCCCTGTAGCGCCGGCGGACCACGTCGACATAGGCGGGGTCGATCTCCATCGCCCGGCAGCGACGACCCAACATCTCGCAGGCGATCAGCGTCGACCCGGAGCCCGCGAACGGATCCAGCACCACGTCGCCGCGACGGGTCGAGTTGCGAAGCTGCGCCGTAATCAACTGGACAGGCTTGGCCGTCGGATGCACCGCGTTCCGGACGGGACGATCAACAGAGAAAACGCTCGCCTGGTCGTTGCCGCCCTGCCAACGGGACCCCTTATGCCGGCCCCGGCCGGGCCTGCCCGGCCCCGGCGTCCACCCATACAGCACATCCTCATGCCGGTACTGATAGTCCGAGTGCCCGAGCACGATCGCGTTCTTGACCCAGACGAGCGATTGGTGCAGCTGCCAGCCAACGTCCCGGATGGCGAGGCGGAACTCAGTCCCAAGCGGCCCGGCCGGCGAGGCGACATAGAAACGGGCTGAAGGCGCCAGCACCCCGTCCGCGGCCGCGAACGCACCCCGCAGCAAGCCAGGCAGTCCGTCCGCGTCGTCGTTTCTGATCGTCAGCGCCGCCGGTGTGCGCCCCACATACGAGACCCCGTAGGGAGGATCGGTCCACAACGCCTCAGCCTGGTCGCCAGCCATCAACTCCAGCACCTGCTCCGGATCGGTGGCATCGCCGCACATGACGCGGTGCGGCCCGAGCTCGTACACCTCCCCCAGCTTCGACTCCGGCTCCCCCACTGGTAGCGGTGGCGCGTCATCCGGATTCGTCTTCGCCGTCAAGCCCGCCAGGATCCGATCGAGATCAGAACTCGCAAACCCGGTCAGCGCCAGCTCGACACCATCCCCAGCCAACTCCGCGAGCAACTCGGCCAACACCGGCTCATCCCACTCCCCGTAGGCAGCGTTGTCTCGCAGCGCCCACAACCTCGCCCGCTCCCGATCCAAATCCACGAACAACGCCGGAACCGTCTCCCAACCGAGCGCGAGCACCGCCAGCAGACGCTGATTCCCACACACGACCGTCCCATCAAGCAGCGCGATCAACGGACGGGCCCACAACATCTCAGGGTCCGCCCTCAGCGCACGCTTCAGATCCTCGAACCGATCCGGCAAAATTCGGCGCGGGTTCCGATCCCAAGGACGAAGCCGGTGAAGCGGCACCTCCTTCACCCCACCAACCAGCAGCTGCCCGTCAGGGCGTTCCCCTCGCTCAGCCGCCGATTCTGCTCGATTCACGTGCATGATGAAAGAGTAGAGGCGCCATCTCCGAGGTCTCGCCCCCGCCCCAAACCGTTTATTTGCGCCAACCCACGCTTACGACTGTTGTCAACCTGTCAAACGCTCAGACAGATCGAGAGGGTGTTTCGACCACTACGGAACCCCCGAACGCAGGGACTCGTTCCCTCTTGAGGGACCTTTACGGTCGGATCGCACAAGAAAAGCCGCCGTCGTCGACATGGTCGACGACGCGGATGTTGAGACGTCAACGAGTGCGAGCTTGGCGATCTCGACCGGTTCGAGATGCAGCCGAACGTTCGGCACGGTCCTCGATCCCGCGAAGCATCTTCTGGCTCATCAGGAAGCTGGTCTCCTCGGCAGGCTCGACGATGAACGGCGCCCTGCGGGGCTAAAACTAGCGTCCTGCCTGCGAATCGTTGATTTCTCGGGACGCGCACCGAGTTTTGGCACCCCACAGGTTTGCAACCCAGGGCTCCGTCAGACGCGTCGTTGTGAGCAGCTTCGCGTCGGCGGTGCCTCACTCCCGCCTCAGGCTCTTTCCAGCACGCTGCTGGCTGCTTTGGATCGTGAGACTAATACGCATCCGATGAAAGCAAGAAGAAGACCTCCTATAATCGCGCCCCTTCCGATGCTGTCCGATCCAAAGCGTTCGCGGAGAAAGATGGGTTCGACAATGACGGGAAGGAAGATTTGAATGGCTACAGAGACAGGAACGACGGTCGACGCAGCACACCGCTGAAAGGCCGTCATTGCTAAGATCGTGGCGGCTATTCCCAGAGTAAGGCTCACGCCGGCCCATACCCCAGCCGCCACCAAGTGGTTGATACTGGCGTCGCTCATCAGCTTGGTTGCAATGTTCGTGCTCGCAAAGCCGACTCCCGCGGCCACGATCAGCCCCATCGGCCGGCCAAGGGTCGTCTCCCCCACTGCGAAGGGTGCAAGAGCAACACATGCTAAGAAACTGACTACGGCTATCGCTGCCGCAATTGTTCGGGGAGTATCACTTACTTCGGAGCCATTTAGGGCCAACAGTGTTACACCGGCGATCATCGCCGCCACGCCTGTCACCTCGCTCTTCCCAATGGCCTCCTTCAGCAAGTGTTTGCCGGCCATGAGTAAGACCACCAGTCCGATCGCGCGCGCGGGCTGGACGACCACAAACGGCGCGATGCGGTACGCAGCGATTTGTAGAACATTTCCACTCACAATCAGCAACAGTCCCGCTGTCCACCGGGGCTGTCGCGCCAGCGTGGCTAGCAAGCCCAGCCGAAGCGCCAGTTTCGGGGACGCCTTCCGCGCCTCGTAGGCCTGCAGCGCAGCTGCGAGATTGAAGAGTAACGACCCGCTCATCATGGCCAAGACACCGATGAAAGCCATCTGTGATTGGGCTCTAGTGACCCATCAAGGCGTTCGAAGTCGCTTCGGACTCCCTACGATCGTAGTGTCGGACAGTTTCATTCCAGCGGCCCACCCTTCACAACACCTCCCCAGGCCAGACTAGACATTTCCGCCTCGGGCTGTTCCGACGTATTGCACATGCAAAGCTAGCGTTCAGCCTCTCAATCGCAGAACCCTTGCTCCTTGATGTATCGGACGAGCAAATCTGCTGTCTCTGTGAGAGGCGGATCGGTGCGGGGCGCCGCGATCCGTGACCGCACTCTTCTATAGTGATCATTCATGTAGCGCTTTAGCTGCATCGCCGCGATCTTGTCGGCGGAGCGGTTGAAAAACTCAAGGAGAGGGTAGACGCTGTCGTCCGTTGAACAGCAGCGATTCAACTCTTCAATAAACTGAGGGATGTTGAGATACGTGAACTGTATGCCGGTGCAATCGCTGATTGCAGAGACTAAATCGGGAAGACTGTAGTAGTTGTCCGCCGTGACGTGAAGAACCGCTCCGACGTTGTCATGCAACTGCGAGATTCCAACGATGTTATGAGCCGCTATGTCAGCGGGTAGTATGCTCAACTGGTTCGTGGTGTCAACTGCTATGCGATGTCGCATCATGAATGCGATCAGTCTGACTGCAACGTCGTTTGGATCGCCCGCACCGGTTGTCGACACCGAGAGCAGAGATGGTCTGTAGATGCGAGCGTCCAGGCCGTGGCCCCTCGCCGCCACCACCTGGCGCTCGGCGGCCCACTTGCTTTGCGAGTATCCAAAGTCGAGACCATCCATATCCTCGTTGTAATCAGTTTCCAACAACGTTGCTTTGCGCGTCCAACCGAAGACGAAGGTGCTCGAAATGTGATGAAAGCGCGCTCCTCCGGAATCCAGCGCGAGGCGAAGTGCGGTACGAGTTCCTTCGAAATTGGCGGCACGAAGTGCCTCGTAGGCAGCTACGTAGTTGACGAAGGCGCCGTTGTGAAGGATTTCTCTCACTTCACGAGCTAGTCGGTTCCACTCCGCATCGGCAAGACCCCACCGTGGAAGCGTCAGATCGCCGCAGATCGGTGTAACGCGCTCTCTAAGCAGGTCTCGTGACAACGCGGTTTTCAGGCGAGCACGCACCAGAGCGCCTTCGATCCGGGCGAGCGCCAGATCGGGGGATGCTGCGCGCACGAGCACGAAGATGGGATGGCGTGAATGTTCAAGCAACTCCGCGAGAAGAAAGGGGCCAAAGAAGCCTGTTGCTCCGGTTAGCAGTATGCCCTTGCGACTCTCCTCACCACGTACCCGCGCCGGGCCGACGGTCAATGGCTTCTTTGCATCGCTTCGAAGCTGTTCTTGAATCTCGTCTTCGCTCGAGCGAGCTAGACGCGCCAGAGCGGCCCGTGAATCAGGTGACGCTTCGCCACTTCTATGACGCCCGTGGTCAAGGGCCCCAAGGAGGTCGGAAAGAGAGAGCCGCTGCAGAAGCGTGGAGTCGACAGCTTCACCAAGATGCGCCAGTCCCGCGGTCGCTAGCGCATGTTCAAGCTCGAACCGGAGTTCAGTGAATGACAACGAATCGAGATCAGCATCCATTATCCGTATAGACTCATCACTCAGGCCATACCGTGCGAATATTCGGCGCACCTCGGCACGCCAGTCGGGCACCAGTTGGACGGCATTGCATGCATTGGCCGGCGGGTAGCGCGACAGCTCCGTCAACGTCCCGCTCAAGTAAAGGTCTCGCGTCCGCGCTCTCGCCTGCTTCCCCGATGTCGTCTTCGCGAGGCTCCTCGGTGCCACGAAAAGCACCACATCTGGCGTAAAGCCGCACTCCTGTCTTACGGTCCACGCTATCCCTGCGGCGTCGGGCGGCTGTCGCCCCCTCGGCGCCTCGACAATGACCACCACCTCGCCCGTATCGACTTGAAACGCACAGCTTCGGCCTCTCCGAAGCGTCGCTTCGCTGTCGTCGACCGCGGCTTCGATGTCCTGGGGATAGTAATTGACCCCGTTCACGATCATGACATCCTTAATACGTCCACAGACATAGAGCGAGCCGTCCTTGAAGAAGCCAAGGTCCCCAGTTGCGAAGTCTCCCTCTTGTGCGCGACTAGCGGTAATGCCGGGTCGAGGCTTCCTATCAGACCAATAGCCCGGAGTCAGGCTGCGGCCGCTTACATGGATTTCGCCGACTTGCAAAGGCCCGAGCGGACCTCCGGTTCGCACGTCTCTGATTCCCACAGTCACACCACGAGGCGCAAGTCCGCATGACACGATGCTCACGACGTCGTCACGTTCCCGAGCGTCGGCAAGTTCCACATGGCGGTCGCTCAGAGAACCTCGGCGCACTCGCAACCACCCTCTGCCACCGTGCGTGACGGTGAGTGTATTTTCGGCTAAACCGTAGGCGACGGTGCAGGCGGCTTTTCGCAAACCGTACCGTGCAAACCGCTGATGAAAACTTGCAATGGTTTGCGCGCGGGCTGGCTCCGATGCGTTCATGAGGACCCGAACGCTCGATAAATCTATTCCCGCAAGGTCGTCAGCGCGTATTCGGTCGTCCTGTAGACAGTAGTCGAAACCAAAGTTGGGGGCCGATGAGTGCGTAGCCCTGACATCCGACATCATCCTGAGCCAAAGCGCCGGCCGCCGAAGAAAGTCAGCCGTAGAGAAACCGTAGTTGCTGCCCCCAGCGACGATTGGAAACAAGTAGTAGCCGATGAGTCCCATGTCATGGTGTTGCGGAATCCAAGCCACACCGATTGGCGGTTCATCAAGAGTGGCAGTCGCGTTGGCGACGACGTTGTCGTGTGTGACAATCACTCCTCGCGCCGACCCCGTCGAGCCTGAGGTGTACTGCAACAGCAGAACCTCGCCCTCGTCGGATAGTCCGCGAGGCGCCGGCGCACCTCGCCTGTTGTCGGTGTCGATTAAGCGGCACTTCGTGAGCAACTTGCCTTCCTCTTTCAATAGCTGCCCCAGCTTCGAGAGAGTGGCTCTGTCCGACAAAATGGCAGCAGGGCTGCAGTCGTTGAGGATTGCTCGCAGTCGATGCCAGGCTGCGCCTCGCTTCGCGGTTGGTACAAGAACGGGAACTCCCACCACCCCAATGCGCGCGCAAGCCATGAGGGCGGTGATTGAGCCTAGTCCAGGTGGATAGGCTAGGAGCGCTCGCTCGCCCTTCTTGAGATGCCCATCACTTATCAGACGCTCCGCCAACACCGCCGTTCGATCACGGAAGGACGCGTACGTGTGCCGCGCAAGAGGATGTCCGCTCACATCGCGAAACTCGAACAGGACGGTGTCCGGCTGGCGTCGGGCCCAGGTGTCGAGAAGGGCGCTAAGTGACATCGTTTGGAATACACACAAGAGGGAGTCGCAGAGGGTACGTGAGTGTAACGCTCTGCACGTCTCGCACGGGGAGAAGGGGCAGCACTTAGTTCGCCGGGACTGGCTCTCACTCCGACAACCTTGTTCCCAAGCCACCTCTTTGAGATGCTTGGGCCAGTGACCAAGCTTCGGCCCAGCCGCAAGAGAATGCTTCTCTGCCTCGCCGGAACAACCGGGGACGTCGTACCAGGCCTTTCCCTCGGCGCAGCTCTACGTAGAGCGGGCTTCCCCGTTTCGGTTGCTACACACATCGACTACAAGGAGGTAGTCAGAAAGCTTGGCCTGGACTATGCGTTCCTCCCTTACACGCAAAAGGATGTGTTTGCCTCTCGTGCAGGAGAGCTCCTGCGCAAACGCGTCTGCCGCGGCCCGGCTCACGCCTTGGGCCTGATCAAGCTTCTGCGAGACGTTCAACTACCACTCTTTCGAGCCATGGCCGATCTAAACGTCACTGGCTCTTCTGTTGTGCTGTATACGCCGCTCTGCGCGCCGCTCCAGTATTTCGCGGAACGCGCTGGTACACCCGCGATCGCTCTGCACTATCAGACCCCGTTCCCCAACGGTGCGCATGCCAGCCCATACCTGTCCGTGCCTTCATCGCGCTATGCGTGGGCTAACCGCACAACGTTCGGTCTCGTGGCGCGGGCCGCTGACTGCTTTGTGGTACCCGCGGTCCGCGAAGCAGGGCGAGTTCATGATCTGGAGCTCCCGGCTACCAGGACGATCCTGGACGAAGCATGGCGGCGCGCGACTCTCCACATCCAGGCGACGAGTCCTTGGCTCACCGCGGAAGTTCCAATTTCACCCTTCATGGAACGTCGCATAGGATTCCTACCGCCTTGCCTTCCTAACTATGGTGAACCGCCCTCAGCCCTCCTGCGTAAGCGCCGTCTAGGCCGCCGCATCATCTTTTTCGGAGTCGGTAGCGCGCCGGTAGGCCCCACGTTGCCGAGATTCCTCGCAGCGCTCGCGAGATACGCAGTCCACGCTGACGCAACGCTAGTCGTAGATCAGTCAGTCGGGAACGTATCGCATCTCCCGTGTGATGTCCTTCGCGTCTCACGAGTTAGACACGACGCTCTATTTCCCTACGTCAACGCCGCCTTGATAACAGGCGGAGCAGGCACTGTCTCTGCAGCGTTGCGTTGTGGGGTGCCGCTCGTGATATTGCCGCACTGGTTTGACCACTTTATTTGGAGACGCCTCTTGCAAGACAGGAATCTCGCTGCGCACGACACTCCTCCAATTGGGCGCTGGTCTGGTGCGGTCTCGAATGGTCTTGATTGGGCGCTATCTGGCATAGCGCGCAGCAACATGAATGAGGCCGCCGCGCGTCTAAGTGAAGAACGAGCAACCGAGGAGGGTGTGGAGTTGGTGGTCCGAGTAGAGGAAGACTCGAAACGGTGAGCTAAACCAAGCGCACCGCACTGAAATCCTTGAGCAGCGGCGCCAGGAATCAAGCGCTCTGAGCTAGCCGCTCGACCTCAGAGTCTACTACTCGTTCCGGGAATAGCGCAAAAGCGTAAAGAACGAGAATGACCAGCGTTGCACAAGAGCAAAATGACAATGCACTCAACGCCAAAACCGGATGCATGTCGTGTGAGAGTCGATAGGATTCAACTAAGATCGCGATGTAGCCCGCGAGAATGGAGATCAAGAGAAGCACTACGACACTGCTTCCAAACCACCCCCGCCAGACCCGACGCATGAGCGCGCCACCAACAGGAGGGACAAGGAGCCATGGAGACGGAGGCGAGATGCACCGACGGATCTCGCGCTCATATCGGTAAATGAGTTCGCCTCTCACCTGCGATACGTGTGCCATGAGCGCGCCAAACGCCATGAACGGTATGTGCGCCGTCGGAGCCAGCGCGATCAGCCACGTGGGCGCGCCGTGATTAATCAAGAGTGCGCCGACGAGGCCAGAGAGGCCAATCGTCGCGGTGAGAAGGCCGATAAGAGCTGCAGGGCCGTTGGAGTCAGCTAGGCGCTCAGCCTCGTAGGAAGCAAGCAGAACATCGAGATATGGATTAGGGCCCGGGTTGCGTTCGCGCTGCGGATCCGCCGCGGATGCCACGCTTGGCGCAGAGCCACGATTGGCTTCTCGAATGGTCATGATCTGAAGTCGGCGCGTACGCAACCGAAACCGGAGTCGCCTTTGCACTGGGCAGGATTCTGCCATACACCTTCGCCGCGCGATCGGTGCCGCACCCGGCTGGATGGTGCCAATGGTCGCGCCGACGGCGCTCCTAGGGGACCTGGGACGATCGGCGGCATGGCTCTCTCCTTCCTCTACCTCGCGTTCAGGCCTCGGCTCGGCGCACTCGTCCAAAGTCGCTGTAGCTTGGGCATGAAGGGCATTGAGCTGCTCGTGTTGCGTCACGAGCTCCAGGTTCTGCGCCGGCAGGTCACGCGGCCGAAGATCCGGACCGTTGATCAGCCCCCGCTGGCGGCCGCAGCTTGCCACCTGCCGCGCTCGTTGCGTGGCGTGCGCCTAGTGACGCCGCGCACGGCTCTGCGCTGAGGCATCAAAGGTTCGCTCGCCGGAAGTGGCAACAGCCGCTCGGGCGGCGTCGTCGGCCCGCGACACGGCCAACAGCAACCTCAACAGGCGCAAACGCCACGCTACCCGCGAACTCAACGCCCACGTCTCCCGCACCGTCCCGCCGTCTGGCTGCCTGGCCGAGTCTATGCACCCCACGCGCCGACGCCACCCCGCCCTCAAAGTCAACTCCCAGCCGCCGTGCCTGCCTGCCGCCCCAGTCTGTGCATCCCACGCACCCGATGCTATTAGCGATTCTGCTGCCGAGCGATCGGCTATCTCGAAGCCCGCATTTGCAGACGCACAACTTGGGGTCACGCTGATTTGCGCGCGACATAGGTAAAGAACATCGTCTCCTGCACAGCATCCCAGCGTGGAAGACCGTCTGTGGCTGACCCGAGGTCGAGGTCCGTCACGACTCTAATGTCCGTAAAACCCACATCGGATAGCTCCTGGTACAGACGTCCATATGGAAATGGATAGAGTGTGAAGTGCCTTTTCCCGATCCAATGCTTCCTGAGATCCTCTCCGCTATGCACCGCCGGGCTATTTCTGATCAGATGCCATTCAACCTCTTTCTCGCCCACTGTCGGAGGGTAAGCACGAACTTCGGAGCCTTGGTACATTACATCACCTAGCGTGGTCGGCGGAAAGTAGGTGACCGGGTCAGCCTCGATAGCTTCCTTACGGTCAAGCATGAATTGAAAGTTTCGTTCGTCGATTACTAGGTGGCCACCCGGCTTGACTAGCCGATAGAAGTTCTGTAGACATACTTTTCGACGTCCTGGATCGAGAACGAGTGAAATCGAGTTGCCCAATACTAAGACAAGATCAAAAAGCCAACCAGCAGGCATCTTGTTGCTAAGATCCTCCCAAACAAACAAACTGATTTGAGGTTTGTTCTTGCCGAAGGTCTCTTCGCACTGACGACGAAAGAGCGGGTCCACCTCGTTACACCACACTTGGTGTCCCTGTTGCATCAGGTGCCAACAGTCCCAGCCGCTTCCCGCGGCTGCGTCAAAAATGCGAGCGTCAGCTGTTCCCGACTCAGCGAGGATCTCGTCCAGCACTTCCCAGATAAGACGTTTAGGCGGCGGACCTGGTCCCGCCGGCACACCGAGATATTCGTTCCAAGCTTCAGCAACGTCAGGTTCGACGATTTCTAGGTTCGGCAACCCCTCAAGCACCTCAGCGTTCGCCATCTCCGTCGCGTAGTCACGAACGAGTGAGTACTCATCGTCGCGAGGGAACGCGATCCGCAGCTTACGAAGATGATCATCGTGCATCTTCTGCTCAGTTGGAGGTATGAACAGGACCGCACAGCGACCCTGCCACAATCCAACCTCGACAGTGTCGAAATCGCGAGCTAGCCGCTCTGCATCTTCGACGCTCTTCCAACGAAGCGAGACGCCATTTGTCTTGTGCCAGCGAATGAAAGCTTCATACGCGTCGCTGTTCGCGTAGTAATCGTCGTAGAGCTTTGCTGCCGTCGTAACCAGTACCCGGCAGTCCGCCAGGTGCTCGCTTCCACCGAGCTCGGACGGCGGTGGCAATCGCTTCGCCTCACGCAGAGCCTGCTCGTGGATGTCGAGATACCAACGATACGTCTGCCAGAACTCGCCCGGTTCAAGAGTGTCCACCCCAACGTATCGATGCGTGTGGTCAGCAAAGAAATCACCGAACCAGCCCTGAAATGCCTGGGGATTCTCAGGGGCGACGCCTTCCTTGCTCACAAGCGCGCGAAGCGTCTTGGGGATGTCGTTGAGCCTACGCTTTGCCAACAGAAGCACGAATTTCCGATCTGGCGGAGCCGCCTCGGACAACACCGCAAGCACTTCCGGGCGTATCGGACCAATCAGCCATGTCTGACCTGAATACGAAATGACGAGCGACGCCGCGACGATCAGGAACTCGACCAGCGCGCCGCCTGCGGGACCTGAGGGATGAAGTCCCAACGACCAAACGATGATTGAGAGAACACCGGCCAGAAGAAGCGGGGCGAAATACTCTGAGAAGACTCTTCGGCCAAAGATCTTGAGTCCGAACAGAGAGAGTAGGACGCTGCGAAAGCGATCAGCCAGAGCGAGCTGGTCATCTGACGAATGTCCCTTTCGGCGTCGCACGATCAGCGAGCCAAGGTTACGGCCTACCCGACCCAGCCTAGAGAGCACCGACACCGTGCGACCCCCAATCCGCGATCCAATGAGGCGAAAGAAAGACAGAAACGAAGCAAGAGACCGCTTCGGCCCCGGCTCCTATTGCTTCGTTGCCTCCACCAGAGTCCAGTTAACTCTCCGCCCGCACTTGGGGCACGGGGGAAACTCATGGCCGAGCGGCATCGTGATGCGCTCGCGGTCCGAGCAATCGCTCACGTAGATTCCTGCGACAGCGTTCTTGGCACCCGTTGCTGGCATAAGGAGACCTCCTCTTAGACATGTGGCAACCACCATGTCACTAGTAGCTGTCTATTGTCAAGTTCCCGGGATCCGGGTTGCCCGGCTCCCCGGCGGACCCTTTAGTCGTGCCATGGCGCGAGTCGACTCCCAGGGAGGTATCGGAGTAGACCGCACAGGCTTATCGATCTTTGCGCTAAGGGAGTGTCTGAGAGAAGACATCCTCTACGATTCCGCGAGGGATGGCTCGCTGGTCGGATAACTAGGAATTATCGACGTGTCGGGGTCAGGCGTTCGCCGGTCACGCTGGGTGGTTCTCGTGGCCGGGACGGTTCTCTAAGCTCGTGGCTTTGTGGCCACTAGCGCGTCGCTCCGCTGAACTTCGGGCAGCGCGCGCCTCACTGTCCTCGAGCCACTCGAGTACGCAGATATTCCACTGACCCGGCCTGTCAGCCTGGCACTCTTCGCCCGGACCATCGGCTATGTCGAGCAGCAAAAAGTTGTCGTCTCCGAGCTATCGGGCGAGCAAGGGCCGTGCTCGACGGTAGGCGCTGACAACGAGGCGTCGGCTGCGCGGGGTCAGGGGCTTCGCAGGAAGCGAGCGTGCAAGCGTCAGGCCGAGTTCGACCTATCTCACGAGCTGGCGCTCGCTGCGAACGCCCTCCGCAGACCAGCAGGCATTGACTTCGATGCACTTCTGTAGTAGCAAGCGTCGCACACGTCCGGTCATGCCGGTCAGGCGCGTGCCGTCGTCAAAGGGAGAGCTCGAATGCCGAAAGCGGCGCGGCCCGTTCGGGAAGGGGTTTCTGTAGAGCGGTTCGCCTGAGCTGATCGCCCTGAGTTATGTCGACCACGACGTACGTTCCGGCATCGGAGTTGATCGTCGATGCGTGGCCGCACTGGCTCGGCACGGCGCCGGACCTTTTGGTTGTGCTTGGCTCGGTAGGTGTCGGCGCGATGAGGCTCGTTCGCCCGGCCGGCGGCGGTCTCCCGACCGGTACGCAGTTCGACCTCGAGATCTTGCAGCCGGTTCAGCTCGGTCTCCCGTTCCTGCCTGGCTTCGAGCTTCATGCTGGACCCCCCGGCGCGAATTCGCCGCAGTTCACACTCGAAATCGAGACGACGCCTCATGTCGTCGTCCGTCTCGAAAACTTCAAGTTCACGCTTCATCTACCGCCAACGATTCTGCAGAGCTGGACATGGAACGGCTCGAAGTGGACGCAGGACCTCGACTCGAACAATCAGCCGAAGGGGTTCGACTTCACGCTGACAACCGGGCTCGAGATCGACCTCGACACGGAGACGGTGTCGCTGGTCACGCCGACGATCATCGACGATCCGGGAACGAACGTGGGGGCCATGATTGGCGGCACCGGCGTAATCATCCAGATGACCGGTGTGCAGCTCGTTCTAGGCGACACCGCGGTGCCCGGCGTCCCACCTGGTTTCCGGGGCATCGTGTTTGCGAGTGCGAAGGTCTCCTACGCGAACGAGCACAGTTCGCTGCCTCTCGACGGCGCAGGTAACCAGACCCCACCGACAGTCATCTTGACTGGCTGCGCGATCGGAACCGGTGGATTCACAGGCCAGATCCAGATCGACTCGACGACGGGTTTACTCGGAGGAACGCTCTTCGGCATGAACTGCCGCCTCAAGAGCTTCGGCGTCACCTTTGCCTCAAGTGTGCCGACCGCGTCGTCGATCGAGGCGGACTTGCAGCTTCCGTTCTTCCACGATCCGGCCAAGCCTGACGACTGGCTGAAGGTCGAGGCGGCGATCGGCGGGCAGGCGGGCGACCTGCTCCTGCGGCTCTCGGATGCGAGCAACCCGGGCGCCTTAGTGGACGTCGAGCGGAAAGGCCTGTTCGATCTGAAGATCGCGAGCCTGGCCTTCCACGTCATCGACGGAGTGCCCGCGGTCGAGATCAACGGGACGCTCAAGCCTGAGCTGGCTTCGTCTGTCCTCGGCGAGTGGCCCACATTCGCGCTGAACGGCCTCCGAATCGATGCCAACGGACACGTCGCCTTGCCGGGCGGCAAGCTGCAACTGCCCCATACCGCCCATCTGAGCCTGCTCGGGTTTCCGGTCGAGATCTCGGCGATCGGATTCGGGAGCTTCAAGGAGGGCAACACCCTCCGCAGCTACTTTGGCTTCTCAGGTGCAATCGGGCTCACCACCGATATCGGTGGTGAGGTTCGCAACCTGCGCGTCTCCTGGCCACAAGACCCAACCTCGCAGCTGATCGACTCTGACATCGAGGTCACGTGTGAGGGGATCGGTATCGATCTCGAGATCCCGGACGTCTTGGCAGTCACAGGCTCAGTGGACTTCGACAAACCGAACAGCGGGTTCGCGGGAACTGCGACGCTGACACTCGAGAAGCCGTTCGAGGCGACGCTTGGGGTCGGCTTCCTTGTTGGCCACAGCCTCCAGGGCGACTTCAGGTACTGGTACCTCGACGCGCTGCTCGATCTGCCGGACGGTATTCCGATTGCCGAGACCGGGACGGCGGTCTACGGTGGCGAGCTCCTCGCTGGCCATAACTGGGCACCCAACCGAACCCCTGACAAGGGGTGGTTCGAAGACTGGTACATGGGCGGCACGCCCGGCCTCGCCCTGTCGCCGCCGGCGCATGTCACTGACAAGTGGGGCCCCAGCGATGGCTCGCTCGTCTTCGGCGCCGGGGTCGTGCTTGGTACCGAGGCGGATGACGGTTACGCCTTCGCCGGCAAGGTGCTGCTGGTCTTGATGCTGCCGGGCCCGATCGTTCTGATCGAGGGCCGCGCCCAGTTCCTCACCGATCGCGACCAGATCGACAAGGCCCCCTTCCGGGCGGTGGCGATTCTCGACTTCGAGCACGAGGAGTTCTTGCTCGCGATCGCCGCGCACTATGAGAAGTCGTACGTGATCGATCTGACCGCGTCGGCGGAGGCGTACTTCAGCCTGCGCGACCGCGGCGCCTGGCACCTGTACCTGGGCGAGGACACACCCGACAGCAAGCGTGCACAGGCGCTCGTGCTGTCGATCATCCACGCGAGCGCCTACTTCATGCTGAACGCAAACCGGCTCCACACAGGAGCCAGCGTCTCCTGGGGCGACTCCCGATCTGTCGGCCCGCTGTCGATCGGCTTCCACGTCGAGTTTGACGAGAACGTCGACATCTTCTGGCACCCGTTCGAGCTGGCCGGTTCGGTGCACCTGGCCGGCGACGCCCACCTGTCGGCGTTCGGCGTCAGCCTGTCGCTTGCGGTCAACGCCGGCCTGTCGGCGCAAGCGCCGGACCCGCTCAGCGTCGCCGGCACCATCTCCGTCGAGCTGTCGCTGCCATGGCCGCTACCCCACATCAGCGCCGACGTCGGCTTCAGCTGGTCGAACAGCGTGACACCAAACCACTGGGTGGAACCGCTCGACTCGATCACGCTCATCCACCCGCTCACGTCCGTAACGAGCGCCTGGACTGCCGTCCCAGCAGAGACGGCGAACGACCCTCCCTATCCGCTCTACCCGGCGACGAATTCGCTCGTGCCGGTGCCGCTTGACGCGCATCCGTTGCTCAGCTTCGGGCGGCCGCTGAATCCGGGGACGTCGGTCGCCGGGGTGCCGCCGGCGACGAGCATCGCCCGGCCGGGAACCCTCGGGTTCGAAGGCGAGCAGCTGCCAGGCGTGCCCGGCCGGTTCGTCTCCCGGCTGGTGAGCTTCACGCTTTCGCGCTACGACGGGACGAGCTGGAAGCCGGTCGCCCAGAGCCAGGATCCGTCGACGCCGTGGAACGGAACCGTGGACATCCAGCGTGCGGTCTGGGGCACATGGCTGGACGTGAAGGATCGCAACGGCGACTGGGGACCACTCCAGTTCGAGCTCTGGAACCGCTACGGCTTCAGCCGCAACGACAACCCGGGCAGCCCCACGCTCGGCAAGGAAATCAAGGGTCTCGGCGGCCAGCTCTGTGCGGGCGCTGTCCCGCCCGCACAGCACTGCGTCGACTTCACGGACCAGCCGGCCGGGCGGCTGCTTGGCCCCGTCTTCCGCCACGCTCCCGGGATCTTCACCGTCACCCGCCCGGCCGGGATCGGTGCCCGCTCAGACACCGTCTTCCCTGAGGTGCTCTTCTGCCAGCCCAACACATTGCTCCTCCTCACGCTCGACGCGCCCGTTGCGGGCCTCGACCTCGACCTAGTCGTGACCGTGAACAGTGTCACCGTGACGCCGATCGAGGGAGAAACCGTCGGCGCATCGCAGACCGTCAGCGGTACCCGGGTCGTGCATCTGTCGGCGACGACCTCGGGCGGCATCACGGCCGTCAACATCGACGTTCAGACCCTGGGACTCCTCTTCCCAGAGTACGTAGACGACGCCGTCATCACCGTCCCCGCCGGTGTCGGCACGCCGATCTTCCCCAAGGCGGACTGCGTCCGGATCGTGGAGGAGCTGCTGCTCGAGCTCCTCGGCGGCGCAACGCCGCAGTCGACGAACACGCTTTTGGCTCAGCTCGGGAAGTGCCCCGAGCTGAGCGGGAAGGGTCCATGCAGGAGGTATCTGGCCCCGTTCGTGAAAACGGTCGGGGCTTTTCAGGCGGCCAAGGGCGCGGCGCGCTGCCAGAGCGGGCGAGCCGTTGCCGGCGCCGCAGGTGAGCTGATGAACTGCCTGCTCACCGCCGAGACGACGGGTGTCCCTCCGGACTGCGTCGGTGCGGTCACGACCGCCCGCGGTCTCCTACAGGGGGAAGTCGGTCTCTTCAGCCAGCTTGCGTGTGGCAAGCAGCCCGTGCCAGCCAACCTCATTGCGACGTTCACAAGCGCCGTGTTCGACGCCCGCACAGCGCGTCTCCAAGTCGAGTCCTGCCGACGCCTCCACGATCCGAAGCCGGTGGGCGGAAGGCGAGTGGTCGCGGTCGGCGATCCCGATGATCACAACCGCTGGCTCGTCGACATCCCGGGGCTGGCGGCAACGAGCGCGGCCGCACCTGGCTGCGCGATCAGGCAGCTGTGCTGGGTAACGGTCGACGAGGCCACGGTGACCGCTGTCAACAGCGAGATGCAGAGCCGCTTCCACGCTCTCATGTCCCAGTTCGAGGCTGACGTGCCACTGCTCGAGCCACACTCGCAGTACCAGCTCACCGTCATCACGGACCAAGAAAACGGTTCTGTTGGCAGTCCAACTTCGTGGACGAAGACGGTGTACTTCCAGACTGCGGGCCCACCCGGCGACTACATACCTGGCGACCCGCTCGACACGCTGCAGCCTTACCTCGCAGCCACGATTCCCGCCGACGGCGCGACGAGCGTGTTCACGACCTACGACATCGGCGCCGTCTTCAACCAGCCCTACGTCGACCGGATGTACACAAGCCCGGGCACGAGCCTCGACCTCGATCTGCTCGGCGCTGACGGCAAGCCCGCCACCGACGCACACGGGAGCCCAATAGTGCTGCAGAACAACTGGTCACGGGCAGGCATGACCACGCTGCAGACCTATCAGGCGATCATCGGCGCCGTCGCACCCCACAGCGACTGCGGCCCTAGCCTGCCACCGGTCAGTTACCAGCCCGACCCGATGACGTCGGCACCGCTGCCGGCGGGATTCGCGCTCGACCCGAACACCCGGTACGTCGTCGCAGTCGTCGTCGCAGTCGAAGCCGGCGCCACCGGCAGCGAGCGAGAGGTGCTGAGGTTCGCTTTCACCACCGGCCGCTACGCAGACTTCGCCTCGCTGATCGGCGCCGCCCGGAGCTTCGGCCCGGTCGTGTCCGTTGTCCCGGCCTCCTTGGACGCCGCCCTCGCGGCGCTCGGTCCGATTGCGGTCTACGACGACAAGGCCGACGACCTCGCCTTCCGGACAGCGTTGGGCGGACTCGGCCTGGCGCCGCGAGCACCAGCCGCCCAGTCGAGCGCAACGCTGCTCAGCGACGGAACGAGGGAGCCGCTGATCCTGTTCGAGTTCGACCAGCCCGTCGATCTTCGCCGCCTCGCCGCGACGCTCTATCTCGATCCCGACCAAGGCGCCGATCTGCCTCCACCCGGCTCTTCACTTGCGGCGACCCTCGCGACACGCACCGATGGCCTCGCCGGGTCGGTCCTGCGCTCGGCCGACGGGCGGTCTGTCTTCATCGCCACCTCAGGGCACGTCGACCTGACGAACATGGTCGTCAGCGTTGCCTTCACCTTCTCGGCGGGCGTGATCGACGCCGCCCACTTCCCAAACGAGCCGCAGCTTCTGCGCGGCGGGGCTGCCAGCGACGAGCAGGCGGCGGTCAGCATCAGGTTCAGCCCGCCCCGGACGGCCGTCTGATGACACAACTCGACCGGAGAGTGCTCGGCGCGGTCGGACTCGGCCTCGACAAGCCCGCCTACGGGTGGCCGGCAGGAGTCGGCCTGCGCTGGTCGCTGCCGGTCGCGACCACGATCCACAACCCCGGCGTCGACTTGACAGGCCAGCCGCGCGGCTGGCCGACCCTGGCCGGGCAGACACCGCCCGCGAGCGGCTGGCAGATCTACCGTGACCTCGCCTCGCACGCGGTGCAGGCCAAGTGCGTGAACGTATCGAAGATGCTGCCCCCCGGCGGCCGCTGGATCACGCCGCTGCAGCTCTCCGCGGCGGGGCTGACGGTCGACTGGATGCCGCCCGCCGGACTTCTTCCACTCGGCGACTCACTCGGCGCCGCCGGCAAGTTCGTCCTCTACGCGGACCCAACACGCTTGGCAGTGCGCCTTCAGATCGCGCCGGGCACAAGCAGGCCGGGGTCGAAGGTCCCGGCCGGCGCGGTCACCGCCACGGCCTACGACGCGGAAGACTCAGAACTGGCGCAAGCGACAAGACAGCTGGCCGGTGCGACCACGATCCTCCTGAACGGCCCCGGCATCGCCCGCGTCGAAGTCGAGCTCGTGAACGCACGCGTGCTCGAGCTCTGCACGCTTGTCGCTGGCCCCCGACCCGGACGACCCGTCTACGTGGCCCGTCCATATGTGAACCTCGATCTGATCCTCGGAAGCCCCGTTGCGGGCCGACTCGACCCAAAAGCCGACTGGGCCACATTCACCGAGTGGGTCACGAATGCGCTCACGAACGTCGACGCGCGCCTGAACAGTACGGCGCCCATCCCAAATACCGACCTCACGAGCGGCTCGGACACACCGTTCGTCGACCTGCTCCTCCTCCTCGCCGTCGACCCCGCAATCGCCTGGCTGCTCGGGCTCCTTTGGTGGGACACGACTGCCGCGCCCGGCCAGGAGTATCTGTACTGGATCGTCGGCACCTGGGGCGGCGTCGAGTACAGCTGGCCCGTCGGCCCCATCGTCCCAGCCGCCCCTTACGAGTTCGCGCTGCCGGCCGACATCGGCTTCGCGGCCACCGTCCTCCCTCCGCAGGTGCAGGTCGACGGAACAGGTCCGACCGGCGCCCCGGCAACCGCCGCCGGGCTCTCCTGGCACACCGCCGGCACCCCCACCGGAGCAAGCCCGCTACCCGCTGACGTTGCCGCCCGCTGGCGGGTCAGCCGCGCCACTCTCCCCTTCGGGACACCGAGCGCCACCCTCACGGCGGCACTCAACGACCCGGCCAGCTACACGCCGATCTCCAACCACGACATCCTCGACATCACCGCCGCCAGCGCTCCCGCCTACCTGGCCCGCGATACCGGGTTTCCCGAGGGCTACCAGGGCTGGCAGCTGACCGGCCTCGACCTGTTCGGACGGCCATCGGTCCCCGTCAAGATCGGGCCGATCAGCGTCTGGGACGAGCGCCACCCGCCCTCACCCCAGCACGTGCGCGCGACTTGGCTCGACCCCACCGCCCTCGACACGACCGGAGCGTCATCCGCCGACCCGTTGATGACAGCCGCCGACATCGCCTGGCTGCAGGCCCAGTCGCCGACATCGACCGCTCTCTTCCTCCACTGGGAATGGCCCCCCGGCGCGTCAGCCGCGGCCCCCGGCGTGCGCGAGTTCCGCCTCTACGCGCAGCCGGCAAACGCCGTCCCACGGCTGACCGGAACGATCACATCAGTCACGCCCGTCGCCGGATCGCCGCAATACAGCGACGTCATCATCGACACAACCCTCCAACCAGCAGCAGACCCCTTTCTCGGCGGGACGCTCCGCGACGGCCGAACCAGCTTCGGAATCGTCCAGCTCTCGGCCCCGACACCGTCGACCACCCAGATCCGTGTGCTCAACAGCCGCGACACGCAACCGAGCAGCCCCCCGCCTGGAGCGGATCCTGGCACGGCTCCGCTCGTCCAAAGCATCAGCCCACCCACCTACACAACCCCGATGCCAGGCGGAACCGCGACGGTAATCGCCAACCTCCAACCAGCGAGCGCCTGGCCCGAGCGCCTGACCATCATCCCCAAGCTCCCGCCGCTCGCGACGACGATCGGATCGGTGGCAAGCGTCGTGGTCGGCACCGACCTGCATGTGACCCTCGGGCTCCAGGATCCCATCGCGCATCCGGATCCGGCACACGGGATCTACGCGGACTCCGGCTACCTCGAACGGGCCGACGGCACCACGTTCCAAGCACGACTGCTGGTCCCGGCCGACGGTAGCCGGACGCTGTCGACGACCATCACCGCGCTCGAGGTCATCGCCGACCCAGCCCTGCCCGTGCCGTTCTCTGCCGGCGACGCCGTCACCTTCTATCCCGGGCTCGCGGTGTACCTCGCGCATCCGAGCTTCCGCAGCAGCGGCGAGTCACGCGCCTACGCCCTCCTCACCGTCACCGCAGCCAACGACTCGACCGCGCCCGACGCTATCGACGACCCCGTCCACGCCACCGACCCCCGCTGGCAAGAAAGCTCCAAGCCGCGGCACGGCCTCGAAAGCTCGACCGCGACCCCCGCGACCGTCCTCGACGTCTCCCGCACACCGCCGAATCCCCCTCCCCAGCCAGTCGCGCCCCTTTTCACGACCTGGCCGGACGCCGCCGGCACAGCCACATTCTCGTTGGGGTGGAGTAGTCCGGATCCCAACCTGCGTTACGTCGTCGTCCGCGCTGCCGACCAAACCCTCTACGCCGCCGACCGTGCCCTTCGAGCCAGCCCGGGCTACGACACCAACCTCGCCAACCTCGCCACGACCTATCCCGACCCGGCCCACCCAGGCTCACCCGACTACGACGCCGTCTACGCCGCCGATCCCGGACTGCTCCAGCAGATCGCAAGCCTCGCTGGAAACGCCGCCGCCTTCACCGCCCGGATGACCGCCCCACAGGGTGTCGCCGACTGCACCGCAGCGGTGCCGCGCCGCGAATTCGCATCAGCGGGGCAGAACGTGACCTCCGAGGAGGGGCTCTGGCACGACACAACGACCGGAAACCTCGTCTACACCGACGCAGTGCCCGGGATCGGAACCACCCTCTACTACTACCGAGTGCTCGCTGTCGATACGGTCGGAAACCGATCTGAGCCGGGCCCGAGCACGCCGCCGGTCGCAACACGCGTAAAGGCCGCCCCGCGACCGCCCGTCCTCGACCGCTCGCGGACCGGGGACGCCACCATCACGATCCTCTGGAACCACCCCAACGATGGAAGCGCCGACCGCTACCTCGTCTGCCACTCAACCGACCTCGCAGATCTGCAGGACCTCGACCTGCTCGTACCGGACGTCGTCAGCTTTCCGACGGTGGTACTCGGCACCGATCCCGACTCGGGCCTCCCCGACGACTCGAACGTACCTCTGGTCGGTACTCAGCCCGCCCTCCCGCCAGGGCTCCCACAAGGGGCGACGGCCTGGGGATGGATCGCAACCGACCGGCCCCCGAGCGACACGTACATCGTCGTCGTCGCAGTGAAGGACATCCCAAACGGAGCAACACTCCGATCGGAGCCAACTCCGGTCATCCACGTGCGCCCGATGGAGAACGGCGCGCCGCCACGACCCGAGATCACGAGACTCGATCGGAGCGGGCTGAACGGAGCCGGGCACGTCGAGTTCACGGTCGATCGTCCTTGGCACACCGTCTCGGTTGACATTCGCCAGGCTGGAGACCATGTCTGGCGGTCGGTCTCTCAAGGCTTCGTGCCGCCAGGACCCGGTGTGTTCGAGTTCCCGGCGGACGCCGGAGTGAGCTACGCCGTTCGGGTCAGGGCCCGCAACGGGATGGGTATCGCGTCCGCTCCGAGTCAGGCGATGCTCGTATGAAGACACGGGCCGTCTTCCCCTTCGATGCCAGTGGCATCAGCACAGGAAGCATCACGGTCTCGGGGCCACCGGATCCCTCGACTCGGAAAGCTGGCACCACCTACAGCCTTCCAGTCGGAGTCGTCTTGCGCGCACCGGTCTCTTGCATCGCGACCTTCGATCCGACCGCTGGCGGGTCGCCCGGCCAACTGCGCCTGGCGCCGGCGATGCCTCTCGACCTGACCGCCGGTCTCACGGGCTGGCGTACGATTGGAGTCGCCGCGATTGTCTTCGAGGGGTTGGATCCGAATTTCATCGCTGGGACAGTGACGTGCCGCGCCGACGGGACTGCCCGCAAGACGATAGCGTCCCCAACCGGCGGTACTGGCCCCTCGAATGTCGACGCCGTCCCGGCCGATTGGGCCGCCGGCAGCCAATCCGTCTACCTCGAGGGAGGCGCCAAGATTTTGGACGTCTTAACCCCAGTCGACGTAGAACTGAGCGTCCTTGTCGCGCAGGGAACGGTTGAGGTGTTTCTCGACGGGGGCGCTCTGCTCGCCGCCCTCGATGCCGACGACCACGGCTTCGCTGCCGACGGCACTCCGCCCGCGGGATTCCCGTTCGGTGTCGTGGCCACGCCGCTTCTGGGCGTCGGGCCGCAACCGGCGGGCAGCGCCCAGAGCATTGAGACCGTCGTCTGCTCCGCAACCGGCGTCGAGGTCTTCGGACCTCCGGACGCACCCGAAGGACTACCAGCGGACCTCGCGTATCTGAGTCCGGGCACGGGTACTGTTACGCTCGCACTCGACAGCGGCACGGGGGATTGGTCCGCTGCTATTCAGAACGAAACTCCTGCTTCGCTCGGGTCGGCTATCGGAGCGCCGCAGTTCGAAGTTCAGCTGCCGAGCGGGTGGTGGGGTTCGCGGCCCGACTCCGCGCTCACGTGCGAGGTCACGGTCGTGCTGACCGGCGGATCGGTCCAGGTCGATCTCCCGGTGCTGGAACACCCGCCTGTCGCCGACAGCGGACGCGCCAGCCGCGCCGACGTCCCGACGAGCTCAGGAAGCCCGCGCCTCTCGATCCTCGTCTCCGACCTCCCGACCGGGTCAGCGATCACGAACTTCGGCAGTTCCGGGGCCACACCTACTGTCACGGTGAGCAACGCCGTGGGTAGCGCATCTGCAACCGACGTCACGGTCTCTCCCGACGGCAAGCGGCTGTTCTTCACTGCTCCCCCGCTTTCTGCTGGGCAGGCGGAGCTTGTGATCGGTGTCGGGAGCGACTCGGCGACGCTGCCGGCCGGTGTTTCTTACACCGACGACGTAGTCGCAGGCCTTGACAACCTGAAAGCGTCGCTTGCAGTCATGGCAGAAGAAGCGGTGCTCGTCGCCGAGACGGCAGGCGGCGGCGGCGACGTTGTGGAGACGTTCTGCGCAACGATGCGGACGCACGTCACCTCGTTCCAGACCGCTGTGATGATCGTCGGCGCCAAGATCAACAGCACCGACGCCGCACAGACGGACGCTTGGAGCGAAATGATGATCAACCAGGCCAGCCTGATCCGCGACACCGTCAATGAGGCCGCGACTGCACTCGACGTCCCTCCTTTCGCCATGCTGTACGGCCCTGACTCCGGCACGGACGACGAACCCGACTACAACCCCGACGCATTCGTCCTGGCGGTGACCCTGCTCAATCAGGTGATCGTCAGCACCTAAGGAGCGACAGAGATGCCGGCAACACAGACCACACCCACCGACTACTTCTCCACCGGAGAGAACACGCCGAACCACGTGATCTGGACGTCTCCCTTTGACTTCCCGCCACCCGGGCAATTCCCGACGACGTCGACGCCGTTGACTCTCCCACGGTACAAGCCCCAGCCCGACGAGACGAACAAGTGGGCCGGACAGTGGAACGCGGAGGCTTGGCTCGATCCCCAGTGGGGCCTCAGCCTCAAGAACATTGAGTTCCTCGAGGACGGGTGGACACAAGCACACGTGCTGGCTGAGTCCGTCCAGTGGCGGAACATCCGACTTATCTTCAAGGACGGGCACGAAGAGCCGGTCAACCTCGCCTCCGGGAACACCTCGATCGTCGTCATGAGAGGCGGGGGCGTCCGCATCGTGGGTGGGAAGATGTTCGCGTGGGGCATCGCCGCCTACACAATCGTGGGCGGCATCGAGTACCCCGCCTCGTCGGGCATCGTCTACGACGTCAACATTCACCACGACTACCTTGTCGCCGAGCCCGAATCGGACCAGGACCCGGCCGGCGCAGTGCTGGCAATCAAGGTGTTCCCACTGCTGACCGTCTCCGTATCGTCACCTTCCACGCCGACGGCCGAGAACCCAAGCGTCGCCGCCGACCTCAAGATGGTGCACGCCCCACGGATCGTGCGAAACAGCGACCCAACGACCGGAGACAAGGACGGCGAACGAAGGTCAGACGGCCAGTACAAGGACCTCTCGGACGGCACACTGAAGAAGGACGCACAGAATGTCTTCGCGTATCTCGTGTGTGACACCAACGACGACACGAGGCCTGCGCCTGGGAACTGGCTAAACGCACCTCAATGGGACTACATGTTCGACTATGCCAATCCTCGGGTGAGAAAGGAGCTCGTCTTCGACGCGGTGGTTTTCGAAGACACTCCGTCGTCCCCGCAGTCATTCACCATCAACTACAGCGGCGCCGGCACCGACCTCCCATCCCCCGGCCTGCTGAAATGCATACGACAGCCTCGCCAGGGGGAGTACGACAACCTCCACATCAGCCCCTACCTCGGCTTCGACGTACCCGGCCAGCCCGACTCGGAGACCGCGTCCACCTATCCGTTCGTAGAGGCGCCTCTTGCCGCGGACGAGATCGTCCACCTACATTGGAGATGGGGCACGGCAGCAGCAAGCCGCGCGGTCGACGGAGTTGGCACGGCGTTCAAAGGCTGGAGCGACCTCGAGCCCCTCCCATCCCCGCCGGGCTCGCGGAGGCGAACGACGGCACCGAACGCGGTCCCCGGGCGTCCGCTGATCCCCGCCAACCAGGGACTGAAGATTGGACTGGCCCTCGACAACAGCGAGGCTCCACCGTCCGGTCAATTCCAATCGTTCGACAACGCCCAGAGAATTGCGGTTTGGTACCTGCCAATCGCGCACTTCCCCGCTCTGAACCAGGCCAGCCAATTCTTCGGCCAGGGATTCTCACTCGCTTACCACTTCAACCCGGACAGTGTCAAGAAATGGCTCGGTCTAGTACACCAAGACAACTGGGAACTCCTGCGCCACGCCGAAGTGCTGAATGGCTTCCACTACGTGGCAACCGACCCGAACCTCGCCTCTGCCTTAGCCTTAGCAATCGCAGCCGGTCTACCGTACGTTTTGCTGACCGTTCCGGGCTATCATGAGCTCCGCTGGAATGGCGACAAACAACGGGTTCCGAACGCGGACGCCGATCCTACGCTGACGGTCAACATGACGGGGCTCCCGACAGCCACTCACGTAACCTCATACGACTTCCATTGAAAGATAAAGAGAGCGTGACCTGACCATTGGTCCGCGTGGGCGAGCCTGGCCGCCGTCGGGTTCGAAGCCGACGGTGCGAATTTGGCGGTAAAGGCGTCGAGCCCGCCGGCCAAGGCATTGGCGTCCACGGAATCGGGCCAGCAGCCGTGCAAGGCGACGGCGGAAGCCCCGCACCGGGCAGCCAGACGATTTGTGGCTGAGCGAACACAAGGATCCGACGGTCTCGTTCACTGCAACCTTTGGCTCTGCGTCAGATTGAGCCCCCAGCACGAGGCGGTCTGGGAGCCAGGTGCTGCTCGGTAGTCCCATCACCGGCCATACCCACCGGGTCAACTACTAGTCGCGAGTGATCTGACACGTCCGCGCTTGATCGAGCCGTCGCCTGGACTGGCCCGATGAAGCCGGTACATCAGCCGGCCAAGAGCCGCTCCGCATTCTCATCAAGGACTCTCCGGCTAAACTCTGGCAGCACCGTCGTCTCGATCACGGAGAGCGCGTCTGGGACGACTCGGTGACGCTTCGGCCCGCGTCGGCCTAAAGGACAGTGGCCTACCCACTCGGACCAGACGCACCTCAGACCTGCCCGCCGGATACGTATTATGCTGAAACAGGCCTAGATCTTAACCCCGAATGGTTCTGCGCTCCGATTTCAGGCGGTATCCAGCAGGCGTTCTCGCAAATCTAGCGGGCATGGTCGTTGACGCGGTCAAGAGGGATTACAATTCGATCTATAATGCCCTCAAGGACGTCTACGATGGCCAAGCCCAGCTATGGGGCAGCTCCTGGTTCCGGAATTGCTTCGTCTACGAAGCCCTTCTAGGAGGTCCGGCAGTATACAAGCTCGAACACGATAGCCTTGCTTATGCCGTTATCGCCGTTGAGGCGGCCGCCATACAGTGCGAGGTTCTCTACTATCAGGCCCGGTGACCTCACTACTGAGTTGCGCAGACATACGAACGCCCAAGAACATTTCGTAGGTCGAGTCGCGTTGTCGGTCCTCTTTTCAGAGCGCTGGGCCGGCTATCGAGTCGCGTAGGCGCGGAGATGAGCGGTTGCGTCACCTCCGCCAGAAGGCGTCTGTGCCGCGCAGAATGGGGTTCTGCCCAGCATGTTTGGGGCCGGTCCTCGCCACTAGATGGAGGTTCAATGCAGCGGCGGCAGCAGGCTCTGGAAGCCCGTGACGATCTGCACTATCGCGTTCTGGGCGTGACCCGATTGCAGCTGTTGACCGATGACCAAGAGGGTTCCTATTGCAGCCGATGCGTAACCGGAGACGAACCTGGTGTCGTCCATCTTGTAGTACTTGGCTAGGTCGGTGGCGGCGCGTCCGTTGGCGACGAGCGTGGTTCGGTCGAGCCAGACGCCGAGGACGACGAGGAACACGAGCAGCTCGAAGGCCCGAAACAGCCAGTCGCTCGGATTCGCTGGGAGAAGCCAGACGCTCACGGCCTGGGCCAGGAGGTAGATAGCCGCGAGCACTGCGGCTTTGGCCGCCCCCCAACGTCCCGGGAGGTACGCGAACAGTGCGCCGAGCGCGAATGCGGCGACGCCCCAGAAGAGCACCTCGTGCAGGCAACTTCGAAGGATGTCGAAGAGTCCGACCGAGTTCCAGGGGGAGAGGTCGTGGATGAGTCTCTTGGAGATGAGCACGTAGATGAAGAAGCTGATCGGGATGATCGCGAGCCAGAGGCCTGCCCGGGTTGCGATGCGTCCGTTCGCCCACCAGGTCGTGCCCGGTCCGAACTGAAGCGCCGCATCGCTGTCTCTTGCTGGAATCTCGTCCGGCGGGGACACCGCCAGCTTGTGAAGGAGCCACGACAAGGCGAGCGCCAGGAGGAACGCGAGCGGGACTGTCCAGCTGTAGAGAGAGCCCTCTGTGCCCACAACGAATGAGGCGAACATGAGCAGCACGAGCGTCGGGTAGATACGTTCGCCTGGTCCGAACGAACGGCCCGACGCCTCCCGTCCGGCCGTTGAGAGCATGGCAAGCATGATCGCGAGCGCGACCAGCGAGAGGAGGTCGGCGACCAGGCTCAGGAACCCGAGCGGAAAGAACAGGACCTGTCCGACAACGAAGGGTTGCCAGCCGCCAAAGAGTCCTTCGGCAAGGGCTCGGGTCGCGTCCAGGCGGTCGCGCCACATTCCGTACCCGCCCGAAGCGGCCTGGAGCATGAGCAATGACGCGATAACGGTCACCGACACGGAGACGGCTCGCCCCCACCGCCGTCGCCTCATGGACGACCGGTCCGATCCGCGCGCTTCCGCGAGCAGAAGCCAGGTTAGGCGGGCGACCGTGGCCAGCGCAAACAGCGCGATCACGAACGCCGCCCAGGCGATCCCGACGATCCGGGGCCAGCCACCGTGCGAGAACGGGTCCTTTCCGGCGAAGCGTTGTGCGAGGTAGGCCGAAGCCGTGATCACGACCACAGCGCCGACTGCGACCCACGCCCACCGTCGGCGGACGAACCCGCCGATCGCGACCGCTGCGGCTGCGAATGCAAAGAGAGCAGGGGCAGCTTGTGCCGTCGTGACATCTTCCGCGCCCGGCCGCATCAGCCAGGTCACGGCTCCGCCAACGAGGAGTGCAAACCAGGCGAAGAAGGCAAGTGAAACCGGCAGCCGGAGACGGCGTCCCGCGGCCGTCCTCAGAATCGCAATCCCCACGAAGAGCAGGGGGATGAAGAAGATCGTGGCGACGAGGTACGAAAGTGCCAGGCGCAGGTGAGCCCACAGACCGTTGAAGCTCGCGACGGCGATCCGGCTTCTGTCATCCAGTTCGAACTCGAGTGCGACAGCATGAGTCGGCTTCGGCGTCGTTGTCGGAGGACCGCAGGGGCGGACGAGCGGACCGGGCGGGCTGCCCGCAAGCGTCCAGCGAACGTGGGTCACCCCGCTGTCGGACGCGACCGTCGAGGGAACCGGGTTCGTCATCTCGACGTCTGCGATGGTCGGGAAGCGAGCGACCTGGTCGCGTTCGAGCGGAGTCGGTACCGTCGAGAGTACGCTCGCCCCACCGACATAGGCATCGATTGTCCAGGCGACGCCAGGCGGGACGGCCACGGAATCGTCGAGGCAGTAACGGATGAGACCGTGGCTCGAGTCCACGTTCCCGAGAATGGACGCTCCGGTACCCAGGTCGGCGGCGAGGTCTCGTGTCCCTGAGAACACGACGATCGCTCTGCCTTGGTGGACGCTTATACGTGGGGGATGGTCGACGCTGAGTGCAAGACTCAGCGGGAGAAACCCGGGCGCAAAGAGCCCAACGGCGGAGAGAAGCTTCTGGAGGGCCGCGACGTACGCTGTCGAACCCGGTCGGTTGCGCACGAGGGCTGCCATCTCCGGCTGCTCCGCCGGCGCCTCGATCCGGAACACCCGGTTTACGGGCGTGGTGTCCGGGCGGTCTGCGTGGACGATGAACGTCAGCCTGACCTGAACCGGAGCCGGACTGACAAAGCTCCTCGCTGTCTGCCCGCCTGCAGGCCCGACGGCCACGAGCAGAGCTGACGCGATGGCGACCGCGCTCACTGCCGCTCAAGCCCGCAACTGCCGCATCAACAGCCCGACGAGCGGGATCGCTACCCCGCGAAGATCCGCTGGCTTGACGAAGGCGGACCTGTATCGCCGCAGAGCACTACGCTCGCCGGCCACTTGGCCTTGACATTCGCCGAGTAGCCGCTGGCGGCGCCGAGCGAGACCGGGACGCCGAAGGGGGCGAGACTGACTGAACCCACGTACTTAATTGCGGGATTCGCATTGCGCGTGAACGAACCGTTGAACATGGCCTCATGTGCAGCAGTGTTATAGGGAGGTGCGCAGTTGCTAGTCGGGTCAACGGCTGGCCCGCTGTCGACGAGCTTTGCCTGCAGCCACTTCTTGGCCTTGATCGTGTAGCGGTAGCCGTAGCACGTGTTGAACGTCCGCTCCTTCACATAACGGAACGAACTCTTGAACAGCTCGTTGAAGTTGGTCGGAGCGTTGACCGTCGCGGCGGCGATCGAGTTTGCGACGTTTGTAGTTCCCGCGAGGGTCCAGGGACTAGAAGTGCCGTAGGTGAAGGCGGTGTCGACCGTGGAGCCGGCGGTCGGACCGTACGTGAAGCTCGCCGTCACAGCTCTCGTGTGCAGTTCGCCGACAGGCGTCGGTAGCTTCTTCGAGGCCAGCGTCACCGGAGCCGTCTCGGTGCATGAAGCCGAGCGGCCAGCCGACTGCGTGAACCTCGAAGCCGGCTTCCTCTTTCCGCTTGTCGGCGCGACGCCCGGTGCGTCGGGCGCGAGGACGAGCGGCTTGAGATCGACAGCTCCGCCAGCGTCTTCGGTCCCGATCCAGGCGTTCGCCGAGAACTTGCGCGCAACGCTTCGGTAGACGTAGAACCTCGCGTCCCCGACCAGCAGATCGAGATTGAGCCAGCCGCCGTTCGAGGCCGAAAGCTTACGGAGGAGACTCGACATCGGTGCTGTCAGGACGAGACGGCCACCCTTGTCCGTCCGCCCGGCGGCAACCAAGAGGCTGCTCTTCCCGGGAATGGGCAAGTAGAGCCACCCAGGAGTGTCGACAAAGTGCCCTTCCTTCTGGTCGACGAGCGTTAGCGAGACGATCACGGGGTTTGCTGCTCGAGATCCGGGCCGCGCCTGCGAGCTCAGCCGGCTTGGCGACGCGTTGCCGCTTGCACCGCCAGCCACACCGACGACGAGAACGGCGGCCCAGCCGACGCTCGCGAGTACGCGTCGTCGCCCAGGGCCTTGTTTGCCACCACTTGCCAGCCAGCCGAGCCTACTGCGCGCGGTCTTCATCATCGTCGCCTCCTCAAGAGGAACGTCCGCCGCACCGACGCTCAAAACAGACAACAGCATGTAAAACACATCGCGAACTCCATGTCAAGAGCGAGGCCATGCGGCGCCGTCGCTTGACTAGTAACCGCGCTTCTTCGCGCAGACCTCACACAATGCCCGTCCAAAAGGCGGAATACCGCCCTCCTCGCGGTTCTCGGGAAGAATCTTCTCCCCCTCCGAGCAGTCGTCGTAGATGTGGTAGACGTTCGGCTCTTCCTCCGTCTTTGTCCAGTAGGCCATCGTGCCACCACCTCCCGTTGATGTCGCCCGAGTCTCTCACGCTCGTTGACAACCGTCAACGGCGTCAGCAAGCGACGCAATCTAGGCGAGCGCAATCTCCCGTTCGCGATGCTCGCGATGGCCGTCATCCTCGGGGTCGTGATCCAGCAGAGCGCGGATTCGCTCAGCCGGGACACAGGGCAGGCTCAGACGGCACCGATCAACCCCCGTGACCCTGCTCACGGAGGACCAACGCCGGCGAGGCCGGCCTCGCGTCTGCGGAAAACCCAGTCCGTTCTCGGCAAGAACCGCGGGGCGGGTCTGACGCACAAGCTCGCACCGCCCGGCCCCCACCCGGGATGGCGCGCGTTTCAGGACAGGGGCGCGACCTGAGGGAAACTACGGATACAAGCAGGCGCGGCGATTGCTTTAGTTGACTTGAGTCATCGATCGACAGCGATGGAGCAGCTTGTGGTGCGGATTTGGCTTGAGATAGGGGGGACGATGCCGTCGGCCGCGAGCCGTTGCCCGACTGCGCTCGGATAGGCGAGGGGGAGAGATTCGCTGTGGATGGAACCGTGATCCTGGCCACCAGCTTGTCGTTTGTTGCCGCGCTCATCTCGGGTCTGTTTGCGCTCAAGACCGCCCGATTGAAAGAGAACCTTCGCCAGGAGCATGCGGCTACGGCACGGCTCCGCGAGGCGACCGGAGCGATGCGGCTGCAGATGTTCCTGGCGACACGCTCGGTCGTGCGAAGGCTCGATCTCTACTACGACGGCCAAGAAGATCACCCGTATGAACTGCGGGCCTATGATCCTGGCTGCTATGAGCACCACCACGCAGGACTGCTCATCTACGGCCTGTTACGCCCGCTCGCACTCAGCCACATCATCGAGCACGCGACCTACTACGGCGACCTCCTGATCGAGCCAACGATGGCGGACCTCCTGCGCTTCAACCACGCCGCCTACGAGATGCTCACAGGCTACGAGATCGGCCGCACCCTCGAAAGCGTCGAAGCTGAACGCCAACCGCAACTCGCCCTCCTTGGTCGAGGACCACGCACAGCCTCAACGCGGAAAGGTGAGTGGCAATTCTTCACAGGGTTCAACCCAGACCTCTGCTGGGACCAAGACACCCGAACGCCACCGGTCGGGAAAGGTGCCTTCCAGCGGGTGCGCTCGACCTACCTGCGCAGGGCCGCTGCGGCGCTCGTTGCCGATGACAAGAAGCGCTGTCTGACGCACGCCGAGTTCTGCGAACTATGGGAGCAACCAAAACCTCTCCGCGACAAGAGGGCCAAGGCTTTTCACGAGGCACTTGACCCGGTGACCAGCATCATCCATGAGTTTCATCCGGCCGAGAATCCCGTCTTTTGGCTTCGACTCGTCGGCTACGCGTATGTCTGCGCTTGGTTTCACACCCGAGTACGCCAAGCCCCGCTCGCGGGAGGGGAAACATGGTTCGGCCACTGGCTGCGACGGCTTCGCCCCACTTCTGATGCGATCACCTACATGCCGCTCGTCCTGCCCACAGCCGAGATGCTCGAGGCGGTAGAAAAGACCAAGGAGGTCAAGACAGTTCCGGAAAACGGGGGCCTACCGATATCGACCACCTACTATCAACCGTCCGTTCTCCCAGGCCCGCACATGCCTGACGCAGGCGAGCTCGTCAAGACGGTCGCGGGAGACGTTCGTCCGGCGACAGCGACCACATCCATTCGACCATCAACCGAGATCCTCAAGACGCCAGGCAACGTCGACAGGCTGAGGATGATCATGGAAGACGACGCCCCATGGGTTCGGGAAGCCCGCGACTACGTGAGAGCCCACGCTGATCGATATGAGGAACGCTTCAAGGAGATCATCCAGCGCGCCCTCTGATCTGCTTTCGCCCCAGCGCTCAACTCGCGCTATCAACCTTGGTAAGGCT
>QGNH01001268.1_pt1 | contig 35443 bp, 25 predicted proteins | sample 1735481 | NCBI WGS metagenome assembly QGNH01 (sample SAMN09239004, study PRJNA386568) | Viral metagenome, whole genome shotgun sequencing project. | reverse complement strand
TCTTTTTGTGATGAAAATCAATCGTTGCTGGAGTAGCAGCTGCATACATATCTTCTGATGTAGATCCTTTAGCGGAACGGAAGTGAGCGAACTCGTCCAGTGCCAAGAACACAGATGAAGGAGATCGTACCGCAGACGTAGTACATGAAAGACTGCTGACTGTAATAGTTGGATTGATATCTCGTTGGTGACGATCAGCCTCAGATACAAAAGATAAATCTTTGTTGTTGTTGTCTTTGAAATAAGGAGCGAACCAGCTTGCACGGTTTACTTGCTCTCTAAGTTTTTTGAATAAACGACCCGCGGCTGTTTCATCTTGTGCTAAGAATGTGAAGTCGATATTAGACCCACTTACCAAGCCAAAGTATTCTTGTGGACTACGCAGGTTCAATAACAAATATAATTTATAACATGCTATAGCCGCGCACAATTCACTTTTTCCCCCGCGTCTCCCACTGTAGATAACTGCTTCATTGAAGCCTTCTTCTGGAATATCTCGCCAATCATTTACATTGCCGCGTCCCTCATTAAATGTAATGTTGAGGTATTCTGCCTCAGTTACATCGGGTCTAATTTTTTTGTCTCGAAACACATCATACATCGGTACCATGCCCCACCCCGGAATTCTACTAGCCCAACCAGGAACATAGTCAAAAGGTACGCTATATATAGCTTTTACAATAACTCGTTGAACGGGACGCAATATAATACCAATGCCACTGGGTCCTTCGATGAACTCAATGGCATTCATTATTTTTGTGGGATCTTCAATACCAGCGGTGATAGATTGCCCAAAAATAGAATTTTGAGCTTCTTTACTGAATCTTTTACTTCTACTAATCGGATTTGCCATACTAAAGCGTTGTATATTGGGGATATAGCGTAGATTTCTATATCCCCTTTATCGACCCTGTAGCGGATTCACCCTAGGATCCATATGTTCTTGAAATCACGGAACGCGCTGTGAGCTGGCGCGTCCCTTTTATCGCATCTTTTGTTTTATACCAAAAGATGCCATATCTCATGCCTTGCCGAGTTGACTTAAAATTGAATCAGCATGGGATTTGGCTTCAGCAAATTCTTGATCCCAGCCACTAACTGCTGCTTGTTTTGCCATGGGGTTGTAGCGTTGAAGTCCGGTGCCCCCAGTTTGCGGACGCCGTATCATAGAACCTGTATGACTGGGATTAATTTCGCCTTCCATGAAAGACCGCGGGTCTTCGAGCCACAGTTCTACAACGGATTCTTCATTGACTTCATCAACGATACTTTCGAGCTTGATATCAAACTCATCAATTACTTCACGCCAGTTTCGATGAGAAATAGGTGCTGATTGTATGGCTGACCCTGTTTTTCGTATAATCATAATTATTCCCGTGTACCACAAACATATTTGTATCGAGCAAGCATACTATCTGTATCAATAGTCTCAATACGAACAAATACCTCGTAGACAAAACCACCCGATGGTTCATCATTCCAGACGGCCGCTTGAGCCCATGAATCATTGATGGCTTCTTTAATCTCACCATCATTGAGCTTATCAAGTAAATATTTTACTCTTGATCCAGTTCCTACAGCGTTGAAGTTAGACATGCCTTGAGGCATTTCTACTTGCGCCAGTTGAATTTCTCCCACACCTGGTACTTTATCCAGTAGAGGTCGATGGGTAACCCTAAAAGCGCCGATAAAAGTTGCAGCAATTTCTCCACACACTTTTTTAAGAAATAACGAAAATTGTTTTGCTTCATCTTCCGCCGCTACCTTTTTAGCTAAAAAATTATTGGCTGGTTGTTGTTTGTACCCCCCTAAAAATTCTTTTTTGAACGAAGATACAACTGCCAATGCTGCTCCAGGAACACCTTGATACTGTCCGAAATACTCGTCAGTATAGCAAGTTCCCCTAATATCATTTTCCTTACGTAATGGGGCACCTTCAAGCACCTGTGGCTTACCATCGCGCCCTATACCCATAGCCCCTGCTGGACTAGTGCTACTGTAGTCCGCGGCTGCGTGCGAATGAAGTTCTGATACATCCCCCGGTAATTGAATAGCCTCTACAAGACTGGTATCCAAGGCTTCATCAAGCACACCTTCAAGTTCATGCCCGCCGTCACCTACCATTTCAGGCGCGTGTAACCCCATAGGACTGTTGCTAGCGTTAGGATAATCAACTATCTCATGTTGAATTTCTGGATAAAATTCTTTCAATACTTGCCCGGGAAAGAAAAAATTAAACCCCGCTTCTTTTTCTATATCTTGCTTTGTTTTTGCCATAACTTCTCCTGCTGCACCTTTCGGTAACGCTTCTACTCGCGTACGCGCTTTACTGCTGAAGTCATCGGCCAGTACATATGCCCCGTCTGGACCGATACTAATTTTCAAATTCAATTCCTGCGCCACTTCAAACATATACTTATCAAGCTGCATTTCAAAAGAATCCAAATATCCTTTAGGGTTTTGTTTCTTTATTCTCATAAAATGCTCATTAAGTCTACGCACAATCATGGGAATAGGGTCTGGTTTACCCTCACTTACACGAGTTTCAATTTGAAAAGCTTTCTTTTTCCATACTGAGAATTTCTTTTTGTTTGATGTCATTTTTATCCCCATTGATTGCGCCAGATCTTCATCTGGTTGATCTCTTAACCTGTTATCCCTATTTAATAATCTTTCATCCATAGAAGCTTGAGCTATTTCCACCCAATCAGGGTCTTCCCAAGGTGTTTCTCCGCCTGACATTTCATGTCGGAAGTCCCATAATTGATTCATGATATCTGCATTATGATTGCCGGTTGATGGTAATTTTTCTCCTCGTAACTGCCGACCTTCATAAGCCCCACGTTCATCCCTAGAATCGGTATTTGCTTCCTCGTATTCTCGTTTTACTTGTCGGTACATAGGTTGAAACATAGGTTCTGTTCTGAATCTTTCAGCCAGTTGCGCTACTGTATCACCATTCATTAAAGCCTCTTCCGTAAGATCCCGCTTCCTATCATTAGTAGCGCGTTCCTGATCAATGTAGATATTGATCGTGTCTGTCTGCCAATCTTTCCAGCCTTCATATTCTGCGGTCTTGTTGGCGGTCTTCAAATGCCAGCGCATCTGTTTATGTTTTACTAAACCTTCAGCTGCAAGCTCTTGCAAAATAGGGTAAGCGGTCATGCTATACTTACCACCACCCAATGATATTTCAATCTCACTCGTAGTATGTGGTTTTTGCTTTAGTAACTCTAGCACTAACTGGCGCTGAGTTTCATCCACTGGTCCAGCGCATTTCATAGTCCATGTAGTAGCCACCTTTCCAAATTTTGTTGTAGCTTCATTAATAAAAATTTGAGCCGCTTTCAAACTAGAAAAATTCACCCCGCGCCTACTACCCTTTAGCGTAAAACCCACATGGAATTTTGGTCCCAGTAAATCCGTACCCCCAAACATACCTCCACCGTGACCGGATGTTATTTTATCGTTGTATTCCCCGCCGATTCCTTCGGCTTGAACTTCACTAGCTACATTGATAATGATCTGAGTACCAGGCTTAGCGGTTACTTCCGTACTGTTGGGGTTCATCGCCTTTTCATCCCGTACTTCTTCTGCAACAGTTACTTCTTTTTGTTTCTGGTCTATATTTTTTCCTACTTCCATTTCTGCTTGGGTTTCAATCGCTTCACGAATAGCGTTTACATTTTGACGTTCGGGGTGCTTGACATTCCCATCCAGTACAGGAGATGCTCCATTTTCTTGGTGGGAGTTATTCACTAGTTCTGTATTGGACGGACCAGTTTGAGGAGCAATAGCTGGTTCCATTTTTTGACCCAATTCGGTATCGCTGTGAATTATGGCTTTTTTAGTCTGATGTATCATTTTCTTCCTCAACAAGAACTATATTTGCAAGATCCCCAATATCAAAAGTTACCTCTTCTGGGAAATTATCTCCCGCTGCGGATTGTTTATAATCACCCGGGGTTTTATACTTATCATTAGTTACTTGAAGTGTAGGTAACTGTTTCTCAGCCTGTTTCAATGAACCAGCTTTTAGCATTGCTTCGAATGGTACTTCGTTTCCAGGAAGACCTAGTTCTCGTAAATGTTTACAGTTTCTACGACTTACCCATCCAGGGCAACTACAACCCCAGTGTCTTTTAGCTTCGTTTTGAGCAATATTGTATTTTCTATCCGAAGATTCGGATTTAATTGTAAATCTATTTGTCCAACCCGCTTTATCGGGAAGTTGCGTAGCCCCGCGAGGCATGCGTATAAGATTAGTGTTGGGTTTGTGGTCTTCATGATCATTATCATCTTCAGAATAACCACAATTTAAACATACATCATGAACTATGTCATTTACATTTCCACATTGACACTTCCATGTATGAGCTGCGGCCTGCTTACTATCCACTTGCACCGGTACATCTGGGGCTTCTGGGGTCCCTCCTGTGTAGTCAGATACAGGCTGTTTGGTATCAGCGGTTTCTCCTTGAGATTCAGGAACACCATCACTGCGATTAGCAGCGAAGTGCTCCGGATTTACGGTATGGGTAGCTTCAGAGTTATCCGCCATCTCACCTTTGTTGTAATCCAAGCCAGCTTTAGCTTCAGCGATGTCTTTATTGACATCAGCTGATGTCTTACGAGGCGGTTTAGGGCTTACCTTTTGATTTTGGAGTCCTTTTTCTTCTGGCGTTAGGAAAATCTCAGGCGTTTCTCCAGGTTTTTGCCCCAGTTGATTGGGCATTTGTAACAAATCGCCACCTTTCTTTTTCTTGCGGTTCGTGCAATACTTGCCCCCGCAATAAGGACCACTTCCCCCATGGAGAGATTCCCCACAATCAGGACAGCGACCGTTTTCTGTATCCTCATCTTGGTATCGGGCTGATTCCTTTTGCGGTAAATCCCCCGGGTCAGTATTCTTAGGGCAGTATTTACCTCCGCAATAAGGTCCGTTGGCATTGTTTAAAACATCACCACAACCAGGACATTTTCCATCATCGCCATCAGATGTATAAGCAACCTTACCGGCTTTTTCCACACTTACCGTGGCTTGCTGAATATCCGGATCAACAGTATCTGGACTTACTGTTTCAGATTTAGCCTCTGATATATCGGATTGGACTGGGTTAGCTTTCTTTTTACTGGCTTGATAAGTAGTTGGCGGAGCGATAGATCCACTTGGGGTTTTATTAGAAATGGGTTGAACTGTCATATCCCCTTGGTCGTTAGTGTTATAGTGCCCAGTATGATTGCACTTATCACAGCCCTTACCATTACATAAATGGCAATTTACCCAGCCAGAAGTTTTGACCTTATCCTTATCTGTCTTAGGTAACATCGCGCCTTCACCACCTTTTTCATTAGCTGGATTATCAGCGGTGTCAGCAAATTTTTTGGACGCTACTGCATGGCGTGCTCGTTCTGGCTGTCCAGGTAACACACTATCTACAGCGTCACTCCCACAAGCCTCACATTTCCCTCTAGGGCTAAGTTTCCCCTCATGCCCACAATTCATACACTGCCAATTTTCATTATTTACTTCATCAGCAGTTTTTACTTTATCCTTGTCAGTTTTAGCATATGATTGTTTGTCGGCTGCGTCTTCATGTGGTGGTTGGGGCTTCTGTGGTTTCATAGGTGCATCCCCGCGTAGTTCTGGCTTTTTCGCCAAAGGCTTATCATTTCCTTTTAACTGATTGCCTTGTGATTCAGGCTTAGTTGCTAAAGGCTTACCCTTTGACTGATTGCCTTGTGGTTCTGGCAAGTCGCCTTGTTCACGATTCTCACTGTCAACGCCCGGAGAAACAGCATCCGCCGCTTGTTCAGGGTTACGTGGAGTTCCACGTCCACCGCCCCCGCCTCCGCCGCCCCCAGAACCTTCGCCGCTGCCGCCAGTTCCATCGGAACCCGGTCCGTCGCCTCCCGGTCCAGAACCGCTGTCAGTATCGACGGTAGACGCGCCGCCTTGACCGCCGTTATAGATGATGATGGTAGGAACTTTGGGGTTTGGTTCACCATCGCCTTCGCCTTCGCCCTCTTCGTCACCTTCCGCTGTACTCGTACTTGTGCTGGTTGGTGCGATGCTTACGGTGCCGCCCGTACCAGCGCCGCCCGTTCCCGTGCTAGTTGCAGCACCGCCCGTGCCCGCGCCGCCTGTTCCTGCGCCGCCCATACCGCTGCCTACGCCGCCAGTAGATGCGCCGCCCGGACTTGAGCCGCCCGTTTCAGTTGACGTTTCGTTACCCGATGTTTCTGAGGTACCGTTGCCACCCGCGTTTGGTGCTGCTGGTGCTACTGCTGCGGGTGCCGCCGCTGGTGCCGCTGGAGCCGCTGCTGGGGCTGGTGCTGCCGCAGGCGCTTTCGAGTCCGCAGCCGGAGTCTCGGCGGGCTTGTTCTTGCCCTTTGACTCATCAGCTTCGTCTTCGGTTGGTTCTGCATCAGCTTCGGCTGGTTCTGCATCAGCTTCGGCTGGTTCTACTTCTTCAGTCTCCGCTGGTTCAGCTTCGTCTTCAGTTTCGGCTGGTTCCTCTTCAGCCTGATCTTCTGGAGCTTCGTCATCGGCTGTCTTCACCTTTTCCTTGTTAGTCTTCGGAGAGATAGCACCTTCGCCGCCCGCTTCATTCGCTGGATTGTCAGCTGTATCTGCAAACTTTCTCTCTGTTCCCCTACTTCCCATAGTATCCAATTGCTGTTGTAGTTCTGGATCGTGGCTTACTTCTTCTGCTACCGCATCTACAAACCAATCCATATGTTTTACATTGTCTACAATTTGACCGGCGTCCGCGGCGATATCATAAATCACATCTGCATCATTATCAATCGCCACTTGAGCGAGTTGCTTCATACGCTGAAGATCAGGGTGTACTACATTAACATCATCATAAACATCTTGTACAAAATCAGCTAACTTGGAATCCAAACGCCAAGCACTCTCTTTTGCTTCAGGCATACTATTTTCTTCCGACTCTGCTTCCGAATCAGACATAGCTTTAGTTTCTTCCGGTTTATCGCTGCGCATAGCCTCAGGCAATTGACCCATATCACGCTTACGCGGGCGACCCGTTGGACTTTCTTTTTTCTCTCCTCCATCACTACCTTCGGATGGGGCACTACTTGGCACATCTACAAGGGGGGCGGGACCAAAATCTTCCGTAATATCACTCCAAATACTGTCGATATCCAAAGCAACCGCTTCTTTATTGCGATACTTACTCAACGTATTTTCTCTTTTATCTCTAGCCTGTTTGGTCTTGGGTGAAGAAGCTTCATAAAAATCATCAAGCTCAGCCGCCAGATGCTCAGCCACAAATTCTTCCGGTGCCATTCCAGCTTTTTTGTTGAAATTCACCGCAACCTTAGCCGAACCCCATTTTTCCTGCGATCGTCTGGATAAAGGGTCATCCCCATAAATTCCGGCTTCGATTTGTTTCTCGTGATCAGCCGCTGCTTGCGGAGCGTATTTGGAATTATCTCCCATATTTGCGTTGATATAATCGCGTACTTGCTTTGGCGGCATTTTGTGTTTATCAACAAATCCACCATTGTAAGCCGCGCTGACGGCACTACTCAAACGATCTGGACTTACACGTAAGGTTTCAGGGTGTTTGTTTTCATGCTTTCTGGTAGATGGGTTATCTGCCGCTGTTTTATCATCACCCTTGTGTACGGGCAATCCTTGATCATCAATTTCAATACCAATGGGTTCATCCCCCTCAACAATATTGTCCAGTGCTTCGTGCATCGCTGGAACCATATCTTTTTGTTTCTCATGTGCTTCAGTTCCAGGACCTACATTAGAAATAGGAGACTCATGAGCAGCGAGCGGGGCTTCATCAGATGCTTTTTTCCGCTTTGGACATTCTTTGTCCGCCCCTTGTACTGACCATTTTTGACCGCAATAAGAACACTTACCATCAGCCCAAGAATGTTTTTTACTCGCGGCGGCTTTCTGCCCTTCTTTAGATGTCCAATCACATTTCGTGCAGCGATATTCATCTTCATGGTTTTCTTTCTTAGCTTCCCCTTTACACCAGGGGCATTTCATTGTCCATTTGGCTTGTTTATCTGATGCAAGACGAGGAACTTCTTCACCCTTCGCTGGTGTATGATATCCGCCTTCGCCAGCTTCAGCTAAAGATTTAGTATCGGGCATCAAGCTATTTTCCAAGGCTTCATTCAAAGAATCAAATACATCCAGCTCTTGAGGATCGAGCACAGCTTGAGTTACAGCATCTGCTGTCTTGTGGTTCAAAAGAATTTTTTCTTTATTGTACGCGGCTTGCTTCTTCAGATCCGGATATTGCTTTAGTACATTTTCCGCCAAAAACGGGAAAGGAATTTTAGGGGTAATATTAGTGACATCGATTTTTGTTGTGTTTAAGTTAGTAACTATTGCGTTAAAGGCACTTGAAACTTTTGGATCAAAATATGCACAAAAAACCTGATGACGCAAATTGTTTTTTAGTTGTTCCGAATCTTTAGTAAAATGAAACGCAACATACTCACGAGCGTTAAGCCAGTTAGGGGCATAGATAATAAGAGATGCCTCTTTTCCATCCGCTGGATTTACAAACAGAGTTTTTTTAAGTTCACTCATTTGCAATTGGTTGTATTCATCAGTATCAAACTCACTTTCCCCTATTTTGAAAGTGATCATATCTCCAAGTTCTTCGCCTCCGGTACCCAGTACCCTTACAAGGCAACCATACAATAAAGCGGTTGGGAAATCTTTAGCGTTATTGCAAATACTCGGAGGGACGAGAAAAATTCGACCTATAGAAATATTCTGGCGAAAACCCAAACTATAGATTTCAAAGGATTGTATGTCTCCTGATGATCGTGCTTGTTTTTCTCCTTTCTGTACCGCTTCAACGATCTTCTGTAATAGTTCTTCACTTACTATGAATGAACTATAGCTTTTACCCACTGATGAATTGCCACTTATTCCCATATTATTGTCCTCATTACTTCTTATCCATATTATCTAACGCCCTACGAATATCCAATTCTTTCTGAGCCATAATATCTCTCCAATGGGTAAGTATGCTGTTTATCGTGCTCTCATCTAATTTCGCCTCACGCATAGCTTCCTTAGCACCTTCACGATATTCATCAATAGCATAACGGAATTTTTTACCTTCCCAAGTCAAAATATCTTTGCGGTTAATGGTATCTGCTTCTAAAACTTCTTTACCCAATTCTCGTAAACCTTTAACCTGCTCCGACAGGGCTTTAATTTTCATCCCTTCGATAATGCTTACATCATTTCCGTACTTGATCATCAGGCGATTTACCGTTGCTATCTCAGCTGCGATAAGACGCTTAATAGGTCCAGGGGGAACCTCTGGATTGTTGATCATATCTAATATCTCATCCAGTTTAGTTTCTCGTTCTCTATCTGATAAATCCCGGGTAGCACTTATCTCCCCGGTTTCTGTTACTTTGATCGAATATTCTTCTGACATACTACTCACCTACACCTTATATGTGGAGTTAATTTGAACATCTTCAAAATTAGGTCCACTAATATCAATATCAGGACTTTCTTTAGCATTTGTTAAATCATATTCAGCCAAGATACTATGTCCATCCTTAGCTACAGTTTCTCCTGCTTGCTTCCCCATACCGGGGTAGCTCATTACATGAGCATCTGTAGGAACACTAGCTACAACTTTATTTACCGGACGGCGCAAAGGATCCAGCAATCGTACGGATTCAGGCTTCATGCCCAATTTACCCACTAAAAAGGATCTATCAGATTCTGATATCCCAGCCTTGGTTGGTGTTTTCTTCATGGCGGCTACAAAATCTGTCATAGCTCTTTTAGCTTGTACACTACCCACTTTTACAGATGCCCCCTTGAAAATTTTCTCCAAACTATGTCCTGCGCAATGAAGTTTTCGAACCACATCAGCGTTGACAATCGTAACCTTTGCTTCTTTGCGTTGACTTCGAACAGCCTCTGGAGTACTTTGAGAATAAAGAATATCTGCTCTTTGGGCTCCCCTATTTTCTTCCGATGCTCTAACCTCACGGATAAAATGAGTGGGGCAGCTTGCACACTTCGCTGCTCCTTGGTATGCTTCATTTCGAATGCCGATGCTTTGTAAGAATTTGAGATCATTCGTAGCAACTATAATCTTACCCTTGGCATCTTTCTTGAAATTTTGGACAAAGCCGCGAAAAGCCAAACTTGTATCCACATCTCCAAATTTTCCTGAAGCCCATTTGTAAATCTGGTCCAGTGAAGCGCCTTTATCATGCATTTTACCCACATGCTCTGAAGAAAATTTGACTTGGTTCTCACGGTCATCTGAAAATAGACTTGAGGCGCGTTTCTGTTGGTTTTTTACACGCGCATCTGCTGTCTTGACCATGTTAGTCTGCATCGTAGTGCTAGCGTTAAATGACTGCGTATGCTGGTCTTCTCGATTAGCAATCGCTACCAGAGCCGCGTGCTTACGCTTCGCCGGTACACCTGGAGTCAAATGATTTACAATCTGAGTCAGTTCTTCAGTGTTTGCTATCAAAGGCAAATGATATAAATTACAAGTCTTGGAGGAACCGTTCTTCTTGAAATAGGAGCAATCTGTACAAGCCTTGATTTGCTTTACGGAACGAGCTTGTATCTTAATTCCAGCTTGTTTATAAGTATCATGTTGCCGTACACAATCATTAGAAGATTCGGCACTATGTTTCCATGATGGATTCTCTTTAGCAAACGGATCATGCTGATCCAAGGTTCTTTCAAAAGATGGGGGACGCCTAACGAATTCATCGGTTGTTTTTCCAGATGGATCTTGAGTCCGCTTGTACATTTTATTAGTATTATCTGGTTGAATCGTAGGATCATAATCAATAGGACCATTAGTGTCGTACGGTAATCCGCTATGCGCCTTGGTTTCATTACCTTGATCTTGATTTTGCTGCGGGAGTTCAGCTGCTTGTTTTTTACTGGCTGTATGTTCGTAAGTAGGGGATGATTTGTCCATATAAGTATTGGGTTCCATGTAAGCCAAACCCATTAAGCCAGCGTTGCGCTGCAAATAATCCGTAGCTGACTGATGATTGAATAATTCAATCTCCGCTATTTTTTCCAATTTAGCGGCAACTTTAGAAGGGGACATCCCTTGATTTAACAAGCCTCTAACATAATTCTGAATCTGCCCATCAGTCCAGGATTTCTTCTCTACACTATTCTCACCAAAACGATTTTCAGATTCCGCTTTATCCAAAGTCATGGTAAGTTCATTCAGCAAAGAATCGTTATCTCCGTAAGAAGACCTATAATCTTCAGCATCACGGCGAGCGTCTTTATGCCAATTATCTTGCACTGCACCGATACGCGGAATAAGAGCTTCTTTTTCTGCTATACGCTCTGTGTATTCTTTACTACCAGATTTAGGATGTGAAATTGGAGTGTGATGAGACGCGGACTCAGCTATGTCTGAAAGCCAATCAGAATCTACATATTGATGTGTACGATTCATTAGATCGTCCCCGGAAACCTTGGCGTCTTTCATATCCAAGTCTTTATAATCAGGCTCACGTTCGTCTAAAATGTTATCAATGATACTATCGTACTCTCTTTTTTTATTAGCCATATTAAAACTCCAGGTCTGACATGATGTTATCAATAAACGCTTGTGGTCGATCATCTGGGGCTGCGGTAATTGACTCTCCGTTATCTACTTCATTTCCCACTAATTTTTTTATTTTCCCGTCTTTTACAGCCCAGAAAGACCTATCTGAAGGGCATTCGTAGACATTTCCGGCTACACGAGAAAGTCCCCAACTAGTGATTTGATTTTGAATATTCGCTGGATAAGGCACAGCAGAAGCAAAATGATTTTTGGAAAAAATAGACTTTGTAGTTGCCTCTTTTAATCCATGCGCTTGTTTGTAATAAATTTTTCTCATGCTATCCCCGTTGTCCTACCAAATACGCTGTTGTTTGCGTGCTACTGCCGCTCTTACGAACTCTCAACCATTTCCAAACCATGCAGCTAGGTGACCAAATTACTTGAGCGAGATTGGAATCAACAAGAACTGCGATAGGAGAGTCTGTTGCTGAACCAGTTATAAAAGTATTCCCAGACCCACAAACATTGATACCTACATTTGCTGTACCTGATTGGTTTATAGCCGGAGGTACGATTCCCGTATTTTGAAATCCGTTACTCATAGAGAAATTTTGACTGAAAGGCAAAGCACCAGAAATAGCATAATGTACTCCCCCCGTGCCGCTTACACCACCTACTGATCCAGTGCTATCTACAGAATGTTGAGGTTGAAACTGTGGAGGAGTCTGCAATACAAAAGTACCCGCACTACCGGTTTGACTAGCATATACATTCCAACCAATAGCTCCGTTAGATACCGTGGCTGGGGGGCTACCAATAGTCGATGTGGGAGAGGCAATAAGTAATTGATAACCATCGTTGACAGCTAAACTAGATGTAGTCGATGCTGTGGTTTCACCCCAAGCCGTAACATAAGTAAGTTGTATGTATATGGTTCCTTGATCTTTCAACGCTCCATATGGATATTGGCTAAGAAGCGGGGCACTGGGCGCAGCCAGGGGACTTGCGGTATTGTTTATCATTACATTGGGGTCATTCGAAACTTCAATCCATACCCCGGTCCCCAATCCACCAACAATTTGCACAGAAAATGAAACTAAATTACTAATGTCAATCCAAGCCCCGTCTGCGGCGGCGGTGGAATTAAAAATTTGGAGGTTCTGTATTTGCATAATTTGTCCTCGTTAAAGAACTGCGAAGTTAAGATTTTGCGGTTTCTAGTGTTAAATTAAAGGATGCACTCTAGCCCAATAGGTAGGTCCACATTTAACACTGTCTTTCACTGCGCGACGAATTTTAGTTGCCGCTTTTTTAGACCCAAAAACTGTCTCAGCGGCGGCACGACTGCTCCTATACACCTCTCCAGTATCTACTCGCCGTACGGGAAAATCCAAATCTTGGCTGGGAAACTGCTTTAATTTAGCCAATTCCTGTCTTATCTCTGTGTCTGGTATATCTAAAGCATACTTAACCGCCGCTGTAACTTTAACCTCATCCCAACAAAACCATTCATTTTTTCGATATAAATCCATCAAAACCTCATGTACTTTGTGCTCTCTATATCTAGCATAAGAACACGGATAAAAAGACAGTAATTCTAAATCTAGGGGGCACATAACACTGATTTGATAAAATCTAACTCGCACATCCCTAGACATACCAATTTTCACAAATTTTCTATCTTTATCCGCGATAACGTAAAGATACCCGCTCAATAATGCCATAAACACCTCTATTTACAGTTTAGTAGTTAGTCATTGATCCATTATTAAAACAATCGTGAATAATTAACTCACTACGAAATGCTGGATTAGGAGACATTTCTCCGAGGAACCTACTCTATGGCTAATAACATTATTTTGCAACCAGCATCCGGCAACATTCTCACTTTAACTCAATGCGCCAATGCTATTACCGCTTTCCCCAACGCTCCGGTTGGGAGCACGGTCTATACCGGAACTATTACAGGGGGAGCCAACAATGCTTTAAACAATAAAGCATTTACAATTGCGGGTTTTACCAATGCTAACAATAACGGTTCTTTTATTTGCTTGGCTAGCACAACCACAACTCTTACCCTTAACAACAGATTCGGCGTTGCCCAGACAGCCCCAGCAACTGCATCTTACAGTACACAAGGTTTCCCTATAGAATACGCCACAAAAATCTCAAACATTATATGCAATCAACAGGGGGATAGTATCAATGTAACTACCGCAACTGGGGATACGCTTGTAGCTATCGCAATAGGGCTTAAGAGTTTGTCGCCCTTTGATCAACTACACGGCACCGCTCCGTATGGTCCAGAGGCTGGGTCATCCCCAGTAGCTTATACAACGCCTTTTGGTTTCACACAGGGATTGAATGACTTTATGCCATCTAGTCCTATCATCACAGATACAGGGTCTACCACATCTGCGGCGGTTACAGCTGTAAGTATTTCGTCCAATATCCTAACTGTAACCACTTCACTTACAGTATCCGCAGGCAGCCAAATTACTCTTAGTGGTATGTACGAACCTTTCCTAAACGGGGTTACTCTAACTGTATTAGGGACTGGTTCTGGTAACTTTACAGCAGACTTTACTTATACGGGAAGCTATACTAATAATGCTGAGCCCTCTAGTCCTCCAGCTTTAGCGACCAAAGATGGTCAAACTTGGGTATTGGCCGGGAACTTGAATATCGCGGATTCGGACTACACTGTAGTGAATACTCCCCCACCTTTCCCTGGTGGAACAGGCGGAGGGTACAACGCAGTCTCTCAACCTTATCCTTCTAGCACTTGGAATCTTGATGGATACTACCCTAGCGTTTATGTATGGGTGCTGAGTTCGGCGGTAGCTGGTACCTATAAAGTTACCTTGAATTCAATGTATCAAGGGGGAACATTCGCTCCCTTAGGCTTGGCGGCTGGTAAACCAATTTTTGATGGTGGAGTAAATTTTCAAATCATCAGATTCTCAGGCGCGGGTGCAGTGGAAAGCGGATCCTTCTCGATTGGTGAAACTTCATTCAACCCAGCAGCATCTCCAGTTACTCAAACTACAAGCGCAGCAAATGGTGATGCTCTTATTTCGGTTGGTCTAATGAAGAGTGGTAACGCATTTGCTCCAGGTACCGTAGGTACATTAGCTGGTAGTCCCCCAACTTACACAGGGGGGGCTTCAATGACAATGATATCCAGCGGTAAATTAGTTGGTAGCAGCGCTCATTATATCGTTCAATATGGATTTACAGCATCCGGTTCAGCTGGAACCTTCAACCCCAATTTCTTGAACCCATTGGGCTACAAAATGATAGTAGCATCTTTTGGGATCAAGAGCAGCTAAGTTTAATCTAGCTAAACACAAACGGGCATCAAAAATGCCCGTTTTTCGTTGATCGTTGAAAACACAGTATTAATATAGGGTGGACAATTAGGCCTATCTGGCGTAAAAAATTCCCAATTATAACATAACAGAAAATTTTATTGGTGTCAAAAGGCTAAATTATGTGCGCAGAAAATTCTCCGTATTTTGAGAGCATTTCGGCTGAAAGAAGTATGCTCCTCACCCAAGAAGAGCAGCTAGAAGGTTGTAAAACAATATCTTTAGAGACCTGTGGAGATTTAGCAGAAGATGACATTCTTACTTTTGTCATGGAAAATTTTTCAGAATTTTTGAGGATGATACGATATCTAAAAAAAGAAGATCAAGAATTATTATTGAGCTACTACATCTTGTCCAAAATGTTAGATGTTGATACTCCCATACCCACACCAGATGGTTGGAAACGGAACGGAGATATCATAGATGGTGATTGGATACTAGATGATAGAGGAAAACCTACCCGTGTCTTAACAGCTCATCCTCCCCACTACCCCGATACAACTTATGAAATAGAGATGGATACGGGTGAAAAAATTTACGCTGGGAATGAGCATCTTTGGACCACATCTACTTTTAAAGAACGTCAAAACGCCACGCATAGAAAAAAATATCGTTTGGACACTAAGGTACGCACTACGCGGGAGATATATGATACGCAGCGTTATCTAGCCAGTAGCATAACCGGAAAAACCCTAGCGAATCATCACATTGTCGTAGCTTCCCCTTTAGATTTACCTGATATACATCTACCGCTTGATCCTTATTGTTTAGGTATTTGGCTGGGAGATGAAAACAGCGATTGCGATATTTTAACTGGAAGCCCTAACGATGCTAAAGAAATATTGACTCATTTTTCAAAAGCTGGATTTGTATGGCATGATAACAAAAAAGACCCTAACCGTTGGCATGTTTTAAAACTGTACCCAATTTTGAGAAAACTTGGACTTATAAAAAATAAACATATTCCTGCTATATATTTGCGGGCTTCAGCTGCTCAACGATTAGCTCTCCTCCAAGGTTTAATGGATTCTGATGGTTGGTGTACTGAACAAGGAGGATATTGCGGGTTCAGCAATTGCTCATCTGCTATCTTAGCAGGAACGGATGAACTTCTGTGGTCTCTAGGTATAAAACACCGATTCAGACCTAACCGTGCATCTTGTGTTTACAAGGGTGAAAGACGTTACTCTGATTCATGGAAAACATCGTTTACAACTGTACTCCCTTGTTTTCGACTCCCGAGAAAATTAGCGAACCAAAAACGATCAGGATTGAGTGGAGATTCACTCAGCCACCATATCGTAAAAGTTACCGAGGTTACTCCGCGACTAATGCGTTGTCTAACTGTAGATTCTCCATCGCATCTGTATTTGTGCGGAAAAAGTATGATTCCTACACACAACACTCAAAACACTTTAGCTGTTATTCATAAATCTACTCAAACTGTATGTTCTTTTAGAATTCGTATGGCGGTTAAAACTCTTGCTTGTTTTATCATGATGGGGGAGCCGACCATAGAACACATGCATGAAATTCTCACACAAGCTAATTTAGAGAGTAGTTTAGGGGGGCTCAATTTGTCAGAGGCCATAGATTTGTATTCAAAAACTAAATCCTTCCAAAGAATCGCTGAAATTCATAATCTACATCGACCAGATATTCGGCGTTCCATGAGCAGAGCATCTAAGCAACTCGTGGAGTCTAAAGACCCCCAAGAGCATGCCTTAGGAGCTTATATTCACAGCCTTATTGATAAAGCAAATCCATCAGGTGTTGGATTCAGTAAAAGAAAAGTATCAAAATTAGGACATATATTTTTTTCCGATAGCCCAATTCTTGGAGATTTTAAAATACGAGTAGAAGATCCTGACTTCGATTCGTGGTTTATTTCGCGTGCGAATAGGTGATCCAAATCTTGTATCAATCACTGAACAAGCGAAGTTCTATGGCACCGGACTATCTTTTCGCGGGCGATAAAATAGGGTCCCCTCTCCCATGTTTTGCGTGACCAGATTGACATCGTTCGTGTTTCAACATTTCAAACCCTCCCTTTTTGATCTTCCCGATGATTTTCAGTCCCCCGCGCCAACATGTTGTATCCCCAGAAGGGCTTATCTGCGTGTGTTGCACCGTCCCCATCAACAGGCCATGCAACGCCTTTTCCATCCCTACAGGATTTGTTCCCATCTGAATGAATCCAACTTCCCACATACTCATTCGTGTCCACGCGAATGAGAAACGACGGATTCCATGCAACAGGGATACCACAGTAGGCGCACGGTGGTTGTTTACTCCACCAGTTTAGTAACTCGTCCGCATCCGGCAACCTCGCCGGAGCGATGCTGTTCTTGTGGCTGGATGCGACCGATGATGGAAAATATAGGGACCGAAAAAAGGCGGCACAACTCCTCAATATGCTACATGTTCTTGACATTGGTTCTTTCCTTGTGTTGCAATCCGCTATAGCGGATGTTGCGAGATGCTATAAAAAAATGCAACATCTATATTGTAAGTAATTGATTCCACTGTTGCGAAAATTTGGTGATGTAGTTGCATTACTAATCAGCGGAGGCAATTATGACAGTCATTTTAGTTTTGTCCACGATTTCTGCTTTTTTGGTTATCGACCATTTCAAATCAGGACATCACAAGGTTTAAATCTGGATCGACTGGTACGGTTACTCGCTTCGGCAATCCTGCTCAGTGTAATTCATCGGTGGTCTAGTGAAAAAGCACATCCAAGTGCTGAACAACAACAGACGGTAGGAAGCGGACAAAGAAGGGGTACGCGACCAGCGCTATCAGTATCACTATCAGCGTCGGATTCGTGGTCTGTTTTTCAACAACATCCAAGTGTTGCCTCATTCCTCTCCCTCGCACTCTGTACAAACAGCAAAATTACCGGGCACACAGCAATCATACCCCTCTAACCCGCAGCGCGTGCATGTATACGTCTTTTCTTCTTGATAATTTCGTTCTGGGTACTCCGTCCCACAATTTGGGCAGATTGCCAATATTTTCTTCTTCTTCATTGGGGCCTCCTGAGTGCGGCTAGTCTTATCGTCCATGTTCCAGTATACATTCAAAATACCGAAAAAGGATATTTAGCCAAACCGTCCAATTTTAGGGAATTATATACATTAGTCGCTAACCCTTTCAGAACAAAGCGACTAAAGTTCTTGACAAAACGCAGCGAGTTATCTACTATGGTTGCAGTTAAGGAGCAGCCAACATGAAATACGAAGTAACGGTCGAGAACACGAAAACCGGGAACGCGAAGAAGGTAACCGTGGAAGCCGCTGACAAATTCGAGGCGATGGCGAAGGTTGAGACGATGCGCTGGGCAGCGGTTGGAGCCCAGCGCACGGTTAAGGATATTATGGCCTCTCGCCGCAAGGCAGCGGAGATGCGACTGACGGAGGAAGGCCCGTATCTTCCGTGCTCGTATTGCGGCAGCACCTTCCATCAACCCCCTTGCCCCTATGAGCCTGTAGCTCCACAGTGGATGGGAACGGAGCCGTGCTATGCAGCAGAGACTAACGCGCACATTTCCGCATTCTTCGCTAGTAACTGTATGCGCCTGATTGAATCCGTTGCGGCTAAGAGCGGGATTGATCTGCAAGCCGAGATGCGGAAGAGTGAGGCTGTCGAACGGAACTTGGCAGAGATGCGACGCTTCGCTCTGCTCACTCCCTGTCAGAAAGTTGCTGAGTTTGAAGGGTACGACCGATGAACGCCTGCCCTGTTTGCAGGCCTTATCCGAATCCGGGCTATCAGCAGATGGAGGACGGTTCTGAAGTTCCGTGCTTTGGTTGTAATCGGCAAGAGTTCGAGAAGTCGGCATTGAGCACAGAATGCGGTCAACCTGAGCGCGATTTAGCTCTTTTGAAGCGAGTCATCTATATAATTCCCCAATTTTAGTATATACTAGACCATGGGCACAGTCACGTATAAAAAACAACCAGGCATACATGCTTCTGGGGGTACGGTTCCGCTAGCTGGAACCAAACATCTCTACACCGTAAAAGCTGTTCTTTGGCCGGAAGAAGTCACAGAAGTAATTCAATCCTTGCTAATCCCTCGTTCTTTGCATGTTTGCTGCGGATACAGCCCTTTAGGGGACATACGAGTGGATTTTGACCCATTGACCAAGCCTGATATGGTGTGTGACGCCTCAGCACTTCCTTTCCCCGACAATAGCTTTGAATCTGTATTGTGCGACCCACCGTATAACGGAAAAATGCAGTGGAACCACGATCTTTTATGTGAATTGAGTAGGGTTGCATCAAAACGGATTATTTTTCAACATTGGTTCATCCCAGCGGATCATGAAGGCAGGTGGAAGAAATGGCACAAATTTCAATTAAGCGATGTTTTTGTTTGGCAACCCCGTACATATTTTGGGCGAGGACAATTAATCAGCGTATTTGATGCAGTGCAGGATTTTAGCGTCTCTACAAAATTCAGTACCAAAAAACCAGGAGACATCAAATCTTTACTGGCGGCAAGATCCAAAACTTAATCAGCAAAGCTTCACGGACGAGGCCTCCCCGTTCGAAAAGCGACCTTGGATTCCATTTTTTTAGGGTCAAATGGTTTGGAGTCTTTATCCCTATCTGTAACGAATGCATCAGAACCTATACCGGCTACACGAGGTACATCAACTTTTTTTGGATTGGTAGGTTTGCCACTCAGAGCCCTGTCTGTAACAAAACCTTCTGACCCAGCTTCTTTTTCTTCCGACTGAGTTTCCCCATCTTCGGATTCATCCTCTATCTCAGATGTAATAGGAACCCCGGCTTCTTCTGCTTCACCGATTTCTTCAATGCCTTCTTGAGCAAAAGCATCTTCTACGGGAGTAGAATTCAAATCAATACCCAAATGATCAGATAACATTTCTAGAGCACCGGCTTGTTCATCCAAGCTATGGTAAGCTTCACTAACCGCCGCTGCCAGCTGTTCAGGGGCTTCATCAGCAATGCGCTTAAATGCTTTGGCGTAGTTGCGAGCGGCCGTAACTTTGGCGCTAAGAGGAGCTTCTTTCGGGGGTTGAATAAGGTCAAGATTTTCCTTTAAATTATCATAGGCTTCTGCTTGAGCAGCGCATGCCTCTGCCAAATTAGTTAAATCTTGCTCGATTTGACTCGGGTCAGAGTCCGCTACTTGACGCATTTTAGCGAATTTTGTTGTTGCCGCAGCTTGCTTTTCTATTCTGCGAGCTTGAATTTTATCCATGATTTCATAACGATTTGCCATAATTACTCCCTATATAGTGATTAGAATAGTTAAATCTCATTGGTCCCTGCAATTTGTGTTAATTTTTCTTCCTCTGCCCCTATTAATTCTTTGAATGGATCGGATGCGACTTGTGTTTGTGGTAAAACTTTGCTGTTGGATGCCCCTTTTTGGTGATCCGCACGGCTGGAGTTCTTGATGTTATTTTGGGGGAAATTGTTCTCCGTGTCACCCGTGTAATCCGGGGAACTTGGCGTATTTCCGTGCGCGTCGTACCCATCATCTTCCGGATGCGGCACAGGCGATCCTTGGTACGCCGGGTTCGGGTACCACACATCACGGTCAGAAAGAATCCAAGCCTGATCCGGTCGTTCTAGCCCCATTTGGCGGGCATATTCGCGATCCGAATCTCCTTCCGTGGACGGGAAGCTCTGTCTTTCTTCCATCATTGCATTGTATTCATTCTCAGACGCAGCTAATTTTTTTTCTTCTGATCCTATTAATTCTAATTGAGCATCTTCTGCGCTCATATGATACTTGGCGTTTTGAAGCTCGGGCTCAATAGTTTTTTTACGCATTGCTCCATCATTTTCTTGACCCGGCATAATTGCCATAGCTGCTCCTGGCTGCTGCGGAACTGGCGCTGGTTGAGCTATGCTTTGATTTTGCACAACATTGGGGCTTACCGTAGGAGCTACGGGATTTTGCGCGGGGTTCTGTGCTGGGTTTTGTACAGCATTGGGGTTTGCTGGAGCTACAACCACGGGAGCTGCGGCTTGTTTCACTGGTTGAACAAGTTCACCTAAAGCTTGTTTTGCTGCATCCAAATCATCTGTAGTGAGACTAATTTGAGGTTTCCCTTGTTTTACCCCCGTGGTTCTGGTCCATACACCATATCGAGGTATAAAATATTCTTCTTTTTTCATGCCGATAGTATAGGAAAGAGGCTTTCCAAAATCTGTAACAAAACCTTTTTCATTTTGGAATACAACATTTATTCCTGCTTGTTTCACTTCAGCCTTAGCTGTAATTGGACCTCTTCGCTCACGAACAAACGCTCTCTCCTGTAATTGGAGTTCATGCTCAATTGCATCATCGGTACTCTGATATGGGATTTCTTCTTCGTAGTCTTTTTTAAACCACATTTTCTTTTGTAACCACCAAGATGGTCCATGATGTTCATTATCTTCCTGCCAGTCATGCATGATGAGATAGCGTTCTTTCGCTTCTTCACTCATTTGAGGAATGCTATCTGGGTCAATGTCCAAATCTTCAGGGATACCAGCTATCTTACGTTTACTGCCTCTAATCTTCATCTGCTGGAGAAAATTTTTATCATCAGTATCGGGATTCCATTCGGGTTCTGAGGTTAATGCTTCAGGCATTTTATTATAGGAACATCTAGGAGAATGCCCAAGACTCCCCATAGGCATAGCAGCTCCGCATTCAAAACACCAATAGCTATCATACCCACAATCCGGGCAGAAAAATTTCACACCACTCGCTGTTGACTCATTCATGACCAAATCTTCCGTCATATTAGGACTATTACAATTAGGGCAATTAGATTGTTCTTCCATGTCAATAGACGCTGCTACAGACATCGCATCATCTTGAGCAACCCCTGGAGGTGCGTTTACAAGGCGAGGTTGAATACCAGGGTTCCTGGGAGCTAAGTACGGAGCATTAGGGCTATGGGGACCTGGAGTAGAATCCGGAGCATCCGGTACAGCCATAGGTTGTGAATTATTTCCAGGGGTTGGGGGAAGATTGGGATTCTGGGCTTTCTTTCTCATGCCTATTTCTTCAATATGACGAAAGTTGGGGCTAATTCTCCAGCGTGGCTGTCCCGTTTCGTCTGTAGCGACCATTCCGCTTTCTCCATTCGATACTTCAGGTCCGTAGTCTTCAAACATTTGGTCGCTTATAGCTTCAGCTACCCGAATCATATCTTCTGGTGTGCCATCATAATTTTCGCTGATAAAACCAAGTCTGTGGCTATTGAAATCTCGAATTTCTCTGACTACTCGATTCGCTCTATTGCCGCCTTTAGTTATTTCCCCAGCACCTTCTTTATACGCATGAGGCAATCTGCCAGTGTCGCCTGGAGTAATATCGGGACGTAATTGTTGCAGGGGCTCAGTGGCTTCTTTAAATTCACCCTCATTCTCTTTAGGAATTTCATGAATGTTATTTTTACCACACATCGGACATGTGGTTAAGCGAATATCATATTTTTTATCATACCATTTCCAATCACAATCATCGCAGTGCATTCTTATTGTGTATTGCCATTCGGATGCTTTTTTAGCTCCTTGAACCCCCATTCCACGCAAAAATTGAGTGTCGTAAATTTTCTCTGCGTCATCAACTAACGGCTGTGTGGCATCATCAATTTCATTTTTGGTGGTGTAATCATCTTCAAAAACTTCGGGGTAAAAATCGATAAGTTCTTGCATAGTACTAGGGTCGCCGCTACCCTCATTTTCGTATGCTTCTACTGCTTGACGCAGATTCTGATATCCATCCGTAGTAAGTGGGTTCTCCAAAAATTCTCCACATTTGCCACAGTAATCTGGAAAATCAGATTCACTTACAGAAAAGGGACCTTGAGGCAGTTTTTCTGGATCATTTTCTAAAGCTGGAGCAATCCCCGCCGCGGACGCTGCTACACCATTTGTTTCAAGATAATGTTTTAATTCCTTAGCACAATTTGTGCAGTAAAGATCCCCTTCATACATATAAACTAGCTTACCTGGATTATAAGCCGTTTTTTCCATGGCAAATCTAGCTTCTACAGATGCTATTTTAGGATCAAATAAATTTTGCTGCTCATTAGAGGAGGCTAAATAGGCTGGTTCAGCAAATTCTCTAGGGCGTAATTTCTCTCTATTTGTAAAATGAAAAGCGTGCTCAGCAATCCACTGGTCATCGGTGATAAGAGGTACTGTAGGGTGAGAATGCCCCTCAGCATGAACTTCATTTACATAGGGATCAGCAATGTCACACTGAGAACAAGAATAATTTTGAATCCGATGAGGATTATCTGAAGTCCAACGATACACAAAAGCATTCTCAACTTGCTTACGCATCTCTGGGGTAAGATCTTTACCAGCTATGAGTTTTGCTGTTTTATGTCCTGATTGCGCCATAGCAGCATCGTATAAATCTTTATGGTTCGTACGTAGGTGCTCGAAACCAGCTATAGTGCTGAAATAGGCGGGGACTGATGGAGTCTCTTTGCCACACTTCTTACACTTCATGGCATCTGCGGTTTTGTCAAAATATTGGTTCAGAACATCGTTTGTAGTTGCTGTTTTTCCAGCCTCCGCTACGCTTACTGTGGGCTGTTGAATATCATTATCTATAGTGACAGGACTAACAACTTCAGATGTAGATTCAGCAATATCATCTTTTACAGATGATGCTTTTGCCGGACGAGACCTTGTTGGCTGCGTCTCTTCTTTTTCTTCACGTTCTTTAATTTCCTTGTCAATTTGACTCATCAAGCTAACAAAGGTGCTATTTTCTCCACCCAATTCATCAGCATGTAGAGTAATATAACGCTCCATTAACCAAGGAAGTTTCTCCAAGTAACTTTTCATCGCGTGTACACCCAAGCCAGTGCGCTCTTTCCATACCTCTTCGATTTCACCGCGTTTAATAGTCCAAGATGTTTTACCGGTATCTTCCTGTTCTTTCCAAGTTTTATGAGGATTGGCTAATTCTGCTCGCCAATCTTTGATTTCTTTACAGTGTTTACAATGAGGGGTGTATTGACCAGTCTCTTCATGTTTACAATTTTTATCATGATTATATTTCCATTTATGTTCAGCCAGAGAGATGTTGTAGGCCGGTCGGTTGCCTACTTGTTGAATCAATTCCCAGTAAATATCAAACAATGTGATAAAAGTTTTTCCAACACGGGGTCCCAATGATCTTGGCTCTTCAACCCAACGAGCGAATCCTTTACGGAATTTAGCTACTTCCATTTGAGCTTCAGGACTTTCAAAATCAACATCACTACCATGCTCTTCCGTGTCGAGTATATTTTGTTCGGCGTCATCTTGTTCTTCATTCCGCACTGGTTGCCACATGGATATTTCTTGATCTGGAGTAGGTGAGTTATACATCTTCTGCTGACGTAGTTCTTTGTTCATTTCGCTGACGCGAAATTGGAATGACTTACATAAGAAAACGGTGAGCTGTTTAGCTTCATCTAATTTACCTATATCTTTATGAAAGCTTTTGATTTTTGTTCGGAACTGGTCAAGAATTTTTCGTTGTCCCAATACCGTAAAAATCATCTCATGAATAGCTTCATCCTTGAGATCATCACCAGCGGGACCTTTTACTTGAGTGATTAGCTTTGTGGCAATTTCACTTTGGAACCAACGAGACCAGCGGAAGGGCTGGCCATCGGGGCCCAAGGGATAGGGTAGTTCTTTACCTGGATTAGCTTGATTGTATCTTTCAATGTAAGATAAAATATAAAGATCAAAATGGTGGTTATAGGCTATACGGCGAATTGCGGCGGCGGAAAGATGAACTGGCTTCCCTTGTAAATCCGATAAACTAATAACAGACCCCTGAGGTCCGCTATTTGTTGAAGCAACTCTATACTGTATTCCCTGCGAATCTGAAACGATTTGTCCGGCTTCAAGCGAGCAGAACTTTAACATTATTAAACTACCTTAGGGGAATTTAGACCTCAGTCGAGTATTGGGTCGTTAGGGTCGTGATCCGTGCTGGCGTCTTCCTTAAGAACCGCCTGAATAGTTTCAAGATATTCTTTGTGGTCCTTGAATGCCTGGGGAGCTTCAGGGGCTCCATTCTGATCTTTTAGATCAAAGGCAACTTTTGTACCAGCCATGCGTTGAAATTCAGAAGCGTACAATCCGTCCATTGCGTCTGCGTCTATTTTTGCAATTTTTTTAGCCATAATTAGGGTCTCCTGGAAGAAAAGATCTTCCTGCTTAGAATTTGGTAGTTGTTAAAATCCGAACAAAAAACCTTCAGAAGTAGCCTTTCCCTCGGGAAATGTAGGTAACTCAAAAATCAAAATATCTTGTGCAACTTCAACTGATCCATTGCCTAAGGATGGTACATCCATGATTAATACATCTTGTGAAACCTCAGCGTAATCACTCATAAAATTATTCGCTCAAATATTTAAGATGCTGAAAAGCGTCTGCCGCTGCTGCTAGGGGAGGATTTCCCGTAGCGGGGTCAGTTGCAATACACGCGTCTGTATAAACATAACCACTAGTTAAAGTATAAGTAGTTCCTAAACCAATAGTTGCTCCTGCCCCCAATACTCCAATTTCAATTGTATGAACAGCAGAATCCACTTTCTTAGCATAACTTCTAGCTAATACCATATTAGGATTTACTGTTAATCCAGCATTTCCCATGCCGTAAGAGTCATAGATCCCCACGGTAGCACCACTTACATAATCTACTGTTTGTGCAGGAACTTTATTTGTACAATTATAGTTTGGAGTTGTACCGTTCGCAGTCCATTGACTGTATACGCCAGTCCCTGAAGCAATCTTAGTCAGTTTACGAGCATCTTTTTGTGTGGGGGCATTTTGTGTGGTTCCTGTGTTATCCCATATTCGCACATAATCACAGTATTCGGCTAAACCTACGATATTAGACCAACTGCCGCTGGCATAGCCTAACTGCACTTGATTGGCTGAGCTATGGGAAGAATAATAAGATTGAGTGCATAGCCCTGTAGTTAAGGGAATTACTTGCACGCCATCTAGCCAGCATTGAACGGTTCCTACAGTTGGACTAATAGTAACTTCAATTTCGATACCATGGTTTGGTACTGAGCTGGTAGAAATCAATCCGTTGGCACTTGCTGGACCAACTGGTGTAAATACAGGATATTCTGAGTGACCATAATACCCAAATTGTAGTCCCCCTGCTGGGTTTACAGCAAGTGACATTTGTCCGGTGCCGCTGTCTAACAATGAAATAACGGTAGCATAAGTGCCTAACGGCAATACACCACAACCATAGGTACGAAATACAATTAGCGTGCCTTGAGATGATTTGAGATTCTTTCGAAGATAGGCATTAGTATCAAGATGTACGCCCTGATTTGGAAAACTACCAATAGCAGCATTTCTTGCGTATGCACTAGAAACTATAGGCGTGCTACCGTTGCCAATTCCAACATTTTCGTAATAAATCCCAGCTTGTAATTGAGTTGTATTATAGTAATCGAATGTGTCCGCCGCTTGGTATCCCATATTATCCACTCACCGTCATATTAATTGTAAGATTTAAACGCATTACACTGCTAGCACTTATAACATTAAATTGTACCTCGTCATATTGATTTAATGTTATGCTAGTCCATCCACTTAAAGATAAACTTTGATTTTTTTGTACCCCACTTAAATTTGGACCGTTCCCTGACCCCACAATACTAACTGTAGTAGAAAAATTGGCGTATGTGCTTCGAAGAACATCTATTACAGCTGAGCCAGGTTGATCTGCGGTTAAAGTCCAACCGGTTATAGTTCCCCCGATAGGCATATTAATTTGACCCTTTAACCCCGTACCTACAATCGAACCCCCGCCATCAATTACATACTGAATCGCCGTAGTGCGGGTTGTTGTACTTGGAGTTACCCATTTAACGGTTGGTCCTGCTGGGGAACCGCTTGTTTCACTGGTGAGAATCTGACCCACAGTACCAGCGGAACCCGTACTATCATATATCGCTTTCGATAAATGTAAACTTCCCGTGGAGTCAATTCGAATACTCGGAACATATCCGAAACCTCCTTGAGCGTTTGCATTGACATTCCATTGTTGAATGTCGTTGCCTTGAGCGTCCCCCCAAACAGTAATCATACCAAATGGGTATGTAGTATAAGATCCTGATGTAGCACTGGTAATATACAACATAGCGGGCTGCGGTCCACTACCTCCACTTACTCTACCCAAAAAGGCTGTGCCCCCAGGATTACCATAGTACAAATAACTAGGGCGAATATATACTAGACCACCGGAATCTTCCATGCTTAAGGCAATTTCTCCATCTCCCTGTTGAACAACAAGTGTACCCTCTCCGCCGTTTCCGCAACTTAACTTAAAAATATCATCTCCATCACTATCACCGGTCACATTCAGAGCAGCGTCTACAAGCCCTGTTCCCTGACTAATGATAGTTGTGTTACCAAAAGTATCTACGGAAAAAGCCGCAGGAGATACACCGTTGGAATACAAGTTAATGATACCGCTACCATGGGCATCACCAGTAACACTTAAAGCTACGCCTGTACCTGTAGGTGCAATGGCGATTAATCCGTTAACAAAATCAGCCGCGGTGCCTGGAATACCAAAAAAAACACCAGCTTTGTTTCCTTGAATAGTATTATTGCTGCCCCCAGGCGTAGAGGAAGATAAATTGGCGATACTTTGGGCAGTTACAGAATAGGCAACTCCCGGTGCCGATGGACGGGCAATAGGCAAAATATCTGCACCTTGTGCAGGAACTCCCGATGTAAGTTGACTAATTTTCTCGTCAGACATAATTACTCCAGTAAAATAAACCCACTTCCGTCTTCCAAAATGAAACGGAAAGTCCCATTTTCTTGTAACAGATAGTTATTTGCACTTAGAATTGTCACAGTTGCTGTGACTTGTAACTCTATAGCGGGACTTCCCACTAAAATCGGACTACCGTTGGCGTTGTACCCAGTCATGGTAAGAATTATGGTTTGGGGAGTCAAAGGAGGAGAAGCTGATAGATTCATGGGTATAATTCCCGAACCAATGGTAACCAATAATCCGCTATCAAATCCATCGGTTCCTGTAATCCGTATTTGTGCTACATCAATAGTGCTCCACAATAAAGTGATTGAGTTGGGAGTGATAACATTATTTGAATCCGAAACTGTAGTGGGTATGGCGCTCAGAGCAATTTGGGGAATGGGAGTGTCAGCGATTGTAGAATACCCAGCAATGATCGCGAAGCCTCGAAGTGAAATAGAATTGGCGTCTTCAAAAGGGGGGTTGACCATGTGATGAATAACTTGCACTACTACTTGAGGTTGCACAAATGCTTGACTCATGTAAATCAAATAACGATTATTTGTACCATCAAATGATGAAGTTTGCACTGAAGTAAGTACACCGTTGATGAAGATTTGCAAATCCCTAGCTGGATCAAATGATCCTAAAGGTCCGCTTTGTGTAAACGGTCCTGTATAAGGAGCCAACTCTAATTGAATACGATTTGGATACGGAGCATTAATTTGTGCTAACATTTAAACCTCTTCAAACAACTCTCTTTGTACCGGGGGAAACGCATCCCGCAATAGTTGGGCGTACTCTATTTCTCCCAAATAAGAGTCATCCCACTTAAGCTTTGGATCCTTCCAATTATCATCATCCCAATGAATTACGTAATGGATTACTCCTCTGGTATCCCTATATACTTTCACAACTGTACCTTTATAAATCTTTTCCCTATTCCATTCATCTGGTAGCAAGCTGGGGCGGACAACTGGTTGATATACAATACGCTCTCCCTGCACCCATTTTCGCTTAGTTGCTGCTTCTTTAAATAGTTCACTTTGTTGCGGTGTAATTTTATCCATTATCTCCTTATCTGCCTCTTCCGCTATATCGCTACTACCGTTCATCCACTCTGTAGGATTACGCCAACGAATTACGTAATGTCTTTCCCCGGTATTTTTATCTCTGTAACGACCTATAACTACGCCATTCCAAACGTTTGGATCAAAAATTCCTTTATACCGGACATGTTCCCCTATCCTCCATTTCCACCCCGATGCATCTTTGAATATATTTATTTGGGCTAAGTCTAAACTATGTTCCGGTGTCTTAGTTTTATACTTATCCCCATGATATTTGATTTTACCATTTCCCCAGTCTAACCAGCCGTCCCACTCAATTATATAAATCTTTTCCCCAGGGTAAAAAAATCCTTCTTGGCGCATTTGAGTATATTTTTTTTGTACCCTACCCAAATCCCCGGAATAATTATGTATTACCCTATCCCCAATTGCATACTTAAATCCAGCGGATGATTTCTCAAAGGGCAGTTCTTCCTGCGTTGATCTTAACCATTTTTCTAGAATAGCGAATGATGTAGAATTTACCAACTTACCGTCAAAATCCATCCTACGAGTGTCCCATGTAATGTTATAGTAATTACTCTCCTTGCCCCGCAGTCTAAAGGTTACTGTACCCCTTCTGTTAAGCCCTTGAACTACATCTTGAACTTCATCCCCCACTTGAAATTTGTAAGCTCGGGCACTGGTTTTTTCTTCGTCAAACATCTGCATCTGCTGAGGGTGAGGGCGTAAGTCCCCTTCCGATACTTTATTACGCTTTGAAGCCTGGTGAGGATTTTCATCGAACAAATCTAATTGCATGGGGCGCAAACTTTTTTCCATTGCACGCTGTTCTACTGGTTTTTCCATACCCAAACGACCTAGTTTGGCATCCCAAAGGACTATATATTGATATCCGCTTTGAAAGATAAGTTTTTTTATAGTTCCAAAAAATAAAATATGTGGTAATAAATGGTTATACCAGCGAACTCTATCCCCCACTTTAAACTTATGACGCCTGGAGGCTTGTACCCTACCCGATTCTTCGTCAAACAAGTCTAACTGCACGGAGCGTAAATTTACTTCCTTTGCTGGCAAACTAAAAGGTTTGGTACAGGAATCATCGTTTGGTATCGCGTCCCACAAAACTTCGTATTCATACCTACCTTTGTGATTGCGTTTTGTTATAGTTCCTATACATATGCTACCTAGCATATGTCTAACTCTATCCCCTACTCTGAATTTGAACTTAGCGGTAGCGGTTTTAAACAAACTCTGCTGAGCTGGCATCAAAGTACGATCTAATTCCCAAGCCGTATAATAATGTTCAAGAGCACCTGTGACTACATTTGTCCAGTACCATCGCACTCTGTACCAAATATCCCTAGCATCAATATCAAGCTCTTCTACTTCCCCAGATAGCAATTGATCATCTGAAAAGTATTTTATGACCTTGTCTCCTTTACGGAATCTATGTTTTGTGGAGCCTTCCTTGAATAATTCTTGCTGAGCCGGATTTAGTCTATCTTCAACAATCCAACCTTCATAAAATTCTGGTTCTGTCCAGGTTACAAGGCATAGTACCTGTGCTTCCCCGGAACCCCACCTTTTTCCCCATCGAATTTCTTTTATCTCACCTGGTATAACACATTGTTTAGAAAATTTACTAATAGCAAGTAGGGGATATTTTCTTACAACATAATCCCCTACTCGAAATTTCCATTTCGTAGAACTTTCCTTGAACAGATCTTGCTGCAACGGTTTTATCTCGTTTTCCCGCCAAGCGTTGGTTCCTCCCCTTCTATCATCATAAGGATCTCGCCATTTGACTACATATAGCAAGGAGGAAACCTCTTTTGACCATCTGCAACTTAATATTTCCCCTATAGCATCAACATTTATACTCCAGCTGTTTGAGCCCCTAGATAATAGCCAGTCAGGTACATTAACTATAACTTTATCCCCCTTTTTAAATTTTTGTCTTGTGGATGAGAGTCGCTGACCTTTCCATCCCTTACCTTTCATCTCATCTGGATCTTCATCCACATCATAAGGAAGTCCTTTGTGGAGATGAGGCTTACCCTCTTCATGTAGCTGTTCTATCTTCGTTTCTTCTTGTTGTGTTAAGTCTTGAATCGCTTCCACTTCTTCATCTTCGGGGGACATCTTTTCATAGTGCTCCGGTAGGCGCATCCAAGCAGGTGTAGTTTCTTCCTCTTCTTCCAAAGATACAGGCTCTGTGGCCGGTTGATCCCGCTGAATTTCGTCTTCTTGATGCTCGTTTCCTTTTTCTTCTAGCTCCTTTTCATGGAGTAATCTAGTTTCTTCTTCATCTTGCAGCTTCTGAAGCAGACGATCCTTGACCTTTTTATCTTTAGTATCGTGAATCTTTTCTAGTTCTCTCTTTTCCTTCATCTCCTTCTGCTTCTCTTGGAGTTCTTGAGGAATTTTTTCTACCCTATCTTTCTTGTTACGGATTTCACGCTCACGCAAAATCTTTACAATATTATGCTGCACCGAGGGCAGGATCCTCTCGAACACACAATGAATATGTTTGCAGATTACATAGTTGCCCCTCAAATCCAGACGCTCTTTTGGAGCTTGAAGCAAGGGGCGAGTTGGAGGGAGTAATCCATCTCGCTGATGAAGGTTCCATTGCGCTCCCCACATTAAAAATGCTGGACAGCTGCAATTGCATTTAACATCTAAGTCATTTGCCCGTTGACTATCTGCTATTTTTGTAACATCAAACTGCACTCTAACATCGTGACCCGCAGGATCGCTATCTTCCTTGTTACACTTGACATTGTAATGGAGAGATAAAGTCTTGGGGTTAGAATCAATTAAAGTAGGAGTACAACCAGGACGATATTTTTTTGAGAATTGGTTTGTCTGTCTTACTATATCAGGAAGAGATATGGCTGTTTTCATCATATCTTGACTAGCCCTGGGGTTAAACAAGTTACGCTGTTGTGCAAGTGGGATTAACACCGAGGAATATGATATATTGTTCTCATTCAAGTTATCCCATTTAACTTCTACTACAAGCTCGGGCCGATTTTTTACTTTTCTTAAAATTCCTGTTATAGTACCTTCTTGAGCATAGTCGTAAACCCAACACACTCTTGTACCCACGGCAAAAGTCTCCCGCAAAGCTCTTTCCTCTTTACCTATAGCGGCTGATTTATCAAATAATTCTCCTTGAGGTTCTACAGGAACTAGGTAATTGGGCGAATACCAGTCGAGACCAAACTTTTTTTCCGTCCAGGCAGAATAGTCCCAAATAACCCCAACTTCCATTGTTTTATCTCTATTATATTTAAGCTCCTTTACCGTACCCAGAAAATCATATGTTTTCCCAGAAGTATCATTAATATGAATAAACCTCTTTACTTTAGTACCGGGAGCAAATTTTTGACGAAAAGCTCTTTCCTCTTTACCCATAGCTGCGGTTTTTGGATCCTCGAATATTTCCCCCGTAGCAAATTTATCCCTTAACTCAGCTTGCTTTTCTCGGTGCTCTATGTGGCGTAGGGCAGCGGTGAGCGGGATTGTGATGTATTTGGAAGCATCGACCATGGACAAAATTAGCCCTCATCATATATTCCAAAAGATTGTTAGCTAAGGGGGTTACCAAGCAAATGGGCTAGAATTGCCTTCACCGAAAAATGTGATGCGGATTTTTCCCATATCTCCGGAGCAAAATCCTAAAATCATCAGGTTCCGGATAATTCTCATTTTGGCATATTTCCTGAATTCGCTTAAAGTCAGATTGGCTTTGAGGTTGTTGCAATAGCCACACGCGGGAACAAGATTTTCATCGGTATTTTTACCACCGCGGCTGCGGGGCTTGGCGTGATCAATGGTAAGTTCTTCTGGTTTGGCACCACAGTACCAACACCTACCTTGACATTTTTTTGATGCTCTTACCCATTGATTTTTTCGGGGGGATCGAATCATTGAAGACTGTTCATATAGTTTTGTCTAAGCCCATTCTACGCCTAAATTCCGGATCATCGGTAGAACTTTCCTTGGGAACAGCTTTTCCTCGTTTGACAGATGGGGTAAATTCTTCTTCAGCAAAGCCTTGTTTCTTGACGGGGGGACTGCCTTGGGGACTGCCTTGGAGTTTAGCGATAGGCTCTGATGATGTTTTAGGGGCTTTAGGGACGACTTTAGGTGCAGATGGGGCTTGGACTACTTCTTGAATAAATTCGCTCTTTACAAGGGCTGCTAAGCCCAATTGAGTCTGTTTTACAGCTTTTATAATCTCCCCATTTCGATATACAGTAAGCCGGTTAGCGTTTCCAATATCATGAACCAGAATATCTCCTACTTTAACGAAAAATCCAAAATCGGCAAAGTGGATTGGGGACTTAACTAGATAATTTTTTTGCATGCAATCTCCCTCTACTTAAATACTGGGAATTGGCCAGTTTTGAAAGTTGAAGGAATACCTCCTCTTACCACTATCCCAAATCCTGTACCAGCCTTTGGCTTCCGCAGCAGATTTTTCATTAATTCCGGCTTTCACTCTCATGGCATATTTGGATACACGCCTACTTCCGTTCGTGTATGAAAAGTTGGGTTTTATTTCTTCTTCAAAATCAAACCCCAACTTTTCATATAGATTTCCCGTATGAAATCTATTATCAGAAAATGTAATAATACGTTTGAATCCCATAGCTTTTAATTTTGGGATAGATAAGTTAAGAGCTTTCTCATGCGGGTTCCAAGCTTTATATTGATGATCCCAGCAAGCTCTGTGCCATAACACAGTACCTTCTTCCCGCTTCATGAAGACCCAAACACCCACTATCTGCCCTTTATATTTGGCGGTAACTGTTAAGCATCCAGAGGCAGCCCCAAGATAATGATATTGATCAAGAAAAGCACGAGCATCGGATGGGATTTTATCAAATATCTCATAAGTAGGTTTAATTCTTTTTTTACGGGTAGGAGATAAAATTTCCTGTATTTGAGCTTTGATGATACTTTGTTTAGTTTCCCATTCATCTGAATATATTTGAATCAAACGATCCTTACGGGATTTAGCTAATAGGTATTTCTCCCAGTCATTTTTATTGGGGTTCTTATACTTTTCACTATGCCAAATAAGACCATGATATTCAATAGCTAACTTTTTTGCTGGGACATATACATCATATGACCTGCGACTATTGAGTAATGGGTAACAAGCAGGTAAGGTATCAGGAGATAATAAAGTTACAAAGTTTCTTACCTCTGATTCTTTTGAAAACTCACTTTGTCCTATTTGCTGGCACCCACATGAACGAGTACTACCATCATTTACATCGGCTAATCTTGCTGATATTTTATTACCACAAGCACAAATAAATTGAAGTTTTTTGTTAGACATAGGAGGATATTCTCCTTTTTGTCCTTGTATTAAAGAAAGATTACCCCATTTGAGGGTTCCCCAGTAACCTGTAGAAAAATAATTACACTCCCCGCAGGATTGTTGATATCCTTGTGTGACATGACCAAATTGTATTTTTTTAACTTTCCCACACATACACAAAAATGAAAATTTTTTTGATGAAAAAGGATGTAGCGTTTCTGGAAAATTAAAATCATGTAGTTTTAATTTACCCCAGCGTTTCCTATACCAGTATTTTTTGTTTTTTTGGTTACATCTACCACAACTCTTAGTATCCCCTTTTGTTACATTTTGAAAAATTGCCATATGTGTATTGCCGCAATCACATAAAAATTTAAATTTTTTATTGGAGCTAGCCCCCCACTCAGTAGGCAAATTCTCCTCTTGTATCAACTTTAACTTACCAAATTTTTGATTGATCCATGTGCTTTGAGATTGATAAGTACATTTCCCACAGCTTTTAGTGTTTCCACTACTTGCCGCTTGAAATTTTATGTATATCGATCGAGAACAAGTGCATACAAAACAAAATTTGTTGTGAGAATTTTTAGGCAATTCAACAGGTAAGTTTTGCCTGGTATCAAGTTTCAAATGACCAAAGGATTGGTCTAACCAATACTTTATAGGTTTGTAAGAGCATTTTCCGCAGGTTTTAGTTTTAGCTAAATTTCCATAAAGTATGTTGGATTTCCTGCCGCATTGGCATAGCACGGCTATTTTTGTACGAGACAACGGAAATTTTTGAGTAACTAGCATAATAAGTCTATATAGACAATACTCAAAAATTTGTTAGTAAAATTTTAGGGTAAAAAGAAAGGCGAACTTTTTAGGTTCGCCTTTAAAGATAAGCAGTTGAAAATAAGTAGTTTAGTTCTCTCCAGTGTTAACAGTAAGTCTTTGAACCTGTATTTCTGATGTTTTCTTGGTGTGGAATGCTTTCAGACTTTCGGAGCGCTTGAGTCTCGTCGCTTCCGATTGCGTTTTTCCCTCAAGGGATTTTGATATCTTGTCGCGGGTGGCGGCGTCCCGTTCCTTGCCAAAGAACACATGGTTCTCGCCACGGGGACGGGCGGCGTCAAGCGCGGCTACGCCTTCCGGGTTGCTGGCATAAAATTCCTTGTGCGATTCTGACATATTATCTTTGGTTTCTTTGGTATGGGACTTGCCAAGCATAGTCAGACCGTTGGTAGGTACAATGCCCTTCATTGATTCGGAACGAGCTTGACGAGATTCGTCGGACCATTGCCAGTGTTTGCCTTT